>Ga0181529_10004152_pt1 | contig 15889 bp, 10 predicted proteins | sample PEATcosm2014_Bin_36_FD_119763 | JGI IMG/M metagenome (GOLD analysis project Ga0181529, IMG submission 119763) | Peatland microbial communities from MTU Mesocosm Facility, Houghton, MI, USA - PEATcosm2014_Bin10_30_metaG | ecosystem: Environmental > Terrestrial > Soil > Wetlands > Peat | place...
AACCAACCATGCTGGCGGGTTGCCACCGCTGCCCAACTGGGTCCGCCGTGTTCACCGGATCCGTTGCTGGGTCCAAGCAAAATTGATAATCCACGCAGTCTACGTTTACCTCTACCGTTCTCCCACCATGCTAGCTGTTGAATAATGTTGCTTTGGGAGAGGGGCCGGGGGCGAGGGCGGCGAGAGTTGGACCGCAACATTCGTGAGCTGCACCGCAGGAAATCCGCAATCTCACCCGCCGCTTGCCCTCACCCTAACCCTCTCCCAAAGGGAGAGGGGACCGCTGCAATCTCTCGTCAGCACCTCTCGTCGAGCGTCACACTTTCGCGATACTCGGGCACTTCGACGTTCCAGCCCATCTGCCGGCGAATCTGCTCGGCCAGCGCCTGCGACGCTTGGGGCTCGCCGTGGGTGATGAACAATCGGCAGGGCGGCCGTTGGAAATGGCCCAGCCATTCCAACAGGCCCGTCCGGTCGGCGTGGCCGGAGATGCCTTGGATCTGTGCGACCCGCGCGCGGACCCAGCGCGCGAGGCCGTGGATGCGGACCTCGCGGTTGCCGTCGAGGATTTGCCGACCGAGGGTACCCTGCGACTGGTAACCGACAAAGAGGATGGTACAAGCCGGATTGCCAACGTGCTGGGCGAGGTGGTGCTTGATGCGGCCAGCCGTACACATGCCCGAGGTGGCCATGATCACGGCCGGTCCCTTCAAGTTGTTGATCGCCTTCGATTCCTCCACGCCGCGGATCACCCGTAGCGAAGGAAACTTCAGGAGCGACTGGCCGGCGGCGACCGTCTCCTCCGCCTCGATGTCGAAACACTCGCGGTGGTGGTGGAACACTTCCGTCACGTCGGCCGCCATCGGACTGTCGAGGAACACGGGCACTTCGGGGATGTGCCGGGCTTCGAGCAGTCGATTCAGGTGATAGATCAGCTCCTGGGCGCGCTCGATGGCGAAAATGGGGATGATGAGCTTGCCGCCGGCGGCGACCGTCTCGACCACCACCTTCTCCAGTTGCGACTCGACCGGGTCGTAACTGACATGGTCGCGGTCGCCGTAGGTCGACTCCATCACCACGTAGTCGGCCTCGGTGATGACCGCTGGATTGCGGACGATCGGCTTGTTCCACTGGCCCAGGTCGCCGCTGAAGACGATTCGCCGCGGTTGGCCGTGGTCGGTCACGCGCAGCTCGATGATGGCCGAGCCGAGGATGTGGCCGGCGTCGTGGAACACCGCGTGGACGTGATCGGCCAGCCGGATCGGCTGGTCGTAGGGCACCGATTCCAAGAGCGGCAGCGTGCGGTCCACGTCCCGCATCGTGTACAGCGGTTGGACGGGATATTTGCCCTGCCGCCCTTCCTTGCGATGGCGTTTTTCTTTGTAGGCGGCGTCTTCGGCTTGAATCTGGGCCGCGTCGCGGAGCACCAACTCGACCAGGTCGGCCGAGGCAAACGTGGTGACGATGGGGCTGCGAAAACCCTCTTGCACCAGCTTCGGCGCCAGTCCGCAGTGGTCCACGTGGGCGTGCGTCAGCAACATCGCGTCAAGATCGCGGAGATTGAGCGGACTGCGGTCCCAGTTGCGGTCCAGATACGCCCGCTCTTGATGCATCCCGCAGTCGACCACGAGCCGCACGCCGTCGGCCTCGACATAGTATTGCGAACCGGTGACCTGGCGCGCGGCCCCCAGAAATTGCAGTTTCACGGTGCGGTCCTCGGGGAGTGAAAAGGGGGATGCCCAGCACGACTCGCGCCCACTACTCGAACCAATTCTCCCAATCCGGCGCGTTCTGTTGATCTAAATGGGAATCGTTCCGCTCTTCGGCGCCATCGACCAGTTTTTGCAACGGCTCATTGCTCAGTTTATCGCGTTTGGGCAAGAGCTGCGCGAACACCTCGGCCGACTCGCGGTACTGGCCACGGCGGCTCAAGACGACGCATTGCCCGGCCAGGCCGAAGGCCTGCAGTTCCACGGCGTCGGCGCCCAGGTTCGCCAGCTTGTCGAAGATCGCCATGGCCCGATCAAAATCACCTTCGTGCAAGTAGAGCATGGCCAGTTGCTGTTCGGCGCGGAGCGTAAACTCTTCTTTCTTGGGAAAAAATTCGATCACGCTTTTCCAGGCGGCTTCGCTGCCGATCCGGCTGGCAACGTACCACTGCCGCAGGACCGTGGACTGCTTGGCGATGGGCGAAGCGGCCGTTTTGGCAGCGGCCAACAGCGGCGACGGAACGGCGAAGCACCAGCCGCCGACGCCTCCCAACGCGAAGGCCGCCATCAGGCCGGCGGCAAACCACGCCCACCGGCCACGGCGCGGCCGCGACATGGCCAAGGTTTTCATCAGTCCGCCCAGTTGCTCGGTCAGGGCGATGCGGGGATCGGAAGGCATTTCGCCGGCCAGCGAGTCCCACGCGGGGAGGTCTTCCGGCCAATCGTCGCCAAAATACTCGATCTGCACGCGGCGCAGCTCGCGCAGCAGATCGCGGGCCGTGGCGAAACGCCGCGACGAGTCCTTGGCCAACATCTGGTGGACGATGCGGCAGAGAGCGGGCGGCAGATCGCCGCGCAACGACTCCAACGGTTGCGGCTGCGTCTTGAGATGCTGCACGGCCACGGCCAGGGCCGTTTCGCCGCGAAAAGGCGGCGCGCCGCCGAGCATCTGGTAACAAGTTACGCCGAACGAGTAGATATCGCTACGCGGATCCAGCGTCTTGCCTTCGACCTGCTCCGGACTCATGTAGAGCGGCGTGCCCAGCGTAATGCCCACCTGGGTCAGCTCGGTGGCGGCGCCCTCGCCGGTGAGGCGCGCCAGGCCGAAGTCGGCCACTTTCACCTCGCCGCCGGCCGTGAGCATGATGTTCTCCGGCTTGATGTCGCGATGGACGACGCCCTGCTCGGCCGCCTTCGCCAGCGCGGCCGCCACCTGCCGCATGATCGACAGCGCGTGCGGCAGGTCGAGCGGACCGTGGCGGTCGAGGTGCTCCCGCAGATTCTGACCGTCGACGTACTCCTGGGCGATGTAGTGCAACTGGTCGAGGCAGCCGACCTCGTAGATTTGCACGATGTTGGCGTGGACCAGGGAAGCCGCGGCCTGGGCCTCGAGCTCGAACCGCTGCAGATACGTGCGATCAGCGGCCAACTCCGGCTTGAGAATCTTCATCGCCACGCGGCGCTTCAGCCGGTCTTGTTCGGCCAGGTAGACGTCCGCCATCGCCCCGCGTCCCAGCCGTCGCAAAAGATGAAAATCGCCCAACCGCCGGCCCGAGAAATCCGTTTCGGAAAGCGTCGAAGGGCGAGGGGCCAGGGGCGCGCGCATAGGGTTCCTCACTCATACCGCAGCGCTTCGATGGGGTCTAGCCGCGAGGCCTTCCAGGCGGGATAGAAGCCAAAGACCACGCCCACGGTCGCGGAGACCGCCACGGCGGCGATGATCGCCGGCAGCGATGCTTCGGTGGGCCAGTGCTTGATGGAGCGCACGAGGATCGAGGTGCCGCGACCGGCCACGATGCCCAGCGCCCCGCCGCAAAGACACAACACCACGGCCTCGACCAGGAACTGGCGAAGGATGTGATGGGAGCGGGCACCGACGGCCATGCGCAAGCCGATTTCCCGCGTTCGTTCCGTCACCGAAACCAACATGATGTTCATGATGCCCACGCCGCCGACCACCAGGGAGATCAGGGCCACCACCAACAGAAGCGTTCCCATCGTCTGCGAGGCGGAAGCCAGGGTCCGCGTGAGCTCGGCCATGTCGCGGATGTTGAAATCTTCGGCATCGCCGGGATGAATGCGGTGCCGCTCCCGCAGCAGTTCCGTGATTTGGCCAATGGCCTGCTCGACCTCGTTCTCGGACGTGGCCTTGGCAAGAATCTGGTCGACGTTGGTGAAGCGGACCGGCTGGGGCGTGTCGGCGGTCTGGATGGTAGAAGGCGTCGAATAGAGCGACGTGGTCGAGGCGGGATAAAGATTGCTCAGCGTATTGACCTGGTCGCTGGTGGTGGAAGTAGCCGTGGCGCTGCTGCTCTGGTTACCGCTGGACAAGGTGGTGCCGGCCACGCGGAACTTGATGGTCGTCCAGGGCGCCAGCACGATGTCGTCCTGATCCATGCCCATCATGTTGGCCCCCTTGCGGCTCAAGACGCCGAGGATGCGGAAGGAGACGTTGTTGATGCGGATTTCCTTGCCCACGGGCGACTCGTGTTGGAACAGCTCGCGTTTCAAGGTCTCGCCGATGACGCACACCTTGTTCCAGTTGCGGACGTCGCGATCGGTGAACATTCCACCTTCCGACATCTCCTCCCAATCGCGTACGGCCAGGAAGGCCGGGGTCGTGCCGCTGATTTGCAGGGGAACCCAATTGCGGTTTCCGTAGACGATCTGCGAGCGGGCGCGGACCGTGGGGGCCACGTCGCTAACGGCGGGGCACTGGCGCCCGATTTCGTCGGAGTCTTGCGGCGTGAGCGTCAGCACCGTGCCGGCGCCGAAGGTAACGCCCCCGCTGGATGCGGCACCCGACTGAATCATGAGCGTATTGGCCCCCATGCTGGCAATCGTTCGCTGCAAGGCCGCCTTGGAACCTTGGCCGATTTCGATCATGGCGATGACCGCGCCCACGGCGATGATCACGCCCAATGCCGAGAGGGCCGAACGCAGCTTGTTGCGCCGCAGCGCGCCCAGGGCGCTGCGAAACGTCGCCGGAACCAGCGCCGGCAGGCTCCAGCCTCCCGGCGGCGGCTTCGCGCCGTCGTAGAGCGAACCGGCCTTGCCGGAAGACCCCACGGTGGCCGCCGCCGGATGGGGCAGTTCGTCGGCTGGCCCCGGTTTCTCTTGCTGCCCGCCAGACACCGGCGCCCCGTCGCTAGCGATCTGGCCGTCCACGATGCGGATGACCCGATGCGCATAGGCGGCCACCTTCGGATCGTGCGTCACCAACAGGACGGTGATCCCTTCGGCGTTGAGTTGCTGGAACATCCGCAGGATTTCCACACTGGTGTGCGAATCCAGATTACCGGTCGGCTCGTCGGCCAGGACCAGCGCGGGGTGGTTCACCAACGAGCGGCCGATCGCCACCCGCTGCTGCTGTCCGCCCGACATCTGCGAAGGTTCGTGCTCGACGCGATCGGCCAGTCCCACGCGCGCCAACAGGGTCTCGGCCAACCGGCGGGCCTCGCCCGCGGAAGGGCGGTGCACCGCGTAGTCCAGCGGCATGATGACGTTTTGCAGGGCCGTGGTGCGTGCCAGGAGATTGAAGCTCTGGAAGACGAAACCGAGTTTCTCCGTCCGCACCAGCGCCCGCTGGTTCGGCGTGCGGCCGCTCATCTCCTCGCCGTCGAACCAATACTTGCCCGAACTCGGGCGATCCAGACAGCCCAGGATGTTCATCAAGGTCGTCTTGCCGGAGCCGGATGCGCCCATCAGGGCGACCATCTCGCCGCGGGCAATCGACAGCGAGATGCCGCGCAGCACCGGCACGTCGACTTCGCCCAAATGATACGTCTTGTGGAGGTCTTCGAGTCGAATCAAGTCCATGGGTAGCAACTCCGCGCGACTACTGTTTGGCCTTCGGAGCCGATCCGCGTAGCTGGGGCATAAACGGATTGGTCGTGCCACTGTCCTCGTCGTCCTTGTGTCCCTCGCCAATAACGACTTTCATCCCCTCGCGGACGCCGTCGCCGCTGATCTCGGTCATCGATCCGTCGCTGGGCCCGATCACCACCTCGACCGGCCGCACAAATTCGTCGGCCGGCACCCAAACGCGATTGGGCTCGTCCCGCTCTTTGGACGACTTGACCGCCTTGTCGCTCGCCGCGGCGGCCTGCCCGGAGGGCTTACTGCCCGATTTGCCGCCCGCTTCAGGCTTTAAGCTCGACGACAACCTCTTCCGCGCCTGGGGTTCGATTTGGGGCGGCCGGGGTTTCCATCGCAATGCCATGTTGGGCACCATCAAGACCTTCGACCGCTGTTCGATCTCGAACTGCAAGTTGGCCGTCAGATAGGGGAGCAGCCGGCCATCCGAGTTGTCGGTCACGATCACCACCGTATAGGTGACGACGTTCTGCGTCATCGTGGCATTCAGGCGGATCTGGGCCACCTTGCCCCGGAAAGTCTCGCCCGGATAGGCGTCGACCGTAAAGCGGACGGGCATCCCCACGTGAATCCGTCCGATGTCCGCCTCGTTCACCGAGGCCCAGACCTGGATCCGCCCCAGATCCTTGGCGATCAGGAACAGGCTGGGGGCGTTGAGGCTGGAAACCACGGTTTGGCCCACGTTCACGCGGCGATCGACGATCACGCCCTCGACCGGCGACCTGATCACCGTGTATTCGAGATTGGTTTTCGCCAAGTCCAGCACCGCCTTGTTCTGCTTGATGGTCGCCACGCCCACGGCCACGTTGGCCTTGGCGGCTTTGTAATTGGCCACGTCCAAGTCGTAATCCGTGTCGGCGATGGCCTTGGTGGGACGGAGACTCTCCGCCCGTTTCCATTCCTGCTCCGCCTGGTCGCAATGGGCCTGGAGCTCCAACAGATCGGCCTCCGAACGCTCCAGCGTCGCCTGGGCCTGATCCACCTGGGCCTTGTAGACGGCGTCGTCGATCAAAGCCAGGACGGTGTCTTTGTGAACGATCGAGCCATAATCGATGGTTTTCTTCTTGGCCCGATCATTGGGGTCGACGCCCAGCGACTTGATGATTCCCACCACCTGGGCGCCCACGTCGACGACCTCCTCCGGCTCCACGGTTCCCGTGGCGCTGATGGTGGAGAGCAAGTTATCCCGCTTGACCGCCACGGTGCGGAAGCTCACCGCGCCATCGGCAGCCACATGCTTCGTGTAGAAAAAGGCCCCGCCGGCCGCCAAACCCACCACCATCAAAGCAGCGAATACGATCTTCATAAAAGCGCCTCGGATACGGGAGAAAGAGAACTGGTTTTTTTCGGATGCTTATCTTGTCCCTTGGTGGCCACGCAGGCCTGGACCATCGTCTGCAGCGCAGCGGTCACTTGCTTCCTGGCGTTGGGTTGCAAATATTCCAAGGCCGTGGAAATGCGCCGCACGCGAACCTCTTCATGGCATCGCATCATTTTCTCACCGCGCTCGGTCAATTGCAAACAACGCACGCGGCGATCGCCTCCCTGGGCAATGCGTGTGACCAGTTGGGCCCGCTCCAGGCGGTCGGCAAGCTGCGTCATCGCGCTGAGGGACACCCCCAGTTCCCGGCTGAGCGCCGACATCGAGCGGGGCCCTGCCGAAAGGACGGCGCACACCCTCAGTTGGGCCAGCGGTAGATCCACCACCGGATCATCCTCCGTCCCCGCCGCGAGCTGCCGCAACAACTCGTGCAACAAGCGAGCCGCCGTCTGCGCTTGTTCCATCGTGCCTGTTGGATCCATGAGTCACCCAACCCGGAAAAAATTGTCCCACCGCCGGAGCCGGCCGCGCCGGCAAAGGACGCAAGTTGGCTAGCTCATTAAGTCCCCTATATGATTAATATACCTTAACTATCTAACCACGTCAAGGGTCGTGCCCGGTCGTACGACGAGGACGATGCGCATCCCCTCCACTACGGTACACTGACAGAGTCGAACCAGATACCATGAAAGAGCCGGGGGCTCCAAGAAAAGTACGCTTCGGAGCGTCTGAAGAACCCAAGTTTACCCTTTCCAGAAGACCCCGGCTCTTTCATGGTATCTGTTTCAACTCCGCCGGACGAAGGGTATTTCCCGATGGAAACTGGGCCACACCATTTGCTATAATCCGGCCCTTGACTGCAAAGGCTCTTTCAGGGATGACCAACTGGCCGGACCGGCGAAGGGCGCCGCCGGCCGGGCATAACGGTTTGTTTCCGCCCTGCTTCCCCCGCAAAACAAGGAGCCCACTGCTTGAGTAACTTCGAGTCGGCCACAAACGAAACCCTGCAATCGATTTACCGTCGACATAGCGTGCGGCACTTCACCGAGCGGGACGTGCCCGAGGCGGAACTCGGCGCGATCCTCGACGCGGCCAACCGGGCCCCTTCGGCCCACAATCAGCAGTCGTGGCGATTCCTCGTGCTCCGCGGCCAGAAAAAGCACGATCTGGCCCAGTTGGTAACCAATCTGGCGGGAAAATTTCCTCGCCCCTCCTCGATCTTGCTGCGGATGGCCTCGCGGAGCATCATTAGTGCGCCGCTGGTGGTGGCCGTGGCCAACACGGGCGAGCTGATTCGGCACGGATCGGACCTGTTCCAGGTCGACAAGGAGGCGGCCCGCGATTTCTTCCGCACCATGGAGATCCAAAGCTCGGCGGCCGCAGTGGAAAACCTGCTCCTGGCCGCCACGTCGCTGGGCATCGGGTCGGTGTGGCTGGGCATCCTGTTTCTGATCAAGCAGGACGTGCTCAACTTCCTGGGCGAGCCCGCCGGCGAGTTCATGGCGGTCGTGCCGTTGGGCTATCCGGCCAAAACGACCGAAGGTCCCAAGAAAAGACCGCTGGAAGCGACGGTCCGGCGATTGGACTGATCGGCAAAACGTTGCCGTCGGTGCGCACGGGCAGAATCCCCCTGCCACCCGCGCTCGGCCACAAGCCCTTGACCTCGAACGAATAATGATAGCGTTCGAGTAGGCACTTGTCCTTTAGCTTCGGAGTCGCTGGTGAAACCCACGGAAATACTCCGCAACGAACACCGCGTCATCGAACGGGTGTTGCATTGCCTGGAGGCGATGGTGCGGCGGGCCAGATCGGCGGGCCGTCTCGACGGGGAATCCGCCCATGAAGCCGTGGCCTTCTTCCGCAACTTTGCCGACCATGGTCATCACGGGAAAGAGGAGGATCACCTGTTTCCCGCTTTGGAAGCCGAAGGGTTTCCCCGCGAAGGCGGACCAATTGGCGTAATGCTTCACGAGCACGAGTTGGGCCGAGCACATCTCCGCGGCATGGACGAAAACATCGATGCGGCCGCCGCCGGCGATGCGGCCGCGCTCGGGCAGTTCATCAGCCATGCGGAAGGCTATCTTGCCGTGCTCCGCCAGCACATCGATAAGGAAGACCACGTCCTCTTTCCACTCGCCGAGCGGACGCTCAGCGAAGAAACGCAGCAGCGGCTGTTGGCGGAGTTTCGCCGCGTCGAGGCCGAGGAGATGGGCGCCGGCACCCACGAAAGATATCTGCAAGTGGCCCACGAGTTGGCCAAACAATATGGCGTCGCGGCCGCGCCGACCACCGGCGCCACGGGGCCATTTCCGTCTGGCTGCGAAGAGTAGCGCGCGATTGCCCCGCAAGAAAGCGACGCGTTAATGCACGCGTTGGCCCGGCTTCGCGCCGGAGTCGGGGGCGAGAAGATAGATTTCGCCGCCACCGCCGCCGGCGGCCACGATCATGCCCTCGCTGGTGCCGAACTTCATCTTTCGCGGGGCAAGATTGGCCACGCAAATCACCAGCCGGCCGACCAGATCGGCCGGTTGGTACACGCCTTTGATGCCGGCCAGCACGTTGCGGCGGTTGTCGCCGCCGAGGCCGAGGGTGAGTTTCAAGAGCTTCTGCGCGCCGGCGACGTCCTCGGCCTCCAACACCCGGGCCACGCGCAGGTCGACCTGGGCGAACTGGTCGAAACTGATAGTTTCGGCCAGCGGCTCGGCCAGCAGCGGGGCATCGCTGTCGAAGGGCACGCTTTCGTCGGGCGGCGCGCTTTCGGCCGGCTCGGCGCTGGCGGCCACCATGGCTTCGATCCGCTTGGGATCGACCCGCTGCATCATGTGCTTGAACTTGCCGATCGACGTGCCCAACAACGGCTGTTGCGATTGCTCCCAGCTCGTGATCGGATCGCGCAACAGTTCGCCTGTCTGCTGGGCCAGCGCCGGTAGTACCGGAGCTAAGTAGATAGCAAGCTGGCGGAATAGGTTCAGGCCAATTGTACAAACCTCTTGCTTCTTTGCCGGATCGTTGAACGGTCCGCGGGCCAATTCCCACGGTTTGCACGCTTCGATGAATGCGTTTGCTTGGTCGGCCAGCTCCATAATCATACGCATTGCCCGACTGTAATCGCACTTATCATACGCGTCGGCAATTTTGTCCGCTGCTTTGGCGGCAGATACAAACATGTCTATCCCGCCGCGATCAGACAGACGGGTGGATAGTCTGTCTTTTTCCACAAAACGCGCCGTCCGGCTGGCAATGTTTACCACCTTCCCCACCAGATCGGAGTTCACTTTGGCGGTGAAATCCTCGAAGTTCAAATCGAGATCGTCCACGCCGGAAGACAACTTCGAGGCGTAGTAGTAGCGCAAGTAGGACGGGTCGAGGTGCTCCAAATACGTCGAGGCGCGGATGAACGTCCCCTTGCTCTTCGACATCTTCTCGCCGTTGACCGTCAAGAAACCGTGGATGTGGACCTTCTCGGGCAGATTGAAGCCGGAGATCTTCAGCATGGCCGGCCAAAACAGCGTGTGGAAGTAGGTGATGTCCTTGCCGATGAAGTGGTGCACTTCCGTCTCGGGACTGCGCCACCAGTCGTCGAACTTCTCGCCGTACCGGTCGCACCATTGCTGCGTCGAGCCCATGTAGCCGATCGGAGCATCGAACCAGACGTACCAGTAATTGCCCGGGCTATCGGGAATCTCGAAACCAAAATAGGGCGCCGGCCGCGACACGTCCCAGTCGTGCAACGGCTCGCAAAGAAAATGGCCGGCCAGATAATTGGCGATCTCGGGCTGGAGGTGGTCTTGCCGCTGGCTCCAATCTTCCAGAAAGGGGTGCAGCTTCTCGATGTTGACGAACAAGTGGTCCGCCTGGCGAATTTCCGGCTGGCTGCCCGAAAGCGTGCTCACCGGATCGACCAGGTCGGTGGCGTTGTAGTGGGCGCCGCACTTGTCGCAGCTATCGCCATACTGATTGGGCGATTGGCACTTGGGACAGGTCCCCTTCACGAACCGGTCGGCCAGGAACGTGCCGGCCTGGGCATCATAGAGTTGGGTCACCTCCCGCTCGTCGACCAGTCCGGCCTTTCGCAAGGTGGCCCAAATCTCGATGCAGAACGCCCGCGTTTCCGGGCTGTTGGTGCTGCCGTAGTTGTCGAACTGGATGCCGAAGCCGGCGAAGTCGGCCTCGTGGGCCTGCTGCATCTTGGCGATCAGTTCTTCCTCGCCGATGCCCTCCTGCCGGGCGCGGATCATGATGGACGTGCCGTGGGTGTCGTCGGCGCACACGTAAACGCAGCGCCGCCCGCGGAGTTTTTGGAAGCGGACCCAAATGTCCGTTTGCAGATACTCCACGAGGTGGCCCATGTGGATGTGGCCGTTGGCGTAGGGAAGGGCGCTGGTGACGAGGATTCGCTTGCGATTCATGCAGATTCCTTTGGAGATGGGCAACGGCAATTGTAGCGAAGTGGCTAGCCAACAGGGAAGGTGACTTTCGTTTCCCGACACCTGGGGGGGGTACCGTTGGTTGCCGATTGTGGCTGTGCCCGGTAGAATCGAAACCGGGGGAGATAAAATACAATGACAAAGATCAGCCTGGATGGTTCGTAACCATGGACTATCTCGCACACATCATTCGCGACCCAACCATCTGCGGCGGTGAGCCGGCGATCAAAGGCACCCGCGTGACGTTGAGAACCGTTCTGGGCAGCCTCGCCGAAGGCGCCAGCGTTGACGAGATTCTCGCGGATTTCCCCACGTTGACCACCGAGGACATTCGTGCGGTCGTGGCCTTCGCCGCGGCATCCGCCGAAGAAGACTTGCCATCGAGCGTGCCGGCTCTCGATGCGAATTAAGCTCGACGAAAATCTGCCTGCCAAACTCGCGTCCGTGCTCGGAGCGATGACGCACGGCGTTGATACGGTTCCGCACGAAGAGCTTCAAGGACGCAAGGACGCCATAATATGGCAGGCGGCTCAGGATGCGGGGCGGTTTTTGATCACTCAAGACCTGGACTTCTCGGACATCCGCCAGTTCCGACCCGGCACACACCACGGGGTCCTGTTATTGCGTTTGCGCAACCCTGGCCGCGCAGCATTAACAGCGAGGTTGGAACATGTATTTCGGACGGAGAACGTTGAATCATGGGGTCGGTGTTTCATTGTAGTCACGCAGCGCAAGATCCGCGTCGTACGGCCATCGCAGTGACGGAACGCTGGTTCATATTGAGCCCCCCCCACGTGGTCGCAATGAGTACGTGGACGCCTCGGCTATCCCCTAGTCGTTCCAGCGGCAAGTAAAATACCGGCAATTTTCTCTCGGGGGGGATCTAGTTGACAAGGTTGCTGGGCGCGCCTAGCATAACCGCCGTGTTGCCCAATCTTATCTGGCAATGGCCGTGCGGAGCGTAAGGGCCGCCTGCACGACTAGCCTTTCAGCCGTAGGAGATATCACCATGCGATCGAACCGATTCTGGGCGTTGTGGTTCTTAGGTCTGGGTCTGCTGTGTGCGGTTTTCTCCAGTCATCTTTGGCCGTGCCGCTGCTTGGCCGACGATCCGGTGGCGAAACCCAAAGTGGAGCCGGCCAAAGCCCCCGTCAAACCCGGGGAGGAAAAGAAAAAGTTCCCCGAATGGGACAAAGTGGTCGAGGGGGCCACGCGGATGGAAGGCCTGTTCGCCCTCTATTACAACGAAAAAGAACAGAAACTCTTCATGGAGGTCCGGCAGGACCAATACAACAAGGAAATCATCCTGCCCATCGCCATCGCCCGCGGCGCCGGCTTGATGTATCTCGGCGGCGAGACGCTGAACTTCGGCAATCAGTGGCTCATCACCTTGCACCGCGCCGGCGAGCGGCTGCTGGTCACGCGCCGCAACGTTCGTTTCCGAGCGGAAGCCGGCTCGCCCCAGGCCGATGCCGTGAAGACTTCGTACACCGATAGCATCATCAAGGCCCTGCCGATTAGGAGCGAAAAGAACAACGGCCAACTCGTGTTGATCGACCTGGCCGATCTGTTCATGACCGATTTGGCGGACATCGGCGTCAATCCCGACCCCAGCCGCAGCACGTGGGCCAAGGTCAAGGTGTTTCCCAAGAATGTCGAGATTGAAGTCAGCGCGGTCTTTAGCATGCCCCGCTACTTTTTCTACTGGTTCTTCGGCGGCGACTCCATTCCCGATCCGCGCGGCGCGCAGGTCGTGATGCACTACGGCATGTCGATGCTTCCCGAGAGCAAATATAAACCGCGCTTGGCCGACGATCGCGTAGGGCACTTTCTCAGCGTGGTCAAGGATTTCAGCGAAGACGTCCATGACACGCCCAACGTGCGCTATGCCACGCGCTGGAACCTGGAAAAAGAGAAGCCCGCGGCCGAGAAATCGCCGCCCAAGCAGCCGATCATCTTCTGGATCGAGCGGACCGTGCCCCGCGAGTACCGCCAATATGTGCGGGAAGGCATTCTGGAATGGAACAAGGCCTTCGAGAAAATCGGTTTCCTCGACGCCATTCAAGTCCGCGACCAGCAATCCGAGGACGACTTCGACCCGGAAGATATCCGTTACAACACCTTCCGCTGGATCACCACCTCGGCCGGCTTTGCCATGGGGCCGTCGCGGACCAATCCCAAGACGGGCGAAATCCTCGATGCCGACATCGTCTTCGACGAAGGGATGATCCGCTACCGGCGGCAGGAATACATCCGCACGGCGGGCATTCCCGAGGGGATCGGCATGTTGCTGGCCGGCCAGCGGCGAGGCTTTTTCAAGCTCTTCGCCGGCGATCTGCCCGCCTTCGAAGAGGCCGCGCCGATGCTCAACCAAATGTTCAGCGAGAACCGCGGGGCCTTCCTGCAGCAACTGCATCAACCGGATCGACCGGGGTCCCAGACCGCCATGGGAATGATGAGTTGTCCGCGCTGCCAAATGGGGCCGGGCATGCAGCGCCAGCTCGAATTGTTGCAGGCCGTGTTGGCCGCCAAGGGCGAGCTCGACCCGGGCGGAAAGGTCCCCCAGAAGTTCATCGCCCAGGCCATTAAGGAAGTCGTCATGCACGAGGTCGGCCATACGCTGGGCTTGCGCCACAATTTCAAGGCCAGCACGGCCATGTCGATGGAGGAAGTGAACAACCCGGAGTTGACAGGCAAGAACGGCAACTCCGGTTCCATCATGGACTACTTGCCGGCCAACATTGTCTGCAAGGGAGAGAAACAAGGCGACTATTTCTCGCCGACGATCGGCCCCTACGATTATTGGGCCATCGAATATGCCTACAAACCCATCGAGGGCAACGAAAAGACGGAACTGGCCAAGATCGCCGCCAAGGCCGCCGATCCGAAATTGACTTACGCTACCGACGAAGACCTGTGGCTGAATCCCGACCCGCGCATCAATCTCTTCGACTTGGGCGACCCGCTGGACTATGCCAAGAGCCGGGTCAAGCTGGTGCGCGCGAGCCTCGACGATCTCCAGAATCGCGTGGTGGCCAAAGGCGAAGGCTGGCAACGGGCGCGTTCGGCGTTCTCCGCGCTCATGGGTGAACTGGGACACGCCACCATGCTCTCGGCCCATTATGTGGGCGGCGAGTATACCTGCCGCGATCACCGCGACGATCCCCACGGCCGGCCGCCGATGAAACCCATCGACATCGCCAAGCAGCGCGAGGCGCTGCACCTGCTCCAGGACGAGATTCTGTCGGCCAAGGCGTTCCAGTTCAAGCCCGAGCTGCTCCGCTACCTGGCTCCCGATCAATGGCACGACAGGAGCTCCATATTCTTCTTCTATTTCGGGGACGGCTATGAGTTCCCGGTGCTACAGCGAGTGTTGTCCATCCAGCGGATCGTCCTGTCCCATGTGCTGGATCCGCGGACGTTGCGCTCGCTGCAAGAGTTCTCGTTGCAGGCGGAGCCGGGCCAGGAATCGCTGCAAATGTCCGAGGTCTTCGATGCCCTGACCAACTCGATCTGGACGGAGTTGCCCGGCTCGGATGCCGATCTGAAGAAGGCGGAAAAGCTGGCCCTTTCTCCGATCCGCCGCAATCTGCAGCGCGAGCATGTTTCGCGGCTGGCCCGGCTGGTTTTGGGGCCCAAGCCGAATCCGTGGATGGACTTCTTCGTATTCATTTTCTTCGATGAGTCGCGTCCCGCGCCGGCCGACGCCCGCAGTCTGGCGCGGCTGCACCTGCGGCAGATCGACACGCGGATCCAGCGGGTTTTGAGCGCCAAGGCGCCCAGCGTGCAAGTCGATGCCCAAACCCGGGCTCATCTGGAAGAAATCCACGACCAGATTGAGAAGGTTTTCAAGGCTCTCTTGCAAGCGAACGAAGCGTAGCCCACGCGACAGCTCCCCTCGCCCGCTTTTCGGGAGAGGGGGCCGGGGGTGAGGGCGGCGCAAGCCATCTTCCCGCGTCAACGTTTTTTCGCCCGAGCCGGCCTGCGATGTCGGGCCGAGCGGCAGAAGCCGCGTTGTCTGACGCTGACAGTTTTCGAACAATTTGGTTTCGCACCGCACCTTTCATCGATGTAAAAGTTACGCGCTTTTGCGAAACTGAAAAACCCTTGTTCCAAAGGGTTTCCAGCCCGCGCCGAAAACGTAAATTGGTCTAGCCCAAGTTACGATGCTGTGGGGCGTCCCGCGGTGGTTTTCCGGAGGAAAAGCGACGTAAGTCCAATGGTTTCGGGCGGTGGCGGCGAGAAGTCGATGTAGTGGAAATTCCGCGCCGGTCGAGCTTGTCAAACGACGGTTGGAAGACGATCCTGAGACTCGTCACCGAGCGAGGGATCGGCCGTGTTTCTCAGGCGCTACGAGCGACGTTCCGGAGGAAGGAGGCGGACCTATTGGGCGCTGGCCGAGTCGATTCGCACCAAGCGCGGCTCACGTCAGCGAATCGTCGCCTACTTGGGCGAACTGGCCAAGAGCGAACAGTCCGGCTGGGCGCAACTCGGCCGCAGTCTCTCGGGAAAGCAACGGCCGCAGCCCTCGCTGTTTGATCCGCCCCATGATGATG
>Ga0181529_10004154_pt1 | contig 15888 bp, 9 predicted proteins | sample PEATcosm2014_Bin_36_FD_119763 | JGI IMG/M metagenome (GOLD analysis project Ga0181529, IMG submission 119763) | Peatland microbial communities from MTU Mesocosm Facility, Houghton, MI, USA - PEATcosm2014_Bin10_30_metaG | ecosystem: Environmental > Terrestrial > Soil > Wetlands > Peat | place...
CTATGTCTCGCACTATGGTCCCCCGTTTCACGTGGTGTTCATTCAAGTTTGCCGCCTATGGGATGCCATGTCAAGTTCTGGTACGAGTTTTCTTTGTGTGAGACGCTCCCCGGCTTTGACTGAGGCCGCGCTCTGCTTAGACAATGGGGATAATTCTGAAATCTCAACCAGGCAGATTGGAGAGCGCAATGCGCCTCAAACGTTGGATCTTGGTGTCGATAGCCCTGATCTCCTCGATTTTTTGGACGATGAATCCCGTCGCTCCGGCTCAGCCTGCACAAGAGGTGACAAAGAACGTCCCGGTTCCTCAAGATTCCGCACCGCAATTATCGGAGGCGGATCGCTCGCTGGCCTGCCCCGCTGAAGATGGGCAGTCTTCCCTGACCGAGGACGTCCACAAGATTGGCGGAATCGTCAAACCTCCCAAGCCGATTCGCATGGTGAACGCAACATTCACCGACGAAGCACGCAGATTTGCCAAGAAGCAGCATCGGAAGTCGTTTGAGGCGATCAGCCTGGTGACACTGATCGTGAACACGCAGGGCAATCCACAGGACATTTGCGTCCGCAAGCCCGCTGGGTTTGGATTGGACGGACAAGCCGTCAAGGCTGTCGCACAGTACAAGTTTGAGCCGGCTACGAAGGATGGCTCGCCAGTCCCCGTGCGCATCGTAGTAGAAGTGAACTTCCGGCTCTATTGACCCGGCAACCTTCGCCTGTCCATCAAGCCTCGACCACATCTCCTTCGCCCGGCGCGAGAAACAGATTCGCCTCCAGCCCATGTTGGCGTGTGTACAGGTCGTAGTAGCGGCCGCCCATGGCGAACAGCTCCGCGTGGTTGCCCCGCTCCACGATGCGTCCCTCTTCCACCACCAGAATCTGGTCGGCGCGGCGGATCGTCGAGAGCCGGTGAGCGATGACAAACGTGGTGCGGCCCTGCATCAACTGGTTCAGCCCCGCCTGAATCATGGCTTCCGATTCCGAATCCAGCGAGCTGGTCGCCTCGTCGAGGATAAGGATGCGCGGCTCAGCCAGCAGGGCGCGGGCAATCGACAATCGCTGCCTCTGCCCACCCGAAAGCTTCACGCCGCGCTCGCCCACAACGGTGTCGTATGTTTCCGGGAAGCGTTCGGCAAACTCGTCCACGCGCGCCGTGCGGCAGGCAAAGAGAAACTGCTCCTCCGTGGCGTCGGGCTTGGAAAACAGGATGTTCTCGCGAATCGTTCCGTCGAAGAGAAACGAGTCCTGCAGCACCACGCCCAACTGCGAGCGGAAGGTGTTCAAGTCCACATGCGCCAAATCGACATCGTCCACCGCCACGCGGCCCGTAGACGGCGTGTGGAACGCGCACAGCAGGCTGATGATGGTTGACTTGCCCGAACCCGAGGAGCCCACCAGCGCGGTCACCGTGCCCGGCTCGGCTATAAAGCTGACGCCGTGCAGCACCTGTTTTTCCGGCGTATAGGCAAACGCCACATCCTCGAAGCGCACCGTTCCCTGGATTGGCGGCATGGCGACTGTGCGTCCCGGCGTCTGGTTCTCTTCGAGTTCGCTCATGATCTCGCCGGTGCGGTCCAGTCCCGCAAACGCTTCGGTCAGTTGCGTGCCGATGTTCACGATCTGGAAGACCGGCGCAATCATGAACGCCAGAAACATGTTGTAGCTGAAGTAATCGCCTACCGTCCAGGTGCCATTGAGCACGCTGTGCCCGCCCAGCCACATCACCAGCGCGGAAACCAGTCCCAGCACTGTCGTAGAGGCCGAGCCAAGAACGCTGGTCATGGTCAGCGACTTCATCACGTTGGCCAACAGGCGATCTACGCCGGCGGAGAAGACCGTCGCCTCGCGCTCCTCGGCGTGGTAGCCCTTGATGACCCGCACGCCGCCAAGCGATTCGGTCAGGCGCCCTGTAACTTCCGCATTGATCTTCGCCCGCTCGCGGAAGATCGGCCGAATCACCTTAAAGCCATATTGCAGAATGAAGACAAATCCGCTCATCACCGCGAAGACCGTCAGCGTGACCGTTGCACTGCGATGCATCAGATAGAGAAATGCCAGCACCGCCGTCAGCAAGCCGCCCACAAACTCGACGAGCCCGGTGCCCACCAAATTGCGTACGCCCTCCACGTCGCTCATGATGCGCGCCACCAGCGTGCCGGTGCGGTTCTCGTCGTAGTAGGAAACTGACAACAGGCCCACATGCCGCTGCACCTGACGGCGCATCTCGGCAATCAGCCGTTGCCCTGCCTTCGACAGAAGCGGGGTCAGCGAAAAAGAGGTAATGGTCTGCACAATCATCGCCGAAAACACCAGCGCGATGATCTTCGGCAGCAGTTCAGGGTGCGGATGAACCGGCGACAGCACGTTATCCAACAGGGGTTTACTGGTATAAGGCAGCACCAACCCGGCCACGCGGTTGATGACCATCAAGCCCATCCCTGCCAGAAGCAACCCCAGACGCGGCAAAACCAATGCCTTGATCTGCGGCCAAAGCCGCTTCAGGCTGGGTTTGCGCTTGGGCAGGTCAGCCTGTCCCGCGCGCGCGCCTCCGCCGTGCCCCGACCGCTCTGCCCGCGCGCCCATCCCCATGGCTCCGCCCCGCATCGTCGCCATGCGCTAAACCTTCCCCGAGCGCCGCGCGGCGATAAACGACCGTACGCACAGAATCACGTAAATCAGCATCAGCCCGGCCAGCGTGACCTTCGAGGCCAGAGCGATCAGGTCCGGCGCCTGTCCGGCCGACGTGGCGTGAACGTAGCCCCGCACCGCCTCGATGGCGCCGCCCAGAATGCCCAGCAGCCCGATGGTCACACTGACGTGCATGAACAGCTTGCGCCGCCCTTCGTTGGGGCTGATGGCCAAAAAGCCGAAGATGCCCAACGCCAGGCCGATCCACATCGGAATCAGCGCGGTGGGATGCAAGCTGCCGGTGCCCAGATAGCCGGCCAGGCCCAGAATTACCAGAAGTAGCGCAAAAATCAGTGTCACTTTTGCCATTGGAAGCAACCTCAAGGTGGATCTCAAAATATGTGTCTACTAATGGATGTGCCGCGCTTCCCCGCCGATTCAATTGCCGGGCCTGCGACCAAGGGATTCTTGCTTTTGCTATCGACCACCGTGCCCCATCCATTCGGCAGTTTCATCGCCGAATGGGTGGGAAAGCACGAACCTCAAGGGACGAAATCAAGCGGTCAAAGACCTAGCTTCCCATCCGCTGCCGCACGTCGGCTGTCAGTTGCTCCGCGGTCCACTCGTTGCCCGGATAGAAGCGCACCACTTTTCCGTCGGGGCCGACCAGCGTGGTCGAGAGCGTGTGGGTAATCATCGTGTCCGCGCCGGTCGTCATTCCCAGGTCGAAGAACTTCGCCATCTCCAGCAGCGCCGGCTTCTCCGGGACGGCAAAATCCCAATGGGCAAAGGCGCGCGGCGCATCGCTGCCTATATACGTGGCCCCGTAGGCCCTCAGCCGCGCCGGCGTATCGTGCTCCGGATCGAAGCTCACGCACAGCAGGTGCGTCTTTGCGTAGAGCGCGGGCTCGCTCGCCAGCTTCTTGTCCACCGCGGCAAAGTTGCGCGTCACCCGCGGGCAGAAATCCGGCGACGGGCAGCGCGTATAGATGAACGTCACCAGCAACGCCTTGCCTTTGAACTGCCCTAGATGGATCGCGCGCCCGTCCTGGTTGCGCAGCTTGAAGTCCGGCACCTGGTCGCCCGGCGCCGGAACATGGTAGGAAACCGCCGGTTTGTAGTCCGGCTTGCTCTGCGCCACCACCACGATGTGATCCAGCAGAATCTCTGCATCCGCGTTCTCGAAGACCAGCACATCGGCGGTAATCGTGTCGCCCGGGTGCAGCTCGCCAAGGACGCTGGCGTCCTTCAGCTTGTAGGGCATGGTCATGGCCTCCATGAAGCCGGGAATGGCCTCATGGTCGACCGTTACCTCGCCCTTGGCGGCGTCGGTCGAAACCACCTTGCCGCGCAGCTTGTAGACCTTGAAGTTCTGGCCGGAGGCGACCTGCGTTTGAGCCTTCTGGCCGGAGTGGCATCCAGCCAGCACGAAAACAGCGAGCAACGAGGAAGCAAGCAATTTGCGCATCACTCGCCCAGTGTACAACCGAGCCGCCCTACGCCTGTACTTTGCCGGCCTCCGTCAGCCCATATTCGCACTCGTCCGAGCGCAGCAGCACCTGGCGCGTCGGATTGGCGATCCAGTTGTAGAGCAGCCCCAGAAAGAGCAGCGCGGCCCAAAGCGTGGCCAGCACAAAGCCATACCGCAGCCCGCCGAACAGATCGCTCACTGCGCCCATGGCCAGCGGCCCCAGCGCCGCGCCCGCGCAGGTAAAAAACAGAATTACGCCCGCCACCGCGCCATGTTCCGACTTGGGAAAGCAACTGATCCCCTTGGAGTTCAGTGTCGGATAGATCACGCTCATGAACAATCCCGACAGCGCCAACAGATACACCGTAGCATTGGTCCCGAAGAACATCGACCCCAGGAAGCAGGCCAGAATGGCACCGCTGAACACCACCAGCACGGTCGTCCAATTCCAGTGCGCCGTCACCCATGCGCCCAGAAACCGGCCGCCCGCGCGCAGAATGAAGAAGATCGAAATTACATACGCGGCCATGAACGCCGACGACGGCTTGTTGTCCTTCAGATACGTTGGCAGCCACACATAAATGGCGCACTCCACGGCAACGTACAGGAAGCAGGCCAGCGAAAAGCCCAATGCATACGGGCTCTTCAGCATGTGCATGGTCCGCTTCAGATCGATCGGCTCGGGCGACTCCTTCATAGTCTGCGGATAGCGCACCAGAGAAGCGATCAGGATCAGAACCGCGCAGATGGTCCCGGCAATCACGTAAAGCCACTTCCAGCTCACGCCTCCCAGCAGCAGCCGGGCCACGATCGCCGGCCCAACGATCGCCCCCACGCCGAAAAACCCTTCCACCGTGTTCATGGTCGAAGTGTGTTCAAGCGTCGAGTTCGAAATATCGCCAATCAAAGCCAGCGCGCCGGTCTTGAAGATGCCGATCGAAGCGCCGGAGACAATCAGCAGCAGCACAAACAGCGCGTAGGAGTTGGCGACTGCGAACAGATAGGAGTTCAGCGCAAACAGAACCAGCCCCAGGACGATGGTCCGCTTGCGTCCCAGTTTGTCTGCCAGAAACCCCAGGCTGATGGCCGCCACCGCGATGGCCGACATGTTGGCGTAATGAAATGCTCCGCCCGCCGTCATACTCAAGTGAAAAGTCCGGATCACCTCCGGAATGATGACACCCACCGAGTCGGTAGTCATGGCGAACATCATGAACATCGTGTAGGTCAGCAGCTTGATCAGTGCGTGATTCGCCGTGGGCGCTGTTGCGGTCATCTTGGACTCTCCTTGTTGGTGCAGCCCTTACCCGATGCGAATCGCGCCGGTCGAGCCCGGCTCTTCGCCGGAATATTCAATCTCCGCGCACGGCTTGGCCAGATCCACTGTCAAGCTCACCCATGCCTCGCCCAGCTTCCAGGCGATCTTCAGTTCATTCGCGGCGGCCGACTCCACCCTTGGCTCCCCGCCAAAGGCAAAATGGCTGTTGCGCAGCCGGATCATCTCCAGCAGCTTCTGCACCACCGGCTTTTCCAGCGCCGCCAGCACCTCCACGGAGGAGTAGTAATGCCGGTTGATGTCCCGTCCCACCCCACTGTGCGCCAGCAGTTCCATGTCGTTGGTCCCGGCCAGCAGCCCGGTGTAATACACCTGCGGGATTCCCGGCACAAAGAACTGGATCGCGCGCGCAATCAGATATTCGGTGTCGTTCTGCCCCAGCGCGTCGTAGTAGGTGCAATTCACCTGGTAGAGGTCGAGATTGTTGGCCGCCGCTCCCGTCGCCTGCCGGCTTTCCCCGTTGCTGCGCTTGTGGATCGTCTCCACTAGATCGTTGATCGAGGCCGGATCCAGCAGCCCCGGATTCCCTGCCCCATCCGCGCCCACATCGATCACCCCGATGCCGTCGTGCGTATCGAGCACGGTGATCGAATTTCGTGGCCGCACCGCCAGCCACTCCACCAGGGGCTTGGCGTCGGCCTTGTAGAGCGCGTGGAGAATTAGCGGCGGCAACGCAAAATCGTAGACCCAGTCCACCTGCCGCGCGATCTCCACCTGCGCCTTGTAGTAGCTGTGCACCTCGACCAGCACCTCAATGCCCAGCGCCCGCGCCTGCGCCGTCAGCTCCGCGATGAACGCAAACGTCTCCGGAATCATGAAGCAACTGGTGCCCGGCTTCTTGATCGCGTAGCCCACTGCGTCCAGCCGGATGGATCGGATGCCCGCCGCATGGAACCGCTCCAGTATGGCGTCCAGGTAAGCCTTACCCTGTGGATGCGTCACGTCGATGTCGAGTTGCTGCGGCGTAAACGTGGTCCACAACAGCCGCTTCTCCCCGCTTGCCAAAGTCGTATACACAAACGGCAGCCCCGGACGCGGCCGATAGATGCGCAACAAATCCGCCTCTGTCGCGCCCTGCGGAAATACCCGGTCGTAGGTCAGGAACATCCCCGCGTAGGGAGAGTCCTCCCCGCGCCGCGAATAATCCTGAAATTGAGGCGACTCGCTGGAGACGTGGTTCACAATCATATCCGCCATCAACTCAACCGTCGTGCCCAGAGCCCGCAAGTCCTCCCAGTCGCCCAGCCGCGGATCGACCATCGTGTGGTCGATCGGATCGAATCCCGCATCGGAACCGTCGATGGGATGAAAAAACGGCAGCAGATGCGCCCCGGCAAAGGTGTCTGCCAAAGGTCCATGCAGCAACCCCGCCAGTTCGCGGATTCCCCCGCTGGCCAGACGGTCGATGTAGGCAATAAGTTGAACCTGATTTTTCATCTTCATTTCCTTCGCCGAACGCAATACGCTTCGATACCCGTTTACAGGTTTTGCCATACACTTGTCAATATATTAGTTATATCTATACTCATTCTTTGTCATCACATTTAAATACTCCAAATTCAACGAAAGCCCAATCTCCCGCTGTCCGCTCCCAAACAACGCAGAGTTCCCCAGATCTCGTATTTGAGACCTGGGGAACCGCAGATGCCGATCCGCCGACTCCAGAAGACTGCTCCGTGGCCGACCCTCTCTGCATCTTTCGCCGGAAAGGGCGTGAATCCTCCACCCGCCAGCACCGCCGGTCACACTGTTGCCCGATTTCCACCGCCCCTTACGGCGCTTCCCGAGGATTTCGGCGTATAACCCTGAAATGGGGCAAACTCCTACGATTGAGATCGATGCATGGCTGCGCGACGGCGGTCTGGTGGTCACCGCCAGTGACCGCGCCGCCCGCGCCCTGGCGTCCGCCTTTCACCGCTCCCGTCGGGCAGAGGGCCTTTCCGCGTGGCCCGCGCCCAACATCCTCGACTGGAAGAGCTTCGTCCGTACCGCCTGGGAAGAGCGCTCGCTCGATGCCCGCTCCGTTCTGAACCCAACCCAAGAACAAGCGATCTGGGCCGGGATAGCTGGGGAAAGCCGTCACCTGGCCACCCTCTTGGAAGGCCCCCGCCACCGCCTCGCCGCCTTGGCAATGGAGGCCCATTCCCTGCTCTCTTCCTTTGCCCCGCGCTACTTGAAAAACACCGTACGAAGTACCTGGCAGCAGGATGCGGCCGCCTTCAGCGGCTGGCTCACCGAATTCGACGAGCTGTGCAGCAAGGGTAGCTTCCTCAGTCCCAGCCGCGTCCCACTTGAGCTGATCCGGCTTCTGGAAGCAGATCCGGTCGTTCGCCCTCCGCTGCTGTTGGCGGGTTTCGACCGCCTGCTCCCCATCCAGCGCAGCCTCTTCGATGCCTGGGGCGAATGGCGTGAAGCGCCGCATGGCGAACCAACCGGGCAAATCAGCTTTCACGATGCAGCAAACGAGCAGACGGAACTTGCCGCCTGCGCTCTGTGGTGCAGCCGCCAGCTTGCCGCCAGCCCGGGAATCCGCCTGATGGTCGTTACCCAGGACGCAACCTCCCGCCGCGGCGAGTTGGAACGCGCATTCATTCAATACGCAGCTCCTGCCAGCCCCGCAGGCCCAACTTCGCTGCCCTTCGAGTTCTCGCTTGGAGTTCCGCTCAGCCAGGCCGCGCTGGCGCACGCAGCGTACCTTCTCCTGCACTGGCTCGACGCCCCGCTTCAGGAACAGGAGCTCGATTGGCTGCTCTCAACCGGCCACCTCTCAGCCAGTGCAGAGGAGTCCCTGGCCCTGCAAGCCCTTATGCGCGCGCTTCGCCGCCGTGGCCGGCAACAGACCCATTGGACTCTGGCCGAGTTCCTTGCCCAGCACTCTTCCTCCAATCCCCTGCCTCCTGCCTGGGTCGAGCGCATTGCCCTGGCCCGAAGCCGCCTCGAAAACCTCTCCCGCCGCCCGCAAAGTCCGCTCGACTGGTCCGCTGTCGTCGCGCAAATCCTTGAGGCCGCTGGCTGGCCTGGCTTCCGTCCGCTCTCCAGCGCCGAGTTCCAGGCTGCCCACCGCTGGCAACTGGCCCTGGAGACCGCCGGTTCTCTAGGCTTCGATGGCCGACGCATCCCTTGGCGCGAGTTTCTTGCTACCTTGCATCGCACGCTCGACGAGACCCTCTTCGCGGCCGAATCCCATGACGCTCCCATCCAGATCGCCGGCCCAGCCGAGTCGGCCGGCCTCGCTGCCGATGCCATCTGGTGCCTCGGCGCAAGCGAAGACAGTTGGCCTGCCAAAGGCGCGACCCACCCGCTGCTCCCGCCAGAAGTCCAGCGCCAAGCCGGAATGCCCCACGCCACTCCGCAGCTCGACTGGGAACTGGCCCGCGCCATGACCACCCGCCTGCTGGCCTCGGCCCCGGAGGTGCATTTCAGCTTCGCCCGGCAATCCAAGGCCGCCGATGCCCGCCCATCGCGCCTGGTTGTGCAAGTGGCCGGGCCACCGCGGCAATTGCCCCCGGAGCTGCTCGCACAGCCTGCCCACTCCCCGCTCACCGTGCAGGTCGCGGACACCTGCCGCATTCCCTTTCCGCCCGGAGAAGCCGCGGGAGGCTCCAGCGTGCTGACCTCCCAGTCGCAATGCCCCTTCAAGGCATTCGCCACCGCGCGCTTGGCCGCCCAAAGTTGGGAACCTGCCCAGGCCGGTCTTACCGCCTCCCAGCGCGGCCAACTCCTGCACGCGGTGCTTCACGCCATCTGGGCCGGGCCGCCCCACGGCATCCGTACCCACGGCGACCTGCTCCAAAAGCTGGAAGCCTGCGGGCCCTTCGTCGCCGAGCACGTCCACCGCGTCCTGGCAGACGAGATTCCAGACGCCCTCCGCAGTCGCATGCCCCGCCGCTACCTTGAACTCGAAGAGTTGCGTCTGACCCGCCTGGTTACGGAGTGGCTGAACTACGAGGCCTCCCGCTGGCCTTTCGCCGTCGCCGAGGCCGAGGTGGACAGCACCATCACCATTGCCGGGCTCACCCTCAAGCTCCGCCTTGACCGCGTCGACCGCCTCAACGACGGTACCCTGCTGGTCATCGACTACAAAACCGGCGACGTCTCCCCCAAATCCTGGGAGCTGCCCCGTCCCGACGATGTCCAACTCCCCCTCTATGCCGGTTTCGCGATCGATCGCACAAAACAGGAACTTGGCGGCCTGGTCTTTGCCAAGATTCGGGCCGGAAGTCACGCCTTTGCCGGCCAGGTCGGCGATGCCAAAGCCACGCTGCTTGAAGGCTTGTCACCCAACAGTGCCCTGATCAAGAATCCGCTCACCGCGGAGCAGCTCCTCGGCTGGAGAGATTGCATTCAACAGTTGGCCAAAGACTTCGTCGCCGGCCATGCCCAGGTCGACCCGCGCGAGTACCCCAGGACCTGCGAGCGCTGCGATCTGAAAACCCTCTGCCGCATCCAGGAGAATCGCGCGCAATTTGAGTCCGATGACGATTCCGAAAGCCAGGAGGCCGCCGATGAGTAGCCCAAGCAGGCCAGCGCCTCCCGACCAGCCCCAGCGCAACCGCGCCCTCGACCCCAGCCGCTCGATCCTGGTGCAGGCTCCCGCCGGCTCCGGCAAGACCGATCTGCTCACCCGCCGCTTTCTGCGCCTGCTGGCCGAAGTCGAAGAACCCGGCCAGGTCCTGGCCATCACCTTCACCAACGCCGCCTCTGCCGAGATGCGCCACCGCATCCTCGCTGAACTTGAAAACGCCGCCGCGGACGATCAGCCGCCCGCAAGCGACCCCTTTTCCATGCCCGCCATCGCCCGCCGCGCTCTGGAGCACTCGCAGGCACTCGGCTGGAAGCTGCTCGACTTGCCCAGCCAGCTCCGCATCTCCACCATCGACTCCTTCTGTCGTGATCTGGCCCTCCAGCAGCCGCTGCTTTCCGGCCTCGGCGGAGGCCTGGACATCGCCGAACAGCCCACCGAACTCTACCTTCGCGCAGCCCGGCAAACGTTGCAAAGACTCGGTCAGACCGACGCCGTCCTCAGCCAGTCCATTGAAGACCTCCTCCTCTGGCGCGATAACGGATGGCAAGAGATGGAAGAGCTGCTCGTCGCCATGCTCTCCCAGCGCGACCGCTGGATGCACGGCTTTGTCCTCGGACGCGAGCTGGATCTGGATGCCCTGCGCAGCCGCCTGGAACGCCCCTTCGCCAACGCCGTCCGCGAAGCCCTCACCCGCCTCGGCCAGCTCTTGAATCAGGTCCCGCAAGCCATCGAAGAGCTGCTCGAACTGGCCCGTTTCGCCTGCACGCAAACCGGCGGCCAACTTCACCGCGAACTCGCCGAGCTGGTCGAGTTCCCCTCCGGCCCGTTCCCTTCGAGCGACACCCTGGAAGAAGCGCGTACAGCGTGGCTCGGCGTGGCCGCGCTTCTCCTCACCGGCGGCGGCGCCTTCCGCAAGGCGGTAGACAAGCGTCTTGGATTCCCTGCCGACCGCAAACGCGAAAAGGCCCAACTCCTCAGCCTGATCGAACAACTCAAAGCCGTCCCCGGCCTCGAATCCGCGCTCGCCTCCGTGGCCATTCTGCCCCCGGCCCGTTACACCGAAGAAGACTGGCAGATCGTGCGTGCCTGTTTCACCCTGCTGCGCCATGCTGCCGCCGAGCTGCAGGTGGTCTTTGCCGAGGCGGGCAAGGTGGACTTCATTGAAGTCGCGCAAATTTCTCAGCGTGTGTTGCAGGGCGAAGACGGCTTGCCCACCGATGCCGCCCTGGCCGTCTCCGACGGCATCCACCACCTGCTCGTCGACGAGTTCCAGGACACCAGCCGCCGCCAGCACGAGCTGCTCAGGCGCCTCATCGCGGCATGGCCCGAGCGCTCCGGCCGTTCCTGCTTCGCCGTCGGCGACCCGATGCAGTCCATCTACTTCTTCCGCGACGCCGATGCCGAGCTCTTCTCGCGCGTTCGATCCATCGGCTTGGAGATCCCCGAAGCCGAGCCCCTGCTCTTCGACTTCGTCCCCCTCAGAGCCAACTTCCGCACCGCGCCGCCGCTGGTCACCCTGCTCAACGAGGTCTTCGAGCAGGTATTCGCCTCCAACGACGGCAGCGGCATAGCGTTTTCTTCCGCCGAACCGGCTCGCGACGTCACAACCAGCCCCGATCCACGCTTCAAGCTGCACCTCAACTTTCAACCGCAAGCAGCACGTGGAAAAGCGGCCGACCCTGAAGCCGCCACACAGCGGGAAGAAACCCGCGGCGCGCAGGCCGCTGAAATCGTTGCGCTGATCCGCAGCCATCTGGACCCCATGGAGCAGGCTCGGCTACGTGGCCAGAAGTACCGTATCGCCGTCCTGGGCCGCGCGCGCACCGCTCTCGCGCCCATTGCCCAGGCCCTGCGCGAAGCGGAGATTCCCTTCCGCGCCGTGGATTTGGAGCAGCTTGCCGCCCGCCCCGAAGTGCTGGACGCGCTCTCCCTGGCCCGCGCCCTCTTCAACCCCTTCGACCGTGTGGCCTGGCTGGGCGTCTTGCGCGCCCCCTGGTGCGGCCTCACACTCGACGACCTGCACCGTCTCGCGAGCGGCGACGATCCCGCGCTGCTTGCAAGCGCTGTTCCCGTGCTGCTCGCCGAACGCCTTCCCTCGCTCAGCGAGGAGGGCCGCAGCGCCGCCTCCCGCGTTCTTGAAGCGCTCGACTCCGTTCCCGCCATGCGGGCGGCCCAGCCCACCGCCTCCATCGGAACCTGGCTCGAGCAAGTCTGGCTCAGCCTGGGCGGCGCGGACTGCGTGGATCGCACCGCCCGCGCCAACCTTGACCTGCTGTGGAGTTGCCTGGACCGCCTTCCCGGCGGCGAGCAGGACCTGCTCGGCCCTGCTCTCGATGCGGCACTCGAAAAGCTCACCGCGCAGCCCGACCCGGACGCAGATATCGATGCCGGCGTGCAGTTGATGACCATCCACAAGTCGAAGGGCCTGGAATTCGAGGTGGTCATTGTGCCCGACCTGCAGGCCGGAGGCGGCAGCGGCAACCGCAAGATGCTTTCCTGGCTGGAACGCGGCCTGGCCCAGCCCGACGACTCCGGCGAGATCACCGAATTCCTGATCGCCCCGCTCCAGCGCAAGGGCGACGAACGCGGCACCGCCAAACAATGGGTTGACCGCGTCTATCGCGACCGCGAGTTGCAGGAAATGCGCCGCATTCTCTACGTCGCCGCCACCCGCGCCCGCGAGGAGCTGCACTTCTTTGCCCGCCCGGCCTACAAGACCGAGTCCGACGGCACGCTCAGTCTTCCCAATCCAACTGGCAGCCTTCTGGCCACCGCCTGGCCCGCCGTGGAAGAAGAAGTCCGCGCCCGCTTCGAAGAATGGAAGTCCGCTCAAGCGGCATCACCCGCCTCCGGCGAACAAATCCTGGAATCCGTCGCCGCCTCTGCCCAAAGCAACGTGCTAGCGATGCCTTCGCCGCCCAAGCCCACGCTCCTGCGCCGCCTGCCGCCCGACGACCGGCCCGCGCTTGGAAAGCTAGACCCCTCGGAAATGCTCCTTGCCCCATCCTTTCGCCTTCTTTCTGGCGAAAGGGCGGGAAGGCACGAACCTCAACAAGGAGCTGGCTCTTTGGGCTCGGATTCTCTTCTCTACTCCCGCCATGAAGGCGGCCCGCTCAGCCGCGCCCTGGGGACTGCCGTTCACGCGCTCCTCGAAAAACTCGCCCGCCTCCGTGAAATGAGCGATTGGCCATCCGTCCGCGCGGCCATCCAGCGATTCGAACCCCGCATCGCAGCTCAAATCCAAGCCATCGGCGTGGGCCCATCGCAAGCCGCACAGATCGCCGCCCAGGCGCTCCAGCACGCGCTTAATGCCGCCGGCGACCCAATTGGCCAGTGGATTCTCTCGCCCCACCCAGGCGCCGCCAGCGAAGTCAGTTGGGCCGGAATCGTCCGCGGCGCACTGCGCACTGTGCGCGTCGACCGCGTCTTCCGCGCCGGCCCCGTTCCTAGCTCAGAAGGAGAAAACTGCTGGTGGATCGTGGATTACAAGACGGCTCACGCCGACGACGTGGACCCAGCCGCTGCCCTGCCCGAACTCCGCCGCCTGTTCGCGCCGCAAGTCGAAGCCTACGCCGCTATCCTGCGCAATCTGCACGGCACAGACACACCCATCCGCCTCGGCCTCTACTATCCGCGCATGTTGCTGCTGGATTGGTGGGAACTATAGGACTGCATCGACGCCCAGCCCGATCGAGCGCATCAGCTCCAGCGCATTGCTGGTCTGCACAATCCCCGGCTTCAATTTGTAGTCGAAGAGCAACTGCCCATTTTCGAGGCGGTCCTCGAAGTGGCAATTCGCGGCGCGTCCGTCCATGGCTTCCGGTATCCCGGTCAAAGCCAGGTCGTGGGTGCTCACCATGCCGATTGCCTTGCGCTCCAGCAGATTCCGCACAATGAACTCAGTCCCGGCCAATCGGTCGTGGGAGTTGGTGCCGGAGAGCAACTCATCCAGCAGAAACAGCACCGGCACCGGCCCCTGGGCGAGGTCGGAGACCAGCTTGACCCGGTGGATCTCGGCATAGAACCGCGAGACTCCTCCCGAGAGCGAATCCAGAATGCAGATGGAGGCCGCAACCTTGAGCGGAGAAAGCCGCAGCCGCGCGGCACGCACCGGCGCGCCACATTGTGCCAGAACGGCATTCACGCCCACACTGCGGATGAACGTGCTCTTGCCCGCCATATTCGGACCGCTCAGAACGATCAGTTGCAGTCCATCGCCGAGCTTCAGATCGTTGCGCACCGCCTTGCCCGCGGGCAGCAGCGGATGCGCCAGGCCCTCGGCGTCAAACAACGGAGCCTTCTCTTGAGCCTGCGGCTCAATGAACTCCGGAAACACGTCCTCCGGATGCTCATAGGCATAACCGGAGAGCGCGGCAAGCGCCTCCAGTTCTCCCACCGCTTCCAGCCATCCGCGGATTTGCAGCCCGAACTCCTGCTGCCAGCCTTCCGTTAGAAAAACCAGTTGCGCGCTCCAGAAGGTGAACAGATCGATCAAGCGAAGAAGAAAATTGCGCCGCTGATCGAGATACTCGACCAGGCGAGCGAGCTTGCGAATCGCTGCCGAAGGCACAATCCCATCGCGCTTCAGCGCGGCTTGCATCTGCTTGAGCTTCGGAGAAGTAAAACTCTCTTCTTCCAGCAGCGAAAGAACCCCGGCCAACAGCGCCAGATCGTCGGTAGCCTTCTCCACCGCGTCGGCCGCTTCGTCCAGACGCGCGTGCAGCCGATGCGCCCAGGCCAGATTCAGAACGCTCATCGCCGCGGCCAGCGCGCCCCATCCCCAGACGCCCCAACACACCAGGCTCAGAATCCACACGAGCCCCAGCACCGTGGTTGCGATCCGAGTCGACCGCTTTGCCAGAAGTGGTTTACGTTCTCCCCAGGCAGCCAGCGCATCCGGCTTCACGCCCAGACGCACCGTCTCCGCCAGCGAAAACAGCTTTTCGCGGAAACTCACGCGGTCGCGCAGATCGCCGATGGCTGCCTGGCGCAGAAGAGCCTCTTCAACGGGCGCGGCAGCCAGCAGCCATGCGGCTAGCGTCTCTTCGCCGGCCCGGGTGCGCGCCGTGCACAGCAGCTCAAACAACGACGCTTTGCCAAACAGGTCCAGGTCGCGCGCATAAGGATGCAGGGGATCGAGGAATCGCTCGCCGCGTTCCCCGCTCCCGGCCCAGCGGTCATCCAGCCTGGCCAGACCGCGCTCGTAGAAACGGATGGCCCTGGCCCGCAGCCCCATCCGCCGGATCAGCTTTTCATGCAGGACCGCAAGGAATATGAAGATAGCTACCGGCGCCAGTAGGAACTCGATCAGCTCCGTGTGGCCCAGCAGCATGACCGCGGCAATCACCGTACATGCGGCCAGCGCCAGCTTGGCATAACCGAGAACCCGGCCCTGCCGCGCCTCGGCGGCCTGCGCCTTGACCAATTCTTGCCAGCGGCGAAAGTACACCTCTTTCGGGCTATCGTCGCCGTGTCCTGCCGAACCTGGATCCATGGCCCGCCCCGCCCTATCCTCTCAAGACTACCGCGTCGATGCAGTTGTAGCTCGGCTTGACGTTCGCCGCCTTTTCCTCCGCAGCCGCCGAATCGAGGAGCGAGTAACTGCAGATGAAGAAAAATGCCCGCGGATGAAAACCGTCAGTCCCTGACTTTGGGTTTGGAAGTTCTTCCGGCACAGCGGGGCGCTGACCAGCCGCCAGGAGGCGCCCCGAAGCCGCTCTTGAGTGACCGAAACGCGCTCAAAACACACCAAAACTGTCTCGAATCCAGAGCACTTTTGTTGGGCCACCGCTGTTTTTAGGATCGCAGGGCAAACGCACCATCTCAAAGGAACGGCTTTGAAAGGGCACGGCTTCAGCCGTGCCAATGGAAATGGGTTCAATCGGATGGGCTTCAGCCCCCGAGGGAAGATTGATCACGGAGAAAACC
>Ga0181529_10004156_pt1 | contig 15885 bp, 16 predicted proteins | sample PEATcosm2014_Bin_36_FD_119763 | JGI IMG/M metagenome (GOLD analysis project Ga0181529, IMG submission 119763) | Peatland microbial communities from MTU Mesocosm Facility, Houghton, MI, USA - PEATcosm2014_Bin10_30_metaG | ecosystem: Environmental > Terrestrial > Soil > Wetlands > Peat | place...
AACGCCAATGGGGCTCACGATTCAATTTGCACTTTTTGTTTGGCGACAATAGACACGGTCCAGGATGAACGGGAACTGGATCGCCTCGAGTCTGCCCACGTATGTAAGCCGGTCAACCTTTATCGAGCCGGACAAAGTGGGTCGCGATGGGAAGGGATTGCGTTTTAGCTGCCTCAGAAGAGGCGATACGGCGCGACAGCGAAAACGGCACACTCGCCCTTTGAGTCTCAAACTGAGCGACTACGTGGTAATCATCAGCCTGGTACCTTGTAATCATCAAAGTGGTACCTTAGTTCGTTTCTGTCTTTAGCTATTTTTGGGCGCTGCCTGAAAAAGAGTTGTACACTCTTATCTCTGAGGTGTGGACAACTCCCCAGTTTCCGAACGTGGATACTAGATAGAATTCTTGATGCTCATGGATCCGGTGCAGAGGGGCATATCGGGAGTTCAGAGAAAGTACCCCGGATTTTACCGTTGAAGTCGACGGAGAATGCTTCTCGACGAAACTGGAGGATCCGCACAACTGGACTTTACCTCCCTGCGCTCTTGCCGGGGGCCGGTGCTCAGTGCGCTTTAGCGCTGTTTGTCTGACAGCAATTTCCAGGGCCAAAAACCCACCACAACAAATAAGGCTGCCAGGTAGTGCGGCCGACAAGATACCGAACCACTTCGGCTCGAATGTAAATTCTCATTCGGAGAGCCTAAGGAGCAATATTCAGGATGGCGACTCTGCACAAAGTTTCACCCTCCCCTATCAGGGTCTTGGTTGTTAATGGTCACACGCTTTTCCGGGAGGCGCTGCGTGGACTACTCGAGGTTGGAGGCTTCGATGTGGTCGGCGAGACAGCGGACGGCGAATCAGTAGTTGCGTTAGCTGAACAGAACGGAGCGGACGTAATCCTACTGGACATGGCAGTACTCCAGGGAAACGCGATTGAGATATTACGGGAGCTATCAGCCGCGCAGGTTCCTGCACGTGTGCTTCTACTCACCACAACATCAGTGGAGCGGGAAGATGTACTCCGCGCCCTCAAACTGGGCGCATACGGGGTGATCCAGCAGGAGGCCACGCATCAGCAGCTCTTCAATAGCATTCGCAGCGTAATGGCAGGTCAGTACTGGGTAGGACTCGAGAATGTTTCGGATCTTGTGAAAGCGCTGCAAAACGAAAAGCCCACATGCGAAAAATTGCGGCCGAGGCCATTTGGTCTGACTCAACGCGAACTGGAGATCATTACTCTGGTCGTAGCCGGCTATTCCAACCCCGATATTGCGCAAAGATTTTCGATCAGTTTACAGACAGTAAAACACCACATCAGCAGTACCTTCGATAAGACGGGCGTCTCCAACAGACTTGAACTAGCCCTTTTTGCCGTCAATCGTCGACTAATTGCAGAAGTTTTGTGACATCGATCAACAAGCAAGGAGGCGGCTGACATCAAGGGAAATTCCTGCGTCATAATTTGCCACCCCCTAGGGTAACCATGTGTTTGTGTTACCTAAGTAACACAAACACAATTCCCTAGGGTGCTATAGCAATGCAACCGTCGGGCCATTGCAACCTATGTACAACTCAAGTACGCTCGGCCAATGATTACAGAGGAACACGGGTACCGTGTGTGCAATCGCGATTCTGCTGGCGGACCACTGACCGGGTGCAACTTAAGTGGACTTTTGGTCCTGCAAAGGCAGGAAGGACAGATTTGCACGGCGTTATCAAGTGTTCATCGTAATTTTTGCGAAGAGCCATTGTGATGGGAGTCAAGTTCAAATACGATTCGACTCATCCCGATGAGAAACGACGAAATCAAACTCGTACCTAAACGAGGACACGACTCGGACGCCGAGAGTGTGAACAGGGTTGATCGCTATAGAGTTCCTCGCGCAGAGCGGTATGAGATCAGTGCAATAACGAAGTACCGCATTCGGGGGGAACAAGAGTGGTACGAAGGGGCGATGAAGGACATCAGCGTTTCAGGCCTCCTAATGGGAGCAGCTTTTTCTCTTCCCTCAGAGACATTGATCGAGATGAGGTTCTCTCTTCCGGTTCAGCTGGCGGGCGGTGAAACCCCCGCCGAGGTTCATTGCCGGGGCTCAGTCGTTAGATCCTGGAACTGTGAGGTTCCAGGCGATACCGCCGCGATGGTTGCGGCCAGGATTATTCATTCACGGTTTCTGCGGCAGGAAAGTTGAAAGTACAGGGACGCCCACGTATCGATCTACGAGGCAGGATTCTGAGTTGAAAACAGGGGCGTTTTTCACTCGTTTTTCTTCGGCTATTTGACGCGAATAACAGGGTCCTGAAGCTCAGTCTGCAGTTGGTGATTTGGGGCTTCTAATCTGGAGGGAAAAAATGGGCTATGTAGCTCACAGGGCGAAGCTATATCCTATTTCCACTTCAAAGGACTCCACAGGCGGAGACAGCGTGATGAAGATCCAAAGATGGGAGGAAACATGCCAGTAACGGAAGTTGTTTCCCCTGAGCCCGACATGACCCTGCCGTGGTCGACAGTTTACACCCGGCATCAACACGAGAAGGCCGTCGCAGAGATGCTGACAATGAAGGGCTTCGATGTGTTTTTGCCAATGTATGAGTCCGTGCGGCGCTGGAGAGACAGACGCAAACTGCTGCGCCTGCCGCTTTTTCCTTGTTACGTATTTGTGCGGGGAGCAGTTACGAACCGGCTTCCTGTGCTCACGACGCCCGGAGTCCATATGCTTCTTTGCGTAGGCGAAAAAGTGGCGACCATACCCGAAGAGGAAATTCAGTCTATCCGGAGGGCAGTGGACGGGAATTTCCGCGTGGAACCGCACCCATTCCTAAAATGTGGCGAGCGAGTTCGGGTGATTCGGGGCACGCTTAGCGGGGTCGAGGGGATTCTGGTGAGAAAGAAGAATATGTTCCGCCTGGTCCTTTCTGTCGCAATGCTTTCGCAATCAGTTGCCGTGGAGGTCTACGCCGGGGACGTGGAGCCGGTGGGCACAGGAGTGTCGCCCGAACGCCCGCGCGCCGACCGGCAGGTTGACGTTCGATCCCCGCAATTGCCGATTCCGTCTTTCAGGGACCAATGGGACATGGAAGTTGCGAGGCTGGAAGTCGCGCCTAAAGTCGGATAACATCACAAAAAGAGCAAGTATCTATGGATAAGCTGCATAGTTTGGACCATTCGAGCAAAGTGCTGTGGGGCGCCACGGTCGTTGGAATCCTGTGCCTCGCGCTAACGGGAACGGCCTGGGGCCGGACTCCGGCGGGCTCAAGCCAGCAACAGCAACCAGTGCCGGCGGTGTCGGAATCAGCAGAGCAGCCGGGTTTCCCGGCCGCAATGAAGTCGACGGACGATGCTTACATTATCGGGAATTCCGATCTACTCGAGATCAGCGTTTGGAAGAACGCGGAACTTACTGAGTCGGTTCCGGTACGATCCGATGGCAAGATCTCAATGCCCCTCATAGGCGAAATCCAAGCGAGCGGGCGGACTCCAATACAGCTCAAAAATGAGATCACCACGAGGCTGCGCGCCTACTTAACCGCACCGGAAGTGATTGTAATTGTGCAGCAAATGAACAGCCAGAAGTTCAATATTCTGGGACGCGTGCTAAGACCGGGATCGTATCCTCTTTTGGCGACTACGACGGTTCTCGACGCGATCGCAGTGGGGGGCGGATTCCAGGATTTCGCAAAGCAAAAAGAGGTCTATATCCTGCGCCATACTGCCGATCGAGGCGAAGTGCGCATCCCGTTCAACTACAAAGCGGTGATCCGGGGCTCCCACCCGGACGAGAACATCAAGCTTTTGCCAAACGACACGGTTGTTGTGCCTTAAAGGCCGCCTATGCGTGGACGAGTTTTTCTGATTATTATGCTGACAGCAACAGCGGTACGCTCACAGGTTGCGCCACCCGCCAGTGGGGGATTCGCGCCATGGCAGGCTCAGATGATGGCGCCTCCACCAGTGAACGGAATGGGCTATCAGACGGAATTGGGCAGTGAAGTGCGGAGTAACTATCTGCAGGCCGGGTTAGCCTTCACTACGGCCTACATCAACAATCTCTACGCGGGCGGCGGTAGCACATCGATTGCAGAGACGACTTTCTCGGTGCTGCCAACAATCGCCTATGACGCAACTTCAGCCGGGCGCCACACATTGGTTAGTTACAGTCCTGGATTTACGTTCTATCAGCCTTCGAGCGCGCTGAACGAAGTGGACAATACGGCAAGCGTTGATTACGAAATGCGCCTCGCCGAACATGCGATGTTGACTGCCACTGACAGTTTTCAAGACAGCTCGTCGCCCTTCAGTCCCGGAATCGACAACACGGTATCAGGGTTGCCCGTGTCTTCCACGCCGGGGGTTACTCCCCCCTTTGCAAAACGGCTGACAAATTACGCCAATGTTGAACTTACCGCGCAGCCTGGACTCAACATGTTGGTCGGGGCCCTCGGTCAAGCGTCGGTGCTAGACTTTCCGAACCCGGCTCAAACAACGGGCCTCTATGACTTCTATTCGAGCGGCGGTACCGTCTTTTGTGATTGGCAGCTTCCCCCCACCCAAATCTTTGGGATCTCCTATCAATATTTGGATATGGTGTCGAGCCCAACGGGCCTAACCTCTACGACGGAAGCGGAAACCATCTCGGGAAATTACACTTTCCGTTTCAATCAGAAACTGTCGATGTCGGTGTCCGGCGGCCCGCAGTACTACAAGACAGTCGAGTGGCCGTTGCCCACAACGAGTGCCTGGGGGACGTCCTGGGCGACGAGCATGGGCTGGCAAGGAACCCGCACCAGCTTTGCAGCGAGTTACTCGCAGGGAGTCACCGGAGGTGGCGGATTGCTTGGGGCCTACCACTCGAGGAGTGCCAATGCGATGGCGCGCTGGCAGATGGCGCGCTCATGGACCGCGTCAGCCTATGGCGCTTACTCTATCAACAAATCTGTTAGTCCGCTCTTGATAACCTCAGTAACGAGCGGCCACTCGGTGTCGGGAGGCGCGACACTTGATCGCACCTTCGGGCAACAATTCAGCGTTGATTTCCATTACGATCACGTACACCAAAGTTATAACGACATCGTCGCCATAGCGACTAATCCGGACAGTGATCGCGAGACAATCTCGGTCACTTGGCATTTCCAGCGTCCAATGGGAAGGTAGTCATGCCTGAAGAATCACTGGAAGAAAACGCAGCACAACCGCTTGAGATGGGGCGCTATCTCGACATAGTGCGCCGCCGTCATATGATCTTCCTGATACTGCTGTTAGTGGGATGGGCAGCTGTATTTGGATCAAGCTGGCTTCTTCCCGCCCGATACAAGTCGAGCACACTCATCCTGGTAGAAGCACCGGAGATGCCCAAGGACTACGTCGCCCCCAACGTGAATGACGATCTGCAAGACAAACTGCAGAGCATCACGCAGCAGATTCTCAGCCGGTCACGCCTACTTCTGATTATCAACAAGCTGCACCTTTACCAGAGCGACGATAAGTCATCCACACCGGACAGACAGGTGGAGCAGATGCGCAAAGACATCGGCGACATTGAACTGGTGAAGGACCCGCAGACCCAAGCAATCACCGCGTTTCGAATCAACTACTCAGCGTCGGATCCCCAAACCGCGCAAAAGGTGACCAGTGAATTGACGAACCTTTTTATCGTTGAGAATAACAAGGTCCGTGAACAGGAGTCGGAAAGCACCACGCAATTCATTGATTCCCAACTGGCAACGGCTCGTGCCAACCTAGCCGACATGGAGGCGAAGGTTCGGGCATTTCAGGCAGCGCATGAGGGAGAGTTGCCGACCGAAGAGGCAACCAATCTACAGATTCTCAGCGGATTGCAATCTCAGCTGCAAAACGAACAAGACGCGCTGAATGCGGCAAAGCAGCAGAGCGTCTACCATCAATCGCTGATCCAGCAATACCGCGCTCTGAATGGAACGCGCCGGGGAGCGGCCGGCGGAATTCCGTCCAATCTGGAGACCATTGACAAGCAACTCGAAACACTGAGGTCTCAGTTGCAGGAACTGAAAACCCAGTACACGGATCAGTATCCCGAAGTTCAAGAGGTAAAGAACCAGATCGCCGCGGCGGAGAAGGCCAGAGAGCAGCTAATCGCCAGCCAGAAGACAGCGTCGGAAGGCAAAGGAAATGGCGCCAACGCCCAGGCGCCAGCGATCGAAGATCCCGTGCAGAACGCGTCCCTTATGCAGCTCCAAAGTCAGCTTCAGGCTGATCAGGTGGAGATTTCGACCCGTCAAGCGGCGGTCGACAGCCTTAAATCAAGAATCGACCAATATCAAGCGCGGCTGGGCGGGGAACCTGGAGTCAGCGAAGAGCTGGCGGATCTGTCGCGGGGCTATGAGCAGTCCCAACAAAACTATAACGACCTGTTGAAGAAAGAAAGCGACTCGCAGATGGCCACCAGTATGGAGCAGATGCAGCAGGGGGAACGGTTCACGATGATCGATCCTCCAAGTCTGCCGCTTCGGCCCGATTTCCCAAATCGCTTGAAGATGTGTGAAGCAGGACTAGCCATGGGGTTGGGGCTCGGACTACTGGTGGTGGTGCTGCTGGAATTCAGAGACGACCGTCTTTACAGCGACCGGGAGATTGAAAAGCTGATTCCGGCTCCGGCGATTTGCGAAATCCCTGAGATTCCCGACCCTTCTGATGCAAAGCGCAGAAAACGCAGTGCGGTTCTGGGCTGGGGTATGGCCATCCTGGTCCTAGGAGTTATTGTTTCCGGTTCCGTATTCAGTTTCCTGGATTCGTAGTTCGTGCCCAATGTATAAATCATTCTTCCATCTCACTCGCAATCCATTCGACCTGACCCCCGACCCAGACTGCTTTGTGTCAACAACAAGACACAATGAAGCGCTGGCCGCACTGTATTACGGAGTTCGCGGGCATAAGGGCTTTGTAGTCGTTACGGGAGAAGTGGGCACGGGAAAGACGCTTTTGCTGCGTTGCCTGTTAAGGCTGCTCAGGGAAAGCAAGGACATTGCGTACGCTTACGTATTCAATGGTCTGCTCTCGCCAACTGAGTTTCTGCAGTATATTCTCCGCGATCTTGGTCTCCAGGTCTCAGGCAAGAACAAGGGTGAGTTACTGAGCGAGCTGGGCCAGCTCCTGCTTTCCCGGGGATCGAAAAAACTGACCACGGTGCTGATCGTCGACGAGGCCCACCTTCTTTCCGAAGACATACTTGAAGAGATCCGTTTGCTCTCGAACCTTGAGACGACCGACGACAAACTTCTGCAAATCGTGCTGGTAGGGCAACCGGAACTCGATGACAAACTTGATTCCGTTGGCCTGCGCCAGCTGAAGCAGAGAATTGCAATACGCGCAAAGTTGGCGCCGCTGGACATCACCGAAACTGAGGCGTATATCGCTACACGATTGCAGATTGCCGGTGCGGATCTCCGTGGCGATCCGATATTCCCTGCAGCTACTGTGGCGGCAGTGTTTAAACACTCGAAGGGCCTACCGCGGCTTATCAACACGATCTGTGAGAACTCGCTGATTGCGGCCTATGCCCGGCAGCGCCGTTCCGTAACTCCCGAGATTGTCGAGGATGTCGCGCGGGAGTTTCGGATGGATGTGACGTCATCGCGCGATGGCGAAGAAAATGGGAGCATCAACAAGATGGATCTTCGTCAGGCTGCGAGCGCATTGCTCGATTTCGTTTCAAGCCTGCGGAAACCTGACGCCGACAGCCCCCGTTCCCAATCGGCAGTTTCACCAGAATAGAGTAAACATGAGCCAAATATTCGACGCATTACAGCGGTCGCAAGCAGAGCGCGCCAAAGCGGATGAGCGAAAACCGTTAGAAACCATTGAGTTGCTGGAGAGCGCGGAGCGTGAAGCCACGGCTCAACACAGCTCTGGGTTACTACAGGACAGGCCCGTTGAAACTGTGGCGGAGCATCAGAGTCCGCTATTCAGCGTCGAGAGCCTCGGGCCGGCGACAACAGAGTCGGATCTGATTGCAATCACAAATGCACTGCAGAATGAGCAACAACGGGAAATCTTCAGCCAGTTCCAGGCACTGGAAGTTTCGCAATCCAAGAACAGCCGCCTGGTGTGCCAGGGCGATAGCGACAGCCCCGCTGTGGAGGCATTCCATCTTCTGGGTGCAAAGCTGCGAAACCGGCGCAGAGAGCACCCGTTCAAGAGTCTATTGATCACGAGTACTGTGCCGGGGGAAGGCAAGAGCCTCGTGGCTGCTAATTTGGCCTGCACACTCGGCTTCCAGGGGAGACAGAAGGTGCTGCTGCTGGAGGGCGATGTGCGACGGCCCACACAATCGCAGATCTTCGGACTCGATCAAGTTCCGGGGCTCTGCAGTCATCTCATGGGCGACCGTAGCCTGACCGCCAGCATCTATCACCTCCCGAAAGCGGGCATCTGGATCTTGCCAGCAGGTGACAACCGGGGCGATTTCCGGGAATTGTTTCAGTCCTCACAACTACCCGCAATGATGAAAACGCTCTACTCATGGTTTGACTGGATCGTGATCGATTCGCCTCCTGTGCTGCCGCTGGTCGACACCAGCCTATGGGCGCGGGTGGCGGAAGGAATTCTGATCGTGGCCCGCCACGGAACAACCAGGAAAAGGAAACTGCAGAAGGGTCTGGAAGCACTCGATCCCGACAAGATGCTTGGCACAATTTTGAACTCTTCGACTAACGCCATCGACGGCTACGATTACTATTACGGCCACAAACCCGTAACCTCAGAGGGCCAAAAGGTTGTCGAAGACTGAATCTGGGTTAGGAGGCATACGCTTCCGGCGGGTTCTATGGTTCCTTCGAGCTCTTTTTGTGCCGCGGTAAGCGGGATAACGATTCAAAATCGAAAATGGTCCATCCCAGGGTTCCCAAAGTCTTTGAACAGGCCATTGCCGAACACCTGGCGGCGATCAACTTGCTATGCGAACGGGATGGCGTCCAGCGAGCATCGGATTTTCGTTGACTGCAACCCTTCCGAGCCGTGCGTTCCGAGAGCCAAATGCACGTCCCGGCAATCCACGGATCGGTAACATAAGAGGCATCACCAAAAGTTCTGGAAACGATTAATGGCAAGCAAGAATCCCGGGGCGGCCCGATGGCGCCCAGCAGGGATTTCAATGATCTGAATCAATCCATGAAGGATACCTGCCAGGACGGTCGTAGCGGCAGATCCCTATCTATCTGATCTGTCCGAGAAAGGAGTTAGCCTTGGCTCATCGACGCATGAAGAATGCTTTGCACCTAGAAATTCTACAATCCGGCCCGCAATCGACGCCGGCTCGGGGTGTACTAAGCGAAGAAGATTTCCGGCGAATGATCGCCATCGAGCGGAAGAGAACAGAGCGGACGAACGAACCTTTTCTGCTGATGATACTCGAGTGTGTCGACCGGCAGAAGCCAGGAAAATCCACCCGTACTCTCGATAGCCTGATGACCGCACTTTCGTCGATCACCAGGGAGACGGATGTGATCGGATGGTACCAGCAACATCAGGCGATCGGACTCCTGTTCACCGGGCTTGCGTCTGATTACAAGAACACTTCTTTGTGCACCATTTTGAACAGAGTCAACGCCGTAATGCAGGACGAGCTCACCTTTGAGCAGTTCAGCGAAATCTCAATCTCGCTCCACTCCTTCCCTGATGAATGGAATCCTAAGAATTCCGGAGGCCCGAGCAATCCGGCGCTCTATCCGGATCTGCATGAGGTGGAGAAAGATAAGCGCATGAAACAAGGCCTCAAGCGGGCCATCGACATTCTTGGAAGTGCGCTCCTGCTCATCTTGTGTCTGCCACTGTTTGTGGTGGTTGCGATTGCGGTAAAGGTGACATCCAAGGGGCCGGTTTTTTTCCAACAGCAGCGCGTGGGACGGTATGGACGGTATTTCACCTTTTTGAAATTCCGATCAATGCGGGAAAATAACGACCACAGCGATCATCGGCAGTACGTGACGCAACTGATCGCAGGCAACGCGCAGCGGATCGCGCAGAACGGAAGCCGTGAAGGCGTGTACAAGCTGGCCAACGACTCGAGAATCACGCCGCTTGGAGGGTTCCTGCGCAAGACCAGTCTCGACGAACTGCCGCAACTTCTCAACGTACTTCGGGGAGATATGTCCCTGGTTGGACCGCGGCCGCCGATTCCTTATGAAGTAGCGGCATATCAAACGTGGCATCGGCGTCGAGTATTGCAGGTGATGCCGGGGATCACAGGGCTGTGGCAAGTGACCGGGCGCAGCCGGGTGAGCTTCGACGAAATGGTCCGCATGGACCTGCAATACGCAAACTTCTGGTCTCTGTGGCTCGATTTCAAGATTCTGATGCGCACTCCTGCCGCACTAATCAAAGGCGGCTATTAAATAAGAGAGACGTACCTTGGTGGACGGCCGAGCGGAACTTAGCAATTCAACGACTCGTCTACCGGAAGGTGTCCTCAACGCGGTCGCGCAACGCAGGGTGAATGGGAAGGTTGGTGATAGTCTCGTGAACTTCGGAGTAATTGGCTACGGATACTGGGGCCCAAACGTGGTGCGGAACCTCGCAAGTTTGGATGATTCCCAGGTTATTTCGATAGCAGAACTAAGTGAGAAGGCGCGCCATCGAGCGCAGAAGGCCTATCCAGGCATTCATGTGACTGCGAACGCACAGGAGGTAATCTCGTCGCCAGAAACCGACGCGATTGCTATCATTACCCCGGTATGGACGCATTACGAACTGGCAAAAGCTGCACTCGAAAACGGCAAGCATGTGTTCGTGGAGAAACCATTCACCAGCACGACCGAGCAAGGAGAAACTCTGATTAATCTGGCTTCGAGGAAGAACTTGAGGATCATGGTGGATCACACTTTTCTCTTTACCGGGGCGGTGAAGAAGATCTCTCAACTTCTGAACGAAGGAACACTGGGAAAGCTCTACTACTACGACTCAACGCGAGTCAATCTTGGGCTTTTCCAACACGACATCAACGTGCTGTGGGATCTGGCGCCGCATGACCTGTCGATCATGGACTATCTCATCTGTGCAACTCCGGAAGCGATTGTGGCGACTGGACAGACACACTTGAACGGCCACGAGGACATTGCCTTCATGACTCTCTACTTTCCCGATAATGTAATCGCGCACATCAATGTGAATTGGCTGTCTCCGGTGAAAGTGCGTACCACGCTCATCGGCGGAGAAAAGCGGATGCTGGTGTGGAACGACCTGGAAGCGGACGAGAAACTCAAAGTGTACGACAAAGGCATCAACATCAATAGCCGCGAGGGCGTTTACGAACTTCTCGTAAGTTATCGTTCAGGTGATATGTGGGCGCCACAACTGGAACAGGGTGAGGCTTTGCGTCAGGAACTGGCCTATTTCGTCGAGTGCGTGTCGAATGGCAAGAACCCGCATAACGATGGCTGCGCCGGCCTGCGTGTCGTCAAAATGCTTGAGGCTGCAACAGACTCGCTGAAGAACAAAGGAGCGATCGTCAGCCTGTGAATGCGTGGAATTGTATCGCCGACGATGTGAAGCTCGGTGCGAACGTAAAACTTTCGCGTTTTATCAACCTCTATGGATGCGAGATCGGCGACGATACTAAGATCGGAGCCTTCGTGGAGGTTCAGAAAAATGCCCGCGTGGGTAAGAGCTGCAAAATCTCAAGCCACACCTTCATTTGCGAAGGAGTAGTGATTGAGGATGATGTTTTCATCGGCCACGGGGTAACATTCACGAACGACACGTACCCACGCGCCACTACGTCTGGTGGAACTCTCCAAACGGAAGCGGATTGGAAGGTTGAGCCAACGGTCGTTCGCAAAGGGTCGTCGATCGGCTCCGGCGCCACGCTTCTCCCGAATATCAGCGTCGGTGAAAACGCGATAGTAGGCGCCGGCAGCGTGGTCACCAAAGATGTTCCACCCAACGCAATCGTGGTCGGGAATCCGGCCAGGGTCCTGCGCTATATACAAGCAAGATTGGAGGATCCCAATGTCCGTTGCTAGCAACATCCCTTTTCTTGATCTCGTTACACCACATCTGGAGATGGAAGAAGAACTGACAGCGATATTTAGTAAAGCACTGCGTACGGCAAGCTTCATCGGCGGGCCGATGGTTGAGGAATTCGAAAGCTCTTTCGCAGAATTCTGCGGAGTACATCATGCCGTTGCCGTTAACAGCGGAACCGACGCACTGCGCTTCGCTCTGATAGCGTGTGGAATCCTGCCCGGCGACGTGGTTGTGACTGTATCCCACACCTTTATTGCCACCGCAGAGGCTATCTCCCAGACGGGTGCATTGCCGGAGTTTGTCGATATCGACGAACAAACATACAACATGTCTGTGGAAAAGCTACGGACCTATCTCGCAGAGCAATGCACGCGGAATGAGTCCGGTGTACTGATCAGCGGGCGCAGTAATCGCCGCGTAACCGCAATATTACCCGTGCACCTTTACGGCCAGATGGCCGACATGGATGGGATTCTCGAACTTGCTGAAGAGTACGGCCTGACGGTGATCGAGGATGCGTGCCAGGCGCATGGAGCAGAATACTTCTCACGGCGGCAGAATCGCTGGGTGAAGGCTGGTTCGATGGGGCGAGCGGCGGCGTTCAGCTTCTACCCGGGCAAAAACCTGGGAGCCTGTGGGGAAGCCGGAGCGGCTGTTACCAACGACAGCAAAGCCGCGGCCAAAATGAGGATGCTGCGCGACCACGGACAGATACAGAAGTACTACCACGATGTCGAAGGTTATAACGGACGCCTGGACGCAATTCAGGCCGGCCTGCTCAAAGCCAAGCTGGCATATCTGCCGCGGTGGAACGAGCAACGCCGTGAACGGGCAGCCGAATACAATCGGTTGCTGGCGAACCATGAAGCGATCACCTGCCCGTACGAGCCCTCCTGGTCACGTTCTGTGTACCACCTCTATGTGATTCGCATAGAAGATCGCGACGGGGCGATGAAGCATCTGAAAGACGCTGGCATCGGAAGTGGGATTCACTATCCCGTCCCGCTGCACATGCAGAAGGCATATTCCTGGCTCCACTACAGTCCTGCGGATTTTCCCATAACATACCGCGTTGCGGCAGAGATCATCTCCCTTCCGATGTTCCCACAGCTCACCGCAGAACAGCAGACTTGTGTGGCCGCGGAGGTCTTGGCGTTCGCTTCTCAAATCTCTGGCAAAGAGGTGGAGAGCGTCGCGATCCCTGCGCTGACGAAGCAAATGGCCTAGTAGTAAGCGACTAAGTGGACAGGAATTGCTCGTTTCAGCAACATCGGTAGAAGTAGTTGACTTAGGAAAGCGCCCCCGGGGAGAATTGACTGGCTGTCGCGCGATTCCGTGTTTACGGGCTAGGCTCTAGTTCAAAGGATCCATGCCGGCAGCATGTTCACGAGGAGGAAATAAAACTGTGACAGATGAAAGCTGCGTTGTCGTCGGGCTCGGGGAAGTTGGCAGACCGCTCTTCGAACTCCTATCGAAATCTCATCGAACGGTTGGGGTCGATATAGCGCCCGCTGGCGAAGAAGTTAAGGAGACCGACTTTCTCCACGTGTGCTATCCATTTCAGATACGCAACTTTGTTGCGGAAACTGTTCGTTACATAGAGCGCTTCCAGCCCAAGATTACTGTCATCAACAGCACCGTCTCAGTTGGAACAACCCGCTTGATCGCAGAGACTACTGGCACTGCGGTTGTAAATAGCCCCGTACGCGGGAAGCATGCGCGAATGCTTGAGGAGTTGTCACACTACACCAAGTTCGTTGGCGCCCTCGACCCCGCCGTAGGTGAACGAGCCGCACAGCATTTCCAGGCAGCAGGCCTAAAAACCAAGGTGCTCTCCAGTCCCGAGGCAACTGAACTCGCGAAACTCACCGAAACCACCTATTTTGGCCTGATGATTGCTTGGGCCCAGGAAATCGAGCGATACTGCGACAAGACAGGAGCGAACTATGAGGAGCTTATCTCCTTCTACGACGAGATCAAGTTCTTCCCCACGGTGAAATACTTTCCCGGTGTAATCGGTGGTCATTGCGTGATGCCGAATATCGAGATTCTTCGCGGATTTACTGAATCGAAGCTCCTCGAAGCCATCGAAATATCCAATCATATGAAGATTGAGCGGGAATCGCGCGGAATCCCGATTGCCAACGCCGCTGAGCATGTCGCGGTGTGATCCCTCCCCATGACTACACAAACAGATAATGAAGTAGGCAGCAATGCTGCTCACGCGGCAGAGCTGTACCTTCCTCCAGAACCGATGACAATACCAGAACCCAGACTGGCCGGCAAGCGGGCCGGAATGGTGGTTTTCTCCTCGTACCCTGCCGATCCCCGGCCTCGGCGGGCCGCAGAAGCGCTCCTCAAAGAAGGCATGAGCATCGACTTGATCTGCGAAGCAGATGAGAAGTTGCCGAGGAAAGAGCGCGTTGGCGATCTCGAGATCACGCGAATCCCCATTCGGCACTTCCGCGGCGGGGTTGTCTCTTACGCTTATCAATATTTCTCGTTCATCGCCTGGTCGGCGGCAATTCTGGCATGGAGACTGCCGCGACGCCGGTACGACCTCGTGTACGTGCATAACATGCCTGACATACTCGTGATAAGCGCCTTACTACCTAAGCTGTTTGGTGCGAAGGTCATTCTGGACCAGCACGATCCGATGCCTGAACTGATGACGACAATATTCGGAATTGCCGATACAAGTATTGCTGTCCGGATAATCCGTCTTCTGGAGAAATGGAGTATCGGTTGCGCAGATCTCGTGATTACAGTGAATGAAGCGTGCAGGAAAATCTTCTCCGAGCGGAGTTGTCGCGCCGAAAAGGTCGCCGTTATCATGAATTGCCCCGACCCCGAGATCTTCCCCTTGCGCGCAGCAGAATCCTATTCCTCTTCCGCGCCTGACGCACCATTTGTCGTGATGTATCACGGATCATTGGTTGAAAGAAACGGATTAGATCTTGCAGTTGATGCCGTAGCGCGAATCGTCGGGGATATTCCAAATGTGGAACTGCGAGTGTACGGACGCAGCACGCCCTACCTTGAACAGGTAATGCAAAAGGTCACGAGTTTGGGATTGGACAACCATGTTCGCTACCTTGGCTCCAGGAAGCTTGAGCAACTGCCCAAAGAAATTGAATCCTGTAACGTAGGAGTTATCCCTAACCATCGAAATACGTTCACTGACATCAACACCCCGACTCGCATCTTTGAGTATTTGGCGCTTGGCAAGCCGGTAATCGCTCCTGGCACGAAAGGCATTCGGGATTACTTCTGCGATGAGGCGTTGTTCTTTTTCGAGTCGGGAAACGCAGATGACCTGGCCAGAGCTATGAAGCTCGTGGCTTCGCACCCCGAAGAATCGCGTCAAATCGCGGGAAGAGGACAAGCGGTCTACGAGCAGCACAGTTGGAAGAATGAGAAAGAATCGCTGGTAAGCTTGGTTGCCGGGCTTATCGGAGGTGTAGCACCCAGTTGAGAGAACTCCCGGGCTCCGAAGCGCGGCGCGCGGCATTCCTGGTAGGACGCATCAAACTTTTTGAATCGCCATCCAGCGGCGGCTTCTAAGTCAGGGTTACACTCAGATGATCGGCATAGCGGCTAATCCGTCAGATCGCGCGGTGATCAGGGAATTCTTTGAACTGTTCAAGACGCCCTGGGAGTTTTATGAGTTGGGCCGGAATTACGACGCTTTGCTCTGCGTAGGTAATCAGGAGTATGACTCGCGAGATGCGAAGGTCGTGCTTCTGTATTCGAGCAGCGACCTCCTCTCCGATACCGACAATCAGATTGAGATTGCAGGCCGATATGAAGGTCGTCTGCTTTCTTTTCAAAAGACAAAGCTGCCGATTTATGGTCAGTGCCTGGTTTTCGCAAATGAGCAAAGCACGAG
>Ga0181529_10004158_pt1 | contig 15878 bp, 11 predicted proteins | sample PEATcosm2014_Bin_36_FD_119763 | JGI IMG/M metagenome (GOLD analysis project Ga0181529, IMG submission 119763) | Peatland microbial communities from MTU Mesocosm Facility, Houghton, MI, USA - PEATcosm2014_Bin10_30_metaG | ecosystem: Environmental > Terrestrial > Soil > Wetlands > Peat | place...
TGGCTTACGCGGCTCGGCTACCGTCCTGGCGTAACCGAGCGCTTCCTCTTCTTTCCCCGGCCCTTGCGGGAAAGCGGGGCATCGAGGTCAGTGGTGGAGGCGTGCTTCTCGTTGTTGCGCTTCTGGCCGTGGAAGTCCATCTCACCATTGCAGCCCGCATCCAGCGGTGAGCCGGATCCGTCTTTCGGCCGGAAGCTTTTGGTGCTCGCCCATGCTTCCAGCAATGTGCCATTCACCGAGGGGTGTTCGCTCGACAGCACCGTCTTCACCTTCGGCTGCGCCAGCACGGCCGCCGCGCCGCTATACTCTGCCAACAAAATCGGCTCTGGCATGGGGTACGGTCCGAGGGTATACAAGGTCATGTGGCAGATTCGACCGTGCGCCAAGCGTGGTGATTTTCGAATTGACCCGAGCTCAGGCAGCCGAGCTCGGAATGCAGTCTGCGTACATTGTTGATCTGATCGATGAAGCGCGGGAGATCGCCAGCAACCCAACTGAGCCCGCTTCTGGTTCAGCGACTAACGCGGGTTTTCGCCAAGGCGGTTGTCTGGATGGCTTTCCAGGGATATAATGTCTCTTTGCGGTTCTAAGTTCGCTGGAGTCGAATAGGTAGCTCATGCAGCAAATAGTAGAACCGGTACGTCTCATAATTTGGGACTTGGATAACACTTTCTGGTCCGGCACGTTGAGTGAAGGCGGCATTCGTGCGTTTAACGAAGAGAACCACAAACTCGTGCCATCTCTTGCTTCGCGTGGAATAATGAGCTCCATATGTTCCAAAAACGAGCGGGACGCGGTCCGTGTAATTTTGGAGAAAAAGGGACTTTGGAATTACTTTATCTTCCCGAGTATCGATTGGACGGCCAAGGGCGCCAGGGTAGCGGCGTTGGTTGAGACCGTAGGGCTCCGTCCCCAGACTGTCATGTTCATCGACGACAACCCAAGCAATCTGGCAGAGGTCGCAGCGGCAGTTCCTGGCATCCTGGTGGCCGACGCCAATTTCGTTCGGGCGATCAGCGGGCATCCCATGTTTGCCGGCAAGGATGACGTCGAACTGACGCGGTTGGCTCAATACAAGCTGCTTGAGCAAAAAAAACACGATGCACTGACTTCACCACTGGATAATACGGAGTTTTTAAGAGACTGCAATATACGGGTTGTATTAGAGTATGACGTCGAGAAACACATTGAACGCGTGGTGGAACTTGTGAACCGGACCAACCAGCTCAATTTTACGAAGCGACGGTTGCCCGATGATGATACGTTGGCACGCGCCGAAGCACTAAATATGGTCCGTCATTATGGTCATCAGGCTGCGTTGGTAAAAGTAACAGACAAGTATGGTGACTATGGATTTGTTGGTTTTTACATGAAACTCTTAGACACAGGAATGCACACCGGAACTTTATTACATTTTTGTTTTTCATGCCGGACGCTCGGCATGGGCGTCGAGCAGTGGGTGTACCAGATGCTCGGCAAGCCCCCACTCCGCGTGGTGGGGGAAGTCGTATCCGAGGTGAAGAGCGCCGCTCCAGTCACTTGGATCAATCAGACATCCGCCTCAACTGCGTCCCCCGGGGCGGGGCGGCGCCTGACGCAGTTTTCAGAAATCCGGCTGCGCGGCGGCTGCGAGATAGCGGCGTTGGCCCACTATTTCAAGCTTGCAGGGCCTGTGACGTGCGTTGAGACGAACTACACCATCGATGACATATTCATCATCAAGCAGGACCTGTCGACGAATTTTGTCAATGCATTACTACAGGATGACAACCTCAATTCGGAACTCGGAAAACTCGGGTTTCCTCCGGACGGCCTGACCTCCGCATTCCTCGCTCCCGTGTCCGGCCCCACGTTGCTGGTCCTGGACCTTTGGGGCGAATTGTACGTCCCTCTCTACAGGCACAAGGATCTTGGGTTTTTCGTGCATGTCACGCTGCAAGGCTTCATGGGCTGGGCCGACAACCACGCCGGAGGCGATCTTGCGGCATGGACCGAAGAACAGCTCAATGCAGAGGCCGATACACTCCGGCTGGCGCCGGCGGCGCGTGCACGGCTATTCGACGTCGTTGGCGAGCTCCGTCGGAACTATGTATTTGCCGGCGTGATCGATGCGCAGGCGGTGAAAGCCAATCTGCGAGTTATTGCCGAGCGGATACCGGCCGGAGCCAACCTGGTTTTCGTGCTACCGTCGGGTTTCTCGCCTGATGGTTCACCAAGGTCGCGCAATACGAGCCATACGGAATGGTGCATCCAGGAACTGCAGGACCGGCCGAACGTGTGTTTCGTCAACATTGACCAAGCGATCAATAGCGTTGCTGAACGCAATGAAATTGGTGACCATTTCGATCGGATCGTATACTACAGGTTAGCAGAACAGATCATGACCCTTCTTGCTCCGCCGCAACCTGGCGGATCGACTCTAACGTCTGGTACCCACGCTGAGGAGACGACAAGAGGTCCCCTTCTAAGGAGACCAACGATGCGCTCAGAAGCTTGGCCGTCCATCGAGAAATCTGATCAACCTCCGTCCTATGCCTTGGTGACAGCGTCAATTAGTGGGGAGATTGATGCGCTCGGTAAAGCGGTCCGGGATGCATTCCAGGACGCCATGGCCATGCGCGGCCGGCTCTCCGAAGAGGCATTCCACGTGGATGGGTTCTCGGGCAGGAAATTCCGTCTGTTTTTGAACAACCTAATGAGCGAGGTTCCTAACCCTCGCTACATGGAGATCGGCGTGTTTCATGGGGCCAGTTTCTGCTCTGCCCTGTGGAAAAACAAGCTGCGGGCCGTCGGAATTGATAACTGGACAGAGTACGACGGTAAGCGGCAGGTGTTCATGGACAACCTCGCCAAATTTCGATCCGCGGAAGCTGATGTCGAGATTATTGAAGAGGACTTTCACAGGATTGATTACGGCAACATCGGAAAATTTAATATTTTGTTCTACGATGGCCCGCATACTGAAAAAGATCAATACGAAGGGATTTCTCTGCCGCAACCCGCGATGGACGATCAGCAGATAGTGGTCGTCGATGATTGGAATTGGAGTCCGGTTCGCAGAGCGACTTTCGATGCGCTACGAGACCTGCACCTCGATATCGACTACTCGATTGAACTCAGAACGACGTTCAATGATGAAGCCTTGCCAGTCGTTCACGGACAGAATAGCGAGTGGCATAACGGCAGCATCGTGGCAGTCGTGTCGAGGCGCTCCTGACAGACCGTTGCCGGAACCGCCTGCGGTGATTCCCTGTGCCGCGGGTCGCTGGGGCATGCGGCGCATAAATGCCTGGACTGTCAAATCGCTCAATCTGTCCACCCTCAGGGGCGCATTCCACATCACCCGCCATGCGGTGCTGTTCGGCGCCGAGCAGGTGATGGCCTGGCCGCCGCTGGCGATGTCGGCGGTAACGGCGATTGCGCCAACTGTTGAAGCGAAGTGACGTGTTCAGCATTGGCCTCGCGATAATTTTGCGGTGTCGCACCACCTGTTTCCACCGATATCTGGCCATGCTGGATGCCGTCGAGGACACTGAGCACCTGGCGGACATCAACCGGGAAGGGGTACACCACCCCGAACCCGGCGTCGCGAACTCGCTCTGCCGGCGCTCCGATATCGGGAACGACCGGCACCAAGCCGTGCGCCACCGCCTCGGTAAGGGTATATAGGAACGTTTCCGGCCATTCGTGCAGGAACAGGGCTAGCGTTCCGCCCGTCTTGGCTATGCGTGCCGGCAAATCGGCGATGGAATAACGTCCGGTGATTGTTACGTTGGGCATGCTTGCGAGTTGATCGTCGATATCGGTGTATCCGATGACATGAAAGTGGAACCTTGGATGCGTTAGCCGGGCCAGCTTTGCCAGATCCAGGAGCCGTGCCGAGCCCTTGTGGGGCCCGATCGCGCCAAGGAGAACGATCTGGCTGGCGTCCCCGAGCCGCGCCGAAGGCGGGAAGGTGATGCCGACTTGTGGGTGCGGGACGACGCATAGCTTGATCCGTGGGAACACCGCGGCGAAGTGGCCAGCGGTATCTCGCGATGGCACTACCACCTGTTGAACGCAGCCCAGCAACGAAGCGAACAGCTCGCGATGGGCAACCGGCCCCAAATGCGTGAGGCGTGAGGCCGCATGGCTGCCGCCAATTTCGACACAGAGAGCGCAACGATCCGTGTCCGCACGACGACAGTAGCCACCGGCCGCGTCGATCATCGTCACCCGTGGGCAGAACGAGAAGAAATCATGTGCATAGTAAATTGCCTTGTGATCCTGGACATATACGGTCAACTCTTTTATGAAACTGGAAGAATAGCCTAATAAATGGTGGATAACCACCAGATCTACCGGAAGCGTTGCAATAAATTCGAAAAACGTTCTGCTTTCATCCGGTGAGAAGACGGCGCGAACTGAAGGGTTTTTTGATATCAATTCCATATTGCCCGCCGGCGTCGAGGCCAGACGCAGTTTGACCGCGCCGCCATAACCGATTGCCGTTTCGATATCTTCGATCGCCCTCGGGGTGCCGAATCCCAGCCACGTCTCGATCACCAACGCGAAGCTGGTTCCGCTCTCGCCTGCCTTGTTCAGGCGGAATGCATCGAGTGCCCACCGCGCCCGCCGCAACGCATCGGTGGCCTCGAACGCCATCACCGTCGGGGTATACTCTGGAAACATCTCTTCTAATTTGCGCAGATTGGTAGCCAATAGTGCATGACGGGTGTCGCCGAACGACACACTCTCGCAATGCTCCACCAACACGCCGGCTGCGGCCACGTTGCGAAACCCGAGATCGGCGGCACGCTGGCACAGCTCGTTCTCTTCTCCATAGCCGTGACCGAACGCCTCGTTGAACCGAGGGATGCGGTCGAGGACGGCTCGTTTGATCAACATGCAGAACCCGTGGCCGGTGGGCACCTCGATTGACACCCCTGAATTGGCCCGCAGCGCCACCGCCGCGAGCTCGCTCCAGCTGGAATCGCTCAGTTCGGAGACGGGCGCGGTCGGGTCGGGATAAGAGAATATCGTGGCGTTGTTCGACATGGCGGTCACAGTGCCGATATCTGGTGCGCTGTGAGCCACCCGGCACAATTCAGCGATCCCGCCGTTGAAGATCCGTGTGTCGGAGTTCAATACGATGACATCGCCGCCCTGGCAAAGATCAAGCGCCCGATTGACCGACTGGACGAAGCCGAGGTTGGATTCATTGGTCATGCTGGACACGAGCCGCTCACTCGCGAAGCCGTACAGCATTTCCACCATGCCCGCATCGGGCGAACAGTCGTTGACGATGGCGACCACATCGGTTTCCGGGTCGCGGTCACGTAGCACGCTCTCGATGCACGCTCGTGTCACCTCGACGTCGCGATACACCGCAATCACGATAGTGACGCGCGGCATCTTCGACTCTGGCCGCGGGCCCGCATGACGAACGGCAAGATAGTCCTTCTCACGGCGGACACAGCCTATGTACTCCGCCATTGCGGCCTGCAGCACCGCGCGTTCCGTGTCACTCAACGAAAGCTGCGAATTATGACATCTCTGCGTGACTCGTCGAGCAGCGGAAATAATGGCGGCCTTGCCACCGACGACGAAAGGACCGCCGCACAGATCGTCACGACATCCGGCCAGTCGCAACGACATTACGGATGGTTCGGTCGTCGAGTTGTCGATCGCAGACAGCGGAACATCAAACCCCGTTTCCCAAAACAGTGGGTATCGATCACGCAGATCAACCCTGGGAGCATTGCATCGCCCTTTACCGACCAACTGGTCGTCGCGCCAGACCTCGATGTCGAAGCGCCTTTGCGGAGCGTCCAGTGACAGGAGCCAACCGGAGACACGCTGCGGTCCGGGAACGTCCAGATTACCTAGAAGGCGAAGGTTGCACTTCGTCTGCGCGAATATCTGACCGGCGACAACGGCACGGAATTCCAGGCCTGTCCGGCCGAAATATCTGTCCGGAATCGGTAGGCAGAATCGAACCCCTGTAAAGAGAGGATCGGACTCATCGCCTGCGGTGTAACACTCATCTGCTGCAACTATTTGATCATCCTGATCGAAGATCTGGATTGTTAGCGGAGCAAATCCGGCCTTACGCTCGCTTACCCAGCCCTGGAGGTTGCCCGCCTCGACCACGATCTGACCGTCGAAGATCCCGGCGCCAAGCCGAAACGGCGAACCCGGCAGTTGCTCGCCGTCCGCGTGAACGAAGAGCGACTTGCTTGCACCCAGGTCCCTGACCGCTATACGGAACGCGAAATCGTCGCGCCCTCGCTCGAGAACGGACAAGTCCGATCGTGAACGGTCAGCACATCCCGAGCCGACTATCTGACCAGATTCGTTGGTGACCTCAATGATGCAGAGATGATCATCCGGAATGGCAATCGCCCATCCAGCCAGATACGAGCCTTCAAGCTCTTCGACACGTCCCAAGATCATGACGATGCCCTGTCCTGTACCGCCGCACCATCTAAAATAACCAGTCTACTCGAACCAGTCTACTCGCTCCCGGCTGTCAATCGCCATTATCACTGTCGCGATTCCCAACCGGTACACTACGTCACATACCCAGAGAGGGATTTCCTTGGCTACGGGGAGTGTAGTTCGATCTCCGAAAGGGGATCGAGCGATGGTACGCTTTGATCTGACGGATTTCGCGTGGCCGGTAATCCAGCCTTTGTTGCCGGCGAAGGTTCGCGGGTGAGGCGGGTCGATAATCGCCGCGTGCTGAACGGCATTTTCTGGCGCTTGCGGGCAGGAGCGACCCACCCCAAGAGGGGCGGGGAAGCGCCGACGGGGTGATCAGCGGGATTCCCGCCTGATTGTCCGTCTCTGTCCCGGAACCGAGTCTGGTTACCGTGACGACGCCTTCCCGGCGGGTTGCCCTGGATATGCCGACCGCTGGCGCGAGCGGTCGGCGGCGAAGTTTTCAAATGATGCACAGCCAGCCAAGCGGGTTCTCGCTACGTTCTGTCGGAAATTTTTACACTCCAAAGCCGCCGAAACACGAAGTGTTAAAAAATTGTTTATAACCAGAAGTCTAATTTTTGGCACGAAACGTGCGTTTGGGCGAGGCCAACCCGCATTGGCATCGCCCGGCGGCCTATGGAAGAGGGGACCAACTGGAAGACCTGATGTTGGACCGAGCCCTACGATGGGTCAGGCTGTCGCTGTTGGCTGGCATCGTCGCGATCGCCAGCCGCGTGGGCGGGCGCTTGGTCGAGAAGGGCTCCCGGGGCACCAGTTTTCGCTATCGGACGCGCTTGGCGGCGGTGGCCGCCACGGTCGTTCTCGCGGGTCCGCTCTCGGTGGTTCTGGTGCAGCCCGCATCGGCCAATCCCATCAACCCGGGGTCAAGCGACGTCACGCCAGATGTATACACCACATCGCCGGGCACGGCCCTCGCCACTGAGGGTGACACTTTCACAGTGAAGAATATTTCATATTCGATATGGGCCTATCAGGCGGCGGTTGGCGAAGGTCTTTGCAACGGCTGCCTCAATTACATCGTCACGGTCCACACCGATCCAGGCGCCACGGTAACTCAGATCGCCCTGTCCGGCTTTGGCTCTGGCGGTCAGCTGGATGCCGGTTACAACACGGAACTCGGATATGGGCAAGCCGGCGCGCCGGAGTATGTCGGGGAAACGGCGAACGGAACCGTCACCTTTACGTATGCCAGTGCCCTGTCTTCACAGGAAACCACGGACTATCTGGAGGTTGAAACAAGCACGAAGACCTACGATAACAACGGCACTGTTTGCATGTACAATAGTGTTGGCTCGTTGATTCAGTGTGGTACGGGATATGAACCTACCCCGGCGCCCGAACCCGCCTCGGTCGCGCTGTTCGGCACGGCCCTCGCCTGGCTGGGGTTGTTCGGAGCGGTACGGCGCCGCCACGCTGGGGTGGGGGCGCTCACACCGACGCCTGAGCGGCGCGCCGCAGCTCGTTTCGACGTTGAAGCTGCCCCTTTTTCTCTGCCCTCTGCGCAAACCACGCAGGCGTAATCGCGCCCCCTCATGCCCGCCCCGAGGCGGTACACGACGGCGTGTAATTTCGTCCTGAGAGAAGAACCGACAATGCGCAACTTCGCCGTCCTGGCGGCCATTTCGATTACCCTTGGCGTGGCCGCCTGCAGCAGCACCGACACCGCCACCGGCCCGGCCATGGTCGAACGACCCGTGCTGAAGGCCACTTGCACCCTCCAGTCCGGCGCCGACACCCGGGCGTACGACTCCGGCTATGGCGTCGTCTCCCTCGCGGATCAGCAGAAGATCGAGGTAACCGGTTCCAATCAGGAGGAAATCCGCTCGCGGCTGGTCAAACTTGGCGTCGCCACCAAGGAACACCCCTGCGTCACCCTCACCGTGGACCGGCTGAACGGCGGGCAGTAACCCGCCTCAATGCGCCCGGGCCTCCCCCGCCCGGACCGGCGTGCTGTCCAGGATCTCGATCGACATCGACTTGATCAGGGCGGCCACCGGGGCGCCGGGGGCCAGGCCGAGCCGCGCCACCGCGTCCGGCGTCACGCGCGACAGCAGGCTCGCGTTACCGACCGCCACCTCCACCAGCGCCGCCCGGCGGGCGGGATGGCCGGCAATGCCCTTCACCGTGCCGGACAACACGTTGTGCAGGCTGAGCGCGCCGGCGAAGGCACCGACATCGGTGCGCGCCAGGATGACCTCGCGCGCCGGAATGCGCAGGCGCACCGCCATCCCGATGGGCAAATCGGCCTGCGCCACCCATAACGTGGCCGGCCCCCAGGCCAGCCGGGTCAGTTGCCGGGCCGGCTCGTGCGCTGCCACCGTGCAGGACAGCACCGCAGCGGCGTCCTCGCGGGCGGCCAGCGCCAGGTCGGCGCGTGCCGCGATCTCCGTAATCGGGCCCGCCGCCCGGACCGTGCCCGCCTCGAGCAGCACTACCGAATCGGCAAGCTGCAGCATCTCGTCCAGCGAATGCGTCACGTAGAGCACGGGCAGATCCAGCATCGCCTTGAGGCGCGCGAGGTAGGGCAGGATTTCCGCCTTGAGGGCCGCGTCCAGGCTGGCCAGCGGTTCGTCCATCAGCAACAGTTGCGGCTGCGCCAGCAGGGCCCGGCCGATCGCCACGCGCTGGCGCTCGCCGCCCGACAGCGTGTGCGGACGGCGCGCCAGCAGCGGGCGGATGCCGAGCAGATCGACCACCTCGTCGAAGCCGATCCGCCGCGCCGCGGTGCGCCGGAAGCCGAACATCAGGTTGCCGGTGACCGACATGTGCGGAAACAGCCGCGCGTCCTGGAACACCAGGCCGACCCGCCGCCGCTCCGGCGCTAGCCAGATGCCGGCGCCGGTGTCCGCCAGCACCGCGTCGCCGACGGCGATGCGGCATTCCGCCGCCGCCAGCAGCCCCGCGACGGCGGCGATCACGGTGGACTTGCCCGCCCCCGACGGACCGAACAGCACCGTCACGCCAGGGCTCGGCACAACGAAGGCGACGTCGATGGAAAAGCCGGGAAAGCGGTGCCGGAGCGTGACGGAAATGCTCATCGGCCGAACCAGGCGTTAAGGCGCCGGCTCGCCCATTCGGAGGCCAGCAACCCGACCAGCGCCAGCGCGAAGGCAACCAGGGAGAGCTCGGCGGCCCGCGATTCGCCGCCCGGCGCCTGCAGCGCGGCGTAGATCGCCAGCGGCAGCGTCTGGGTCTGGCCGGGGATGTTGGCGGCGAAGGTGATGACGGCGCCGAACTCGCCGAGCGCGGTGGCGTAGGCGACGATCGCGCCGACCAGGACGCCGGGCGAGGCCAGCGGCAAGGTGACGTTGAAGAACCGGTCGATCCGCCCGGCGCCGAGGCTGCGCGCGGCCTGCTCCAGCCCCGGATCGGCGGCCTCCAGCGACAGCCGCACGGAACGCACCATGACCGGGAACACCATCACCCCGCAGGCCAACGCGGCGCCCGCGGTGGTGAACACCAGCCGGATGCCGAACCAGTCGTAGAGCAGCGACCCCACCGGCCCGCGCACGCCGAACAGGATCAGCAGCAGCCAGCCCGTCACCACCGGCGGCAGCACCAGCGGCAAATGGACGACGGCGTTCAGCACCGACCGGCCGGGAAAGCGGCATCGCGCCAGCGCCCAGGCCATCAGCACGGCCAGCGGCAGGCCGTAGCCGACGGCCCGCGACGCCACCACGAGCGTTAGCCGGACGGCCTGCCATTCATCGGAAGAAAGGATGCCGGGCTACTCCACCTTGAAGCCGCGGCGCAGGAACACCGCGCGGGCCTGGGGACCGGTGAGGAACTGCATCAGTGCGCGCGCCTCCGGCGTGTCGCCCGCCCTGGTCACCGCGAACGGGTAGGTGATCGGGTCGTGGCTGTCGTCGGGGAAGACTCCGGCGATCGCGACCCCGCTGCTTACCGCCGCGTCGGTGGAATAGACGATGCCCGCCGGCGCCTCGCCGCGCTCGACCAGCAGCAACGCGCCGCGCACGTCCTCGGTGCGCGCCAGCCGGGGCGCCACCGCGTCCCACAGGCCGAGCTTGCGCAAGGCCTGCTGGGCATAGAGGCCGACCGGCACGTGTTCCGGATCGCCGGTGGCGATGCGCCCGGTCGGGCCGAGCAGCGCCAATAGGTTGAGGCTCGCATCGATCGTGATCCTGCTCGCATGGTCGGCGGGCACGATCAGGACGAGGTCGTTGCCCAGCAACTGGCGGCGCGTTCCGGCCGCGATCAGGTTGCGCTCGGTCAGGTAGTCCATCCACCTCTCATCGGCGGAGGCGAACAGGTTGGCCGGCGCGCCCTGTTCGATCTGGCGCGCCAGCGTCGAACTGGCGCCGAACGACTGGCGTAGCGGCGGATGGCCATCTTTCTGCCAGAGGGTGGCGATGTCCTGCATCGCATCGGTCAGGCTGGCGGCGGCGAAGACGGTGAGTTCCTGGGCGCGCGCGGTCAGCGGAAACAACACCAGGACGGCAAGCAGCAGGCGACGCATGGGCGGGCTCCTTCTGGCGGGGATCAACCGACGGCGAGGATCACGTGCGCGGCGTCGAACAGCGCGGTCACCGCGGTGCCCTTGCGCAAGGCCAGCGCCTCGGCGCTGCGGCGGGTGATCACCGAGGTGAGCGTCTTGCCGTCGCCGATATCGACGGTGATTTCGGTGTTCACGCCGCCGTCCACCCGATCGAGCACGGTGCCGGCGATCCGGTTGGCGACCGAGAGCGGCGGCGCGTCCTCGCTGCGGGCGAGGAAGACGAAGGTTGCCTTGATCAGCGCGAGCACGTCGCGCCCGGGGGTGAGGCCGAGGTCGTCGGCGCTGTGGCGGGTGATCACCGCGACGATGGTGCAGGTGGGTGAAACGCTGAGCGCGATCTCGGCGTTGACCGGATCACGCGTGATGCCGGTGACCTGGCAATGGATCGCGTTGCGGGCACTGGTTTTCATGGCGACGTTCCAGAACAGCAGGTCGATCGGCGCGTCGGCATCGTCGCTGCCGAGGTTCGCGGATATCTCGGTGAGCTTCGCCTCCAGCCGGCGGAAGGCGGCAATCAGGTGGCGCCCGCTCTCGGTGAGCGCGGCCCCGCCGCCACCGCGCCCGCCGGACTGGGTGAGCAGGGCCGGCGCCGGCAGCAGATTGTTGACGGCGTTCAGCCCGTCCCACACCGTCTTATAGCTGTAGCCGAGCGCCTTCGCGGCGGCGGTGATGCTGCCGTGGGCCGCGACGGCTTCGAGCATGGCGATGCGGTCGGCCCCGACCGGCAGCCGGCCGGCACCGCGGAAGGCGAGCAGCGCCTCGGTGCGAAAGGTCGGCGGCGGAACGGCGGGGTTCGTCATATAGACTGTGTATATGACGTGCGCCGGGCAGGCAACCGCCGGACGTGTCATCTTGTCATACTAGTTGGGAGGGGATAAAGATAACGACTGTTGAAAGACCGCCGGGCGCCGCGAAAGAAGCAAGGACGCCGGCTCACACGAGGAAACCAATCAATGGCGCGTCCCGTCTCCCGCCGTCCATTCCTCCAGGCCGCCGCCGCGGTCGGTCTGGGTCTTGCCGCCGCGCCCGCGATCATCGGGCGCGCCCAGGCCGCAAGCGTGAAGCTCAAGCTGTCCAGTTCGCAGGCCAACGATCCGAAATTCGCCAACGGCCGGGTCTACTACGACAACCTGGTCAAGCACCTGAAGCAGGGCGGCCTTGCCGAGCAGATCGAGGTTGCCTTCTTCCCGGACAACCAGCTTGGCCAGGAAATCGACGTCATCAACTCCGTCAAGCTCGGCGTCATCGATTTGATGGTGTCGGGCTCGTCGATCTCGGCCAATCTCGTGCCGCTGGTCGGCACCTTCGATCTTGGCTACCTGTTCGGTAGCTTCCCGCAGCAGACCAAGGCGTTTGACGCCGGCGCCGCCAAGCCGATCGAGGACGCCCTGCTCAAGGGTTCCAACATCCGCATCATCGCCTGGGCGTACAATTTTGGGTCGCGCAGCGTGCTGGCGCGCAAGCCGGTGCACGAACCCGAGGACCTTGCCGGGCTGAAGATCCGCACGCTGCCGAATCCGGTCATCACCGAATGCCTGCGCCTGATGGGCGCCGCCGCCACGCCGCTCGCCATGGGCGAGATCTACACCGCCTTGCAGGCCGGCGTGCTGGATGGGCTGGAACATGACCCGCCAACCATCGTGGCCAGCAAGTTCTACGAGACGGCGAAGTTCTACTCGCTGACGAAGCACAACTTCTCGCCGCTCGCCATCTACATGAGCAATGCCAACCTGACCCGCATGGAGCCGAAACTGCGCGACGGCTTCCTCGCCGCCGCCCAGGGCGCCGCCATCGACACCCGCGCGCACGGCCTGGCCGTCGAGCAGGAGGCGCTGGTGGTCCTGAAGAATGCCGGCGTGACCGTCGTCGACTGCGACCGTCCGGCGTTCGAAAAACGCGTCGCCGTGCAGAGCGAGAACTTCATGAAGACGATGCCGGCATCCAAGCCGATCATCGAGGCGATCCGCGCCACCCCGGTGTAGGTCCGCGCGTGACGGCCGGCGCGGGGATGGCCAAACTGCCCCCGTGCCGGCCGTGGCGAGGTACTCAAGGCACCCGGCAGGACTGCGTTGTCGGTGAGGCTTCGAAAGGCGTCTTGTCATACAAAAGCCGGGCGGTATACAAACCAGGGACTGTCTGAAGATCGTCCGGCCGCGGAAAAGCAGGATGCGGCTGGTTTTCACGAGGAAGCTAACCAATGGTGCGTCCCGTCCATCGACAAGCGCGCGCGCACGACCTGACCGTGGAGCCGCAAGCGCTGACGGTTCCTCGGCAGAACGACGCGACAATGCCATCCGTACAACCCCGGTATGAGATTTAATCCGTGACCGACCTCGTCATTGACGGCGCAGGGACGACCGAGTCTTCCCCGCGCGTGTCCACCGCGTCGCCGCCGGCTGAAGCCAAAGCCGCGTTCGTTCCGCACCCGGTAACCCGGCCGTTGCTGTTCGTCTCCGATTGCCTCGCCGCCATCATGCTTGCGGCGGACGTGCTGGTGGTGATCGGTTCCGTCGTGGCGCGCACGACATTCGACGCTCCGGTCGAATGGGCCGACGACGTGGCGCGCGGCCTGATGGTCGGCTCCACCTTCTTCGGTGCCGCCAGCGCGACCGCGCGACACGAAAGTCTCGGCATCGACTTTTTCGCCGCACGCCTTCCCCCGCGCTTGCGCGAACTGGTTGATGCCGTCACCTGGCTGCTGATCCTGGCGCTATCGGCCTACGTTGCCTTCTTCACGATCGATCTGAGCCTGATGACCACGGGCCAGACGACCGGGTCGGGCCTGCCGCTCGAATGGACCTTCTACCCGATGGGCGGCGGCATGATCTGCATGACCGCCTTCGCCGCCGAGACCATGGTGCGGTTGCCCGTGCGACGGATCGTCGAGAGCGTGGCGGTCTTGGCTGTCATCGTCGCAGCCTACATGGCCTGGGCCGCGGTGTTGCCCGGCGCACTGCCGTCGTCGAGCTGGCTGATGCTGATTGGCTTGGTGGTGACGCTGTTCGGCGGACTGCCCGTCGGTTTCGTCCTCGTCCTGGCGGCGCTGATCTTCGTGCTGACGGAAGGATCGCTGCCCGGCGTCATCGTGTCGCAGCAGATGGCGCGCGGCATCGACAGTTTCGTCATGCTGGCGGTCCCGTTCTTCGTCCTGGTGGGCTACCTGATGGAAGCCAACGGGATGTCGATCCGGCTGATCGAGGCGCTGCGGCGTATGGTCGGCGGGATGCGTGGCGGACTCAACATGGTCCTGGTCCTGTCCATGGTGTTGTTCTCCGGCATCTCGGGATCGAAGACGGCGGATGTCGCCGCCGTCGGCTCGGTGCTCATCCCCGCGGCCAAGCGGGCCAAGCAGAACCCCGGCAGCGCGGTCGCGCTGCTCGGCGCGTCGGCGGTCATGGCGGAGTCGATCCCGCCCTGCATCAACCTCATCATCCTTGCCTTCGTCTCGAACATCTCGATCGGCGGCATATTCATGGCGGGGTTCATCCCGGCCGGCATGATGGCGACCTGCCTGATCGTCGCCTCCATCGCTTTCGGCACCCGAGCCGCCATTGTCGGCGATGGGGAGAGTTTCGTCGGCAAGCGCGGGGTCTGGGCCGGCACCATCGTCTCGATCGGCCTCATCGTGATGATCTTCGTCGGTTTCAAGTTCGGCTACGCCACCGCGACGGAGATCTCCGCCTTTGCCGCGGCCTATGCCGTCGTGTTCGGGGCGCTGGTGTTCCGCGAGTTGACGTGGCGCTCGCTGTACCAATGCCTGGTGCAGTCGGCGTGCCGATCGGGGATGGTGCTGTTCATTTGTTCCTGTGCCCAGTCGCTGTCGTTCACCCTCACCATCCAGCAGATCCCGCACGCGCTTGGCCTGTTCATGATCCACCTGTCGCAGACCGCCGGGGTGGGCACGTTCCTGCTGGTGTCGATCGCCATTCTGATCGTCATGGGTTCGGTGCTGGAAGGCGCTGCGGCGCTGATCCTGTTCGGCCCTCTGCTGGTGCCGATCGCGGCGCAGATGGGCATCGACCCACTGCAAATGGGCATCGTGCTGGTGATCTCCATGGGCATCGGCTATTTCGCGCCGCCGATCGGCTGTGGCCTGCTCACCTGCTGCCTGGTCGGCGACGTGCCGCTGGAGCAAGCTATCAAGCCGATCTTTGGCTATCTGGGGCTGTTGTTGGCTTGCGTGATCGTCATCGCCTTCTTCCCCGCCATCAGCACCACATTGCCGCACGCCTTCGGATACTGAGGCGCGCTTCATGGCGGTTTGCGACCCGGGTCGGGTCGTGAACCGCCATTTTTGTGTGAGATCCGGACGGTATTGACCGCGCGAACTGGACGTCGCCACCACCCTGGCCGCGCTGGTGTCGTGGACGGTGAGGCGACCGTGCTCAGGATCGAGGTCTATTACCGAAGCCAGGCATACGTTCAGTCATCCCATCCGCCCCACCAAAGCGATTGCGGAGATTTATCGAGCCAGGCCACCGGGTAATTTACCATACCAGGCGTCATGCGGCTCCAGACGGCGGCGGCCAAGGCCAGCAGCAGGACAGCCAGACCTACGGGCTGCCAAAGCGCCCAAAAACCCGCATGGGCATGCACCATGATCAACGGGGTCGCCCCGGCGGGTGGATGCATGGTCCTGGCAAGCAGCATGAAGACCAGTGTCAAGGCGATCGCCAGCCCGTAAACCCAAAGCGAATCGCCGAAGCATTGCCAGCACGAGATGCCGATGAACGCGCTGCCCAGATGCCCACCGACCAGTGCCCGCGGCTGGGCAGCGGGAGCCCGCGTCAGGCCGAACAGGAAGACCGTTGATCCGCCGAGAGAGGCAAGCAGGAATGGCGGGTCTGACGGAAAGGAGACCGCCCAAAGAGCCGAA
>Ga0181529_10004159_pt1 | contig 15872 bp, 13 predicted proteins | sample PEATcosm2014_Bin_36_FD_119763 | JGI IMG/M metagenome (GOLD analysis project Ga0181529, IMG submission 119763) | Peatland microbial communities from MTU Mesocosm Facility, Houghton, MI, USA - PEATcosm2014_Bin10_30_metaG | ecosystem: Environmental > Terrestrial > Soil > Wetlands > Peat | place...
CTCGCGCCGTGCGGCGGCCTGATGCTGGGCGACGGAGCGAACGTGTGCCCCGGCACGCCGTTAGCCAACCTGGCTGCGCTCACCGAAGCCTGCCAGGAGTACATCCTGCCGAAGGCAGCATAGCGCGCCTCCCGAACGGGGTGGATCGGCGCTCCCACCATACGCTCGGCGCCAGTTCGATCAGGTCGAGCAGCTCTTCGTGCCGCCGGGGCTGGCAGATGCCAGTTCCAGCGCCAGCTCGAGAAGCCCCAACTCCTTCGCCGTCGCAAACCACTTGCCCTCGTCGCCGGGAGATCCCTCGATCAGATCGCGCAGGTTCGTCTCCGGATCCACCATGGGGTACTTCTTACGGATGGCCCTGAACGTGGCCAGGTTCGTGCTCGCCCAGGTTGCGGATAACGCAAACTGCTCGTAGGCTTCCTCCACACGGCCGGCAGCCAGCAGGATCGCCTCGCACGCGGCATCGATCGTCGTCTGGCTGTCGTTCAGGCCGCGGGATGCCTGGGCATACGTGATCGCCTCGTCTACCTTTCCCATGGCCGCCAGAGCCCGAACGCCGAACTGACGGTATTGCCACCATACGTGCGGCGCCAGCGCGATCAGGTCGAGCAGCTCTTCGTTGCGCCCGGCTGCCAGCAGACAGGACAGGCAGGCAGTTGAACCGTGAAAGTACGTGCCCCTCACGTGGTTCGTCCAGAGTTCACGTACGGTCGGGAGGAACGTGTCCGCCCATTCACTGGCGATGGTCGGAGACGCGCACAACTCGCCCCAGCGATCGACCGCGTCTTCCAGGAAGCCTACGCCGTCATCCTCCACCGCCTCCCATAGACGGTCCAGCCAACGGGCCCGCGTGTCGGCATCCGCAGGCGCCGCAACGCAGACATCGACGCCGGCTTGCACGGCAGCTGAAGTGGCGTTGCCGAGCGCGCCGGAGGAGCTATCGATATGCTGGAATGCCGGCCAGAGCTTCTCCATGAGCCGGATCGCGCCATCAGCGGCCTGGACCGGATCATGCCGGGCTACCGTCCGGATCTCCGCGAGTGCCTCTTTGAGCCGTTGGCAGGCGAGCCGGGATCCGTTCCAGCCGTAGGCGCCGGAGCGGAACTTCGTCAGAAACACCCACTTGTGCGCAGCCTGCGTGGTCATCGGCGATGAGGATCCTCCCCGTCCTCTCTATTATGCCGTCCGCGTTCCAGCTCTTCTCTAGAGTCAGGTTCGTTACAACCAGTGATCGACATCACGCACTCCTGGTCATCCACACTCCACCCGCGTCCTGTTGCCGTCCACGGTCTTGCCCAATCCGGAGCGTTCAATCCCCGGCATCCTCTGCCTGCGCCGGTGTTCCCGGACTGCCCCGGCTCGCCCCGGTCGACGGCTTCCCGCTGATCACGTATCCCACCTGACGGAGCGCGCGGCGGAATTGCGCTTCCGATTCGATGGGGACGACCAGGTGACGGTCGCCGGCGAGAAAGCAGAACGGTCTCGTGCGCGAGTCGTGAGTAATGAGCACAGCCAGTGGGTGATCTGCGCATTCGATCAGGTGTGCCGTCCCGCGGTCGTGAAGTCGTGCGGCGCGCCCGGCGAGATCATCGAGGAATCGGAGCACGGTTGCCGGCAGATCGTTCGCGCTGCGGGAGGCGAGGAACTCCTTCAGGTCTACAACAGAATGGCCCTGCTCGATGGCCTCAAGAATCCGGAATGCATCCAGCTTCCAGACTACGTCCGCCGTCTTGTCGGCGTAAATGCCGAGCATCAGCGCGTCGCTTGGCGCCACGGCGCCGATCGCCGCCACCTCCAGGTTGGGCATGACGCGCAGCACCTCTTCAGCTTGCCACGCAGGAGCCGAGTACGTCCCCGTCTTGCCGAGGCAATAGGCGCCGAGCCCGGTGAGCCGGAGGTACAGCAGTCCGTCGTACCGGCTCAGGAACTCGAGATCGTCCGTACCCCAGAGGCTCTCGTAGTCCTGCCTGGCCTCCGCGGGTGGAATACAGGTCACGTCGACAATTCCGAGGGTGGCCGCGTATTCCATGATGAGGCAGAGCAGATAGCGCCCCTGCAGGATCGGCCAGATGTTTCCGGCTCCCTCCAGCGCGCCGTATTGGGGCGACGAGATATAGAGGGTCCAGGCATTCCGGGTCACCTCGAAGTCCAGGTCGGCGGCCCGCACGTAGCGGAACAGGTCGTCCACAGCCACCCAGGCGCCCTCCGGGCAGCTCGCCAGGATGTTCGCGCATGCGGCGCGGCGGCCGGACAGAGCGGTGAGGCCGTACTTCCCCTTGCCGGTCTGCCCCCGGATGGCGTTGATGCGACGCAACTCGTCGAGGAGCGTGCTCCTGAGCCAGCTTCGCCAGAGGCCGCGCAGGGTCTCCGCCGCCGGCGCGCCCATGGCCTTCTGCCCGGCGCTCGTGAGAGCGAGCCGCTTGCCTGACGCCTGGGCCAGCTTGCCCGCCTGGAGCAGCATCGGCCAGGCGAATGCCCTTATAGGACCGGCCGCCTCGCCTTGCTCTTCATCCCCGTCACCGACCGGAGCGTAGAAGTCGCCGGCCTGGAGCACTTCCGCGATCTGCTTCATCGCGCCCGCAGTCGGATAGCCCGTCTTGTCGCTGACGGCTATCTTGCCCATGCTGACCAGGCGCAGGACCGCAAACAGATCCTGGGCGGCCGCGCGCTCCATCTCCCAACGTGTGATGGGGACCTGCTCTTCGGTGACGTGTCGCTCTCTGGTCTGATAATCCACCCATTCATCGCGGCGTGTCAGGCTGTGGGGCGGTTGCTTTGTAGTCTTGAGCGCGGTCGCCTCCGGCTCCGGCACGAAGGCGCGCAGCCGATCCACCAGGTCCATTGGGATGGAGCCGCCGTGAATGAAAAGCGCCAATCGCGAGGGCTTGTCCCGGTACCCCTCGCGTGTTCCCCACGATGGCTGGGCCCCGTACTTGGCCCCGAAACGGACCCGATCGAAGCGGCCATCCGGGGCGTAGAGCGCCTCTGAGACGGCCATCTGCTGAAGGTCGTCGAGCTCGTGCCACTGCGCGACCAGGCCGTCGCCCGCGAGCTCGCGCAGAATGAGTGACACGATCTCAGCCTTACGGGTTGCACGCTCTTTCGTCGGCGTGAGCTGGAGCATGCCGCTTAAGGTCTCGTTGTTGCAGGCTGACAGCGCGCTTTCCAGCGTCCGATATAGCGGCGTGTCTGCGTCGTAGGGCATGGCTGGTAGCAGGGCCTCCCTTGTCACACGGTATACAGGCGTTCCGTTTCAGCGATCGGATCTTGCGTCGCACCGTACGGATTCCACGCCAGTTGTCAATCAGGCAGAGGCGAGAACATCGTCGAGGATTGCAACGTTGAGGCTGCTCATCCGCTTGAATATGAGGTCGTTGGTGACGAACAGCGTGCAGCCGTGGAGCGCCGCGGTGGCCGCATGGATCGCGTCCGGCGTGCGCAAGCCTGCGAGCGTTGCCCGAAGGCGTGCCGCCTCCCGGAGTACAGCGAGCGATATGGGCAGGGTCCGTATGTCGCTCCCAAGCAAGGTCCGCTCGAAGTCGGCAAGCAGTTCGGAGTCCCCGCTCCGGATCGGAACGACGCTCGTCTCAAGAACCGTAAGCTCGCTGGTGAAAACGGTGATCGCGCCCGACTTCGCCGCGCTCCACAGGGGACGAAGGCACGGTTCGTACATTGGGGACCGCTCGACCGTGTATATGACAATCTGGGCGTCCACGTAAGCGAGGGCGCCTGGCGGCAGGCTTAGCGTTCCCAAGAATTACGTTCCTCCTGGAGGTTTCGCTCAACCTCATCCCAGGTCGGCGCCGAACGCGGGCCGCGAGGCAGCGACTCGATGATGTCGATTACGTGGGTCCGCGGTTTGCGGGCGACAGCGGGCTGCACGATAACCTCGACGTCCTCGCCCTCGGTCAATTCAGGCGAACTCACCTCTATCCGAGAACCGGGCAGAACTCGTGCGGTGACCCTCAACGTGGATTGCATCTACGCTACCTCCTGCCGTCATTATACAACGTTGGTTACGCGGTTCGCTTTCCGCCTGGCGGCCGCGGGAAATTGACCCGACTTTGCCGCGGCGCCGCAGATCGGCGTTACGGTACACCGATGATCGTGGCTGGAGCACGACGGATACACAAGCCAAAAGCCGGCCAGGCGTGTCACAGGTAGATTACAAACGGATCACATCAAGCTGGCAATCGAGGATATCGAGTTCGATAAACAGGGGCCGGCTAAAGGTCAAGATGGGCCTGGAATGCACGTAGCCTCACACCCTTGAGCCGGCACCGGCCGATCTTGAAGCCGGGACGGGTCATCGCGGCTTGCTTCGCTTGTAGTTGGCGCGAAGGGGAAACGCGAGAGGTATGGCGATCGTCACCGGGTATATGGAACACGGCCTGTCTCCCGCTCCCAATTTCGAGTTAACTCGAACTTTGAACCTCGGACTTCTGCGATTGGAGACAATTCCAGAACGACGAGGTTCTTTGCTTTTACGTCCACGTTCTGAATACAGCCGAAAGCACCTATTCACGCTCGTCTTCAGTCAGTCCGGGCCACACGTCTACAACTCCACCCCACACCTGCTGAACCTGCTCGGCCGTCGGCCGTATTGTCGTTGACACGCGAATCTCACGGTCCAGCCGTTCTATTTCCTGGATAACCGCGCCGCGCTAGTGATCCAGCTTCGTCATCTTCTTGACGAGGCCGTCCAGGTCCCCGCCTACGGCTATCGCATTCGCGATATTTGTCAACCAGCATCCAATATTGACCCACCATCGGCGTCGAATTTTGACCCGCCCCGCTCGGTCAAGTTGTGGTCGTATTCCTGGTCTTGATTCTCCAACTATCGTTGCCGGTCTCTATGATCTCGCAATGGTGGGTCACCCGGTCGAGCAATGCGAGGGTCAGCACGGGGGACCAGCATCTGGCGCTTCAGCGGGGCGCGCTCAATTGTGCAAAGCGCGAGCGGCGTCAGCCCGGAAAGACGCTGGAAGCGCCAGAAGTGACTGCGAGGTCCTGCAGTCTATTCAAGAGCATGCTTATGAAATGTGACGTGCCGACCAGCCCGGGCCGATCGCCCTGTACGGCGGCCGCAATGTGAGCGAGGAGAGCAGATGCAAACCGCGACGAGTAATTCCAACAACGGCTCCGCCCGTGCCGCGGGGAGCATGTTCGGCGACCGCATCTCCCGCCTCCGGAACCGCGCGCACTGCTCGGTCCTGATCGCGAGATGATGCAGGTCAGTCCGGATGAAGCGGGCACAGAAACGCCGCCGGCAGCGTTCATACCTACGAAGGCCGCTGCGCGAGCGCGGCGCCCTGCATTTCAATAACTGCTTCGAGGGAAAGGCAATTCGCTATGAATAGACCCCTAATGGTCGCAGCGGCCCTGCTGGTCTTCGGGATTTCGTTGGGTCCGAGTCGCGCGCTGGGACAGGCCGACGTCGCGGGTCCGGCCAACCTGGCCGAGCTCAACAATCCACTGCTCGCTCCGCCTGAGCAGGATTTCAACCCGGCGCTGATGAGTGTGCTCGACGACGAGTTCATCGATCAGACTGTCGGACGCAACAACGCGATTGTGGCGTTCAGCAAGCTGGCCACGCGCCAGACTGCGACGGACTCGGTCCGCACATTCGCCCGGCAGATGGCTGCCGACCACGCGGTCCTTGGCGACAAACTCGCGAAACTCGCCGACCTCGCGAACGTCCGCCCGCTGCTATGGCTCAACCGTGTCGACGAGCGCGAGTACAAGAAGCTGCAATCGTTAAGCGGCTCGGATTTCGACAGCCGATATCTGCGCGACATGCGGAGCTTCGATTCCGCGTTGATCGAGCTCTTCGACCAGCGCAGGTGTTACACCATCAATTGGGACATCCAGGAGTTCATCGACAAGAACGCCACGGCGGTCAAGACGGAAATCCGGGAAGTCAAGGTCCATCTAACGGCGCCCTGACCGGCGCAAGAACGATGAAGGCTCCTTCGGATCCGGGGCGCGGCGCCATCGAAGGTGAGGCTTCCCTCTGCACAGCAGCCGCGGACGTAGACGCCGCGGCTCGCTGAGCCCTATCCGCACCCAAAGCAAGAAGCGTGGACGACATGCAAGAATCCACAGTCGTCATAGCATCCGATAAGCCGCTGTTTATTGTCGCGGTGCAGGTTGTGCTTGCACCGGAACCTACCCTTAACGTGGTCGGTGAAGCTAACGGTGGGAGCAGCGCTTGCGAGATGGTCGAGAGCCTCGCGCCGGACTTGCTCGTGCTCGACTTCGATATGCCCGGCTTGCCCGGCTCCGAGATCGTCCGTCGCGTAGTTCGCCGGGCGTCCGACACGCGCGTGGTCGCTATCTCGAATCTCTGGGAGGCGCCAAACGTGAGCTACGCGCTGAGGTCCGGATCGCACGCTTACCTCCTGAAGACGGATCCGATAGACATAATCCTGTCCGGCGTCCGAAGCGCCGCTACACGCACACGATTCATCAGTCCGCGGCTTGGCGGCGTTTCCATTGAGAGATATCTTGCCATAAGATCGGAGCCTCAGCCCGACCGGAGATATGGCCGGCTGACGCTGCGCGAACGCGAGATCCTCCACCTCGTCGCGGCCGGGCAAACAAGCGATCAAATCGCACGTCGCCTCAGCATCAGTCCCCAGACCGTCGAAGTGCACCGCAAGAACATAAGACGCAAAATCGGCGTGCGCAATGTTGCCGAGTTTGTTCACTTCATGATGGGGCTGCACCCATCGTTGCGCGGACAATAGCGCGACCCCGCCAGGTTACCACACGGCGCGTCATCGCTGCGCCAACCCGGGGAATTTACCTATATCCGGGTATTTCGCATAACACCCTCTGAAACCATAATTCGCTTTGTAAGGCCTGGAAGCTGCTCCGCCGGACACGATACGCGGAGACCAGGATCGGCCTGGCGCCATGCTGCGCGTCCTGGGCGAGCTGTCCACAGCTTGTAACCTGGAAAGCAACCGGCATGGATACGAGTCTCATGTCGGAACTCCAAACCATGCAACAAGACGGCAAACATAATCAAATCGGGCAGCCGATAGATCAACTGACTGCATCGATCGACACGCTCGACGCACCGGATCGAGCAGGGCTTCCGGACGAGCCGGCGAGGCCGCCTGCCCCTCCCGCCAAATCCGGCGCCGCGCCGTGCCGGAATGGGACCGCCCTCGATGACGACTCCGCCGTTCTCGGTCTTGTAGGCGCGATCACGGATGCGTATCTGCTCGTCAATCGTCGAGGCCGCATCCTGGATGCCAACATGCCGGCATTGGAGCTCTTTGGATGGCAGCGCAGTGAGCTGATCGGCGCGCCAATCGAGGTGTTGGTCCCCAAGCGTTTCCATTCCATGCACATCAAGGAATTCGGGCGCTATTTCGACGAGCAGAATCCGCGCGCTATGTGCGGCGCCGCCGTAACGGGAGTAACTCGCGCCGGCGAGGAGATCCAGGCATCGGTCACTCTGCATTCACTTGGAGATGGCGCACGACGATTCGTGCTCGCCATAGTCCGGCCTGCAAACGTCGGACGTCGCGACTCAAACCTGCTCCAGCGCCGTTTTGCGGAGGTCTGTTCTTTACGCCTGATCGACGCCGCAATCGTCCGAGGCGCCGACCTCCATCTCGTTCTCAGTCTGATACTGGAGCAGATTGCTGCCCGCTGCGGAATCCTGGCTGCGACCGTGTGGACATGGGACAATCCGGGCGACCTGCCTGCGCCGGCTATGGTATGGGGACTGCAGCAGATTCTGCGAGGCGAAGACCAGCTCGACGATCGCGCACGCTGGGTCGCAGAAGCGGTTCAATGCGGCGGCGCCGGCGCCGACTCCGCTCGGTCCCGCTGCCTTACGGCATCGATGCGCACCCTCTCCGACTCGAATGTGTGCTGCCTGGCGCCGATCTCGGCGCACGGATGCGCCGTTGGCGCAATCGAGACCGCCTGGCCTCGCGCCGCTGAGCCGGACGAAGCATCTCTCAGGTTCGTCGAGGAGCTCGGACACCGGGCCGCCCTCTGTATCGCGCGCAGCACAGAGTTGAACGGTCTTCGGAGGTCGACTTCGGAACTCCGGCAGACGCTCGACGATGCAGTCGCGTTCATTTGCAGCACGCTGCAAGTTTCCCTGCAGGAGGCGGAGCGCCTTGTCGGAGCGGCGCGGGCAAGCCGCCCGCATCTGCTTAAGGATAGAGACGGACTACGGGTAGAGCGAAAGGAAGCAATGGATGGCACTGAACCAGACGGACGCACTGAATGAGGAGATCGGGCTCGCGCCCGATGCCAATCAGTTCCTCACGTTCTCACTGGGAGACGAGATGTACGGCGTGGATATCCTCAAAGTGCAGGAGATCAAAGGACACGTCCCGGCAACGCGGATTCCGAACGCGCCACGGGACGTGAACGGCGTCTTGAATCTGCGCGGCACGATCGTCCCGATCGTGGACCTGCGCCGCAAGTTCAATCTCGAACCGGTCGAGTACGATCAGTTCACGTGCATCGTCGTGGTGGTCGTTTGCAACCGCGTGATGGGAATGATCGTGGACAGCGTGTCCGAGGTCATGAACATTCCGCCGACGGACATCCAACCGCCGCCCGACTTCGGGAACACCGTCGGCGCCGGCTTGCTGCGTGGGATGGGAAAGGTCGGCGATAAGCTCATCATCCTGCTCGACATCGAAGCGGTATTGTTGGGCGACAACGCAGGCATCGGCCTTGCCGCGTAGGGCCGCTTGCCGGCCGGCTGACGACCGGCAATGCGAATGACGGCCAGATCAGGAACGGAATCCGCCCGTATGGGCAGGAGCGCTTGCCGCAGCGACAGAAGCGCTTGCGCCGCGCTCCAGGACAATATCAGGAGGATGTAATCATGGCGAACACCGCTAGAAAACTCGCCCGGACAGACACTGCGCCGGCCGAACCGGCCGCACAATCGCTTTCCGTCGTCAATCCGACGCGGAGGCGCGGAGCGCCGCGCAGCGGCGGCGCGCCCGCGCCGAAGCTCTCGCTCGTCGGCTCAAACGCGGGGATCGTCGGCGAATCGGATGCCCGCGGGTTGTGTTACCTGGCGTTCCAACAATCGAACAGGAACACGTTCCTATGCGATCGGGACTTCATCGTGATCTACGCCAACGCCTCGTGCCGGCGAGCCGTGGAGCTTATGACGCCTGCCCTCTTAGGTTTCAACGGCTTCGAGGGATTTACTACCGACAAGTTCGTTGGCTGGCGGCTGGAGGCATGGTTCGGCGAGGCGCTCGATGAGTTTCGAAAGCTGAGAGACCCTCGCAACCTACCGTACGTCGGCCTGATTTCGCTGGGCCCGCTGGTATTCGAGTTCAACATTTCCGAGCTGATCGACGAGCGCGGCGAGCACATCGGATACGTCGTGTCCGCAGCCGACATGACCGAGCAGGCGAAGTCTGACGCAGATTACAAGAGGTGCGTGCATGAGATTTCCGATGTGATCGATCGCCTGCGCGCTGCCTCCGAGGGCGACCTGACAAAAGCGATGCAGGCGCTGGCTGCCGGTAATCTGTCGTACGCGATGAATCCGAGCACGCACGCGATGGAAGTTCCTGAACAGCCCGATCTGGCTCTCATGGCCAACCGCGTCAACGAGCTCCGCAGCGCGATCATCGGATTCGAAGAGGCGTACAACTCGGCCCGTGAATCCACACTCCTGGCAGTCGCCCGGCAGGTGTATGGAGCTTCGTTGCTATCCCATGCCATGGAGGAGCTGGCGTCCGGCAATCTGACGGCGGTCATCGATGTTGAGGCCGAGTCCAGGAAGACATCAGCCACGGATCTCGATGCGGAGATCATCGAGGACATCTTCGGCGGAATGAGAGCGCAGACCTTCAGGTCCGTGAATGCTTACAACTCGGCCAGGAACTCGCTCTCCGATCTCGTCGCCAGGACGAAGGTGGCGTCGGACAGTATCGCACAGGCGTCTGGCGAGATCGCCTCCGGAACTGACGATCTTGCGCAGCGCACGGAGGAGCAGGCGTCCAGCCTCGAAGAGACCGCCTCCAGCATGGAGGAGATGACATCTACCGTCAAGCAGAACGCCGACAACGCGCGGCAGGCCAACCAGCTTGCTGCACAAGCCCGCGAGGTCGCCGAAAAGGGAGGCTCCGTCGTCGGCAACGCAGTCCGCTCGATGGAGGAGATCAACACCGCCAGCAAGCGCATCGCCGACATCATCTCCGTCATCGACGAGATCGCCTTCCAGACCAACCTCCTCGCCCTGAACGCCGCCGTGGAGGCCGCTCGCGTGGGAGAGCAGGGACGCGGCTTCGCGGTTGTCGCCGCCGAGGTGCGCAACCTGGCCGGACGAAGCGCTACAGCCGCCAAGGAGATCAAGGCGCTGGTCCAGGACAGCGTGCAGAAAGTCCAGGAAGGCAGCAATCAGGTCAACCAGAGCGGCCAGACGCTTGATGAGATCGTCCTGGCAGTGAAGAAGGTCGCGGACATCATCTCGGAGATCTCGGCCGCATCGCAGGAGCAGTCCGCAGGCATCGAGCAGGTGAACAAGGCCGTCATGCAGATGGACCAGATCACGCAGCAGAACGCGGCTCTGGTTGAGGAGACGGCCGCTGCAAGCCAGTCGATGACTCAGCAGACATCCAGCCTGCGGGAGCTTGTAGGCAGATTCCAGGTCGAGGCATCCTTGATTGCATCGGCGGAGTCGGAAGCGAAGGCGGCCCTCGCCTCGCAATCTTCCGGCGGGCCGGCAGCGTCCCGTCCGTCGTCGCGCGCGACCGTTTCGGCGAAAATCGCGCCTCGAAAACGGGTTGCCGAGCCGAAGACAGACGACGACGGCTTTGAGGAGTTCTGATCCTCGAACGCGCCGGCTTCGGGGCTGAACGTGCGGTCGAGCGCATCTCGATCGGACATATGACGACCCTGGCCCCGAAGCCGGCCAGGAAGTGCTTGCAAATGAAGGAGCGCGTGGTTGCTATGGAGGGTAACGACGTAACATACCGGCGTCGGAAGAGCATAGGCGTTCTGCAGCTTACCGGCATTGTGGATATTTTCGAGGCCGCTGACCTGCACGTTGCCGCGCGCAGAGCGCTGGAGGACAGCCAGGCCGCAACGGTCCGGCTGGACATGGCGCAGGTCAAGCGCATGGACGCCTCGGCCGCGCAGATCCTGCTCGTTCTCAAGGCCGCGATCATCTCTCAGGGGCGCGAGTTCGGCGTCGCAGCGATTGCACCGGAGACCGAAGCTGCGCTATCTCGCCTTGGCATCGTGCTTTAGAGGCAGGAAAGACCATGAGTAAGACAGCCCTTATCGTGGACGATTCGACATCCATGCGCCAGATGGTCGGCTTTACTCTCAAGGGAGCGGGCTTTACCGTTTTGGAGGGCGGCAACGGCAAGGAGGCGCTTTCCGCCCTGGACACCGCGCCGGGCGGAACGGTTGATCTCATCATCACCGACCTCAACATGCCTGTGATGGACGGCATCACGTTCATCAGGGAGGCAAGAAGGCTGGCTGCCTTGCGGTTCACTCCAATCTTGATGCTCACTACCGAGAGCCAGGATGCGATGAAGATGCAGGGCAAGGCCGCCGGCGCAACGGGCTGGATCGTAAAGCCCTTCAATCCCGAGCAACTGCTTAAAGTTGTGGCAAAGGTGGCGCCATGAACGTGGACATGACCATGTTCCACCAGGCCTTCTTCGACGAAGCGGCGGACCTGCTGGCCGACCTCGAGCGCAATCTGCTGCGTCTGGAAGAGAGCCCGGAGGATGCCGAGCTTCTGAACACGATCTTCCGCTGCGCTCACTCCATTAAGGGGGGAAGCTCCACCTTTGGGTTCACGGAGATAGCGCACTTCACTCACGGGCTGGAGACGCTTTTGGACAGGCTGCGCAACGGTCAGATCGAGGTGAGCCGGCCTCTGGCGCAGTTGCTGCTGGAATCGCAGGACCACTTGAAGGCTCTTCTGGACGCGGCGAGGGGAGTGGAGGCGAGCGCGCCGGATTCTGCGCCTCTGATCGCCCGCATTGAGGCCGCGATCGCCGGGAACGGGGCGACCGGCGCGGAGACGCTCGCGAACGCGGACCATGCCGGGGTAACGGCTGAGCGTGGGCCGCACGGCGCGGGCAGAAGGCGCCTCCGGCTGGATTTTGCGCCGGGCGCCCACGTGCTTCAGAAGGGCAGCGACCCGCTCCGGCTTGTTGGGCAGTTCCTGGATCAGGTTACGCAGATTTCGGTCTCTTGCGATGCCTCCAGGCTTCCCGCACTGGCGGAGATGAACCCGGAGATCTGCTATCTCACCTGGCAGATCGAGTTCCAGACGGGCAACGAGGTGGCGGAGCTGCTGGACGTATTCGAGTTCGTGGCAGACGAGAGCGAGATTGCGGTCGCGCCCCTTGAGGAGTCGGAGGATCCGGCGCCTGCTCCGATCTCTTCTTCAGATCCCGCGGCAGGGCCGGTCGCGTTGAAGCCGGCCTCCGCGCCTGCTGCGGGCCGCTCCGAGCCGAGCGGGAAGGCGGAGACGCAGACGTTGCGGGTTTCGACGGACAAGGTGGACAAGCTCATCAATCTTGTAGGCGAGCTCGTCATCAACCAGTCGATGCTCAACGAGGTAGTTCAGAACTTTACAATGGCCAGGCTTCCGCGTCTCGTGGAGGCCGTCGGCGAGATGGAGCGCGCCTCGCGCGAGCTTCAGGAGCGTGTGATGGCGGTGCGGATGCTTCCGATCAAGCATGCGTTCGGCCGGTTTCCGCGTCTGGTGCACGATCTGGCGGCCGCATGCGGCAAGCAGATCGAGCTGAAGATGACGGGCGAGGAGACGGAGCTGGACAAGACGGTGATCGAGATGGTGGCCGATCCGCTCACGCACCTTGTCAGAAACAGCATCGACCATGGCCTCGAGATCCCGCCGGAGCGCGTGGCGGCCGGCAAGCCCGAGGTGGGAACGATCTCTCTGAACGCCTTTCACGAGGGCGGCTCGATCGTGATTGAAGTGTCCGACGACGGCCGGGGTTTGAACCGCGAGGGCATTCTAAAGAAGGCGATCGAGCGGGGTCTGCTCTCGGAGAGCGATCCGGCGCCCTCGGAGGAGTCGGTCTACAACTACATCTTCCAACCGGGGTTTTCGACGGCCTCGGTAGTGACGGATCTTTCGGGGCGGGGCGTGGGAATGGATATCGTGCGCAAGGCGGTTCAGTCTCTTGGAGGTTCGATCGCTCTGACCTCCGCTGCCGGCAAAGGCACACGCTTTCGGATCCGGCTGCCGTTGACGATGGCGATCCTGGAGGGGCTGTCGCTGTCGGTGGGAGAGGAGGTGTACATCCTGCCTTTGACCAGTATCGTGGAGAGCGTCCGACCGAAGCCGGGCGACGTCCGGAGGGTGGCGGGCCAGGCGGAGGTGGCAATCGTACGTGGCGATGTGCTGCCGATCCTGCGCCTGTACGAGGTGTTCGGCGCGAGGCCGAAGATAACGGACCCTGCGCGAGCGCTCCTCGTGATTGTTGCCACCGAATCGAAGAAGGTGGCGCTCCTGGTGGACGAGTTGATCGGGCAGAGCCAGATTGTCATCAAGAGTCTGGAAACGAACTACCGCAAGGTGGAAGGCATTGCAGGCGCCACGATCCTGGGCGACGGGCGTGTCGCCCTCATCGTGGACGTTCCCGGCCTGATCCGCGGAGCGAATATGGGCAGAGCGCGTGTCGCCGCTTAGCGCAGCGCCTTCCCGAGAGAATGCAATCCGAGAAACAGTCGCGGAACGCAACCGCGCGGCCACGCAATTGGATGCACGCCGCTCTGCGTTCCCCGCTTAACGATTCATGGAGGAGACAACGTGAGTAAAGTACTGCTGTTTGTCCCGCCTCTCGCGGCCGTCGCGATGGCATTATCGAGTCCGTTGAAGGCTCAGGAGCCGTTCAAGGATCTCGAAAGGAACCACTGGGCTTACCAGGCCGTCGTCGATCTGCAGCAGAAAGGTATCCTTGTCGGATACCCGGGCGACTACTTCAGGGGTAAGAGGACCCTCACCCGCTACGAGTTCGCAGTCGCCATCCGGCGATTGCTCGACCATCTGCCGGCGCCCCAGGCAGGACCTCCCGGCCCGCAGGGCCCCGAAGGCGAGCCCGGATCGGCGGGACCTGCCGGACCGGGCCGGGACAACTCCGCCGATCTCGCCGAGATCCACAGGCTCGTAGACGAGTTCAAGAACGAACTGCAGGGGCTTGGCGTTCGCGTGGGGGACATCGAGAAGCGGCTCGACTCCCTGACGAAGGACGTAGAGGCCGTTAAGGACCGCATCGACCGCATGGTCCACTTCACGGGCGACCTCTTCTTCGGCTTCCGAGGCAACCAGGCCAAAGAGGCGTTCGTCGATTACGGCGGGGCGCTTCAGAAGAGCAACCCAAACCTCTTTACGAACGCCGACGCCATTCACGACTTCCATCTGGGCGTAAGCGCAAATCTCTCCGGCGACGTCAAGTTCAAAGGCGACATCGTCATCTCCAACTACCTTGCTTATCAGGGCGGATCGATCTCCGCAACCGGCCCCGTCACAGGCCCACAGGCCATCAACACCGCCGGTCTGCCGGAGGCGGTAGGCCTGTTCCAAGCCGATCTCAGCGTCCCGGTCAAGTCCATAAACAGCACCCTGGACGTCGGCCGCATAAAGGAACAGGTCACCCGCCTTACGATGTGGCGGCCGGACTGGGATCCCTACTTCGACCTGCCCTGGTACGATGACGGCGCCTACACGATGGACGGCGTGCGCCTCACAAGCAAGATCGGCAGCGCCACAACACAGCTCTGGGCGGGCTCGTTCAGCAGCGTTACGGACGATAAGGGCAGCATCAATGCGCCCCTCATCGGGTCGTCCAAGGGCCTGGTCGGCTTCACACACAACGCGTACAACGCTTCGCTGGCGTATTGGCCGGCCGGCCTCCCGACTCCCGGCGTCGTGCCGGCCAACGAATGCGCCGGTCTTCACATTAACGCTCCGATCGGCAACTCCGTTGAAGTCGGCGCGACCCTCATCGACTTCAGCGCCAGTCAGGCTTCCGTCGCCGCCATCGAAGGAGCCGGCGGAACGGCGCCGAGCAACGTGGTTGTATACGGCGGCAACTTCAAATACAAAGCCACACCTCGCCTCACGGTCGAGGGCGAGTACGCCAAGTCCGTCCAGCAGAACACGATTACGCAAGGCGACGGTCTGCCAAACGACGATAACAACGCCTACCTGGCCGCGATCAACTGGGGCAGCGGCGGGCTGAATGCAACCGCCGGCACTCTCTACGTCGATCCTCGCTTCTGCGCTCCCGGTTACTGGGCAAAACTCGGCAACTGGTACAACGGCACAAACGTCGATGTCGGCTTTGCGAGGTTGGAGTACGGCAGGGGCAAACTGAACACATATATGGAGGCCGATATGATCGAAGGGGCGCGCAACCGATATCCGGCGGGCGGCCTCGGCATCGGCGACCGCGCGTACGGGTATAAGGGCGGATTGAGCTATAAGGTCAACAAGATCTTCAGCTTGTCGGCGGACTACGACGCAGCGCTATTCGCGTTCTGCGACAGCACGACTCACAATGGGTTCGCGACCTCTAAGCCGATCATGCAGTTCATCACGCTCGGCGCAGGCTTCAGCCTGAGCGGCAACACCGTTCTTAAGGTCGCCTACCAGATGATCAATCTGTCCGACCAGAACGACTTCTTCGGGGCGGATGCGAGCGCAGGCGTTTTCACGACACAACTCGCGGTCCACTTCTAAGTGGTGCATCCGGCTAATTCCGTGCTAACCGGGCAGCCGGCCGACTGGGACAGCCGGCCGACTAAAGTCGGCGGCTATGCGTGCGAAGTCCCTCCGGGACTGGTTTTGGCGACCCATGCGGCTTTCGTCACCC
>Ga0181529_10004162_pt1 | contig 15869 bp, 11 predicted proteins | sample PEATcosm2014_Bin_36_FD_119763 | JGI IMG/M metagenome (GOLD analysis project Ga0181529, IMG submission 119763) | Peatland microbial communities from MTU Mesocosm Facility, Houghton, MI, USA - PEATcosm2014_Bin10_30_metaG | ecosystem: Environmental > Terrestrial > Soil > Wetlands > Peat | place...
CGCCATTGTTCGGCTGAACAATGATCAAGTCGTATTTGTTGGCGACGGCGTTCTCGATGAAGGCGTTCTCTTTGGCGTCGTCCGCCTGAGAATCCATCACGTCGACTTTCATATCAGGATATTTCTTCGCCTCGTCCATAATGCCGTTCGCCAGCCATGCGGCGAAGGAGTCCGCCTGGGCGCGAGCGATAAACGCGACCTTGTAGTCGCGGGCCTGACCAACCGTTGCGGTCGCCAGGCACACGGTGGCGACAGCCGCAAGGGCTCCGATTGTTTTCAGAAGGGTTTTCACGGGTGTTTCCTCGTACGTTGATTACCAGAAAAAGGGGACTAATCTGATGCTATCGATCCCCCGCCGTTTCCACACTGATTGTATTATGACTTTTCCTCCTTTGGTGTTTTCGCTGTCTTCGCCGCGCCCAGCGTCTTCCTGGTGCGGTTCAGCTTGGCCCACATATCGTACCCAACAGCCAACGCTATAATTGCGCCCTTGATGACTTGCTGCAGGTACGAATCCACGCCCGTCAGGTTCATGATGTTGTTCAAGAAGCCGACGATAAACGCGCCGGCGAGCGTTCCTCCGGCTGTTCCAAGACCGCCGGAAAAGCTCGTTCCGCCAATGATCGCAGCCGTCAGCGCTTCGAACTCATAGCCCTGGCCAGAATTGGGGGCGCCGACATTGGTCCGGGACATCAACAGGATGCCGGCCAAGCCGACAAACGCGCCGTTGATCAGATAGGCCCCGATCTTGACCCGTCCGATATTGATGCCCGACGCCCTGGCGGCCTCCTCGTTTCCTCCCACTGCGTATAATGAACGGCCAAAGCTGGTGTGACCGAGAATGTACCAGGTTAAGACGCCAACGATGACCATAAAGATCACCGGTATCGGTACAAACCCTAACATTCCCTGGCCAAACCAGATGTAGTCGCCAATTTGATAAATGTTCTGGCCGCGGGTAAACAGAAGCGCGCAGCCCCGCGCCATCGCCATCATTGCCAGTGTCGCAATAAACGCCGGAATACGAACGTACCTGACCATTATGCCGTTAACATAATTGCATAACACGCCAAACACGATCCCCGCGCCAAACGCAACGGTCATCGACCCTGTTTGCTTGTAGACATATACGGACATCACGCCGGCAAGAGCCAATACAGAGCCACACGAAAGGTCCAGCAATCCCGCTATGATCAGTAACGTTTCGCCAAACGCCAAAATCGTCGTAACGGAAATCTGGGCGGAAATGTTGGCGATGTTTCGCGTGGAGAAAAAATTCTCGTTGAGCGCGCCGCAGACGATAATCATCACGACCACAACCATGTATATGGAGTATCGCGACTTTATCCTTTGCCAGGTGTCCCTTGTTATTAGGTTAGCCATCGTCCTCGCCTTTGCATCTCTTCCGCCCGTTGCGATATCAGCCGCCGTTTGCGATATTCATCGCATAGCGCATAATCTTTTCCTGAGAGAAATCCGTCCGCTCAAGTTCTCCCGCTATTTTTCCCTCAGCCATAACGTATATACGATCACACATGCCGATCAGTTCGGGAAGTTCGGAAGAAACCATAACGATCGACTTGCCTTCCTTCACAAGGCTCGTCATCAACTTGTAAATTTCGAACTTTGCGCCCACGTCGATTCCTCGCGTGGGTTCATCGAGGATAAGGATGTCCGGCTCCCGCAGCATCCATTTTGACAAAACAACTTTTTGCTGGTTGCCCCCGCTTAAGGTGCTGACCTGCACGTCAATAGAGGACATTTTGACATTGATTCGGCCGCAGATCTCTTCGACCTTGGCCCTTTCCTTTGCTTTATAAAGGTGACCGTTCTTGAAAAACTGTTCCATCGAAGCCAGCGAGACGTTTTCCCTGACGTCTCTGACAGGAACGATACCGAACCGTCTCCGGTCTTCAGAAAGCATGACAAGGCCGCTTTTCAAGCTGTCTTGAACGCTCGTTATCTTTGACGGCTTTCCGCGGATCTTTATGGTCCCCTGCGTATGCTCATCAAGACCAAAGAGCGCCCTGACCGTTTCTGTCCGGCCCGCCCCGACAAGTCCGGCAAAGCCGACGATTTCGCCCTCTCTCGCATTGAAGGAAACGTCGTTGAATCCGCTCGGCCCGCTGAAGTGCTCCACTTCCAGGACCACGTCCCCGCGAGGAACGTCTTCTTTCGGATACCCCTGTCCGAGGGTGCGCCCCACCATGAGGGCGATAACAGAGTCAATGTCGAATTGGTCCTTGGGTCGCGTCTCGACGACTTTTCCGTCTCGCAGGACCGAGATTTCGTCGGCAATTCGAAAGATCTCGTCCATCTTATGAGAAATATAGACAATGGCCTTCCCGCGGGCGCGAAGATCGGCAATCTTGTGAAAGAGGATTTCAATTTCTTTGTTGGTGATGGAAGAGGTCGGCTCGTCCATGATAATAATGTCTGCGTCTCGGGAAATCGCTTTAATGATCTCCAACATTTGCAGATTGGATATCGACAATTCCTTCAGCTTCGTGTCTGGGTCAAAATGAAGCCCCTCTTGCTTCAGCAGTTGGAGTGTTCTTTCTCGGATGGATGTCCAGTCTATACGACCAAACATTTTCTTCGGCCAACGACCGACAAATAGACTTTCTTCGATAGACATTTCAGGCATATAGTTCAATTCTTGAAATATCATCGAAATGCCGAGTTCGCTCGCTTTGATCGGCGACTCGACTTCAACCTTCTCTCCGCGAATGAAAATCTCTCCGCTGTTCGGTTGGAAAATCCCATTGATGATTTTCATCAACGTCGACTTGCCGGCGCCATTTTCGCCGCACAGCACGTGAACGGAACCTTCCTTAACCGAAAAGGACACGTCATCGAGCGCCTGCACGCCGGGAAACGATTTGCTGATGTGCTTGACTTCAAGGACGTTATTTTGGGCCATGCCCCTTCTCCATGCGACGCGTGCGCCTACTGACGCTGCTCTGGTTCGGCCTCGGTCAGGGTGGGTAGAGGGAACAGGAGCGGATTTGGCCTCCGGTCGACTCCAACCAGCGCGGGACGACCGCTCTTCGGATCTCCGGCGGGCGAGCGGGCGCAACAAGGCCGTGCTGCTGGCCAGGGACGCCGATGCAGCGGGTCGCCCCGGCAAGCCGGGCGAACCGATTCAGCGCCATGCGCACGGTCGCGTCCCCAACGTCGATCCAACTCCACGGGCGCCGGTCGCGGGCGCGCCGTCACGCTCGGTCAGAGCATGGACGGCGTATCGGCGACCGCGTTCGTCGATGACGAGAGCCTTGGTTCTCTGTGTTGTGCAGTCGACTCTGATAAACATTGGGCCTCCCTTCCCATGTCCGCGGATCGGATTCTCTTCGACGACGCCGGGTCGGCGAACCGCCTCTCGGCGCGGAACGCCGATGGCGTTCTGCCGACCAGCCGCCTGAAATTCCGGTTGAAGGTGGATAGCGTATCGTATCCGACTTCCAGACCGATCGCTGTGATATTGAATTCGGTCTCCGCCAGAAGCTGGCAAGCCTTGTATATCCGCAAATGATTGATGTATTCTACGGATGTACACTTGATATGACGTTCGAATAATCTTGAAAACGCCGCCAGCTGCATCCCCTCAACCTGAGCCACCTCGCGGCACGATAAATTTGGACGGTTGAAATTCTCTGCGATGTAAGCCAGGATCCTTTCAAGCCGCTTGGGCTGGGCGCATTCATGGTCCGCGCCCTTGAGCGACAGCGACTTCCGCCCGCGATCGCCGTCCAGGATCCTGAGCAGGCCGAAGAAAAGCGCCATCCGCTCGAAGCCGTCGGCGGTTAGCAGCGCCTCCATCCGCTCCGCGCCCTCGGCCGACGCAGCCGTCGAGAATTCGATGCCGGCCCGCGACGCTTCGAGCAGTCGAGAGAGGCCGGCGCAGTCGGAGAACCCGGCGGCGCAGCGCTCGGCGAAGCCGGCGCTCAACTGCAGCACCAGATCCCGCCCGACGACCCGACCATCCCCATCGCGATCATTGGCGTCGGAAACCCACATGTGCGGCAAGTTCGGACCGGTCATCACCAGATTGCCCGGACCAAATTCGCCGGCATAGGTGCCGACGTAAAAATGTCCGCTGCTTCGGCGGATCAGATGCAGCTCGTATTCCGGGTGATGGTGCCATCCCGAGTAGGCGAAAGGATAGTCGTGGGCATAGACGCGGAACGTCCGCTCAAGCGGCGTCTGGATCACCTCGAGCACAGGTCTTGCATTCATTATGCGAGCCTTCCTCCCGTTCTCCAGCGGAGCCCCGCGTCGACTCTTTTGGTCAGAACGTAATCTGGATTTTCACATCCGACGCGTTCTGTTGCGCGGCGCGTTGGAACGCCGCGATCGACTGATCAAACGGATAGCTCGCCGAGATCAGCGGCTTGACATCGATCTTGCCGGATCCGAGCAAGGCCAGCGTCCGCTCCCAGACATTAGCGTAGCGGAAGATGCCGGTTACGCTAATCTCTTTGACCTCGAGAGCCACGACGTCGAGCGGAACGCGATCCTGCGGCATGCCGACGAGCACCACGCGCCCGCCGCGGCCAACCACATCCATCATGTCGTCGAAGGCGTGCGGGCTGCCGCTCGCCTCGAAGAACAGGTCGGCGCCGCGGCCCGCGGTATGCGCGGCCACCACGTCGGCGAGTTTCTCTCGGTTGAGGTCGACGGTGACGACGCCCGGATGGTCGGCGACAAGATCCAGCTTGGCCTTGGCGACGTCACTGAGGATGACTTTCGCGCAGCCGCTCGCCAGCGCCGCGAACGCCACCATCATGCCGATGGTGCCGGCGCCGGCGACGACGGCGATGTCGCCGGGGCGGATGTCGCCCTTGAAGGCGGCGTAGACGCCGATCGCCAGCGGTTCGACCATGGCGCCCTCGGCAAAGCTGACATTGTCGGGCAGCTTATAGGTCAGCGCCGCCGGATGGACGACATCCGGCGTCAGGCAGCCGTGAATCGGCGGCGTCGCCCAGAAGCGCACCGACGGGTCGAGGTTGTAATGGCCCTCGAGCGTTTGCCGCGATGCGAAGTCGGGAATGCCCGGCTCCATGCAGACGCGATCGCCAACCTTAAGATCGGCGACATGGGCGCCCACGGCCGTGACGACGCCCGCGGCCTCGTGGCCGAGGATCATCGGTTCATTGACGACAAAGTCGCCGATCCGGCCGTGTTTGTAGTAATGAACATCGCTGCCACAGATGCCGACCGCTTTGATGGCGATCCTCACCTCGTTGTCCGCCGGCTGCGAAGCCCCGGGGACTTCGATGTCGCGAAGACGAATATCGCCAATGCCCTCGAGCACGACGGCTTTCACCTTCATAATCTTTTCCCCCCGAGCCGTTTACATTCGTTCTGTGGAGGCTCGCTCGACCCCACGCCTGAAATTATGCGCGCTGCGGATTACCCCCGCCAATCGGATTCAGCAAATGTGTGTGCAAAATTTTACATTTGGGTCCGCTGTCGGCAATGATTTCAGCATCGGCGGCGCGGCGCCGGGCGCGCCGGATCGGGTCTCCAGAGCGTCGGGCCCTGGTCTCTCTACGCGGCGACGGGAACGTAACATTCTGGGCGACGAAGCGCCGGCGACAAAATTGGAGTCGCGGTTCACGGCGGCGAAATGCGCGTCTTCGACGCGACGACCGGGTCATTGCCGGTTTGCAATTGACGCAACAATGGCGCGGAATTGAAAGCGAGCGTCGGACAGCGTCAGCGGCGCGCCGCTCTGACCACGTTGGCAAGCAGGACGGCGAGGCAACCAAACAGCAGGACGGCGCCCGCCAAGAGCGGAACGCCCGGCGCCAGCGCGGCGCAAATTCCTGCGAACGCGACCACGGCGAGGATCGCCAGCGCCAGAGCGCCGTCGTCGACGAAGAGGCCGGCCAATTCTCGCGCCAGCGCGATCAGCGCGCTCATCAAACCGTCTCCACGCTGGGGCGTCGCGCCAGGGCGATCGTAGCGAGCCCAAGCGCCAGAAACAAAACGATGAACGCGACGATCGCCCAATCCGCCCCCGGCCAGGGGACGCCGAGACCTTCTCCGGTCCAGAACAAGCCAAACGCCGACAGCAATACGCCGACCGCGAATTTGAGCGTGTTCTCAGGGACCCGCGCGAGCGGTCGATAAACGATGAAACCGGCGCCGGCGACGAGCGCGCATGCGGCCAGAGCGCTCACGCTCGCTGGAACCAGGAGCCCGCGTCCTGCGCTCACGGCGATCACGATGAACACCACCTCGAGCCCTTCGAGCAGGACGGCCTTCAGGCTGGCGATCGCCGCAAGCCAATCGGCATGCGCCATTTGGCGGGCGCCTTGCTCGTGCAGCTCCGCCGTCGCGGCCGCAAACGCTGTCGCCTCGTCGTGCTGCGCAATGACGCCGGCGGCGCGGAGGATCGCCTTGCGCAACCAGCGCACGCCAAACAGCAACAGCAGTACCCCGATCGCCAGTTGCAAGAGATGCAGAGGGACATATTCCAGAGCGGGCCCGAGCACGATCACGATCAAGGCCAGACAAACAAGACCCGCGAACGCGCCAAGTCCGGCAGGCCGCCAGCCGCGAACGGTCGCGACGGCCAGGACGATCGTCAGCGCTTCCACCGCTTCGACCAACGACGCCAAGAAAACGGCTGTCACGACCGGACCAATCTGCGCCAAGCTCGTCGTGATCATGCGGCGCCTCCGCGCAACGTCTTTGTCGCCAACCGTCAATTCTCGCGACGGAACATCCCAGTGGCGGGTCGCTCCGTCAATGCGTTCAAACGCGCCTGTCCCACGCGAGCGTCTGACTGCGGATGACGGATCCGCTCTGTCCGCGTCGCGCGCCCCCCGCGCCGTCTGGTTTCAATTGGAATCAGCAATCCCGTCTCCCCGTAAACGGGAAGAGGAACGCTGTGCGTCAAACGCTCACTTGCTCAACAGCAAACGATCGCGCAGGGCCTGCTGTCCGGCGGCGTCGACGCCCAGCCCATTGGCGAAATACGCCTCGATCGACCCGTAGCGCTTCTGCACCTCGTCGAAGGAAGCCTCCAGATACCCGGGCTTGACTCCAAACACGGCCTCGACGATCGCGCGGTCGCCGCCGGCGGCGACGAAACCATCGATCACGCTAGCCGACTGCGGCAGAGCGTAATCGTTGGTGCGCATGTAGTCGGCCATCACCGTCTCTTTGCCTACGCCGAGCAGCGTCAGCAGGGCGGCGGCCGCCCACCCGGTGCGGTCCTTGCCGCCGGCGCAATGGAACACCGCCGGCAGGTTCTTGCGGTTGGCCAGCGAAATGAACAGCGTCCGGTAGGCTCGGTTGGCGCTGGGCAAGCTGACGAACTGGCGGTAGCCGTCGGCGAACAGCGCCTCGGCTTTGCCGTCGCCCAGAACGGCATTGGCCTCTTTCGGCTTGCGCAGCAGGGCGTTGAAGTCGGGCAGCGCGGCCGAGTTCAGGTCAGCCATCACGTTCAGCAGGCGATGACGGACGTTCGCCGGCAACGCGTCGGGCGCAGCCTTCGCCTCAGCCGCGGCGCGCAGATCGTAGTCGTTCTTCAGGCCAAGAGGCTCGATCTTCTTGAGGTCCTCTGCGCTCATCCCGATGAAGGCGTCGGACCGGTAAACGAGCCCGCGCGCGACCTCGCCGCCGTCGCGGGTTCGGTAGCCGCCGATGTCACGCAGGTTCGGCACAGTCGCGAGGCCGAGGGCAAGGCCGAGACTTCCCCCGGGAGGCGGCTGCGGCAGCGGTTGCGCCGACGTCGGGGCGCAGGTCCATGTCGCCGCGCCCAATAGGACGGCGATCAGCGCGAACCGCTTTCGCCAATGGATCTTCGCCATCAGAACGCCACCTTGATTCCGAGACTGGCGGAGAAGTCATTGCCGCCCTCGCGAGCAAAAGTCGTCGCGGCGTTCAGTGAGGCGCTGACGACGCCGCCGAGACTCGCGGCGACGCCGGCGGCGACCTGGCCGTAGACCCGGTTGTTGTTCGGCACGGGCGTAAGGACGGGCAGCAATGGCGTCGTCACCTGTGTGGTCGTCACCGTTCGCCCCGCGCCGAGGAGGTCCTTTTCGGCGGTGACATTGACGAACGGGCTGTAAGTGTCGCCGCGCCACGTGAACGGAGACCGCAGCTCGAACCCGACGTCGCCGATCAGGTCGTCGACCGACTGCTGGCCCACCATCATCGTCAGCAGGCTGTCGCCGGTCTCGGTGTAGGCGTGAATGAGGGCGTGGGTGTAGTCGAGGCCGGCGATCGGCCCGGCGCGGATCGACCCGACATCGACGAGGTAACCGCCTTGGGCGGCCGCCGTGAAGACGTCGGCGCTGGTGGCGCCATGAATGACGTCGATCACGCCCTGGCGATCGAGCGCGTATTGGTCGCGACCATAGGCGACGAGCGCGTCGGCAAACCAGTTTGCGTCGGTGAACGAACCATAGCCGGCGAACTGATAGGAATCGATATGGTCGTGAGCGTTCTGGACGTTGAGGTTGACGTCGGGCGCGGCGTAACCGAACACGGCGCCCAATCGCAACTTCGGATTGACGCGATACTCGAGCCCCAGGACGCCGCCGGCGGCGTTGTAGTTGTAGCCGGGGGCGAGAAATTGCTGCTCGCCGCTGCCGCCGGAATAGTTGGCCCCGCCATAGACTGACCACCGGTTTTCCGGCGCCGCCGTTGCGAGGCCCTTGGCCGCCGCCGCCGAGCCCGTCGCCAACGCGGCGCCCATCCCGAATTGGTCAAAGGTTCGGTAAGCGTCGAGGCGACCGAACACCGAGCCGGTGAAATTCGTCGCCAGCGCTGTGGCGATGGCGCCCTGGGGCGTCACGGTCGTTGGCGCGTCGATCTGGTTCGCCATGTAATTGGCGACCAGCTGCATGCCGGCGCCAGTGGGGTGGACCGAGTTTTCGTAGAAGCAGCCGGCAAAATTCGTATTCACGGTGACAGGCGTAGTCCCCGAGGGCGGCCCGGCCTCGCAATTGGTGGCGCTGGTGAAACCATACTGACCGGGATTGGCGGCGAGGTCCGCCTGCAGGACCGCGAAATCGAACAGGAAGATGCGGACGCCCGATTGCGCCAACGGCGCGAGCAATTGTTCGGTGGTCAGATAGTAGGTGTTGGCCCAGTCGTCGCGCTCCGGGACGCTGAACGACACGCCGTTCCCGGCGGGCGGTTCGGGAAAATACTTTGAACTGCCTGTGCCGAATATGACGATGTTGTGGGCGCCGGCCGCCACCAGCTGCTGCACGCCGGCGACTTCGCGCCCGGCCGATGCGATCGCGTCGCTTTCGATCGCCGCAGGCACGGCGCTATTGACGGCTGACAGGTCGTTGCCGCCGATCGACAGGGCGATCAGGTCGGTGTTGGCGAAGCGGCCGCCTGAGAGGGCGAATTGTTGGAGTTCATATGTGAAGCCGTCGTTCAAGCCGTAGTTGGCGAGCGTGTTGCCGTTGTCGGTTCGCGCGCCGCCGATCGCATAATTCGTCATCGTTGGCAGGCCGTAGATCGCTTGCAGCGATTGGACGAAAGTGGTGCTGCCGGTGAAGGTGCAATTGGGAGCGTAGATGCAGGGAATGCCGGCAAGCTGAAACGCGCCGCCCGGAGCGACGCCGGTATCGGCGTAACTGTCGCCGAAGCCGGTGACGCTGGTGAATTGCGCTTGAGCCGGCGCCAGCGTCGCGGCCAACGCGGCGGTCGAAGCGATCATCGCGATCACGCTGGGTCTGAGCGCCGTGCGCCATCTCGAACGAGCCTGCCGGATCGGCGCTCTCCCGCCGTCGCAAAGTGTGGCTCGATGACGTTCTAACGAATCGCGGCTTGTATGCTGATGGTCTGGCGCCATTTGCGGTGTCCCCCCGAACCACAGCCGCCCCGTCCATTGCGCCTAGCGTCGAAGCGTGATTCGAAAAGTGCGCAAGATCAACCGCGCCTTCACAAGTTCAGCCTCGCGCAAGTTTGAATGAGCGCGGCGATGTTCGCGAGTTGATCGGCGACTCTCGACAGAGAAACGAACTCGCCCGCCGGGCGATTGTTGCAGGCGCTCGTCGCTCGTTTCCGCCCAGATCAAAATCGCGACCGCGTTCGATCGACGCGATCGCCGCAGCATCTTGCGACACCTTGCCGCAACGGTGTGCAGCCGCGCGGAATTCGCCGCATCACGAACGCGGTCGACTTGATCGGAGAGTCGTGATTATGAAGCTGAGACAAGTTGTTAGCCGGGCCGTCGACGCCGCGCCGGCGCGTCTCCGGCGCTTGATCGATCGGCAGGCGCCGTCATCGCTCGGGCTTGTCGGCGATTCCAAACCAGCGCACTACGATTCACGACTCTGCGGCCATCTTGGAGTGTCAGCTCAGAAGACTTTGGGCGGCGGCACGGTGTGAGGCCCGCTTCGCTTGCGCGTGATGGCGTCTCCGCACCAACCATGGGCTGCTCTATGTCGTACTCGCGCGATTCTCGCGTTGCCGCGAACATCCTAGCCGTCATCAGGCTTCTGGGCGCTGTCCCATTGGCGACAGCGTTGGCGTCGATGAGCGCGACAGGGTCGTCAGCTCAGACTTGCACCGGGCAATGCGCGGACCAGTTCACGCTTCTGTCGCCCTTCAATTCGCTTTGGACCTCGGGAACGACCGAAGACAAAGCCGTGCTCGACGCAAACCTTCAGGCGGAAGAAGACATCTACGCCAACGCGAGTCGGGCTGAGAAGGCTGCTTCGGGAACCATTCTTGTCATTCCGGACATCTCCGCCAATTTGCTGATCCGCACGTTCCCCAACAACCGCAACTTCTACTACACCCCCGTAGGTTGGCCCGTTGCGCCTGCTCTTCCTTTGTCTGTGGCGGCAGCCGTCGGCGACGTCGAGGCTAACAGCCAAATCAACGCAATGAAGCCAGACTTCGGCGCCGTTGACGTTTACGGCCATGCCTACGCGCCATTGTTGAACGGTCAATCCGACACGGTTGGCAACCCGCCGCCCTATCAGGTGTCGTATGCGATCTTCTCGAACCCGTTTACGCCCGCCAACTCGTCGCTTCTCGCCTACCAGAATCAGCAAACCCCCGGCCTCTACGGCGTGAACTGGGCGCTGGGCAATTCGCAGATCGGCGATTTCCCGAGCGCACATACGATGGCGAGCACGATCGATGCGCTGACCTACGCGATTCTGGCGCCGGGTTATTATCAGCAGCTCGCCCTCGGGGCGGCGGACTTCGCCTACGCTCTCAATGTGAACGGCGTGCATTATCCGCTCGACGTCATCGGAGGGAGAATCCTCGGCACCTATCTCGTCGCCGAGACGCTGGCCGGCAAAGCGACCTATGCGGGCGCGACGTTCACTGAGGATAATCTGCCGTCGCTCAGCAGCGCGATGCAGGCCTATCTCGGCGGCGGCGACAGTCTGCCCTTCGCCGCGCCATGCGCCGCCGGCGTCGCGACATGCATCAATAACGGCGTCATCCCCACCGCCGCTCAGTACAGCCAGGCGGCACAGAACTACATCAAGTTTCTGACGTACGATTTCCCCTCGATCGGCCCGACAAATGTGGCGCCAGTGGTGCCGACGGACGCCCACGTCTTGATCGCCACGCGGTTCCCCTACCTGAGTCCGTCGCAACTCGACGACGTCCTCGCCTCCACCGAATTGCCATCGGGCGGGCCGATCGACAATGGCTCCGGTTGGGCGCGGCTCAATCTCTACGCCGCCTCCAGCGGCTATGGCGCGTTTGCCAAAGACGTCACGGTGAACATGAACGCCGCGCTCGGCGGCCTGAACGCCTTCGATGTCTGGAGCAACAACATTTCCGGTCCGGGCGGTCTGACCCTGCAAGGTTCCGGAACGCTGATCCTCGCCGGCGACAACACCTACGCCGGCGAGACCGATGTGCGCGGCGGCACGTTGGCGGTCACGGGCTCCTTGGCCGGCGACGTGTCGATTTCCTCCGGCGCGACTTTCGCCGGCGACGGGGCCGTCGGCCGTTCGCTGACAATGGAGTCCGGCTCCACCTATCAGGTGGCGATCGGCCCGAATGGCGCCAACGTGATTCATGTCGGCGGCGCGGCGACGCTGAAGGGCGCCTCGGTCAATCTGGCGAGCGTCGGCTCCAATCCGATATTAGGCAATCCCTACACGATCCTCACAGCGAACAAGATCATCGGCGGGTTCGGAGGCGTGACCGACGACCTCCTGTTTCTGACGCCGTCGCTGGGCGCCGATCCGACTGACGTGTTCCTCACGCTGACGCGCAACGGGGTCGCCTTTGGCAGCGTGGCCGCGACGCCCAACCAGCTCGCGACGGCCAACGCCATCGACGCCGAGACGATTGGCAGTCCTCTCTCCGAGGCGCTGGTGGGTCAATCCGCCGCCGGCGCCCGGCAAGCCTTCGACGCGCTCTCAGGCGAGATCCACGCCAGCGCGGTCTCGGCGGCGTTCGACGATGCGCGTCTGCCGCGCGAAGCGGCGCTCGACCGACTGGCGAGCCTCTATGGCGCGCCGGCGACCGGCGCCGCCGCCGGGTTCGCCGCAACGAACGCGATCGCTGCCTCGGCCTTGCCGACACAGGCGTTCGCTACGTGGGGACAGGCCTTTGGCTCGTTCGGCCGCATCGGCGGCGACGGCGATGCGGCGACCCTCGATCGATCGGTCGGCGGCTTCATTCTCGGCGCCGACGCCAGCCTCGACAATCGCTATCGCCTGGGCGTGACGGGCGGATACACCCAGTCCACCCTGAGCGTCGACGCGCGCGCCTCGAGCGGCCATGTCGACTCGACCTTCGCCGGCGTTTACGGCGGCGCGACCCTCAACGCGCTGCAGCTTCGTGGCGGCGCGCTCTACGCCTACAACCGCTATGGAACCGATCGCTCGGTCGCCTTCCCCGGCTTCAACGACGCCGACAGCGCCGGATACGGCGGCGACACGTTGCAGGCGTTCGGCGAAGCCGGCTGGCGCATCGGCCTGTCGGGCTTCTCGCGACAGGCGTCGATCGAGCCATTCGTCGGCGCGACGGCGATGCGCATCGGCGCCGCGAGCTTCAGCGAGGCGGGCGGCGCGGCGGCGTTGAACGGCGCATCGGCCGGCTACGACTATGCCGCTACGACGCTTGGCGCGCGGGTCGCGGCGGCGCTATTCGATGATGCGTCGCTGGTCGCGCGCGGCATGCTGGGTTGGCGACATGTATTCGGCGACGTGACGCCGACATCGACGTTGGCCTTCGCCAACGCGCCGTCGATCCCGTTTACGGTCGCCGGCGCGCCGGTCGCGCGCGACGCTCTCGCCGTCGAGGCGGGCGTCGACTGGCGCCTGACGCGCCAGGCGACCGTCGGCGTCTTCTATTCGGGCTCGCTCGCGACGCGCGACGAGGATAACGCGATCAAAGGCAAGCTCGACGTCGCCTTCTGAGCGAGTCCTTCGAGATCGCAGCGGCCGAACTTTCACTCCATCCGATGGCGGAACAGCCACGCCGCCGCGGTCAGCGTCGTCAGCGCAATCAGGACCAACGGCAGCATCTGCGAGAGAATTTCGCCGATCGGCATGTCGCGCAGGAACACACCCCGTACGATGACGAGGAAGTAGCGCAGCGGATTGACCGCCGTCACCGGTTGCAGCCACGTCGGCATATTCTCGATCGGGGTGGCGAAACCAGACAGCAGCGTCGCCGGCACCAGGAACAGGAAGGCGCCGAGGATCGCCTGCTGCTGAGTCATCGACAGCGATGAGATGAACAGCCCGACGCCCGCGACCGCCGCCAGATAGACGAGACCGGCGACATAGAGCATCGGCAGCGGCCCGCGCAGCGGCACCTGGAATACGAAGATCGCGGCGAGCACGTAGAGCGTGATGTGAAAGAAGCCAATCAGAATCGGCGGCAGAACCTTGCCAATCAGCACTTCGTGCACCCGCAGCGGCGACACCATCAGCTGGTCGAACGTGCCGAGCTCGCGTTCCCGAGCGACCGACAGCGCCGTCACCAGGAGGCCGATCAGCAGCGCGATCAGCGCGATCAGGTTCGGCACCAGGAACCATTGGTAGGTGAGATTGGGATTGAACCAGTTGCGCGCCGCGATCGTCACCTGCGGCGCCTCCCGCGCGCCGCTTGCGGCGGCGGCGTCCTGCGCCACGCCTTGGGCGATCTCGTTGAGATAGCCGCCGACGATCTGCGCCGCGTTCGATCGCCGCCCGTCGAGAATGACCTGAAGCTCGGCGCCGACGCCCGCCGCGACGTCGCGCGAGAACGTCGGGCCGATGACGACCGCGCCGATCGCCTGATGCATATCGATCGTCTGGCGCACCTCTGCCTCGGATTCGGCGATCGTCACGTGGCGGAAGGCCGGCGCGCCTTCGATGCGCTCGATGAACTCCTGGCTCCAATGGCCGCTGTCGTGGTTGAGCGCCAGAAGGTCGACGTTCTTGACCTCGAGCGTCGCAGAATAGGAAAACACCAGCAATTGCACCAGCGGCGGGACGATGATGATGGTGCGCGATTTCGGGTCGCGCAGCACCGCCAGCAGCTCCTTGACGATCAGCGCCTTGAGCCGGGTCCACATCTCAGGCGATCCGCTTTCTGGTTGTGCGCGCCGCGCCGAGGAAGAACACCGCGCCGATCGCCAGCATCGCGGCGATGTCCTGCAGAAACAGCGGCCAGATGTCGCCGGCGAGAAACACCGATTGCAAGCTCGGAATCAGGTAGCGCGCCGGCACGATCAGCGTGAGCCACTGGATCGCCGTGGGCATCGAGTCGATCTCGAACAAAAAGCCGGAAAGCAGGAACGACGGCAGGAACGCGCTGATCAACGCCGCCTGCGAGGCGAGAAACTGGTTTTTGGTCGCCGCGGAAATCAGCATGCCCTGGCCGAGCGAGGGGACGAGAAAACTTGCCGCAAGCAGGTAGAAGGCGCCGACCGAACCGCGGAACGGCACGCCGAACAACCAAACCGCCAGCGCCAGACACAGGGTCGCCGAGGTCATGCCGAGCACGAAGTAAGGCAGCACCTTGCTGGCGAGCAATTCGATCGCCGTCACCGGCGTCGCCATGATCGCCTCCATCGTGCCGCGCTCCCACTCGCGGGCCACCACCAACGACGTCAGCATCGTGCCGATCAACGTCATGACGATGGCGATCGACCCCGGCACCAGGAAATTGCGACTGGCGAGCTCGGCGTTGAACCAAACCCGCTGTTGAACGTCGATCACCGGCGCCGCCCCGCCGAATTCGGCGCGGCGCCCCGCCGCCCACGTATTGACGACGCCGGCGGCGTAGTTCTGCACGAAGTTGGCGGTGTTAGTGTCGGCGCCGTCGACGATGACCTGGATGCTTGGGCCATCCGCAGCGGAAAAGTCGGCGGTAAACGTCGCCGGAATGACGACGATGCCGCGCGTCCGACCGGCGACGAGCGCGTCCTCGAATTGCCGCCGGTCGCTGCCGACGGTGACGGCGAAATAGCGGGAATGGATGAAGCTCGCCGCCAGATCTTTCGACACCTGCGTCGGGTTCTCGTCGACGAGGCTGATGCGCGTCGAGACCGCGTCGAGCGACACCCCGTATCCAAAGATGAAGAGCAGGATCACAGGCAGGACGAAGGCGATCATGATGCTGGAAGGATCGCGCATCACCTGCAGCGTTTCCTTGCGCACCAGCGCGAAGAAACGCATCGCGCGCGACGGGCCGAACAGGGCGGCGAGCGGTTTCCTCACGCCGCCGCCTCCCGTTCCGAGCGCTCGACCAGAGCGACGAACGCGTCCTCGATCGTCGGGTCTGGGTTGGCGGCGCTGGCGACCCGCGCCTTCAGTTCGTCCGGCGAGCCCAGCGCGATCGACTTGCCGCGATAGATCAGCGAGATGCGGTCGCAATATTCCGCCTCGTCCATGAAGTGGGTGGTGACCAGCACCGTGACC
>Ga0181529_10004164_pt1 | contig 15865 bp, 17 predicted proteins | sample PEATcosm2014_Bin_36_FD_119763 | JGI IMG/M metagenome (GOLD analysis project Ga0181529, IMG submission 119763) | Peatland microbial communities from MTU Mesocosm Facility, Houghton, MI, USA - PEATcosm2014_Bin10_30_metaG | ecosystem: Environmental > Terrestrial > Soil > Wetlands > Peat | place...
GCCACCCGGGCTTTGAACTGCGGACTGTACTGTTTCCTCGTCGTTGTCATCGACCTCTCCCCATCAATGACTCCGCCGAAATTTTAGCTTATTGCCTGGTCTGAATTCCTGGATCCACTATAACCTCTCGAATCGGCCGCGTGATTTTCCGGGCCGCCCGAGGCAGTCACGCAACTGACCCTGTTGGAAACGCCGGTTCCACTCACATGGCCGAAAAGCTCGCCGGCGTTTCTTGTGCCCGGCCTGGTTCGGCCGGCCAAGCGAGCATAGGCGGTGCTTCCCTTCAACGTTACGATGGGGATGCACGACTGGAAAGTACGTGCCAGTATTCTCGTAACCCGAGGGAGCAGGTTGTTGTAGGCCTCATGAGTTCCGATCCAGAACCAATGAACGTCGTTGCCTTCGCGGTATGCGATGGCTCGGTAGGAGCGTTCAATGTCCGCCGTCCGGACTTGGCCCTTTTGCTTGAGCGCCAGTGAAGGGTGGAACGGACCCACCTGGAATAGTGCGAACTCCGCATCAGCCAAGACCTGCACGTTGGCCGGCAGCGACTCGTAGGATTTCCAAAACTCCGGAAGGGTAGAAGATTGAAAACTCACCGATATTGACTACCGGGCGCTGCCCATCGGGGTTGATTCTCCCCGGCGGATCTCCGCCGTGATTCGGTCGAGAAGCCCCATGCCCCCGCCGCCGGGGGAGAAATCGCGCTCGACTTGGGCATCCCATTAGCGGCGATCCTGGTCGGCAAGCCAATCCAAAAGGGCCGTTCGCCGTTCGGTGGATAGCCCCTCGATAGCGTGCTGGATCTCCGCAAGGTCCATATGTGTATGGTGCCACTGTGCGCGTTACGCTGGCATTCCGCCTCACAGGGGCAGCCTGAACTGTGCCGCTCTTGCGAGGATCGCCGGGACGGCGCCGGCGCGAGGCTTGGAGCGGAGGCTCGCACCGGGGTCCGCCAACGCATCTTTCTTATCCGCGGTCCAGTTGTTTCCGAAGTTCGCTGGGATACAGAGCCTTCAACTCGGGGTAGGCCTCGGCGAGTCGTATCAGGTCCAGTTCGTCTTTTTTGCGCTTGCTCAGCCGTCGGTGGGGATCGCCGTACGCCCAGAGCTTATCCTGGGTCACGTCGTCCCGACAACCGACCTTCACGCGAACTCCCAGAACATTCGCCTCCACCGATCGCGCAGGGAATGTCTGGTACCGTTCGTCGGTCGTGAACTGAATCCGAAGCTCACTGCCAGGCGCCACCGCATTCAGCGAGTGCTTTTGCAGCTCGGTTTTGAAGCCGTGCGCTTCGAGGTGTGCCGTCAACTCGGGCAGACTGGCCGCGATCATGACGAGGTCGGCATCCAGCGTGTACACCGGCTCGACATAGCAGTTGACGGCTAAACCACCGATCAGACAGTATGGTCCAAACGACTCGCACGCACCGATTTGCCGCGCAAAATCGGTCGAACCTCCCTGGCTTGTCAATTCGTATGCCTCAACGGCGGTCACAACTCCACTCTATCCACAGGAGGAACCACAAGCAAACTCGTGTCCGGACGCAGCGGCGCGGTCAATTCTCCGTCGGCTTCTCTTCCAGGTGGTCGATCACGATGACGGGCATCGACCGCTTCTGCTTCTCCAGTTTCAGCCCGAGTTGCTTCTGCACTGCTTCGAAGATAGTCAATCCGCCGGTCGGGTCCGATGCCGACGGCACACCGCTCGCCGCTTGCCCGGCGTCCCCGCCGCGGCCACCGCTCGTCGCCATCATGGCACTCTGGCTGAACATCAACGTAAAATCCCAGCCTCCCTCAATCCCGGTGGCATCGGGAATCGGCCAGGCCAGTTCCTGCGTCACATTCTGCAATCGGTCGGCGAACTGCGCCATGGTCGTGTTCTGGCACGTCAAGAGTCGCGAACCTGGAGGCGATCCGACTGGCGCGTTGCTGAACTTGCAGAAAATGCGGCTGGCGGGATCGGCCTTCTTCATCTTCGGCTTCTCCGATACCAGCGAATACGCGGATACGGGCCGGTCTTCGGTGTGGTATGTCATCTTGAAACGGTCCACCAGCAGGGCGCGTATCATCGGCGCCAGCGCTTCATTGTCCACTACACCGGCCGTGGGCGCCATTGCGGCCTTGGCTGTGATATCGAATCGATCCGTGTCCGAAAACTTCGGCGGAAGCACCACTTGCTCGTTGTTATTCGTATTGAATGCGCGATTGACCAGAAATCGCAGGGGCATTCCCTCGACAAGCAAGCGTCCGCCCGGCTGCATCTGGAATCTCGACATTCGCGAGCCGGCGTCGGCCAGCTTGATACTCGCCACCTCAAACTCGGTAGGAACGGGAATCGCAGGCAGAGCCTCAGCGACGCCCGGCGGGTTATCGCTGGGCTTCCGGTTGACGCTATCCACCACGATGACCGGCGTTGGAACCTGTCGCTCTTCCAACTTCAGCCCGAGCTGTTTCTCAAGCGCATCGGAGACCGAGATGCGGTCGCCGGAATTGGTCGTCATCATTCCGCCCATCTGCAACGACCACTTGACGTCGAAATTCCAGCTACCCTTCAGCCCGGTTTCGTCCAATACCGCGTTGGGACCCAGGTTCGCCCCCATCATGCCGCGCAGTCCCGCCGCAAATGCCTCCATAGTTATGTTGCGGCACTGAAACTGGATCGTCATGCCGGGTCCGAGGTTGATCGTGGTGGCGACCCCGCTGGAGTTCGACGTCATCAACCTGATACCGCCTTCAGTGGGCGGCCCGGAAGCGGTTTGCAGTTTGCACCCGGTTTCCTCCGAGCCACTGGCCTCTTTGAGCTGGAGTTTCTTTCCCACGGTCAGCGCATGGGTGGGCAGCGGTTTGGTGTCCTTGTGGACTACCAGCTTGAAACGCTCCTCCAGCAGCGACTGAAGCATGGCTTTCCGCGTTTCCGGAGTGGACTCGGCCGGCACCTTGGCAATTACGTCGAAACGATCCATCTCCAGCCAGTTTGGCCCGCCCAATACCTTGTCCGTATCGAAGTCATAGGCGATTTTGATCAGATCCACCATGGTGGCGGTCTTTATTTCATAGCGGCCGCCGCGGACCGGTCCGGTCCGAACGTTCTGGAAAGTGGTCTTGGCGCTGACGTGGACGTCGGCGGCTTCAAATTTGGGCGGGGTTTCCACGGACTGGGCGAAGGTCAGCCAGCAGGCGCAGTTCATCAGGATGGTCCCTAGGATCGCTCGTTGCATACGTGCGCACACTCCTTTGGCTCAACAATATTGTGACGAGGACCTAGCCTTGAGCGTTAGGGTAATTTGGGAGCTGGAATGCGCGATTTCCGTGTTGTGCGGGTGCGGCGGTGTTGGAAGTTGCCACAGAACCACCTCAGCATGCCATTCTGCCCCCAAGGCTAATGCTGCTACACTCGACTCAACAGGCCGTGGATCCTCTACACACCGCCCTCAAGCGCTACTGGGGCTACGATTCATTCCGACCCATGCAGGAGCGCATCATTCAGAGTCTCATGGCCGGCCGCGACGTGGCGGTGATCATGCCCACGGGCGGCGGGAAGTCGTTGTGCTACCAGTTGCCGGCGCTGGCGCTGGGGAAGACGGTGGTGGTGATTTCGCCCCTGATCGCGCTCATGCAGGACCAAGTGGCGCAGCTCGGCGACATGGGGATTCCGGCGGCCTTCATCAATAGTGCGCAGCCTCAAGAGGAACAGCGCAGCCTCATGCGCGCCGCGGCGCAGGGCGCTTTCCGCTTGCTATATCTTTCGCCCGAACGGCTGGCGCGCGGCGATACGACGGAGTGGCTGCGCCGCGTTCCGCTGGCGTTTTTCGCCATCGACGAGGCCCATTGCATTTCCGAATGGGGGCACGAGTTTCGTCCGGAGTATCGCATGCTGAATGCGCTGCGGCGCGATTTCCCGGACAAGCCCATCGCCGCCTTCACCGCCAGCGCTACGCGCCGCGTGCGGCACGACATCCTGGAACAGCTTTCGCTGCGCGATCCGGAAAAGTATATCGCCAGCTTTTACCGCGCCAATCTGCGCTACGTCACGCATCAGTGCGACAAGCACACGCACCGCAAGTTGCTGCTCGCGGCGCTGCGGTCGTACCAGGGCGAGAGCGTGATTGTGTACGCGCCCACCATCGCGCAAGTGGAAGAGACGGTGGACTACCTGGGCGACCGCAAAATCGCGGCGGTGCCCTATCACGGCCAGATGGAAACGGCCACGCGGCGGCGCAATCAGGAACGCTGGATGAACGACGAGGTGCGGGTGCTGGTGGGCACCATCGCCTTCGGACTGGGGATCAATAAGCCGGCGGTGCGCGCGGTGATCCACATGTCGCTGCCGAAATCCATCGAGCAGTATTATCAGGAGGCCGGGCGCGCCGGACGCGACGGGCTGCCGTCGGATTGCGTGATGCTGTGGCAGCCCAAGGACGTGGGCCTGCTGGCGTATTTCATCGATCAACTGAAGGACCCGGGCGAGAAGGAACGCTCATGGCAGCGCTACCACACGGTGAAGCGATTCGTGGAAAGCGCCCAGTGCCGCCACTTGCAAATCTGCACGCACTTCGGGCAGACGCCCAAGTGGGAGCGCTGCGAGATGTGCGACGTCTGCGGGAATGTGCCGGACTGGCTGAACGTCCCGATGGAGGAACCGGCGGCCGCGAAGAAGAAGAAACGGACCAAGCGGAAGACCGAATCCGTCGAGCCACCCCGGCGCGAACCCGTTCCGACCCCGGCGCCGCCGGCGTTACCCCGGCCCGCCGCGGCGGCTCCGCGTCCACCGGTGGCGGCTCCACATCCACCGGCGGCAACTCCCGCGGCGCGCCCCACTTTCGAACTCGACAGGGACCTGTTCGAGTTTCTGAAGCAGTGGCGCCAGCGCACGGCCCAGCGCGCGGCGGTGCCGGCGTACATCGTTCTCAGCGATGCCTCGCTGGTGGACCTATGCCAGAAGAAGCCGTCGAATCTGCGCGAGTTGCTGGGGGTCAGCGGCTTCGGGGAACGGAAGGCGGAGCTTTACGGAAGCGAGATCTTCGCGGCCTTCGATGCGTTTCGCAACGGAGCGCGGGCTACGGCGCGGGAAGCCGCGCAGGCGTCGCCGGCCGAGGAGACCATGCGGCTTTTGACGGAGGGCAAGACGTTCGAAGAGATTGCCGGGATCCGCGGACGGCAGGTGTCCACAGTGGTAAACCTGGTGGCCGACCTGGTGGAAAAGGGACGGCTGGAGTATCGCGTGGACTGGGTGGGCAACGAGGCGCACCGGATGATCGCGGAAGCAGTGGCTCGATTTGGAGCGCAGTGGCTGAAGCCGTTGCGGGACGCACTGCCGGCCGAGATCACGTCCGAGCAAATACGGCTGGTGGTGGCGTGGGCACGGCGCGAAGGGGCGGGACCGGCGGAAGCATGACGATTGACACTCTAGAAAGTATAGAGTATTCTATCTCTATGAAGACTCTAGCGAATGACATTCGGCATTTTGTCATATCCGAGTACATTGAGCCGGCCCGTCAACGCGGGTGGACGACAGTCCAAGTCAAATGCGGCGAAGTGCTGAAGGCACTGGGGCTTGATGGAAGCCGTGCGGCGGCTGTCTGTGGGGCGTTGAATGCAGCCAAGTTCCACGGAGAGAACCACATACAGCTTGAGAGCCGGGAAGGGCCGCCGAGCGGACTGAGCACCACGGTCAAGTTCACGTTTCGTCTGGCCGCGGGGCCGTCGGAAGGCGCCAACCCGGAGCGGGATTCCGCCTTCATGCGACTTCGGGGGATCGGCAAGGAAGCATTCGCCGGCCTGGGAGGCGGGGAAGCCTTCATTCGCAAGGAACGCGAACAGTTTTACTCCGCCGAGGGCGAGTAGTGAGCCGCATCTACTGGGATACCATGCTCTTCATCTACTGGATCGAAGAGCATCCCGAGTATTCCGCCCGGGTGGGTGAACTGCATGAGACCATGATGGGGCGCGGCGACACGTTGTGTACAAGCGTGTTTACGGCAGGAGAGATCCTGACCGGCATGTACAAACGGGGCGCCGCCCAGCAGGCCGCGGAGATCCGCAACTTCTTCCGCTCACCGAATGTCGAGATGCTGCCTTTCACTTTGGAAACGGCGGACTATTATGGCCGAATCCGCGCCCAACATCGCGTTTCCCCGGCCGACGCCATGCACCTCGCGACCGCGGCGCAGGCTGGCGTGAATCTCTTCCTCACGCACGATCACCGGCTGAAGAAGTTGACCATCCACGGCATCGATTTCATCGCGGGGATGGATGTCAATGTGCTTTGAGTCTTAGGGACGGGCGGGCGCGAGCCCTGCGCTGTCCATCGCTTCGAGAGCGAACCTGGCGGAGACGGTCGCAGGCCCGCCGCCCATCTCGATGGCCACCTCGATAGCCTCCAGCACTTCTTCAAAAGATGCGCCGGCTTTGGCGGCCTGTTCGATGTGCCACTGCATGCAGGATTCGCAGTTTCTCGCTACCGAAATGCCGACGGCGATCAATTCCTTCTGTTTTTTGGGCAGCGCTCCGTCGGTGTACGCCGCCTTCTCCATCTCCAGAAAGCCTTCGTAGACCTTGGACCCGAGCGCGACCAACCGCGCGTGCGCCTGCTTGCGTTTGGCTGAAATCTCTGCCAGTTTTTCCACTGTGCTCACCGCCCGGTATCAGATGAACATCTCTTCGTCCTGCGTGGCCTGGTCGGGACCGGGGCGGCGCGGGCGATGGACGATGGTGGATACGGCGGCGGAGATGCCGGCGGCGATACCGTTGACCTCGCGCATAGGCGTCGTGACGGCGCGCTTCACGGCATCGCCCACCTGTTCCACCTGGTCCACGGTCTGCTCTACGGTTCGGTCGATCTGCTCCAGGCGGGTGAGCGCGCGGTCGCTAGCATCGTGGATGAGCGCGCCGACACGCTCCACCTGCTCCCGGCCCGATTTGGCGATACCGACCACCTCATCGGCGATATTGACGATACGCGGGCGGGTCTCCACTAGCAATTGATGGGCGTTTTCCAAAATCAGACCGGCCTGATCTACTACGGGGCCAATGCGTTCGACCACCGGTCCGACCTGCTCCATGGCGGGGCCAATTTTATCCAGGGCCGGACCGATTTTGGCGACCACGGGACCGACCTGGTCCATCAAGGGTCCGATTCTTTCGATAACCGGTCCCATCTTTTCGATCACCGGGCCAGCCTTTTCGATGGTGGGACCCGCCTTGTCGAGGGCCACTTCCACCCGGTCGAGGATGGGGTTGAGGCGCTCAATGACGGGCTGGACGCGCTCCATCACCGGCGCTGCTTTCTCCGATATCCCGCGTATCGCACGGTATAAAGCGATCGCCACAACGGCCTGCACCAATGCGGCCAGACAAGCCAAAGCAACGGCGGCCGTCACTACGATACGAAACACTTCTTCCGTCATGAGTGAGCGCTCTTAGGTCGGCGCGATTTACTGAGCGGCGCCTTCCGACGAAGAACCATGGCCGACTGCATCGCGATACGCCTGGCGGCCGGCTTCGACGGCGTCCGCCAAGGTGTCTTTCTGGCGGCCAATGGCTTCCTTGCCCTTGTCCACCCACTCCGTCGCCGACTGCTTGAGCTCGGTGCCGCGCTGCTTGAGGAAGTCGGTGCCCTCGTCGGCCTTGTCTTTGATCAATTGACGAGTTTCCCGTCCCGACTTCGGCGCGAATAATATGCCGATACCGACGCCCACGCCGAGTCCCAGCAGGAAGCTGGAAAGCCCTTTCTTGTCCATGTATCCTCCTTATTAGCGGCCCGTCCCTATCTGCCCGGGCCGATGGCTTTCGCCATTTTCCAGTATACTCCGCATAGGAAAACGGCATATGGAAGAACGCAAGCCGCGGAAGCTCGACGCAGCAAATCTGTGGGCCTACGCCCTGAAGGTACTTTCCCTGCGAGCCCATTCTATCGGCGAATTGCGGGAGAAACTCAACCGCCGCGCGGAAAAACCGGGCGACATAGACGACATACTCGCCCGCATGAAAGATCACGGGTATCTGAACGACCAGCGATACGCCGAGGGGTACGCCACCGCGCGCCTGGCGAACGAGAAACTGGGCGGGTCGCGGGTACTGCGGGATCTGCGGCATCGGCGGGTGGCGCCCGCGCTGGCCGAGAAGACCGTGCGCGAGGTATATCGCGACGTGGACGAAGGGGCGTTGATCGAGGAGTGGATCCGCCGAAAGTACCGGCTGGCGCCGCGCGATGGGCTATTCCGGGAAGACAAGGACATGGCGTCCGCCTATCGAAGATTGGCGCGCGCGGGATTCCGGACGGCGGATATTCTGCGGACGCTGAAGCGCTTCGCGCGAAACCCGGAGCTACTCGACGCCTTCGAACCGCCAGTGGAAGAAGACCCGGAACCGTGAGCGTCAGCGAGCGGTGGGACAACCTACGCTGCCGGCTTGCGGCGCATCAGGTAGAGGCCCGGCAGTCCCCCGGCCAGAACCAATACGTAGCTGAGGGCCTGCGCTACCAAAATATAGGCCAGAGCGCCGTCGCGCGAAATGCCGAACGGGGTGAGGATGCTGACAGCGGCAAATTGGTACACTCCCACGTAGCCCGGCGTGGAGGGCAAAGCGCTGCCCAGTCCCAGGCCGGCCAACAGCAGCATGGCGACGGGAAACGTAACCTCGAGACCGAGCGCATGAGCGCCGGCGATGACGCCCACAGCGTCGGATAGCCAGATTGCCACGGTGAGCGCGGCGAATCCGGCCAGACGGCCCCAGTCGTGGAAAGCGCGGACTCCCAGGAGAACCTGTTCTACCAGCCCAAGCAGGAGGGCGCGGACAGAAACTGGAAGGGGGACGCGCTTCACGATGGATTCCAACAGACCTCCGGTATGCGGCAGGACCACCACGATGAGCGCGCCGGCCGCGGCGGCGATGGCCATACCCCCCGAAACATCCTGCATCCAGGCCGGCTTGGGATTCACGCTCAACAGCACCAACGAACTCCATAGCACCAGGGCGATCGCGTCCATCATACGTTCGCTAAGGGCGGTGGTGAGGACATAGGCTTTGCTGAGCCCCGATTGCCCGCAGATCAGGAGGCTGCGCACCACCTCTCCGGCGCGGGCGGGAAGAAAGCTATTGCCCAGATAGCCGGCCATGTTGGCCCAGAAAACCGTTCCGACACCGAGGCGGCCTTCGGCATTGAGCAGGATGCGCCAGCGTACAGAACGCAGGAAGAAGGACCCGCAGGTAAGCGCCGTGGCCGCGGCGACGTATCGCAGGTCGGCGTGCACGATGAGACGCCAGACACGGCCCCAATCGACACCGCGCAGGGCGTAGTACAGCAGCACCGCGGAGACCAGTATGGAGACGGTCCAGTACAGCAAGCGCCGGATAGCGGTGCGTTTCACTCGGGCGTCACCGTCTCCCGGGTTTTGGGAAGGCCGGGCGGGTACTCGAAATTGACGCGCTCGCGCTCCACCACCAGCGGGCGCTTCTGCACCTGCGTTTGGATGGAGCCGATGTACTCGCCCAGGATGCCCACGGAGATCAACTGGATGGAGCTGAAGAAAAAAATGCCGATGACCAGCGGCGCCATGCCGACCGAGAAGCGGTTCCAGTAGAGCAACTTGTAGACCAGGTATGCCATCCCCGCCAGGATACACAGGAGGGCGCACACGAAACCGGAGAACGTCACCAGGCGCAAGGGCACCTTCGACAGGTTGGTGATGCCCAGCATCGCCATGTCGTAAAGCGTGTAGAAATTGTTCTTGCTCTTGCCGCGCTTACGGGCGGGCTGGTCGTACAGGACCTCGGCGTGGGGCAGGCCGATCTCGGCGATCAACCCGCGGAAATACGGGTAAGGGTCGGCGATGGATTTGACGATGTCTACCACGCGGCGGTCGTACAGTCCGAAGCCGGTGAAGTTTTCGAAGGTCTCGATGGAGGAAAGCCGCTTGACCAGTCGGTAATAGCGCCGGCGAATCCAAAACATGATGGGGTTCTCCTGGCTGGTCCGCTTGATGGCCAGGACCATGGAGAAGCCGCTTTCCCACTGGGCGATGAGCTCGGGAATGAGCTCGGGTGGGTCCTTGAGATTCGCCATGATGCCCACCACGGCGTCTCCCGAGGTCTGGTAGAGCGCGTGCAGCGGCGAGCGGATGTGGCCGAAGTTGCGGGCGTTGACGATGATCTTGACGTTGCTATCGGAGGCCGCGAAGCGTTTGAGGGCATCGACGGTGCCGTCGGTGGAGGAGTTGTCGATGAAGATGTGCTCGTAGCGGTAGCGGCCGAGCGCGGCCATGACGTCGCGGACGCGCTGGTACACTTCCTCGACGTTGCCCCGCTCGTTGTAGCACTGGGTGACAACGCTGATGGTCTTCACGGATGCGCCTCCATCATGCCCTCTTCGATTTTCATGCAGAGGTAGTGGTACAGGCACAGGTGGGCCTGCTGGATGAGCGGAGTGCGCCGCGAGGGGACGGCGAGCAGATGGTCGGAGAGCGGGGCCAGCAGGCCGCCGCTTTCTCCCGTTAGGGCGACAGAGCGCATCTTCATGGAACGCGCCTGCTGAAACGCGGCGACTACGTTGGGGGATGTGCCCGAGGTGCTGATGCCGATCAGGACCGCACCCTCTTCGCCGTAAGCTTCCACCTGGCGGGAGAAGACCGTTTCAAAGCCGGCGTCGTTGCCGCAAGCGGTGAGCACCGGCGGGTTGCCGCTAAGACAGTAGGCCTTGAGCGCCCGGCGATCGCGCAGAAAACGGCCCACCAGTTCGCCGGTGATGTGCATGGCGTCGGCGGCCGACCCTCCATTGCCGCAGACCAGCAGCGGCTTCCCTTGGCGCAGCGCGCCGACGATAGCGTCAATCGCGGCATCCATGCGGGCTTGCGGGATGGCGTCGAGAGTCGCGCGAATTACGCCGGCCGATTCGGCGAGGTAGGCTTCAAGCGTCACAATTCAGCTTCGGGCGGCGGGCGGGGCGGTGTCAAGCCGTCGATGGATGCGGGCGGAAGGCAACTGAAGTTAGCGTTGGGTCGGGGCTAACCGTAGTGGTGTACCATGAGGTTGTACGCTAGGTAAACCAATGCGAACCCCTCGAACCATGGTTCCGATTCCTCCTCGAGTTGCCACCGGGATCGACCGGATCGCCGGTCCCAGAAAGCGGACGGCGTTCGTGGTGGAAGTGCTGGAGCGGGAGATCCGGAGACGCGAGCAACTGGAGGCACTGCGAGAGGCGGTAGGCGCCTGGAAAGACGATGACCACCCCGAGTTGGCAAGTGGATCCGAGGCTTGGGTCCGCCGCATGCGCCGGGAGTCGGAGAAGCGCTTCGAGAAGATCGAAAAGCGGCGAGGCGGCAAATAGGTGGCAACCTACCTGCTGGACACGGGAATTGTCATCGATGTCCTCAACAACAAACGAGGCCGCGGCAATCTCCTGGATCAATTGATTCGCGAGGACGGCGAACTGGCGACTTGTCCGATTACGATCACGGAAGTGTATGCCGGTGTCAGGCCGCGGGAAGAAGCCCGTACCGAGCGCTTCTTACGAAGCTTGAAGTTCTACCCGGTGACGTTTGAAGTGGCGGAACAGGCGGGCAGTCTGCAGAACGCGTGGCGGCAGAAGGGCCGCACGCTCTCGCTTCCGGATGTGATGATCGCGGCTGTGGCGATTGCGAACAATCTGGTGATGGTCACGGCCAATATCAAGGATTTCCCGATGCCGGAGCTGTCGATACACCCCGTGCCAGGGTAGCAGGGTCGGGGCTCTCCCCGGCACTTCAGTCGTAGAGCCGAATCAGGCGGTTCGCCATGTGCATTCGACAGGCCGCGGCTATGATGTTCTCCTCGGCACGGTTGCTCGAAATCGAAATGAGAACCCCGGATGCGAGCAGGCGCAGCGTATGCAGCCCCGCTCCACTCTACCGGGCAGCCTCCGAAAGCCGTGCGGCCTCGCACTTCCTCGCATACGGGAAGAGCCGTCTCAAGCGAAGGCACGGAGATTCCAGAATGTGCCACGAAAGCAAAGCCGTTCCGGCGGATAGACCGATCGCCAGCGCTATGTAGACCAGCGCGTCCAACCACAGCATCAGCGAGCCCGGCACGACGGGCCCACCCACAAGGCGTGTCATCAGGGAGAACACGATTGAGTAATGTGGAGCAACGCCCAGGGCGAAGGACCGCGCCAACATGAAGAACAAAAAACCGTGGAAGACATACAGGGCGTAACTGATCTTTCCCAGGAAACGGAGCGGCCCGATCGACATGACCGCCGCCAGCCTGTTTGACGCCAGAGTGAACACCAGCACAGAAGCGTAGAACAGCTCGGTGACCACGTAGCCGGCCGTCTGGGGAATCAGCCCGTACTGGCTCCATTGGCCTGCCAAGGACATGAGGGCGATCCACAGAATCGCTGTAATTGGTAAGACCAGGCGAGCGAGGCGCACCAGCATTTGCAGTCCATTGGGGATGCGAACGGCGAGGGCTAAAAAGGCGCCCAGCGCCAGCCCATCCATGCGGCACGGAGTCAGCACATAGATCGCGGTTGGAGGAAATCCCAGGATAGCCAGATAGAAACGAAGAACCAGCGCCGCCACAATCAAGAAGAGGGAGATCGAGATCAGCTTACGATGAGGGAGCCGGTGCACCAGGAGCGGCCAAACGAGATAAAAATGCTCCTCAACCGCTAATGTCCAAAAATGGCCGGCGAACAGAAAGCCTTTCCAGGCAACCAGGAAATCCACAAAATAGGTGCAATACCAAGCCCAGTAATGCCGGGACAGCGCATAATTCTGGGAACTCCAACCGGCGTTCATGTATTTCTGAGATATGGCGGGCGCAAGGACAAAGAGAATTGCGAGCGTAACGTAATACAGGGGGAAGATGCGGAGTGTTCGACGGGCGTAGAAATTGCGAAAGTACGCGCGCCCTCCCTTGGCGTCAAATAAGATACCCGTAATCAGAAACCCGGAGAGGACGAAGAACAGATCGACCCCGGTCCAGCCGGCAAATGCAACGGCCTTGAAAAATCGCAAGAGAGGATTCGAAAACTGAAACTGCTCGGAGAGGTGGCAGATCATTACGAGCAGGATGGCAACGCCTCGAATGCCATCCAGGGCGGGCATGTAAGCGGAGGAAGGCTTATCGTTGGTCACAGACGCGCTGGTGCCTTCCCAACGCCCAAGCCGCCCGATCGTTTCCATCTTGGTCAGAATTCACCCAGCCGTCAGGTCCCGAGCAGGCACAAGGGTGACCCGGCACTCGCCTTCAAGTGAGCACCTCCCCGGCGGAGTACAGCCTTTCGCGAGTAACCCCGGGGACACAATGTCAGCTTGGGGGCATTCGGGCGGGGTGTCAAGCTTTCGAACGTAGGTGCTTTGAGACAACCGAAGTTAGCTCGCTTCGGCCCACGTGCCGGTCGAGCCGAAGGAAGGGGGCAACGTGTAGACTCGATAGGAAGGCACAAACCACATGATCGAGGTTTCCAATTGCGCGGTTTGCGAGGGTGAGATCCGGCAGCTCAAGAGAGCCCTGGTGTCCCCCTTCCTAGCCACGCGGATATGGAACCGGCCGTCGTTTTGCATCGATCTTGTGCAGTGTAAAGCCTGTGGATTCACATTCTATAACCCCCGCCTGGACACCACCGAAGCGAGCCGCCTTTATGCCGGCTATCGCTCGGGAGAATACCAGAAAATGCGACAAGCCTCCGAGCCTTGGTATACCGAAAGCTTCAATGCGGACCTGGCATCGACGAGCTCTTACGAACTCCGGCGGCAGACACTCCGCGCGATACTTCGCGAGCATGCCGGCAAACGGGAGGTCAAGCGAGTCCTGGATTATGGCGGGGACCGTGGCGATCTGGTGAGCGGGTTGGTAGAGAACGCCGCGGCTTTCGTGTACGATATCTCCGGCATACCGGCGGTTGACGGGGTGACTTCAATAGCCGATCCGGCCGGCTGCGAAGCCGATCTGATCGTCAACAGCAATGTGTTGGAACATGTCGGATTCCCGCGTCATCTGGTGGAAAAAATCCGGACGGCCACTCCTCCTGGGGGCCTGGTACTTCTGGAAGTGCCCTGCGAATCACCCTTCCAATTCGCCAGGATCTGCAGGCGGATCGCACAGGTTGGCATCATGGCTCTGACGCGGCCCGGTCTGGCGCTGTCGGTGGTCCGCCCTGCCAGCCTCTACATGATGCACGAGCATATCAACTACTTTACGGAGCAATCGCTTTCCACCCTGATGCGTTCCTGCCGGTTCGCGGTCATCGCGACGGGCGCTTACGTCATGCATGGCCGGGGGGGAAAGGGAGCCATGGCATGGTGCCTGGGGACAGTTGCCTGACGCCCCATGGCGTCCCGCATTACCGTCTATCCATCGAAGCGCAGCAGCCTCGCATCGATAACCATCTTTCGCTCTTCGTACCAGCGGTAGAGCCAGGCTATGGAGTCGTCCATGTCGCGGAACTGAAAATTCGGGATTTCTTCCATCATGCGAGCATTGTCGCCGCTGTATTCCGTTCCCAACCCGGGGTTCCTGATCTTGATCTCGAGCGCCTTGCCCGACGCGCGCACCACCTTTTCGGCCAGCGTCAGCAGGTCGAACGTGCGGCCGGTACAGACGTTGTAATGCCGGTGGCGGAGTTCGCGGTTCAGGAAAGCTTCCAGCAGCCAGCCCAGATCTTCGACGTCCAGGTAGTCGAAGAAGACGTTCTGCTTTACCAGCACGGGCGCGTCCCACACGGCGCGGCAGCAGGCGTTGGAGATAAACCGCACGCGCCAGTCTTCGTAGGGCCCGAAGACGCCGAAGAGCCGCAGTTCGACGATCTTGCCCGCCGCGTCGATGGACTGGGCGCAGATGTATTTGGAGAAACCGTAGGGGTCCGAAGGAATGTGCCGTCCGAAGTAGCTTTCGGGCATGCGCGGCTGCCAGTTTTCGCGATCGTAGACGGCCCCGGAACTGAGAAAAAGCATGCGGCCGAAGTGGCGCGAGTTGGACGCCAGATGGAAGAACATGCGGCAATTGCGCTCCAGCAGGTCGGGGCTGTTCTTGAGTAGACGGTTAGACCGCTCGGTGGCGCTGTGGATCACGGCGTCGAAGCGATAGAGCCGCAGGTAGTCGGCCACCGCCTCGGCATCCAGCAGGTTCAATTCCGCGCGCGTGGGTGCGACCACCTGGTGGCGGATGCCGTATTGCAAGACCAGGTTCCGTCCGATAAATCCGCTGCCGCCGGTGATCAGGATCTTCATGTGGTGGTGGCGTCTTACTCTTCGAGGGGCGCAACGATCATGTTGGCGCGGAACTCATCGCGGTCGAGGAAAGGGAAGAGGTCCTCGAGCGGCTTGGATACCATCGACCCGTCGGCCCGTTGCATGGAGGCGAGATGCGGCACGCGCGGCTCGTCGGGAATCACTTCCACGTCGCATAGAACCGGGCCGGGCATATCGAGCACGCGGCGCACCTGTTCCCGCAAGCCGCGCCCGGTAGCGATGCGGACGCAGGCAATTCCGTAGGCCTCGGCCAATTTAGCGAGGGGCGGGACCGTCACGCCGGTCGCTTCATCGCATCCCACCTGGGGCGCGCCAAAAAAGTTGGTCTGCGAGGCGCGGATGGAGGCATAGCCATCGTTGTTCAAGATGAAGAATTTGATGGGCAGGCCGTGATGCCGCACGGTGGCCAGTTCCTGAATGTTGAACTGAAACCCGCCGTCGCCATCCACGCAAATCGTGCGGCGGCGTCCGCCGGCAAGACACAAGCCGATACTGGCCGGCAGGCCGTTCCCCATAGAGCCCAGGCCCGCGGTGTGGTAAATGCGCTGGCCCGTTCGCGTGGGACAGGCGAACAGGAAGATCTCGATGCCGCTGCCGGAACTGCCGGAGATCATGAGGTCGTCGGGGTTGGTCTCC
>Ga0181529_10004165_pt1 | contig 15861 bp, 17 predicted proteins | sample PEATcosm2014_Bin_36_FD_119763 | JGI IMG/M metagenome (GOLD analysis project Ga0181529, IMG submission 119763) | Peatland microbial communities from MTU Mesocosm Facility, Houghton, MI, USA - PEATcosm2014_Bin10_30_metaG | ecosystem: Environmental > Terrestrial > Soil > Wetlands > Peat | place...
AACTCGAGCATGGTGAACTCGGGATTGTGCTGGGTGCTTACGCCCTCGTTGCGGAAGTTGCGGTTGATCTCGTACACGCGATCGAGCCCGCCGACGACAAGGCGCTTCAAATAGAGCTCGGGCGCGATGCGCAGATACAGGTCCATATCGAGCGCGTTGTGATGCGTCCTGAAGGGCCGCGCTGCCGCGCCGCCTGCGATGGGCTGCATCATGGGCGTTTCCACTTCGAGATAGCCGCGACTGTCGAAGAATGTGCGCAGCGCGCGCAGCACCTTGGCGCGCTTCACAAACACTTCGCGGGCGTCGAGATTGGCGAACAGATCGACGTAGCGCTGCCGGTAGCGCAACTCCACGTCGGCCAGGCCGTGGTACTTCTCTGGCAGCGCGAGCATTGCCTTGGAGAGAAAGGTGAGCGTCTCCACGTGTACCGTGAGCTCGCCAGTCCGCGTGCGGAAAAGATAGCCGGTAACGCCGATGTGGTCGCCGAGATCGAGCAGCTTGTAGATTGCGAAGGTCTGTTCGCCGACGGCGTCCAGCCGCACGTAGATCTGCAGGCGCTGTCCCTCCTGCTGCAACGTGGCGAATCCCGCCTTGCCCTGGGCGCGAATGGCCATGATGCGCCCGGCCACCGTCACTGTTACGCGGTTGGCCTCAAGCTCCTCGCCGGTGGTCTTGTCCCACTGCGCCCGCACCGCTGCGAGCGAGGTCGCCGTCTCGTCCTGCCGGGCAGGGAAGCGGTTGGGATACGCGGCCTGCCCCAGTTTTTCGATTTCTTCCAGTTTCTTCTTGCGCAGGTCAAAGAGACCATGCTCAAATTCCGATTCAAGCACTCTGCTTCCTTCTGTTGCTACGGATGGACTGTCCAACGGTCAGTATATCGCCGCGCCAGGCTCCTCCCTCCACAGCAGATTGCTGACTTCTTGCTCCCAAGGCGCCATTGTTCCGGGCCCCGCATCAAAAATCAAAACCGGAGAAGACCGTGAAAGCGATTGTCGCGTCTGTTCTGATGTCCCTGCTCATCACCTCCGCAGCCCAAGCCGCAGCAGCAACTCTTCCGCCGGCTTGCGGCGACAGCAAGATCAAGTTCGATGTCAAAACACAGAAAGGTGCTCCTCCGCCAGCAGGCCCTGACGCCGGCAAGGCTCAATTCGTGTTCGTTGAAACCATGGACAAGGGCGACAAATACCATCACTGCCTGGCCTGTGACGCCACCACCCGCGTCGCCCTGGATGGCACCTGGATTGGGGCCAATCATGGCGACTCGTATTTCACCTTTTCCGTCGATCCCGGACCGCACAGTATCTGCGTGAATTGGCAATCCATCTCCACGGGCCAATCCAGCCAGGTCGGCATGCTTGACGTAAATGCCGAGGCCGGCAACGTCTATTACTTTCAGATCGCCGTGGTCGTCCACGAAGCGAATCAACCCCAATACAGCGTGTACAACATGATGCTGGCGCCTCTTCCGCCCGACAGCGGCGGAGCGCTGGTGCAGAAGTCGGCGTTGAGCTCCTGGACGATCAAGTAGTAGCTGCACACGCATTGCGCACGGTCCACGGTTTACAGTGCACTGCCGCGCGCCGCGCGATCGCAGTCATTCGTGCGTGGGCCAAGTCCAACTCATCCTCTTCTTCTTCCAAAAGCCAGCCCGGAGCTGTGTTCCCGCTCACATTGCCCGCAAATATCATGTTGGAATTGCGTCCCGCCTCCGCTTTAGCGAGTTATTCTGCTGGCAACTCCAAACAAGGGGACAAATCATGCATCGTCTCATACGCTTCTTTCCTTTGGTTGTCGCCGGAGTAGCTCTCGGCCTTCACAGCCAAGCGCCAATCACGCTGAATCCCGAACTGCGGCACATGCTCACCGCGGAAGGCACCGCGGTCGTAAGCGCTACTGCCGACATGGCAGTCATCCGCGCTAGCTTGAAGGTCTACGGGCCGGATGCGAAATCCGCAAATGCCAGCGCCGCCGACCTTGCGACTGCTCTTCAGAAAGCCTTCGCAGCCTTGGGCCTGCCGGATGGCGCAGTCGACTTCACTAGTCCGGTTCTGCAGAAGACCCCAAGTTTCGAGCTGCAGGAATTTTCGATGGGATCGGAGGAGCGATACCGCAGCAAGTTCGTCGTCACGCAGTCCTACACTGTCCGCGTGAAGCCGGATCAAGCTGAGACTGTGCTCAAGACCGCCGTCGATTCGGGGGCGGCAGAGGACGCCTGGGTGCAGTGGATCGTTCAGGACCCCAGCGCCCTTGAGGCTCGCGCCTACGCCAGCGCGCTGGCCAACGCGCGCACGACCGCCGAGCAGATGGCACAAAAGATCGGCATCCACCTGGGCGACCTGATGAGCGTCAGTGTGCGCCAGCCTTCGGTCAACTTCAATGCCTGCTGTTCAATCGTTGCGGCCTACGGCATGGGTGACTCCGTGGTGACTTCGAGTTCCAACTATGGGGGCGCATCGACGCTGGTCTATAACTCGCGCCGCGTGGAATTCAAGGTGTCTGTCTCCGCCTCTTATTTGATCGAAGAGCAGCCGGCGAAGCCGAAGTAACCGGCGGTCCCTCAGGTGAAGGGCGAGCGCGCCACGTTCGCATCCGCATACCCTCGCCGTGTATAACCACGATGGTGCCCTACCATCGTCCCATCCCGGATAGGAAACAGCGTGGCGGGGCCGATGGTGCGCCTTCAGACGATTCGGCCCAGGGCGGGCTTGGCGGCGGCATGATCGGGGCATGGATTCAAGCCGAAAAGATGATCCAGATCGCGTTGGTGCTGCCCTGCGCGGGCTTCATCGGCTGGCTGCCCGGCTTCTGGCTCGATCGCCGCTTTCACCAGACGTGGATGGCGATGGCCGGGATCGTTTTTGGCATCATCGCCGGGCTGTTTGCGGCCATCCGCATGGCGATTGTCTATGCCAACGATCCCGGGATGAACAAATTGGACGAAAACGGGAACCAGGTGGACAAATCAGGCAAGACGGGAGACTCGGGCACGCCCTCATGAGCGATGGATTGCAGATGTTTTCCGATATCACCGACGCGGATCTTGAGGGAATGCTTCAAGGTGCGATCCGTAACACGTTGATTTTCGGAGTGCTAGCTTCCCTCGTGGTGTGGAAGGCGTCGAACTGGCGTGATGCCGCCATGCTGGCCACGGGCACCGCCATTTCGGCCGCCAGCATCTTTGAGTGGCGTCGGCTGACGCGTTTTATTGCGGCCAAAATGGACAAGAAACAGACACCCAGAGGGTCGGCTTTTGCCGCGGTCTTCTTTGTGCTGCGGCTCTCCGTTTTCGCGGCGGCCATTTATGTTAGCCTGAAATGTTTCCAGGGCTCTTTGGTGGCACTCCTCTGCGGACTGGCTTTAGCGGTCCTCACACTGGTTTGGGGAGGGTTGCGCCTGCTCAGGGGTTGATGGCCGGAACGATGGGGCGCATCCCCACTCCGCGGGAAACGGAAAGTCTTAATTGTTTATGGTGCAAACTCTCGCTTTTATGCCGTTTGTGGATCAACTGCTGGGAGGGGTCCTGCTCAAGCTGTATAACGCCCTTGGCGTTGCCCCCGCAGACGCTGCCAAGGATCTGGCAGACGTCAGCGACTCGTTCAAATACGAGTTTCTGGTTGCGGCCGGCCTCATCGCTTTCTTCCTCATCGTGCGTGTGACGCTCTCCGTGGAAAAGCCCAACCCGGCGCAGCAAATCGCGGAAATGATTCACGGGTTCGTCGGCAACCAGGCGGAGCAGGTCATCGGTCACGGCTACGAGCGCTTCCAGGCATTCGTCACCTGCATCGGTCTCTTCATCGTGTTGAACAACCTGCTGGGGCTGATCCCCGGCGTGACCACGCCCACCAGCCAGCCCTGGGTGCCACTGGGCCTGGCCGTGCTGACTTTTCTCTATTACAACTACTACGGAATTCGCACGCACGGTCCCATCGGCTACATGAAGCAGTTTGCCGGGCCCATCTGGTGGATGTCTCCGCTGCTGTTCCCTGTCGAGGTGATTTCCCACCTCGCGCGCATGATGTCGCTCACCATCCGTCTTTATGCGAACATGCTGGCCAGCGATTTGCTCACCTTGATCGCCTTTTCCTTTATCCCGTTCGTTTTTCCGGCTCTCACCTTGGGCCTGCACGGCTTCGTGGCCCTCATCCAGGCTTACGTTTTCATGTTGCTGTCGATGATTTACCTGTCGATGGCGGTGTCGCACGATCATTAACAACAGGTTTCAGGTATCAGGTTGCATGTCGGCAGATTCGCTCTTTTGTCTGGCACCTGAAACCTGAAACCTAAGTCAAAATTTCCGGCGGAGAGCGCTTCCGCTCCGCACCACGGAAGGCCGCGAGTGTGAGGGGGTCAGCACGGTGAGCCTCAACCACCCACTGGCGGTCAATCTTCAGGGAAGCAGGAGAAATATGCGGAAACTTCAGTATGTGTTCATGGCCCTGGCGGCGCTTTGCTTCGCCATTCCGGCCTTTGCGGATGGCGGCTCGCCCGCTGTCAACATGGTGCCGATCGGCGTCGGCCTCGGCATGGGTCTGGCGGCCGGACTTTGCGGCCTGGGTCAGGGAAGAGCGGTTGGCTCGACCACGGAAGCTTTGGCGCGCAACCCCGGAACCCGCGCCGGTTTGATGACCTTCATGATCATCGGCCTGGCGTTCATCGAGTCGCTCACCCTGTTCACCTTCGCCATGATTATCATCAAGGTGAAGTAAACAGCCGCTTCAAACGGAATCAAGCGGCCCGGGCAATCGCCTGGGCCGCTTTTTTCGTGCTTGAGGATTTATTTGCCGGAGAGCAACACTTCGATGGCCTTCTGGTAGGTCATTCCCTGGGCGAGCGGCGCATAGTTGGTTTGCTCTTCTTTGGTGTCAAACACGCGGGCTTTGAAGACCACCCGGCCGCTCATCTGCATCTGGAATCGAACCGTCCGCCACTGGCTTCCGCCCACATCCGCCTGTTCAATCACGATCCAGCCGCCCTTGTTAAGCCGGCCCAGGATTCCCCAGCCAAAGGCCACATCCCGTTGCAGGTGGCCCTCCAGCCGCGCCACGCGAAGGCGCACGGGATCGATCCAGATCTCCCCGGCCATGGCGGGCAAAACCTCTGTTTCCAGGTAGAGGGGACTATATGCGGGATTGGGTCGGAAAGTGAATTTCTCCACCTTGCCCGTGGGTCCTTGGCCGGAGCCGGCGTCTTGATACAGAAAGGCGCTGGGCAAGGCGCGCAGCACGTTGAGGGCGCGGGCGGCGTCATCGTCCTCGGCCTGCTTGCGGCGACGCTGCTTGCCGGGATCACTCAGCAGCTCTTGCAGCCGCGCCTCTTCACCGCTCTCATCGATAGCGCTAAGCGGCTTGTCGTTGATTGCGATCAACCGCGCCACCTCGCCATCGCGGGTTTCCATCAACTCCTTGGTCGAGGTGAGCCGCGGGCTGGTCTTGCGCAACAGGTAGCGCATGGGATGACTTGCGTCTTCCGCCGCATTCAGCTCGTTGGCGAGCGCCCGATCCACCAGGGCTTGACCCGTCAGGGTGGGTGCGGCCACGCCATTGCCTGAGGCGGACTGGGCAAAGACCGGATTCATACAGGGGACCGGGATCACCCATGGTGCCAGGAGGAGGAGGGCAATGAATCGGTTCACAACGATTAGTGTACGGTGCCAGTCGGCGCCGCAGGGCCCTCTTTCATTCTTTCAACAGCCGAACGGGTGTATGGTGGAGAAACCCGCGCAGAATCGGTAATTTTGCGCAGACGTGAATTGAACCCTTATGGCAGGGTTGATATAGTGCGGGCAGGGCCTAAAAGGCAGTGGGAAAGGGATCAAAATTATGGCAGCGGACAATGTTCCCGCGCGCATCGGAAAGACGATCGTGATCTGCGGCGAAGTGAATGGCAAGGAAGACCTCATCGTGGACGGAAGGTTGGAAGGAACCGTCAACCTGGCAGAGAATCGATTGACCATCGGTCCCAATGCCAATGTAGCGGCCGATATTACTGCCAAGGACGTGCTCGTATTAGGCCGGGTTCAGGGCAATGTCGTAGCCAGCGGGCGAGTGGAGTTGCGCGCTGGATGCAACCTTGAAGGCGATATCCGCGCTCTGCGCCTGGCCGTCGAAGACAACGCCGTCTTTCGTGGCAAGGTGGACCTGACTCAATCGGTCTCGAAAGGGACCGAGGGCATGAACTTGCAGCAAAGCGGCGCCATTTTCGAACACTGACAACTCGCGCCGAGCAATTCCTGGTTCCCTCGTCCGCGTATGCTCGGCCGTTTAAGGAATGTACTGTGCGTCGCTGGTTCGAGAAGAAACTGGATGCCGCTGCACCGCCTTCGGCCGCAGGGCTTATGGGGCCTCGCGTAGCGCGCCATTCCGGGGCATGGGCGGTTTTGCGAAAGCGCCTGCAGGCCGAACCGGGTCTGCGCATCATTGATACCGGCTATACTTCGCCCACCAATATCAACTACCTGACCAGCCTGGGCCATAGCGTCTATCTCTCCGACCTTGTCTACGATGCCTATATGGGCGATTGGCGCACGGGCAGCGACGAGGACGGCAATCCGATCTGGAACGTCGAGGGCTGTCTCGATCAATCGCTCAATCTCTCCGGACGCACCTATGACGTGGTGCTTTTGTGGACTGTGCTGGACTATCTACCCGAGCCATTTGTAGCGCCGATGGTGGAACGTCTGCGTTCGGCCATGAACCCTGGTGGACAAGTGCTGGCCTTCTTCCACACCCGCACGCATGGCGAAGAGGGGGTGCGTTGCCGGTACCATGTCACTCCAGGCGATGACGTTGACATGCAGAGGACGCAGCAGTTTCCCATTCAGCGCGCCTTTACCAACCGCAGCATCGAGCGCCTGTTTACAGGGTGGTCGGGACACCGGCAGTTCCTCGCTAAGGACAGCGTCTCCGAGGTCATCATCACGCGGTAGGTGAGGTATGGACCGAGGAACCGAGGATCAATATCCATCGCGTTCCCTAGGATGCAAACGGCAGCCACGGCTGCAGTTCCACAACCGCATTTCCCTCTGCTGCGGCGTCCCGGGCCGCTTCTTCGTAGGAGTGCCGTTTTCCCAACTTGAACTCCCGGCAGATCGTCGCGACGAGTTCCGAGAGGCGCTTCCGGTAGGCCGGCGAGACAAAGGCGCTGGCGCTGTAGCGCTGCTCGTAAGCGGCAAGCTGCGCGGGGAAGTGCTCGCGCACAAAGGCAAGGAAGGTGGGGAGCGAGCAGGGCTTCAGAAACAAAGCTCCCGCGGCGAAGAAGCACGCGCCGGCTTCGGCCGCTGCCCGGGCCACGGCGCGAATGGAGCCTGCATTGTCCGTAATTCCCGGCATGAGTGGGGAACAGAGAACCCCGGCGCGCAACCCCGCTTCGCGCAGTTGCTTCAGCGTCCGGATGCGCAGATCGGGCCGCGGCGCACGAGGTTCGAGCACACGCGCCAATTTGGCATTCATGGTGGTCACAGTCAGGTGGACTGTGAGCTTGTTGCGCTTGCCGATCTCCTCAAGCAGATCCACATCGTGCGCGATCAGAGTGGATTTGGTGACAATGCCCAAACGGAATCCGCTGTGTCGCGCGAAGACCTCCAATAGCGAACGTGTAATGCCGAGCTTGCGCTCCAAAGGCTGATAAGGATCGGTGGCCGTGCCCAACGCAATCTCCGTGCCCGGCTTCAGCCGTCGCAACTCCTGCTCGAGCAGCCAGGCCGCGTTCTGCTTGAAGTAAATCTTCTGTTCGAACTCCTCTGGCTGCATCTCAAGGAACTCGTGTGTGTAGCGGGCATAGCAGTAGCGGCATCCAAATTCACAGCCCCGGTAGGGGTTGATGGCGTGAGTGAACGGAAGGCCGCGTCGGGATGTGGTTTTGTTCACAATCGAGCGCGAGGCAAGGGGACGATACTCGGTAAGGCAGCCGGTGGAGTCGAGAGGGGCCTCGGCGGCGGAACGAGCGAGACCGGCTAGAGGCCTGGTTTCTAGATTGGCATCGAGGATGGGGAAGAGGCTCTCTGTTTTCGCCATATATTCGCCTTTTGAGAGCCTACGCTTGCCTTCCCTTGCCGTCAAGTTGTACTTCTCAGACGTGAAGTCCAGGAGGAATTCATGACCCCAACCCAGCCCACGCGCATTACCTGGCACGGGCACGCCACGGTGTTGATTCAGACGGCCAAAGGAACCAACATCCTGATCGACCCCTTCATTGCGCATAACCCTAAATACCCGCAGAATTTTGAGCTTCCTTCCAAGATTCACTTCATCCTGCTCACCCACGGACACGGCGACCACATCTCCGACGCCGCGCCGGTAGCCAAGAAGCACGGATCCACCGTGGTTGCAGTCTACGAACTAGCGGATTTCGTCGCGAGCAAGGGCGTTCAGGAAACCACCGGCATGAACCTGGGCGGGACCGTGCAACTCGACGATGTGGCCGCCACGATGGTCGACGCCAAGCACTCTTCCGGCGCGGAAGATGAGAAGGGCGTCCACTACGTCGGTGTCGCCGGTGGGTTCGTGCTGGAGGTGGCCGGCGGTCCCGTGCTCTACCACGCGGGCGACACCTGCGTTTTTGGCGACATGAAGCTGATCCGCGACTTGTACAAGCCGGAGGTTGCCATGCTGCCGATCGGCGGCTTCTACACCATGGGGCCAAAGGAAGCGGCGCTCGCGTGCCGCCTGCTGGCGCCCAAGGTAGTCCTGCCCATTCACTGGGGTACCTTTCCACCGCTTAAGGGCACGCCGGATGAACTGGGCGCTCTGGTTGAGCCGGGGGTGAAGGTGGAGCGTTGGCAGCCGGGAGACGAGTACACCGCGTAAGGACAGGTTTCAGGTGTCAGCATTCGGCGAGCAGGTTTTCTGAAACCTGATCCCTGAAACCTGATCCCTGAAACCTGAACCCTGTTTTATTGGTCCCGGGTCTGCTTCACCGCGCGCGGCGAGGGCGTGATGCCGCCGGGGGCGAGAGTGTCCTGCGCACCAATTCGCGCAGAGGCAGGCGATCCTGCGCCGTGGCAATTGCGAAGATCGCGCAGGATATCGTCTTTCTCGCGCGCGTACTGGCCGGCCAGCCGCGTTAGGGCGTAGGTGATGATGTCACTGTGATGCAGGTCCCCAGCCTTCGGGTCGCGGCGCATGTTCAGCCATAGCCGGTGCACCAGTTGCACATCTTCGGGACTCAAAGACGGCGCATGAGGCCCGATATAGAACACCTTCACCTCGCCACCGGGTGACACGACACAGAAATTGAATTGCCGCTTGGGTTCGGGCGATGCCTCCCACGCCTGTCCCATGTAGAAGGCCTGCTCTTCAGCGGTCAACGAACTCGAACTGCCGGAGACCACTGACTCTACCTCGAGCGAACTCGCAGTCTGGGCGAGAGCGGGAAAGATCTCGGCTGCCGGAACTACCAGGAGCGAAACTCTCTTGCCGAAGCTTTCTGCCACCGAGACGGCCTTGGTAAAGACCATTTGCTCGTGCTCGCTGAAGCTCTGTTCCTCGGCGCTCAGATACTCCGGTCCGCCGGCGCCCATGAGCCTGACGCTGACGACCACCACATCCCGCTCATCAGTGCTGGTACGTCCCAGGGTCCACTTGAGGGCCAGGGGATTGGCGGCGTCGCGCATGGTGACCATCACGCCGCCCGGGCGGATGGCGACCGACTCCCGGCTCACCGTATCCTGGTGCTCCAGCTGGAAGTGGTCCTTCATTTCCTTGGCGGTGATTGCGTGCTTCCGCTGGTTGATGCGCTCCGACACCGTAAACACGATGAAGAACGCAATGGCAAACATAATGCCGCTCACCGTGGCAATCGACTTGGTGAACAGGTTCACGGTGGCCGTAGCCAACAGAACCATGAACACCGAAATCAGGCCGACGGGGATCTCGGTTTTTCCGATGCGGATATTGGGCGGGACCTTCCAGCCGCGTTCTCCCTTGTACTTCCAGCGCAGCACCAGCATCGACAAGCTATTGAACGTGAACGACCAGATCACGCCGAATGCGTATGCTTCGCCGAGCATGATCACATTGCCGCGGCTCACCAGGATCGTGAACATCTGCAGGACAAAGACCAGGTTCACGATGCGATAGCTGGTGCCGAAGCGCCGATGCGGCTTGCGGAACCAGTCGGTGAGCACGCCGTCTTCGGCGACGCGCATGAGTACGCCGGTGGAACCGATCATGGAGGTATTGATGGCCCCGGAAAGAATCAAAAATCCGACCAGCACCACGAAGACGCGGAACAGAATGCGCCACACCAGCGGCCCCGCCATGAACATCGCTAGTCCGGCGATCAGGTTGTCGGAATAGATGTGGGTCCGTTCGTAGTTGGGGATGAGCATGGAAGCCAGCAGCGTGGCCCCGCCCGTGAAGATCAGGCTGTAGATCGCAATCACGATCGCCGCGCGCTTCAGGTTCTTCAGTTTCGGGTGCTCAATTTCGCGGTTCACCTGCGCGAGGCTCTCCTCGCCGCTCATGGCGAGGATGGAGTGGCCGAAGGCCATCAAGACGCCAAACAGGCCGAAGATCGGCAGCCCGTGGCCTTTCAGGAACCCGAGTGCATCATTGCTGAAATGGAAATTGGAGGGGATGGGCGCAGGCGGGAGATGGGCGCCGCGGATGGCAACCGAATAACAGCCCCAAATCAGCAAGATGATCACCATCACCGTGGTGACCTGCATAACGCGCAGCGCCTTGTCGCTCGACTCCTCAATGCCCTTGACGTTCTGCCACCAGTAATAGATTGTCACCGCGGCAGCCAGCAGCGCTGACGTGTAATCCATATTCAGCTGGATGGGATTGCTGTGCACGTCCATCAAGGCCGGCGGCAGCCAATGCCACTGGTTGGCGACGTTGATGAGTTCGTTGAGAAGGCCAGTAATGTATTGCCCGGCGGAAACGCCGGAGATGGGACCGGTGAGGATGTAGTCGAACATCAGCGCGGAAACGCTGAGCTTGGCGAAGCCGCCGCCGAGCGCCTCCTTGACCACGCGATACACGCCGCCGCGCGTAAACATCGAACAGCTTTCGACGTACACCGCGCGCACGGCGAAGCTGAACAGCATGATGCCGAGAATGAACCACGGGGCTGCCGCGCCCACCGCCTGTTCGGCGATGCCGCCTGCGTAAAAAGCTGACGATCCAAGATCGTTGAGAACAATGGCCGCTGCGCGCCAGAAGGAGATAAACGTGAGCATCACGGAGGACGCCACGATCAACCGCACGCGGTCACTTGGAGGGGCTACGGTCGTTCGAGAAGAGGCCATCGCTTGAAAGCCGGCTGGGGATCCGGCAAAGAAAAACCTTCTGAGCGAAACCACCGCTCTGCGATGAGTCTAATTTTCAAACGAATGCGTGTCAACGAAATTCAGGCAACCTTTGCGCCGGTCCTGCATCGCGCTTTAAGCGCTCGGGTTTCAGGTGCTTGCGAAGAGCCGGGAACAGGCCGGGAAGCGGTCTCCAATGTACGTCACTTGACGTATACGTCATTTGACGTATAATGACGCCATGGCTCTAAGGAAAATGAATCTCGATCAGTTCATGGAGTTCCTGAAGAAGCAGCAGGGAGAGCAAACCGCCCAGCAATTCGCTTCCAGGCTCGGCGTTTCCCCGCAGTACCTGAGCGACGTCTATAACGGAAGGCGGCCTCCGGGAGAAAGCATCACCGCGGCGCTCAAAGTGGAGAAGGACGTGGTCTACAGGCTGGTTACCCCTGCGAAAACCAGCCCATCAAGAAAAGAAGTGAAGGCGGAGGAGGGAAAATGAGGAACAATTTCACGCGCATTGCGATCGTTCTCGATCGCTCGGGCCCCATGGAAAGCTGCAAGGAATCGACCGTGTCGGGATTCAACGAGTTCATCAGAACGCAGCAGGAACTTCCCGGGGAAGCCATGGTCAAGCTCGTACAGTTTGACGACCGGTACGAAACCGTCTTCGACATGAATTTGAAGCTGTGTCCTGAGCTGACCCAGAACACATTTGTGCCACGCGGATCGACCGCTCTGCTGGATGCCCAGGGACGCACCATCGTCGAACTCGGCAAGGAGCTTGCAGCGCTTCCGGAGAATGAGCGCCCATCCAAGGTCATCGTGGTTACGCTTACTGACGGCCTGGAGAACGCGAGCAAGGAATACAACCTGGAGCGGATCGGCGAGTTGATCCGGGAACAGAGAGACAAGTACAACTGGGACTTCGTGTTTCTGGGGGCGAATCAGGATGCCATCCAGACCGCGGCGGCCATGAACATTCCGCTGCCTTCGGCGATGAGTTACAGCACCAGCAAAGCCGGCATCGCGGCTACGATGGCCGCGGTTTCTCATTATGTTGGTTCCGCGCGCAAGGGTAAGGCCGCGGCATTCTCGGAGGAGGACCGCAAATCAGCAATGGAAAAAGATGCGTAAGACTGGACCACAGAGGGAGAAGTAGCGCCGGTCTCCTGACCTGCTGTAGTGCGGGTCTCCGGACCCGCACTTGTCCGAGGATCAAGAGCAGTAGGTCACAGCGTCAGTCTTTGCCGAAAAGCTCTTTCCCGTCTTCCCAAAAGCTGATCAGCACCACGATCGCCGATCCCACCAGGCCGACAAAAAACATCACTTCCAGCACGCGTATTGCGATGGTGGCGAATTCCATTAACATGATCTCGATTCTACCTTAGGCAAATGTTTTACACTCGCCCCTGTATGCAATCCACATGGAAGCCATGGGCGGCCGCGGGGCTTTCCGCGGGCTTGCTGGAGTTGCCATTCCCGCTGGCTGGGCCGATGCCGCCGTGGCGCAGCGTCTTTGCGTGGTTCGCCCTGGTTCCGCTGCTTTGGGCGCTGCTCTCGGATTCGCCAGCTAAAGAGCGCCATCCACTTCGTCGCTCGTTCTTCATCGCATACCTATGCGGTTTCCTCTGGTACATGGGCAACTGCTACTGGATCCGCGACACCATGTCGCACTACGGCGACATGCCGACACTCGCGCCCACGCTGCTGCTCGTCGGCTTCAGCCTCGTGCTCGGACTCTATTTCGGACTCTTCGGCCTGGGCCTCGTATTGGTGCGGCGCGCCACCGGCTCCACGCGCATTGCGCTCGCCCTTGCGCCTTTTCTATGGGCAGGTCTCGAGCTTGCCGCCGCGCGCATCACCAGCGTTCCATGGGACCAGCTCGGCTACTCGCAGGTGGACAACACGCTCGTCAACCAACTCGCGCCCTGGACGGGTGTCTACGGCATCAGTTTCATCCTCGTCGCAGTGAATGCGCTTCTGGCTGGCGGTTTGTTGCTGGGGCGCGAAATCAAAAATCCGCTCTCCGGCCAATGGGCATATACCGCTTGCGGAGCCGTGCTGCTGATCTCCGGCTTTACCGGCGTCTTTGTTGCACCACTCAGGCAAGCGCCCACAGCCACCGCGGTTCTGATTCAGCCGAATCTGGATGTGGGCTCCGCAAACAACTGGCAAGGGCCCGATTGGGATCGCCACATCGCCGAGTTCACGCGCCTCGCCGGCGAGCAATGCAAGACGTATATCGCCGGCATTCCGCAGACCGGCGCGCCCACGGGCGAAATCATCTGTCCGCCCTATCCCACGTACCCCGATCTCGTGGCGTGGCCGGAGTCGCCCGCGCCTTACTTCGGCAGCGAACCGCGTTTCAAACAGGCGATGCAGGCCGTCGCCACGGCGAATCATGCGCCGCTCGTTGTCGGCGGCGTGGGCATCGAATTCGGGCACGGTGTGGACGCTATGCTCCGGCTGGACGGCGGTGCGCGCTTCTACAATTCCGCATTCATCATCGGTCCCGACGGTAACCCAGTGGGCCGCTACGACAAAATTCACCTCGTCCCCTTCGGCGAGTACATTCCGTTCCAAAATCTGCTGACCTTCGCCCATAAACTCACGGGCCGTGTGGGCCTGTTCGATCGCGGCACAGAGCGCGACGCGTTTCTGCTGCCCACACAGAGCGGCGGCAGCCATCGTTACGGCGTCTTCATCTGCTATGAGGCAGTCTTCGCGGACGAGGTGCGCCAGTTCGCGCGCCACGGCGCCGAGGTTTTCGTCAACATCAGCGACGACGGATGGTACGGCGACACCAGTGCTCCCTGGCAGCATTTGAATATGGCCCGCATGCGAGCCATTGAGAATCGCCGTTGGCTGCTGCGCGACACCAACTCGGGCGTGACCGCGGCCATCGATCCCTACGGCCGCGTGCGCCAGTCAATTGTCCGGCACCAGACTGACGCGCTGCCCGCGGAATTTGCCTTTCGCAACGACATCACGTTCTACACCGCCCACGGCGACGTGTTCGCGTGGCTCTGTGCCATACTTTCTATAGGCGTTGTTGGTTGGTCGATCATGAGAAGCGGAGCGCCGAAGCGCAAGCCAAAGATCTAGCTCCGTTAACTCCGCAAACACCGCTAGCTTCGCCAATTCAAAGCCAGGTCTTACGAGCCAATGTCGCTGAACGATCTCGAATTCGCCTACGCTCCCGTGCGCAACCAAGTGCGCGACCTGCGGGAGTATCTTTGACCCGGCTCGCATCCGCAGGGAACTCGCCGATATAGAAAAGAAGCTTGCCGATCCGGCTCTCTGGTCCGATCCCAACGCCACCAAACCATTGATGCGCGACAAGAAGCGCCTCGAAACGCTGGTGCGCGACGACGACGAGCTCGTCCGCCGCACCGATGACATTGAAGCCTACATTGAGCTGGCGCGCGAGGGCGAGGATGTCCTCGTTGAACTCGACCGAGAGATCAAAGCCCTGGAAGGGTTTGCTGAAGAACTCGAAGCCCGCACCATGCTTTCCGGCGAAGCCGATCCACTCAACGCGATTGTCACCGTGCATCCCGGCGCCGGCGGCACTGAAAGCCAGGACTGGGCCGAGATGCTGCTGCGCATGTACCTGCGCTGGGCCGAGCAGCAGGGCTTCAAGACAGAGATGAACGACTACCAGGACGGCGAAGAGGCGGGCATTAAGTCGGCCACGTTCACCATCATTGGCGAGAACGCCTTTGGGCAGTTGGCTGGTGAAAGCGGTGTGCATCGCCTTGTCCGCATCTCACCGTTCGACCAGGCCAAGCGCCGCCACACGTCGTTCGCTTCGGTTTACGTTTCGCCGGAGATTGACGAAACCATTCACGTCGATCTGAAGGTGGAAGACCTGCGCATCGACACCTACCGCTCCGGCGGCAAGGGCGGCCAGCACGTGAACACCACCGACTCCGCCGTGCGCATGACGCATCTGCCGACCGGCATCGTGGTGCAATGCCAGAACGAGCGCTCCCAACATAAGAACCGGGAGAAGGCGATGAAGATGCTGCGTTCGCGGCTCTATGAATATGAGCTCGAAAAGAAGCGTGCGGTGAGCAAGAAGCTCGAAGACTCCAAGCTCGAGATCAACTTTGGCTCGCAGATCAGGTCGTACGTCCTGCAGCCTTACCGCATGGCCAAAGATCATCGCACCAAGGTCGAGGTCGGCGACGTGGACAAGGTACTGGACGGGTATTTGGAACCGTTCTTGAGGGGCTACCTGCTCGCCAAGCGCCGCGGTACGGCAGTGGCGACGGGCGCAGAGGACGATTTGGAAGTGTGATGACTGAATCGAGCAACCAACACGATCTCATTGACGAAATGCTGCGCAACGCGCGCAACATCGCCGTTGTCGGCATGAGCGATAAACCGCACCGCGCCAGCTACAACATCGGCCGCTATCTTGCTGGGAGCGGGTATCGCATCTTCCCCGTGAATCCTGCTTTTCAAGAGGTGCTCGGCAGGCCCAGCTACCCTGACCTCGATGCGGCCCAGGCCGCGGCACGCTCAGAAAGCGCGAAGGGAATTGATCTCGTAGACGTCTTCCGCGCCTCCGAACACGTTCCCGCGATTGTTGACGACGTGATCCG
>Ga0181529_10004166_pt1 | contig 15860 bp, 12 predicted proteins | sample PEATcosm2014_Bin_36_FD_119763 | JGI IMG/M metagenome (GOLD analysis project Ga0181529, IMG submission 119763) | Peatland microbial communities from MTU Mesocosm Facility, Houghton, MI, USA - PEATcosm2014_Bin10_30_metaG | ecosystem: Environmental > Terrestrial > Soil > Wetlands > Peat | place...
AAACCCCCAGCTGGTGGCGCAGATGATCGAATTCGCTCCGGGCGGATCGGCCAGCGCTGCGGATTGCTTCCGCGAATCGGCGGGCGTGGTTTATGTCCTTGAAGGCCGGTTGCAGTTGGAAGCGGGCGGCATCCAGGAAGTGCTTGAGGCCGGCGATTGCGCCTGTATTGAAAGCGAAATGGCCCTCGCCTGGAGCGCGGCCGGCAAACAACGATGCCGCATTTTGGCCGTGCTGCCCGGCAAATCGCGGGCCTGAGCAGGCGGCTGGCGCCAGCCCTTTTGGAAGCAAGACAAAGCTGCACAGCTAGAGCGGGCGCACCAGTTTTGCTCGCCTGCCGCATGACTCTGTAGGATGGGTTGGGATTTCGAAGGCACGGAGATTATGCGGCCAAACGTCAACCTGATCAAAGCCACGCTGACCGGCGCCCTGGGCGGTCTGCTGTTCGGCTTCGACACTGTTGTAATTGCGGGCGCGATCGATGCGCTGGTGCGCCTCTACGGTCTGAATCCACAGGAGAAGGGCCTGACGGTAGCCATCGGTTTGGTCGGCACCGTGATTGGAGCGCTGGGAGCGGGCACGATTGGCCAAAGGCTGGGAGGGCGCGAAACGCTGCGCATTACCGCTATCCTCTATGTGGTTTCCGCCCTGGGATGCGGCCTGGCCTGGGGCTGGACATCCTTCATGTTCTTCCGCTTCATCGGCGGGCTGGGCATCGGCGCATCGTCGGTGCTGGGGCCGGTCTACATTGCCGAGCTGGCCCCGGCCAAGTGGCGTGGGCGTCTGGTTGCGGCCTTCCAACTCAATGTCGTCTTCGGCATCATGGTGGCTTACATTTCGAATTACGCCATTCGCACCCTGCATCTGGGCGCGACCGAGTGGCGCTGGCAAGTGGGCGTCGCCGGCATTCCGGCCGTGGCGTTTCTGATTTTGCTGTTTGGCATTCCGCGCAGCCCCCGCTTCTCCGCATCGAGAAATCAGATTGCCGAGGCGCTGGCCGTGCTCAAGCTTATGGGCGAAGAAAACCCCGAGGCCGAGCTTGAAGACATTCGCGCCGCGATTGCCCAGGAGCACGCCGTCGCGCATGAGCCGGTCTTCCGCTGGAAGTACCGCTATCCGCTCTTTCTCGCCATCTCCATCGGCGCCTTCAATCAGCTTGCCGGCATCAACGCGATTCTCTACTACCTCAACAACATTTTTGCGGCGGCGGGCTTCAGCCAGATATCGAGCGACCAGCAGGCCATCGCCATCGGAGCCACCAACTTTACGTTTTGCGTGATTGGCATGTCGCTGATTGACAAGCTGGGACGCAAGACACTGCTGCTGATCGGCGCGGCGGGCTGTTCCGCTTCCCTCGCCGGGGTGACGTGGGTCTTCGCGACGCAGTCGCATCAGGGCGCGCTGCTCGGAATTCTGGTGACCTACATTGCCTTCTTCTCCACTTCACAGGGAGCGGTCATCTGGGTCTACATCGGCGAGGTTTTTCCCACCTCGGTTCGCTCCAAGGGCCAGGGCGTGGGCTCGGCCAGCCACTGGTTTATGAACGCATTGATTGCGCTCGAGTTTCCGGTAGTGGTGCATTCTTTCCACACGCAAACCCCGTTTGCTTTCTTCGCGGTGATGACGGTGGTGCAGTTCCTGGTGGTGCTGTTCGTCTATCCGGAGACCAAGGGCCAGACGCTGGAGGCTCTGCAGCGCAGGCTGGTGCCGGGAGATTAGCTTCGGTCGAGTGTGATACCTGTCACGCGGTTTGGCTCGCATTCACGAAAGAATGGTGGAGACGGGTACGCTCTCCCGGCGTGCTCCGGCAAAACCATTTCAAGTGCGAGGCCGATCAATGGAGCAGACACTCGAGCAGACACTCGTTCTAGCAGTGGAGCAGAAAGCGGACCCTTTGCAGCCCTTCCACCCGCAGCCTGCTTCTGGGTCTGCCCCCATTCACGGTTTGCCTTCGCCGCTCGCGGCCGCCATCTCCCCTGAGGCCCACGCGCTGCGCATGGAGATTATCGCTGTCGGCCGCAAGCTGTGGGAGCGCCAGTATGTCGATGGCAACGGCGGCAACATCAGCGTGCGGCTCGGCGACAGCTACCTGCTGTGCACGCCGACCATGATGAGCAAGCGCGATATGGAGCCGGCCGACATCTGCCTCTCCGATCTGGACGGAAATATCCTGGCCGGCGATCGAATGCGCACCAGCGAGCTGCTGCTGCACTTGGAGATTTACCGGAGCAATCCGCGCGCACGCGCCGTGGTCCACTGCCATCCGCCGCACGCGACGGCCTTCGCCATGACCGGTACTACGCCGCCCATCGGGCTGATCTCGGAGTACGAGACCTCCATCGGCCCAGCGGCCGTGGCGCCCTATGAAACTCCAGGAACCCAGGCGTTCGCCGAGACCGTTCGGCCGTTCGTCCGCGACCACAATACGATTCTGCTGTCGAACCACGGCATCGTCTGTTGGGCCGACACGGTGAGCCACGCCGAGTGGTTTGTCGAGACCTTCGAGACCTACTGCAAGACCTATCTGATCGCGCAACAGATCGGCAAGCCGCTCAAGTTTTTTCCTGAGAACAAGATCCAGGAGCTGCTGGAGATCAAGCGGCGGCTCGGCCTTCCCGACGCGCGTATGGGTACCGATCCTGGCCTTGCAAGTTGACCTGCGAGCCCACCACGAGTTTTCGTTGACTCGGGACCTTATTTCGGGTATTCTGAAGACCTTGCGCGGTGTTGCGCCTGGAGTCTGTGTGTGCTCACCCGGACTCGGCTGACGGATGACCTGAAGGGCATTCGCTTGCAACAGGACACAGGCCGCTGAACGCTGATTCTGTTCAGCCCAGCCAGAGCCTCTCAAAGGGGCCAACTCGAGCAGTCCTCACCCGAACAGATTTGTTTGGCAGTGGGTAGAATTCAGGCCCTTGCGCTTTTTGAGCGCGGGCGAACGTGTTTTGTGCTGGCTTTTTTGAAGGCAGGAGTGAGATGAGTACCTTTGTTCCGAGCGGCAAGGATATTGCCCGAAAGTTTTATGTGATCGACGCCAGCGGCAAAACGCTGGGGCGGCTGGCCACCAAGGCTGCCGACGTGCTGAGCGGCAAGCTGAATCCGCAGTACGTGCCCTACATCGATGTCGGCGACCATGTGATCGTCATCAACGCGGAGAAGGTGCGGCTCACCGGCTTGAAGGCTGGCCAGAAGCTCTATCGCCGTTACACCGGCTTCCCCGGCGGATTGCGTGAGGAGTCCTTCACGCGCCTGCTGAACCGCAAGCCGGAGGCGATTCTGGAGCAGGCCATCAAGGGCATGCTGCCCAAGAGCAAGATGGGCCGCCAGATGGCGACCAAGCTGAAGGTTTATCGAGGCGCCACGCATCCCCACCAGGCGCAGCAGCCGGTGGCGTTGGAGATTTCGTAAGGCAGCTATCGGCTTTCAGCTATCAGCTTTCGGTTTTTCCTGCTGGTGCGGAAAGTTCAAGACGGCGCAAAGAATTGAATGAATGCACCACAAGCTGAAAGCTGAAAGCTGACGGCTGAGAGCTAAGAGGAAAAAGCATGGCAGATCTGGTTCAGTATTACGGGACGGGGCGGCGCAAGTCGGCGATCGCGCGCGTCTTTCTTCGTCCCGGCACGGGCGAGTGGAAGGTGAACGGCAAGGGTTTTGAAGAGTACTTCGTCACCGAGCAACAGCGCGTAGCCGCCAAGCGGACGCTGGTTGTGGCCGAGTTGGCCAGCTCGTTCGACGTGGTGACCACGGTCAAGAGCGGCGGCGTTGCCGCGCAGGCCGATGCCGTCAAGTTGGGCATTGCCCGCGCCCTGGTTCAGTTCAACCCGGAGCTGCGTAAGCTGCTCAAGGCTGAAGGACTGATGACACGCGACTCGCGCCAGAAGGAACGCAAGAAGTACGGCCAGAAGGGCGCACGTAAGCGGTTCCAATTCAGCAAGCGCTAAAGCGTTTGCAGCTATTAGCTTCCAGCTTTTAGCTCCTAGCTTTTCAATGCTTGTTCCGGCTGTTGGGTTTCACGTTGAACTTGACCCGGCGAAGACAAGCTAGAGGCTAGAAGCTAGCAGCTAGAAGCTCGGTACCAAATCCCCCGCGAGAGCGGGACTCAATCCGGGTAACGGTAACGCAGGCCCGGATGCAAATCTAAAAGGAGGCCAATGGCCACGATCACAATGAAGGAGCTGCTCGAAGCAGGTGTTCACTTCGGGCATCAGACCAAGCGCTGGAACCCCAAGATGAAGGAGTATATCTTTGGCGAGCGCAACGGAATCTATATCATCGATCTGCAGAAGACGCTCAAGCTCTTCAAGGATGCGTCGAAGTTCGTTACCGAGCTGTGCGCGGGAGGCAAGACGATTCTTTTCGTCGGCACCAAGCGCCAGGCACAGGATGCGGTGGCCGAGGAAGCCACCCGTGCGGGTATGCCCTACATCAACCAGCGCTGGCTGGGCGGGCTGCTCACCAACTGGGTGACGGTGCAGAAGTCGGTGAAGCGCCTTCAGGAACTGGACGACATGGCCACGGACGGCCGCTACGATCTGCTCACCAAGAAGGAAGTCATCAAGCTGGAGCGGGAGCGCAAGCATCTGCAGGCCAACCTGGCCGGCATCAAGAGCATGAAGCGGCTGCCGGATGCGCTGTTCATCGTCGACTCCAACAACGAAGCGATTGCCGTGAAGGAAGCCCGCAAGCTGGGCATCCCGGTTGTCGCCGTGGTCGATACCAATTGCGACCCCACCGTGGTGGATTACGTGATTCCCGGCAACGACGATGCGCTGCGCGCCATTCGCCTGTTCACCTCGAAGATCGCCGACTCGGCGGCCGAGGGCGTGAACCTGGTGGGCGACAAGGCCTTTGCCGAAGAGATGCCGGTGCGTGCTGAAGCCGCGGCCGCGGCCGAAGAAGCCGCACCCGCCGAAGTCGAGGAACTGGACCTGAATGCGGTTCTAGGCCCTGGCATTCGCAAGGCGCCTGCCGCGGTTGCGGCTCTGGACGAGGCCGAAGCGGCCGGGGGCGCTCTTTAATCGATTCTGCGCACGCAGGTGCGCATACTGAGACGAGCGTGGCCGCCCGGGTTCAGGTGCCACGCTTTTCTTTTGCCGGGAACTGCGTCCAGCGAAGTTTTGGTTGAATGCATTGAAAGGGAGTAGTGAGGGATGACAGTGAGTGAAAAGATCGATGCCAAGCAGGTGAAAGAGCTGCGCGAGAAGTCCGGCGCACCCATGGGCGATTGCCTCAAGGCTTTGCAGGAAGCCAAAGGGAATATCGAAGAAGCATTTATAGTGCTGCGCAAGCGGGGCATGGCCTCGGCGCAGAAAAAGGCGTCGCGCACTACGAACGATGGCTCGGTATATCCCTATATCCATCCCGGCGGCAAGCTGGGCGTGCTGGTCGAAGTGAACTGCGAGAGCGACTTTGTGGCCCGCACCGAGGACTTCCAGGAGCTGCTGAAGGACATCGCGATGCACATCGCCGCCAGCGATCCTCGCTACGTGAAGCCTGAAGACGTGACCCCCGAAGACCTTGAGCGCGAGAAGGATATCTTCCGCGCCCAGGCCGCTGCCACCGGCAAGCCGGCGCCGGTGATCGAGAAGATCGTGGACGGCAAGATGGCCAAGTTCTACGAAGAGGTCTGCCTTCTCGAGCAGCCTTTCATCAAGGATCAGGCCATCAGCATCAAGGAGCTGATTGCGCAGAAGGTCGGCAAGCTGGGCGAGAACATTACCGTTCGCCGTTTTGCCCGCTTCAAGGTAGGCGCGCCGGATTGGACCGTGGCGCAGACCAAGGGCGTTGAAGCCGCCGAGTAAATCCTGAGCAGACAAAACAAGAGGGGCAGTCCACATCGCGGACTGCCCCTCTTTCTTTAGTGCCGGGCCCGAAGGCCCGGGGTTTACGGCAGGTAGTAGCGAAGCGAGGTCCAGAACATGTTGTCGATGCCCTTGGCGCCGATTCCCGCAGCGCCCGACCAGCCCTCGCGGACCGCATAGCCGTACTGGAAGCTCTGACGCAGACGACCGCGGTCGCCTTTGTAGATGTCATACCAGTAGCCGCCGGTGATCTCCTGCACGTCGCGATTCTGTGCGCCGCAGGAGCCTCCGGGAATGTAGCCGGTTGAGCCGCCGCCGTTGTAGCCCGGGTTTGCATTGGTATTGCAGGCGGAGTTGCTCAGCACCCGCGAACCGTAGCCGACTGCCGCGGCGGATGGGGCCCCCCAGTGGGCGCCCCACTTGCCGCCGGCAGCGACGAGGGCAGCGGTAGCGGTGGAACTGCAAGTGAGGGTGCCCCCGACGGTAGCGCAGAAATCGGCCGACGGCGCGGCCAGCGTGGTGGCGCCGGAATTGGCGAAGTTGGTGCGGCCCGCGTAATCGGCGCCATAGTTCGCGTATAGGGCAAGCCTGGGCGTCGGATTTGCTTCAAGAGTCCAGAGCGTGGACCCGTTGTGGATGGGAGCCAGGTTGCCCGATGAGTCGGCTGTTACGTCGGCAAGCGTGGAGGCGCCGTAGCGGCCCACACCCGGCCCGTAGATAGCCTTGCCGCCAAAGATGAGCTTGTTACCGGCGATCGGCACCCTGAAGCTGGCGCCGCCGCCACCGAGCACGATGCTGTCGGAGTAGTAGCCGGCCGTACTGAGAGCCGGAGCCACAGCCGCGCCAGTGGCGATGTCGGTTAAGCCGCCATAGAGGTTGCTGTTAGTGGTTTCCCCTGGGTAGACGGTTTCGTGCGCAAAGCCGACGATGCCCAGAATTTCATAATGGCCCCAGCCGGGATCGAATGCGGCCTTCACGATGACATCGGGCGCCTGGTTGAAGGAGAGGGTGGCGATATCGGCGCAGCCATTCAGCGTCTTGTATACCGGAACCGCGATGTCGACCGTGTTGCCGGCCGAGTCAGTCTGCTTCTGGTTGGTGTAGTTCACGATGGAGGTCGCAGGCGTGCAGGTGCTGATGGCCGCGTTGTAGTTGCCGCCGTTGGCGCCGGCGCTGCCCAGGACGGCATACGGCGTGTTGCCGGCCAGGGAGGCTGTGTAGAGAAGCTGAGGATTTTCAACCGAGAAACCAATGGCTGCCTTGGAGAAGCTCTTGGTCACGCGGAAGCCGTACTGACGCGCCCACACAAAGCCCACGACGTAGTTCGGGTCGATGGTCTGCGGCGTCATGATGTCGCCGGAAATGTTGGAGAGCCCCTTCTTGTCCTCGGTAGCCAGCGACCACAACTGGCCGCCCGTGAAGGCCAGGTGATTTTTGGTTTCGGCCTGGCCCCACAGTACGCGCTGGCGGAGCACGTAGCTGTTGGACTGGTTGTTGTTGGAAGTAATGCCGGTGCCCAGCCAGTCAGCCTCATAGTAGCCGCGCAGGGTGCCCCAGCTTGTTTTGCCTTCGGCCATGAGAGTGATGCGCGACTGACGGGCGCTGGCGAAGAACTCGCTGAGCGAGTAGGCGTCTGCATGTTCGTAAGGGAGCGCATTGAAGGCGGTGGGAATGTCGCCGCCGGTGGCCTTGCTGCGCCACACGGTTTCGCCCGCCACGTAGCCGCCCGGTGTGAGGGTGACGCCCTTGTAATGTAGTGTGTCGGGGCTGTCGATCGATTTCTTGATAGCCGCAGTCTCGTCCGACATCGTGGTCACAATCGAAACCTGATTGCTTTTGAGGTCGTTCACGGTGCTCTGCAGAGTAGTCACGGCGGTAGCATTGTCCGTGGCCGCCTGCTGCTGCGCGTCGGCTGCAGCTTGAGCCTTTGCCGCCGCGGCTTGCGCGTCGGCAGCCTGCTGCTGGGCCTGCTTCACTTCCTCATCCTTCGCGGCGAGGTTGCCCTTCAGGTTGTCGATCTGTCCCTGGAACTCCTGGCGCAGCGACTGAATCTGCTCCTCGACTGTTGGTCCCGGAGGGGTCTTGGCTTTCTTGGTTGCGACATGCTTCTTCACCGGCGGGGTTTGTCCGCTGGCGATGCCGCAGGAAACAACGAGACTCACCGCCAAGATTGCCGCGGCAGCAGTTTTCTGTTTGAAGTTCATTGGGTCTCTTCTGTCCTCTCTAAATCAAGTTGGTTCGTGACTGCGTGGGTTTGCATTTCGAACGCACTGCGTTCACGCATTCCCGAATCGTGCCGGTTGAAGTCGCGCGTTGTGCACATCGGCAAGCAGTATGAACGAGGAAAGCCAGTTAGCAATTCCGCACCTGCACGGTTCTCCCGGTTCCGAATCCAAGACTCGCAGAGTTTGATGAAGATTTGACGAATTTACGTATTTTTAACAGAGTTATAAACCTTACACGTTTGCATTCCCGGAAATGCAAATTCACGTGCTTTTAACATTTAAGTTCTTTGTTCTTCAAATAATATTCGAACGCGTCAAAGGCCCATGGATATTGGCCCTGAAACGATTGTTCTAATTGGCAGCGCCCTGCCCCGCACTTAGCAAGTTAGCCAGCAGCCGGTATGCGCCGGGCACTAACTCGGGTAACTGGCGATATAGAGCATAGGCAACATAAATATATGTCCCTTTGCCGGGATGAGTTTGAAGCAAACCGCCGCGTTGCGGGTCCTGGCCTGCGTCAGCGGTCTCGGTCAGCGCCGTATAACCTGGGTCCCACGAATCCAGAAAAGAGTGCCCGCGCTCCTCGACCCAACCATCGAAATCCGCTGTGGTGATTTTGTTGGGCCAGCTCAACAGAGGATTGGCAGGGTCAAGCAGCTTGACTGGCGCCCGCTCATCCACAACGCGCTCCGGCGTGCCATGAAATGCGAGCGGCAATGGGGCCGGAAAAGTAGCGCTCTGGTACTGAACAATCAGCGTTCCTCCGCGGCGCACAAACTCATCGAGCTGCGGTTGCACCACCGTCAGCTCAGGCCGCGTGGAGTAAGCGCGAATGCCGATCACCAGAACATTCCATGCGGAAAAATCTCCCGAAGCCAGCTCCGCTTCGCTCAGCACATGCGCTTGAACGCCAAGCTCTTCGATCGCTTCCGGAACCATGTCGCCTGGGCCCATCACGTAGCCAACACGCAGGCCCGGCGCCAGCTTCACATCCACTTTGCGCGTCTTCAGCTCCGCGGGCAGGTACTGGTTGTAAGGCCGCAGGCCCTGGTAACCCACGCTGCGCCAGCCCGCCGAGTAGCTCCGCCCGCCCGACTGCGCAATCGCCTTCACGCTGTAGACGCCCGTCGCGGCCTCGTCCGTGGTGACTGAAAATACCAGTGGCGCCGTGTCGCCCGCGCTCTTCAAATCGAAATGCGCCTCGGCCGGCTCGGCGCGCCAGCCTTCAGGCAGCTTCAGGGTCACTGTACCCTCGCCGGCAGCCTGCGCATGAACTGTCACTTTCACAGGCAGCGCGGAACCGTCGAGCGGAAGAATGCGCGCCCCGCTCTCCATGCGCACGCCAATCGCCGGTGTCACCACCAGGGGCTCATACACTCCGCCCGGGCCGGTGACCCGTTGCATCGTCTGCACCACCTGGCCCAAACGGATTGGCAAACCGTCGAATGTGTACTCCGCCCACGCCGCCAAGGGCCAGGGAGAGAATGAGCGATTGCGCCATGCCTGATTGGAAATGTCGTAGTAAGGCTGCTCGATATTTGGCCGCGTAAAGAAAGGCGCAGTCGGCGCGGCGTCTTCCGATACCTGCACACGAAAGAGCTTGTTATTCACAGCCGCCGCTGGCTCGATGGCTCCCCCTGCGTCTACCGTCTTCCATGGCGAGCCGCTTTGGCTCTCAAGCCACACGCGTGCCAGTTGCGCCTCGCCCGTAGCGTCCGCGGTATGAACACGAACGCTGAACTCCTCGCCTGGAAACACGCTGCGCGCCGACTCATCCGCTCCGCCGCCACCGGGGCCACCACCATCGCCGCCTCCGCTGGTAAAAGCCACCAGGTCCAGTCCCAGCAGATCCTTCAGCGCCGTTTGAAACTGTTCAACCTTGGTGCCCAGTTCCATTGCCATGCCCGCCTTGGCTTCCGCATCCAGGTCGCTCGCTTTCACCTTTGCGTAGAGATCCAGCGTCTTGCGGTAGATCGGCGTCAGCTTGTGCGCGCCAGCAACACCGGTTTCATTGTGGCAATCGCTCTCGAATTCGTTGAGATGTTCGCCGATCTGCCGCAACCCTTCCACAAGCCACGCCGGCGGAGCGCCTTTCACCAGCCCGGCTAGCCCTTCCAGGCTGGTGTCGATCTTCACCTTGCGATTGTCGAAGAGACTCGCATCTCCATCGCCGCCCTTTCCGGCTGCAGCGGGCGCCACCGCCCAAAGGTGGTAGCCGGATGTGGCCGGCCCGCTCAGCGTCGGATTGGCGCCGCCGTTCTGCGATTTCTGTTCGCCCCAACCCTGCCTCGCAATCTGCGCGTAGCTGCGCCCCAGCACCGGGTCCCACGTGCCGACCGGAAGTGCTGCGTCGGTCGAGAGAACTCCCGTTGTCCATTCGCCGGTGATGTAGTTGTGGAAGCGCGCCGGCGCCCACTTGCCGGTTGCGTAGTCAAAGATTCCCTGGCTGGTAACGCGCGCAAACGGCGTCCGGGAGTACATGGCCAGCGGCTGCCAGGGCTCCAAGCCGTCTTTAAGCTGCTCGGGAAAAACCTTCAGGTCGCCGGCAGCCTTGAAGACCTCCTGCGCAATTTCGCCGGAGACCTGGTGCTGGCCGTGGCCATCGGAAACTCCGCCGAGGAAGGTGGCCACAATCACTTGCGGCCTCACCTGCCGCACGGCAAGCACTGCGTCATAGAGAACGCGGTCGTGCCCCCACTGCGCGAACGACTCCGCCTGCGTTTTTGAAAACCCGAAGTCAGCCTCCGTGCCCCACAGTTGCTTTGCGCCGTTGTACTCGTTCGCCTTCAGCAGTTCGTTGGTGCGGATCAGGCCCAGCGCGTCGTAGGTATCGGCGGTCATGGCGTTCTGCCCGCCTTCACCGCGATTTAGCGTAAACAGCGTGGCGCGCGCGCCCATTCCGCGCGACAGATAAGTCAGCAGCGCTCCATCTTCGTCGTCAGGATGCGCGACAATCATTAGGACGCTCGCAGTTGTTCCCAGCCGCTTCAGCGTCTGCTCCAGGTCTGCCTGGCCGCGGTCCTCGGGCAAAGGAAGCGCAATCTCACTGGGCTCGGTGGGCGGCAGCTCGAAGTGGGCCGCGGCCGTCTGCGCGCCGAGACAAACCGGCCACGCGCCGGCCAGCACGATCCCGGCGAGGGCCACAGTCAAGGTTGCTTGCTGAAATCTCAGGGAAAGAAACATGGTCTCAAGCCAGTGTACAATCCGGTGAGCGGACTTCTGTTGTGTGAGTATCCGCGATTGAAGCTGCCTCGCGAAGTTCACATTCCCTCAGGGGCTAAAGCCCGAGTTCATTTTTCGAGGTTCTCTGCGGCACGACTGAAGTCGTGCCCTGATACAAAGCGCCCTCGATCCATGGATACAGGATCGAAATCTGGTTCCATAATTAGATTAAGATCCGCAACTGTTATGGCCATACGATTCAGGGGAATCAGCGTTGACCCTCGTTTCCACTTCGATAGATAGGTGATGAATATTCAGACTGCAACCCTCGAGCGCCGCATCGGACTCCGCTCCGCCGTTCTGTTCAACATGCTGGAGATGATCGGGGTCGGCCCCTTCATCACGCTGCCGCTGGTGATCGCCGCGGCGGGCTTTCGGCTCTCCGTGTGGGCGTGGGTGCTGGGCGCGGCCATTGCCGTGGCCGACGGCCTGGTGTGGGCCGAGCTGGGAGCGGCCTTTCCGCGTGCCGGAGGCTCGTATGCGTTTCTGCGCGAAATCTATGGTCCCGATCGTGCCGGTAACTGGCTCAGCTTTCTCTTCGTCTGGCAATTGAGCTTCTCGGCCCCGCTGTCCATCGCGTCGGGGTGCATTGGCCTATCGAGTTTCATGGGAATGTTCTGGCCGGGGCTGGACGGCACCCCCATAGCGGCGTTGCCGATGGTCCATTACTCGAACTTTGCCGCCGCCGCCGCTTGCCTCACGATGACCTGGCTGCTCTATCGAAACCTGAAGACCGTAACCTGGATGGCCTGGGTCATGTTTGCCGGCGTACTGGTTTCCATTGCCGGAGTCATTGTGTCAGGATTCGCGCACGCCGGCGCAACCGGCGGTTTTCACCTGCCGGCTACTCCTGCGCTTTCCGCGCATCTGGCCATTGCCGGTCTCGCCCAGGGAACGCTGCTCACTACCTACTGCTACTGGGGCTACTACAACATCACCTTTTTGGGTGGCGAGGTAAAACGGCCGGAGAAGACCATTCCGCGCGCCATTCTGCTGAGCGTGCTATTTGTAGCCGCATTCTACGTCACCATGGATCTCGCGGTGCTGCCGTCCCTGCGCGATGCCGCGGCAAACACGGCGGAGAGCGCACTTGTCCGAGTACGCCTGGTCGCGGAAATTGCTCATTCCTCCTTCGGTGCCTGGGCCGGATACCTGATGGCCGCGCTCATTATCTGGACGGCGTTTGCGTCAGTGTTTTCGCTCTTGCTGGGCTACTCGCGCGTGCCCTATGCGGCGGCGCGCGATGGCAACTACTTTAGCTACCTCGCGGCCATTCATCCAAAGCACCATATCCCCCACCGGTCGTTGGTGGCGCTGGGAGTGGTGGGCGCTTGCTTCTGCTTTTTCTCGCTGGCGCAGGTGATTACCATGCTTGTCATCACCCGCATACTGCTGCAGTTCTTTTTGCAGCAGGCGGGCGTGATGTTGCTGCGTGTGCAGCGGCCGGAACTGGAACGCCCCTTCAGGATTCCGCTTTACCCGTTGCCGCCGCTGGCCGCGATCGCGGGGTTTGTGTTCATCCTGCTCAATCGCAGCCATGCGCTGGGCGGCCTGGCAGTTGCGGCCCTGATTGGCATTTCAGGAACCGGCATTTACCTGATCCGCGCCCGCCGGCTCGCGCAGTGGCCGTTTCTCCCATGCCATCAAGGAAACGCGCCTTTTTGAGCCCGGTCAAACCCACCCCAGGCCGTGCCAGTGAATTTCTGTAACGCCCGCGCCCTCTACCGTGTCTAATAGCAGCAAGCGTTTGTTTCCCCAAGCGAGGTCAAGACATGCTGATTGGCAAACCGCCAGATGTTCCCTCTTCTGAGATCACTTCGAGAGAAGCCTATAACGAATACTTCAACCGCCGCCGCTCCGAGCGCCGCAGCTTCCTGCGCGGGGTCGTCGCTGCGGGAGCTGTCGCCCTCGGTGCGGACCGCCTCGCCGAATTGGCCGCTAACCTGATCGACCCGCGCATAGCCGCCCTCGCAGGAACCAAGCTCCAGACCGTTAAAAGCCCGCTCACCACCACCGGCGAGCAGCTCACCAGCTTCGACGACATCACGCACTACAACAACTTCTACGAGTTCGGCGTGGACAAGGATAAGCCCGCCAAGAACGCCGGCGGACTGCCCACGCGCCCCTGGACCGTGAAGGTGGAAGGCAAGGTCGCCAAGCCGCTGACCTTCGACATCGAGGCCCTGCTCAAGCTGCGCCCGCTGGAAGACCGCGTCTATCGCCATCGCTGTGTCGAGGGGTGGAGCATGGTCATTCCCTGGGTCGGCTACTCGCTTTCCGAGTTAATCAAGCAGTGCGACCCGCTTCCCTCCGCCAAGTACGTGCAGTTCCTCTCCTACTTCGATCACCACGTCGAGAAGTGGTATGGAGAGGACGCGACCATCTTCTGGCCCTACTCCGAGGGTCTGCGCATGGATGAAGCCATGAACCCGCTCACCCTGCTCACGTTCGGTCTCTATGGCGAGGTCCTGCCCAACCAGGATGGCGCGCCGGTCCGGATCGTAGTGCCGTGGAAGTACGGCTTCAAGTCCGCCAAGTCGATTGTCACCGTGAGGTTCGTGGATAAGATGCCATCCACCACCTGGAACGATCAGGCTCCGAATGAGTACGGCTTCTACTCCAATGTGAACCCCAATGTGGACCACCCGCGCTGGAGCCAGAAGACCGAACGCCGCATCGGCCTCCCCTTTTATGAACAACGCCGCACGACGCTTATGTTCAACGGCTATGGCGATCAGGTGGCGTCAATGTATAACGGCATGAATTTGGCGAAGAATTTCTGAAGCGGAGTTAGCGGGGTTAGCCGCGCTGCGCGCGTGTTAGCGGAGTTAGTGAGGCATGCACATGTCGGCTAACTCCGCTAACGCCGCTAGCACCGCTAACGCCGCTCGATTGGCAATCATGAAACGTTCGACTGTGCTTATTCTCAAGACGCTGGTGTGGATCGGCTGCCTATTGCCGCTTGCGACGGCAATTTATGAGGCGGTCACCAACACGCTCGGGCCTGATCCCACGGCTCAACTTGCTTCCATCACCGGCCTGACGGCTCTGTGGATGCTGGCTGGCACACTTGCGATTTCTCCCCTGCGTTCTCTCTCGCCGCGGCTGAGCTGGCTTATCAAGTTCAGGCGGCTGCTGGGGCTGTTTGTCTTCTTCTATGCCTCGCTGCACATGCTCACCTGGCTGGGCCTCTACGCGGGCTTCGACCTGACGACCATCACCGCCGACATCACCAAGCGGCGGTTCATCATCATGGGCGTCACCACCTGGCTTCTGCTGTTGCCGCTGGCCGTCACGTCCACCACCTGGGCAATCCGCAAGCTGGGCGGGAAGAACTGGAATCGGCTGCACATGCTCGTCTACCTGGCCGCGCTCACCGCCATGGCGCACTACTGGTGGAAGGTGAAGACGGGCGTAATGTCGCCTGCGCCGTACACGCTGGTGATTCTGGTGCTTCTGGGGATCAGGCCTCTGCTGGCCTGGAACCGGAAACGCAAGGCGCGCGCCGAATCCTCGCGGCCTGGCAACCTGGCCTCAATCGAACCGTAAGGCCGCCTGCGCAACCGGCAGATAGCTTTTCCGGTGCAATGGTGTGGGCCCCAGCCGCGCCAGCGCCTCCATGTGTTCCGGCGAGCAGTAGCCCTTGTGCCGCGCCAGGCCATAGCCGGGATACTCGGCGTCCAGCTCCACCAGCAGCCGGTCGCGGTGCACCTTGGCCAGCACACTCGCCGCGGCAATCGAAAAGCTGAGCGCATCGCCGTGGATGACGGCCTGCTGCGGGCAATTCCAGTCGATGGTGTCGCGCCCGTCAATCAGCAGATAGTCGGGGTCGAGAGAGTCCGCGCGCAGGGCAAGCTGCTGGACGGCGCGACGCATGGCTTCGAGCGACGCCCGGCGAATATTGATCCGGTCGATGGTCTCCGCATCCACCGCCGCAATGGCCCAGGCAACCGCGTTGGTGCGAATCTCAACGTCCAGTTTGTTGCGCTTTTTCTCGGAGAGTTTTTTCGAGTCCGTCAGGCCTTGCAAGCGGCAACCCTTGGGAAGGATCACTGCCGCAGCCACGACCGGCCCGAACAGCGGCCCGCGCCCCACCTCGTCAATCCCGGCAATGCGCAGCGCCCCGCGCCCACGCGCAGTCTCCTCCAGCGTCCAACCGCAGACATTGGCCATGCCTTGAGTATAGAAAGCAAAACCCCCAGCCGCGTGGGCCGGGGGCTCTGCAAAACGTGTCGCGATGAAAGGGTGCTGTGCCGGAGCTTACGCGCGAACCTTGCCGGTTTCGCGGTCCACTTCGCGCAGACGGGCGGCTTTGCCGCGCAGTCCGCGAATGTAGAACAGCTTGGCGCGCCGCACCTTGTAGCTGCGGACCTTTTCGATCCTGTCGATGACTTTGGAGTTGAAGGGGAAGATGCGCTCGACGCCCTGTCCAAAGCTCATCTTGCGGACGGTAAACGTCCCCTGGGGTCCCTTGTTGATGGCGATGACCAGGCCTTCGAAGGCCTGGAGGCGCTCTTTATCGCCTTCCTTGATCTTTACCTGGACGCGAACCTGGTCGCCGGGCACGAAAGCGGGTAGATCGGTGCGCTTCAGCTTGTCGGCCAGGCGCTGCAT
>Ga0181529_10004169_pt1 | contig 15839 bp, 13 predicted proteins | sample PEATcosm2014_Bin_36_FD_119763 | JGI IMG/M metagenome (GOLD analysis project Ga0181529, IMG submission 119763) | Peatland microbial communities from MTU Mesocosm Facility, Houghton, MI, USA - PEATcosm2014_Bin10_30_metaG | ecosystem: Environmental > Terrestrial > Soil > Wetlands > Peat | place...
CCAGTGCCCGTCTTCGACCATGATCCTCCCGATGCCAGAGAAGCCGGTTCGCTTTTCGTACGCTTCGACGGCTTCCTGCGTGACCCTCAGGGGTTCTTTGGCCTGTTCATCATGCGATGCATAATTCGATCTTGTGACAGGTGGTTTGACTGATTCTTCGGAATGGGTAGATCTCTGCTGCATTAACTCACGGTCCTCTGCTTCCTCGTGATTGCGTTTTTTTTGGTGTGTGGGCGATACGCAGGTTCCCCTACCTGCTATCGATTGAAACGAAATTCTGGTCCAGTCCGACCGGACGGAGACAATGCGATTGACCAGTCAGAAATTCCTGCCGGAATTCGGCAGGTGATCTAACGGATAATCGCTCTTGAATAATCCCGTTCGGCAGGTTAGCCGGCGGTATTGTCAATCCGGGAAGAAAGTAAAAAGTGAAAAAACAGGAATGTTGCCGCACATAATCCGCCACAGCGATACTTCGTTCATCGCACAGCGGGCTCCGGTTGCAATGTCGCACTTTGTAGTCGGGCGGTTTTCAGGCGCTGTGAGCTCGGGCTTATAGAACAAGGCGAAAATTATTCCCCGTTTGGACCTCGTTCCAGCCTTCATCCGGGCGCAGACCTTTTTGAAATAATCTAAAAGCATTATAATAATTTTTTACATTCTCATTTGTTTATATGGTTTACTGAACCAAAAACGCAAAAAATCTCAATTTGTAATCTAAAATTTACAAAAAGTGAGATTTTTGTTCAAAAAATTAAAAATTCTGATTAAAAAATTTGAAAATTCCGCTTCATTCGATAAATCTTGAGGAAACGTGTTTTGAATGAGCGAACGCGCCGCGAGACTTATTTTGCCATCGCCTTCTTCATCTTCGCTTCGATCATCTCGTCAACCATCTTCCTGACAGAGAGCGGATTCTCCCGGACGCTCCGGACAATCTGCTCGGTCTCGCTGAGCGCTTCCTCAGTCAGCTCAGAACCGCACTCCGGACAGTACGCCGCAGTGGGCGGGACTTCCTTGCACAGGCAATGCGGGCAGACCCCCGGGACAAAAATCGGTTTCTGCACTTCCATGTCCTTGATACCGGACAACCCCATCACAGCCTGCTCCACATCGACCGATGAAAGGTTCACGTACCGCTCGACCATTTCGGACCGCTTGCCCCAGCCGATCTTGCACAGGATGGATTCGTTCATATTCTGCTTCGCGTATTGCGTCAGTTTCGAATGTCTCAGCAGGTGAAAGTGGATTTTGTCGGCCAGCGCCTTGTCGCCCTGCAGGGTGAGCTTTCGGCTGAACTTTTTCATAAGATACTGGAATCCGCTGTAGAGATACGGCTCGCCTTTCTGGGTGAGGAAAACATAGTTGTCTCCTTCTGGAGGGATGCCGAAAATTGCCGGGTAATCCATCTTCCAGGTCTTGAGATAGGTCCACGCAGTCGGGCAGGGAATGTAGCGGGGAAATCCGGTCTTTTTGTCGGTCGTGATCGAGATCCCGTGTTTGAGTTTCTGGATCTGTCGCCATTTCAGATATCCGGCTTCTTCGATTCGCAGGGCCGCATCAAAGACGCAGGCAATCAGGGCCCGCTCTTTGGAATTCTCACAGACTCCGATCAGCTTCTGGATATCTTCCTCAGTAAGCATATCGTCCGGAGTCTTGGTCATCATCGGGGCTTTGGGGACCTTGATATCCTTGATCTCTTCAAGCGGAATGGTGACAATCTTTTTTCGGGTCAGCCATTCTGAAAAGACCTTGAGGGACAGGATGTAATCGTGAATGGTATTTTCGGAAAGATTCTTGCCATCAATTCGTTTTCCGGTTTTGATTTTGGAAATTGCTTCCATGAATGTACCGGTCGTCATCTCGTTATAGGGACCGGGCAGAAAATCCCGGATCCGGATGAGATGATTTGTGTAAAGAGCGACCCGGCCATTGGATATATTCTTCTTGGCCTTGCGTTCGTACAGGAAGTCTTTGATAAGAGAGACGTCGGTAGTGGTCAGCCGTCCTCCCTGGAGGACCTGGTCAAGACGATTTCCGAGATATTCAGGACCGTCCCGGTAGTGAAAAACGTGATCCTGCATATATTGAATAAAGACCCTGAGATTGATAAGTGTAGTGGTCAGAGTCTGCTAATACTCTACGGGGGTTCTCTCTCGACCAGACCACGAATCTGACAATTTCTGCACACCTTGTGGTTGTCCCTTTTATATCAATCTTTGATCTCAAAAAAGCATTGATGGTTTGACAGATGGATCTTCATCGAATCAAAATCCAATCAGAACATGAAATGTTTGTATGAAGTCACGTGTCCCCGGAATCGCAAAAAAGAAAAGGATATTAGTTCGTTTCAATGTCTCTGGTGTTTTTCATTCCCATTTGTACAGAACTGTTTGTTTGTCACACCAGTATTCTTCCCGATAGCACACGATGAGCAGTACAACTGCTGGATGATTTGATGTTTCCAAAGATGGAGCTCTGTCCACAGTATAGACATTCTCCTGCAGATTTCCCAAGCGGGAGTGTAAGAGTAACAAGTAGTGCATAGACCTGTATCGACCATATTTATCTTCACGCTTTTTTTAATTCTGCAGAAAAGGAAACATTTGAAGATCCGGATCCGGGAGGTAATTTTTGGAAAATCCATTTCTGCGAAAGAATATTTTCCGACGTGAGGTTTCATCTGTTTCCAAATTATCCAATTTGAAACAGAATGTGTGAAAGACCACCATACCGGGTCGGATCAGGGCCGGGATTAGCATATTGTAAAGAGAGTCCGCCATGAGATACAAATCAGAAAAAATGGATACGATGGGAAATGATTGGAACTCACATTATGGGGCACTACGACGATACTCTGTTCTGATTCACCCAGGTTACTTTTTTAGAAAATTTCGTAAATTCTGATTGTTTTGGTGGGATCTTCTCAGGCCGTAGGTTCGCTTTGAACACAAAGAGGAATCACAATACACATTACCTTGTTTTTTAAGGAGTAAGTGGTCGCAATGATCCAATTCTGCATCAAAACAGGAAAATAAAGCAGAAAATTTTGAAAGATAAAAACTTAATTTAGTATATAGCATTATAGGGTTTATAAAGATCCAATTAAAATTTCAAAAAAACTTTGAATAACGATAGATTATAGGTATTTTCAAAAAATGAGGCTGAATTTTACGATTAACAAGGATTAAAAAAAGATCCAAAAGCAGGACTCTACAAAAAGAGGTGCGGAACTTTATTGGAGGATATGACAATATCACCAAAAAATAATGTAATAATCTGCACACTGAAACAACCGAAGAATCCCCAAACAATACGTTATCACTTATGAAGGATTGAAAAATTGATCAGCACACAGGGGATATAAGTCATTCACAGACTATCGTTGTCACCAGAGAGTGGGAAGAATTGCTGGTACACCTGACGACGTTCGTCAATATCTGTATGCAGGTAAATCTCCGTTGTCTTTATTGAGGTGTGACCAAGGTTTTCCTGAACTACACGGAGATTTTTCGATCTCCGATACAGTTCACTCGCATAACTGTGACGGATCTTATGCGGTGTGATACCCGGAGGTGCATAGTTCCTGAAGATATGCTGAATGGCCCTTGGGGAAATATGCTTGCCCTGCTGACCGATAAACAGGGGGCCCACAATCTGGTTGCCAATAAAAGTCCGTATATCGGAAAGGGTATCATCGTCAATGAACACAATCCGGATCTTGTCTCCTTTCCCGTGTATACGGATGGTATGCTCCTCGAAATCGATGTCCTCGATATTCATGTTACAGAGTTCCGATACACGGACACCTGTTGAGTAGATTGTCCTTACAATCAATTTGTCCCGTGGATCTTCAATCGATTCGATGAGCCGGAGGACCTGGCTGTGCTTAAGGAATTTTACTTCCTGTTGCTTGATGCGCGGACGTTCAATACCCCCTAAGGGGTTTGCTATAACTGCACCCTGCATACAGAGAAAACGATAGAAAGAGCTGAGTGTCGAAATGATCCGGTGAAAGGTTTTGGGTTTATAGGTACGCATTGTTGAGACGAACGAGAGAAAATCCGTAATCATCGCAGGCGGAATATCTACGCTCGTATCAAGCCGGGCATTCTCAAAATCCTTCCAGAAGAAGACCAGTTTCGTTGCCTCAGTGTGACGACGTAGCCAGATATAATATCCAAAATGTTTGATCACCTGCTCATAGCTGTTAAGCGTCCGGGGGGAGTAGTTACGCATCCGCAGGTAATTCCGGTAGCTTTTGAGCCAGTCCGAAAAATACCCGCTTTCCATGGTCTAATCTTTTTTATCTCGAATAAATAAAGGTTTGCGCAGAATGCTCATTCTGCGAAGTCCGTAAATTTCCAAAAAATGGGAGATTTCAGGAGTTCAGAACTTGCAGTTCTGCCCGAAAGTAATACCCGCATATAGTACCGAAGCGAAGAGGGCAAAACAAGGGGTTTTTTCACATTCGTTATAGATTTGCACATTCAACATAAGAAAAGCCTTTCAAATGCGGCTATTACGTTTTCCCGTCGAACATAGTATATCAGAATAGTCCATTTCACATAAACAATACAGAAAGTGCCAGAGAATTTACCACCCAACAGGTACAGGAAACGAAATATCCAAAGGATTCCAAAAATCCAGAGGGACATACCCGGGTGTCCGACAAATCCGGATTTTCCAGAATTTCCAGATAGTCTCCGTCAGTTCATCCCATTTTTTTCCAAAATTTTCCCAGATAATAACATGCAGGGGATAGGATCTGGGATCAAATTATCTGAAAAGATCAGGCAGCATCCTTCTCATCCCGCTGTGAGTTATGCCGGTACAACGTCGTATAGGGGATGTCAAGGATCCGGGAGATCGCAGCAAGGGATATTTCCTTTTCCTGTAATTCCGCGACGCGCTTCCATGGAATACTCCGTTTCGGCCTGCCCAGCGTAACCCCTTCGGCCTTCGCCCGGGCAAGACCAAGTTTAGTACGCTCGATAAGGTTCTCCCGTTCCCGATCAGCAACCCAAGAGAAGATCGAAAGCATAAGGTCCCGGAGTTTTTTGTCATCAATCCTGCTCCATGATTCAGCAGGGGATAACGACCAGACTCGGATTCCCGACTCTTCAAGTGTGCGAACCATGTTGAGGGTATCGAGAAACGACCGTCCCAATCGTGAAATTTCAAATACATACAGTGTGATGGGCTCCCCAACATGGACTTTGATGAACTGCATCATCCGGGCAAACCCTTCACGCTCCTGCATTGTTGAAATTCCCGATATGTGATCCACATAGATAGATTCCCTGGGCAGACCTTCATCGAGAAGTACCTTGATTTGATTCTCGACATTCTGATCCTCCCGGGAAACCCGGACATAGCCAATTTTTACCATAAGTCTTGCCTTTCAGTAAAATAATAACATCAAAAAGGGATAAGGTTTTTGATGTTTTTAATCGCTCGTTTTTGGTTAAGATTTTTTGCAAATTTTGACTAAAACAGGGATTTTTCACATGTGGCATCAGATTATACCTTTACCATCGAGAGTTGCCACACAGCGCAATCTATGATGATTTTACGTCGGACATCGGCAAATACAGTATTTTATCCTCAAATTTTGCCATTTGTCAAACCAGTATGTGAAAAGATCGATGACCGTTTCTGAAATCCATATTCCAGTTATCGAATGAAAAACGTGGAACGTTGCCAGAGAGATTAATACACGAATATAAAAAATGAAGAAGTTCAGTTCCCCTAACAGGGTGATGCAAATAAAAACAACGATGTAATATACGGTCAGCAACCAGAAAAATGGGTTTGCCGGGTTATCAATTGAACTGAACAACTATTACCGGATACACCTTTCCTCACCAAACGATGCCAAAACTGCCAAACCCCAGCAACGGCGGCTCATTCTCCATTCTCCTGAAAGAGGATTTGTCAGAAGATTACCGGGATACCATAGAACTCACTGAAATCATGGACTCCCTTCGAGAGAAAATCCCGTTTGAAGCGGTTCACCCATTTCACCACGATCCAGAAGTTCTGTCAGCGGATCCGATCCTCTACATTCACCCGGTTCCTCAACCAACTCATGAAATTATTCTATAACTACAGTTGAGAGAATTCCCAGTACCGCCATCAATTCATCCAGATTCACGAGTTGTTACGCCAGCCACTACTATTCCTGGAGCACCGAAAAACCAGAAAAAGATTATCACCGGTCTGAGGATCTCCCAACATCCGGTCCATGAGATCCCTCATGCTGAGAAACTCCTCAAACAATGTCACAGATCCAGACCGTCCGACCTCCATAGTATGGACAAATGTTACGACTCCGACAAGATTCATAAATTAATCCATGTGACGCTCAACTCCTACTCCCTCATTCCCGTCAGAAACAGAAAACGAAAACGGATATCTGGATACTATAGAAGACGGATCGCTCAATCGTTCGATGAGAGAAAATATCACCAGAGAAACATGGTCGAGACCGTATTCTCCATCCTGAAAAGACAGTTCGGGGGATCCATCAAGGCTAGAAAATACTGAATCCAGGTCAAAGAAATTAAGACCAAAATCATCCTCTACAACATCTCAAAAATGATCTGTACTTGGTCATCTCTTGTTCTCATTGAGGAATTCTAAAGCCGTAATTTCCAAATAAGATCAGTTTTGAATTCCAGTGAGAAGTTGATGAAATGAACTATTTAAGTAAGTAAAGGGAACTATTGGTAATACTCTATGACCACGGATACTCAGTTTCTGACTCCCAAAGAAGTGGCAGAGATCCTTGGCGTCCACCAGAAAACAGTGCATAACTGGCTCCGAACCGGAAAAATTACTGGAACCAAAATCTCCTATCGCGCCTGGCGCATCCCTCATTTGGCACTGGAGAACTTTGTGGCGCAAAACAGTAACGCACGACCTCGTAAGACTGTTCAAGGGACTGATGCTTCAGGTCCTGAAATCATAAATCCAAATGATACCATGCGACCCGATGTTCCTGAAACAAGTCCGGGCTCAAAGATGAAACATTACCTTCGGGATATTATGGGAGAAGACAGCAGTGGAAATACAGAACAAGGCTGAAAAGACACGGATCAGAGAGTACCGATCCAAAAATCCTATTACTCATTTTCAGAAGGAAAATCGGACACGCTTCCAATAAATGGCACTCTGGAACAATAATTTCCCGGTATTTTCGATTTTTTTATCATCGATAAACGACTGGATCATGCCGGTCCCCCACCATCTGTGACTTAACGAGAGTAGGATAATACCAATCTGATATTCTCGAAATTAGGGCGCACAAGGGAGGGGTAGGAGGTAAACCGAAAGCAAAGCCGCCCTGAAACATCAGAATTTTCTGCTGAACAGGTCGTTTACCGTTAGGTATACATGAAAAAACTCCCTGAAAAATTCAATTAATCCATGTCAAACAGATATGAACAGTGAAGAAATTATATCGAAACACCCTCGATTTTCTGTATTTTAACTTCAAATAAACCGTATGTTGCTATATACAAAAAGATATAATCATTTAACAGATTGAGAGGAAATGAAGTTAGCGGGCATTAAATCAAAGACAGTCAAGAGGATATACCATGGATGACTCGGTTATTCAGCAGGAAATCAACAAGTATAAAAAATTTAAAAAAGTAGACGGTGCAACATACCGAAAAGTCAACCAGTTCCTGCGCAAGCGAACCTATATCACAGCCCGTGAATGGGCACTTGCACGATTATGTACGGATTTCCGGACATCAGGGGGTGCCGAAATGACATTTATCGGGAAGCACCTTCCGGAACTTGTCCCCTTTATGGAGGAAACGTATACCCCCCAGGCAGTAAATCAGGCTCGTCACTCATTTAAGAAAAAGGTGAGAAAAGCGAGTGCCACGTTTTTCTACGGAGCCATGTGCGGATTTTTCACAACTGATGAACTGGACGATCTCCTTTTTGAGGCAAGCGAGGTTTCGCGGTTTTTGCTGGAAGTTGAGGGGACAACTCTCGATATTGACGAAGAGATCGATATCGAAGACCGGATTACCCGTGTGATGAGAAGTGTAGGGGAGACCGCAAAGACAATACTTAAGGCACGGGCAGAGGATGAATCAGCACCCGAAACAGAGGTACAAAAGACACCATTGAAGAGTGAAAATTTTGTCGATCAATTTAACATCCATAGCGAAAATCCGGGGGGTTCACCAGATTATACCCGCGACGATTCTCCTAAAATCGGATCAAACAAGATAGAATCACCCTCCAAACCCCCACAATGCAAAAATCCCGTTGATGAAAATATGACAGATACCACGTTGAACCCAGTTGGTACATCATCACAGGATAAATTCGGCGCCCGGGGAAATGACGCTCAACCCGATGAAATCTTATCACATAATAATTCAGAGGACTGAAAACCAATTATGAAAATTATCCAGGTTGCAGGACGGGCAAACACAGGAAAAACCACATTTATCAGGAATCTCATTCCGGTGCTTAAATCACGAGGGCGCGTGGGTGTAATTAAACATTTGGGTGATCATGACTATCGGTTGGACGATGAAAAAGACACAACAATATTTTTTGAAACCGGAGCCGATATTTCGGTGGGAATTGATTCGTGTAAATCGGTTATTGCACTCCATACCATTAAGATTGATGAGATCCTGAACTTTTTCAAAACAGATGGCGTGGAGTTTGCAGTTATCGAAGGATTCAAAACACGCGATTTCCCGAAGATTGTCCTGGGAGATCTTCCCAGCGACACCTGTGTTCTGCGGAACCCAACGGTTGATCAGGTTATTTCCTCATTACACCTGTTCGAAGACTATTAAAATAAAAAAAAACGATGATCTAAACGAAGATGACAATAAAAAAACTGCAGAAACAGCTGTTTGGAACGAACGGCGTACGGGGTGTTGTCGGAAAAGAAATTACCCCGGAACTTGCACTCCGTATTGGCGAGGCCCTTGGAACGATGAGACCGGGATCCATTGCAGTGGGTCGGGATACCCGGACATCCGGCCCGGCACTCGCCGATGCTCTCAAGGCAGGTCTTCTTGCTACAGGGTGTGAGGTTGTCGATTGCGGAGTACTACCGACACCGGCCCTCCAGTATATCGTAAAAGAGCACTACGATGGAGGGGCAATGATCACGGCCTCCCACAATCCACCGGAGTACAATGGTGTCAAAATTATCGAACCTGATGGTACTGAGATGGGGGATGAAGAAACCCTTCGGCTCGAAGGGCTCCTGTCAGACCAATCTTTACCGATCAAACCCTGGGATCAGGTCGGGAAGGAAATTGCAGCACCTCATCTGATCTATGAATATATCCATGCCATTACCAGCCAGTTTGCAGGAAAGCCCGGCAAAGATATGACCGTTGTGGTTGATCCCGGCTCTGGTCCAGCCTGCCAGACAACACCGGCAATTCTCCAGGCACTAGGATGCAGGGTTCTCACCATTAATGGTATTATGGACGGGACATTTCCCGGCCGCCTTCCGGAACCTTCTCCGGATGGCCTGAAAGGACTTGCCGCACTGGTCCAGGCGAGTAATGCAGCATTTGGTATAGCCCATGACGGAGATGCAGATCGTGCCGTATTTATCGATGAAAACGGATCCTTCGTAGAAGAAAATCAGGAATTTGCATTGATTGCTCAGCACATCTGCAGGAACGCGAAGGGCACTATCGTTACACCGGTCAGTACATCCCAGATGGTTGAAATGGTTGCCGTTGCGGCAGGTTGCACAGTTCAGTATACACCGGTCGGAAGCATATATGTCGCCCGTACCATGCGGGAACTTATCGCAAATGGCAAACAGGTAGTTTTTGGAGGGGAGGGAAACGGGGGTTTAATTTTCCCGAAACATCAGTTCTGCCGTGACGGAGGAATGACCGCCGCAACAATGGTCGCACTTCTCGCTATGACCGGTCAAAGTCTATCCACCCTTGTCAGGCAGTTACCCCAGAGGCATATGATAAAAGAAAAGATCTTAACCGCGCACGGCATATTGCTCATCGACCAGCTTCATAAAAAGTACGCTCTGGAATCCGTTGATAATACTGACGGCCTGAAAATAAAGAGGCATAATTCTTGGGCGTTAATCCGGGCGTCCGGAACTGAACCACTCATCCGTATCATGGTCGATGCCGAGGACAGCACATCGGGGTCTGTACTTTTTCAGGAAATAAAAAAGTCGGTAATTGAAATTCTCAGGAATGCATCCTGACTTTTCGGATTTCCTTGAAATATGAAATGTAAAATATTATATCTGATTTTCCTTTTACATACCACAAATGAGAATAACCAGATTTGAAAAGCCTGTAAAAGGTATCGCTCTATAAAATCATTTGAAAACCAGATTTCCTGAAAAATTCTTTTTAAAGTTAAAATAAGAGTAAATCTGCCATTTACTCAAAACAAAAAGTATATTTACTATTTTGAATAATTTGACTTTGCTTAATCACATCTGCATACACATGGTATAAAAATGATTTTATCTGCATCAATTACCGAAAGGATAAAACAAGCACTTGCCGCGGATGATGGAGAAGAAATTGATGCTATTGTTATTGATATGTCACGGTTTAAGGGGAAACATGAACGTACACTGATGCAGCGCACAGTGAATTCCGTCATTGTTGAGTATGCATTCCTGAAAAACAAACCGAATCTTTTATCAACACTCCATGATATCCCGGAAGAAGGATCTGAAGATCTCTTTTCTCAGATCGTAAAACAATATATTACAACCAGAGATATTCAATGGTTTAACGCGCTTCTCGACCTCCCGAAAAGACTGGGAAAAAAAAGTTTGCAATCACAGATGATTGCATTTATAGCACAGATGCTTATTTCAACGGGTATTTCCGAATCGGATCCAATGTATATAGAACAGGGATTATCAGCCCTGAACAAGATTCCTTTCAGGAAGTACCGGTCAGATTCTATTACAGACTGCATTCCCCGGCTTACCAAATGGATGGTTACGAGTAGCAGCATCCCTGTTCTGTACCACGCTCGGGATCTTATTGGTGAGATTAACGATATATCAAAACGTGCGGTACTTCATTCGGAACTAGCACAGGTACTTGCCACTATTGCTATTCAAAAAAAGGATATGAACATATTTCTGGAAAGCATACGCCTTGCAGCAACGATTCGCCAGAAAATCCGCAGAAGAGAATGCTTTACCGACATCATCAACAAAGGGGTAAACTCGACATTTGTGAAGAACTTGATGGAAATCAAGGTATTTGTATTTAATTTTAAATCTCTCCCAGAGGAGATAGAGGGGGATATAATCAGTGCCCTCACCGAAAAACTTCTTGATTGTGAAAACAATAACGCACTCATCAACGATAATTTGAATTTTCTTTCCAGGGAATTTCCTTTTGCAAGCGGAATTATTATACAGAATCTTCTTACAAAAGCAGAGAGATCCGGGGATCAATGGTACCTTTCAAATGCAATTGAATTTCTCCGACATCTTCCATCAGGGAAAAAATATCCGGTCAGGGAGATTATTCATGCGGGAAACACAATTGCCAGATATTCGCATTCATCTACGGTTCTTATAAAGTTGGTACCATTTATAGAGAAAAACTGTGAAAACCAAGAGTCCGCCCGGATCTATATCCAGTTTTTACAAATAATGTTGCTTACAGGAGATCTTGATAATGCTGTCAAATTATTCAGGAAAATAACATATCCGACAGAAATTCTACCGCAATACTGCAATTGCCTTGCAAAATTAATAGAGGAATGTATTTTTCACGATCAACAATCCACTCAGCTTCAAGAGATTTTCGGAAAAACAGACCCCATAATTTTTTCTGATGCACTGTATCAGGCAATTCACCAGATAAGTCATGCGACCCCGTTTGAAGATATTGTAAAACATTGTGAATCATTAAAGCAGGTTCTAACCTTGTATTCCGGATGTGATACCCTTGTCCTCGACAGTATTTCAACTTTAATAAACCGGGGATTTCTTGATTCGTGGGATTCTTCGATTCTGGTAGATCTTGCAAAATCGATTCAGGATCAATCAATACGGGAAGAGGCAATTTCAACAGTCGTTATGAAACTTGCAGCGATTGGGGTCCGGACTGGAAACCGGGATTTTCTCCAGCAAGCAGTTGGAATCACCTGCCTGATTGAGGGCCAGACAACCCGGTCTGCAACGCTAAGCAGCATAATTGACGACGCTGCACTTCTTGCTGCGTCCCAGGGAGATCTTGATCTTCTTTTGCGGATGCGAATATGGAGCAGTTCACTGCTGGATCCAAGCCTTGTACCCTATGCGATGACAAACATTATTGAGGGTGTGATAAAATATGCGACCGGCAAGCATGTTCCTGAAGCTCTCGACGATGCATACCGGATTGCACAGGACATTGAAGATCCCTCCTTACGGATGCAGTTATGTGAACGCATTGCTGAGTCGTTTGTCAGGATTGGGTGTGATATCATACAGGATACCACTCCCCAGAAAAGCCGGTTGTGTAAAAATATCCCATTAAAACCATTTAAAACAGGTTTGCAGTTACTGAAATCAGAGATTAAAAAACCCCAGATATCACTGAAAATTGCCGGAATGATAGATATCATTCTCTTCTCCTCAAAAAAGAGTGCCTGTACGGATTATATTCTCCCTCTCGCATTGTATTCAATTGAGATCGAGGATCCCATGGAACGTAATGCCATGATGTCCCGTATTGTCGCAAACCTTAATGAGGATCTCGTCCACCCGGACTCTGCAGATCCCTACGAAGTATTGGCGTATATCCTCCAGACACATTACCGGGCGAGCTCATCAACCGAAATTATTGATCTGATACACAACTTCCTTGATCTGACACGTGATCCGTTCGTAAGACTCAATGGTCTCTGTGCTCTTGCAGATTCAGCGATGCAGATACATGAGGAAAACGGTGCCCGTATAATTCTTGATGAGGTTTTTTCAGTTGTACCAAAACTTCCCGCCGAATACCAGAAAATACTGGTCCTGGCAGATTTAACAATCGGATATCGCGATCTCGACCCGGAAAAAGCAATATTCTGTCTTAATGAGGGACTGAAACGACTGAACATTGTCGAATTTGAGAAAGATACCGTTGCACGCCGCCAGATTGTGTTTGCCATTGTCTGCATGAAGGGAATCCTGCCTGATGACAAGCGTACAAGTCTCGTATTAGAGGCCATAGCAAAATTTTCTGACCCCATTGAGTACGTCAAAGCACTAATTTCTGCCTATTCCATGGTACGTGAAGACAAAGAACGGTGCAAACTTGCCATACACCAGATTTCAGAGGCCATCGAAAATGTTGACTCCCTGTACGATCAGATGCTGCTCATTTTAGAAGTAGTGCCGCTCGCGATACAGACCTGTGATGATAATACGCCACTGATCCTCTTAAAAAAGGCAGAGACACTGGCAAAAACCATAAATATCCAGTACATTGCTGATACAATTCATGATGAAATTGGCAAAATATTATCTGATCTCTCAAGAAAACAGGAAAATGCACAGTATCTGAAAAAAACTGCTGAAATTATTAGCCTGATAGAAGATGACGAATTGCGTCAGTATCGCCTGTCCCAGATTGGTTATGAGGATGCACCAGAAAAGAGCACCATGTATGCAAAAATCACAACATTCTCGAAAAGGATAATCAATGAAGGACACCAGCCCGGTCAGATTATGGCACTTGAAAGGATTGTTCGATCTGTGACCGATCGGGGGAAACGGGCATTTTTATTCTGTAAGATTTCCATTTTTTTCCGGGACAAGGACGATCTGAAAACGGCAAAACGTATGCTGAATAATGCAATAAAAGAAGCAGAAATTATCAGGCCTCTTTCAAAAAGAGCATATGTACGGTGCGATATCGCAATGAAATTGTATGGCGCAGGGTATGAGAGCGCGGGGCAGGATATTCTCGATGATGCGATAGACGCAGCAACCAATATCCGGCAGTCAGCCCTTCGAAATGAGGTCTTTAACGAATTAGGACTGGCGATCAGAATTATGCAGGGGATGCAAGAGTGAAAACCCTTGAGATTATTATCACAGGAAGAGTACAGAAAGTGGGATTTCGCGCTTGTGCAAGAAAGATAGCAATTGATTTAAGCGTGACCGGAACGGTTATGAACCTGGCAGATGGGAGAGTTCAGATCTTTGCAAGTGCAGATCCGATAATACTTGAAAAATTTATTTCGATGCTCTATGGCTGTCCTCGTGCAGTGATACGTGATGTAAAAACTAAGGAAATGGTGGTACAAACCTATAATGAATTTTCGATCATCAAAAATGACGGGAGAATTAGTACATCACTGTAAAATCTTCCATTTTTTGTATCGCCTTTAAAAAATTATTTACCTGATAATCAATTTTCTGATTATTAATAGACTTTTTGAAGGCGCCGATGAGTTTTTTTATCAACGCATCTGAAAGCATGCATCGTGAAGACGTCTGCTCAAAGTCATCGGGTTTAAGAGCGTCCTGAGTAGTACTGCACACAACGGAATCGATCATTTCTGCCTTAAAAGGTCCGATAAAATCCTGTACAAGCGCACCGGCCCCCTCGTGCAAGAGACCAAGATCCGGATCCAACCGAGCTCCAATTACCGAAACACAGCAATTCCCATAGAGCATGGCGTAGCCAAACGAGAGCATTGCATTGACGGGGTCACACTGTGGCCGGACCGTGCGTCTCCTGAAATTGAAAGATTCCGGAATAACCCGCGAAAGGATTTCGTAATACATATCAGTTGTAAGATTTGATAACCGTCGGATTTCATCCAGTTTAACAAGATACTCGAGTTCATTAAGGGCATTATGAAGAACCTGCAGTTCTCCTGCATATACAATTTCTCTTCCCTTCTGATCCTGAAGTCGTTCAATGGCAATAAGACGGGATCGAAGAGATGCCTTTGCTATCATGGTTGCATACCTATGGCGAGGTAACTCTTCCTGGAGGCGTTGAATTTCCTTATCTCCATAATGTCCATAGGGTCGTATAATCCCAACAGGAGTACCGTCCGGTTCAAAAAAAGAGATATTGGACCCATTCTTCAGCAGATGTGTAACTGTCGTCGAATTCAGGGTATGGCCTCCGACAATGAGAAGATTATTGACATCTTCAAGAGGGTATTCTTCAACAATTCCTTTATTAACAATAATTAAATTTTTTTGAGTGGACTTGATATGGGAGCCAAAGCCATACACTGCCAGCCAGGGGATCGCTCTTGACATAAAAACCCACACGAAATGCTTGAATTAATCTAATAAGTGCCATTTTCCCCTTGATTAAGGCATCGTTTAGTGAGTGATCACTTCATTCCGCCGAAGATGTTTACACATAAGGTCTCGATATGTTTTAAAATTTTCAGATTAGAACTCTTTTGAGAGCATCCCCATCTCTGTAACTATCCACTGGTTTTTAGAGACGTTCATGTGCATAATAATTAATGCCCGGGTCACGGTACGGCGCTGGAAGGTCCGGGTAACAGAACAATGGAAATCGTTACGATCCTATTTGAAAGCCGTTCGAATATTCTCACGTTTTTAGTATTGCTCTGACGTTGCGAAGTTTGCAGTATTACAATTAAACGATAAAGTCTGGTAGTATGGTGCCACGAATTTTTTGTGTTTTCAGTACTTTACTAATTTCAGAATGGATCAATAACCCCAAAGTTTGCTGCACACCCCCAATCCGGATTCTGGCCCATAATGGCCTCCGGGAACCCGATCGGGTACCAGACAATACAAAGTCCGATCAAAAAACACTCCTTACAGAACACCGCTAAAGGGAAAATATAAC
>Ga0181529_10004171_pt1 | contig 15824 bp, 23 predicted proteins | sample PEATcosm2014_Bin_36_FD_119763 | JGI IMG/M metagenome (GOLD analysis project Ga0181529, IMG submission 119763) | Peatland microbial communities from MTU Mesocosm Facility, Houghton, MI, USA - PEATcosm2014_Bin10_30_metaG | ecosystem: Environmental > Terrestrial > Soil > Wetlands > Peat | place...
ATGCGGTCTTCGGACCCGATGCGGTTGGGCCTACCGAAGACCCATTGACCGTGGCCGTTCCAGTCACCGTGAGAACGATAGTGGAACCCGGCACGAGTTCAGGACCACCGCCAGTGATAATGACCGCTGAAGTACCGTCCGTCGCCAACGTCTGACCGTAGCCATAATTTGAAGTATTTGCCCCGGCCACATTCGACCACGGTACGGTTGTCGCCGGAAGAGAATCTACTCCATTGGTGACGATATTCCCCGTTGATACAAGAGGGGCCAGTTGCGGCTCTTCCACTCCCATCTTGTAGACCAGGCCATCGGAGCGCACCTTCATCATGCCGTTCGATGGAAAAGCAACCGTGTTGCCGCTGATGAGGTACTTCGTGTTGAGGGTTGTCGCGCCTTGAATGGCAGCGTCACCAACATACATCCACGGCTGGACTGAGGAGTTGGGCCGGAAGGGAATCAGGGATAGAGGGTTCCCCGTCAATCCTGTAGCGATATCCGTGTTTCCGTTGTAGAGGGTCGTTCCTGCCCCGGAGATGACCGTGTAGCCGCTTATAGGACCGTTGGGAGTGGAATCATTCAACCGGCGAATCGAATGCACCACGTCGCCAAGAGTGTAGATTGCATTAGACAGGATGTTGCGGAATGTGATCGAACCTTTGGCGTACTGACGGACATTGACGCAAATCGACAGAAAACCAGCCTTGATCCGATTGATCGGATTCGTGAGGTCGATACCGCGGAAGCTAAGCGCCATCTATCCCTACCTTATCCGACGATTCCGCAGACGACCACTTTGTTCGCCGCCGTGTCAGCGTCAATCAAATAATCATCTGGGTTGATGTTGTCACAGTTCGAAAGACCGTCAGGAAGAGGGACCGCCATATTTGGGCCTATGACCGCCACGATGAAATTAGTGTTCGCCTTCGTCACAGATAGACCAGAAACTTTACGCAAAACGTATATCAGGCCAGTGTTCGCCCCTGTAGTGAAATTCAACTGCCTCACTGTCCCGGTGGGATTCGTACCGCTAGGAGTGGTCTGTGGCCCCACGTTGGTATTGAGACCTACTGGAGTTCCCGGTGTGGCGACAGTGATCTGACCTAAAGGCCAAATACCTGAAACTGGATTTGTAAACGCTGAAATCGTCATCGCTTCTCCTCTGCAAACCTCGGCTGGTCCTCATCCTGACGGCTTACCGGAGGTCGAATATCTGTTGGGAAAATTCCACTCTCGCGGAGCCTTCGATTCGTATTCATAGCCTCTGCGATAAATCCTTCATGGAGACTCATCGAACTCTTGAACTCCGCTCCGCCCTCTTTGAACATCGCCAAGTGTTGAGCCTCGTCGAGAATCGAGTCCATCACGTCCCGGCCTACTTGGACGAAAGCGCCATCTGACGTTGGTATAGGCGCATTTCCCACGAGAGATAGAGTCACCGCCACGTTTGTTGCTGCCGGGATGGGGGGTGACACTGCGAACAGGTCGATCCCCCCTCTTATGATTCCCGGTTGCGCGGCGCTGTTCGTCTGCCACTCATAATCCATTTCGTCAGCCTCAATCACTGAAGGCGTGTCACAAGGCACATTGTCGATTCTCGCCTGCGTCAGCCACGGCATCGAAACCATCAACTTCAAACCCTCTTCAAACCGCTTCTCGCAGTATTGAGCACGAAGGAGGTCTTGGGACTCTCCCTCTTCCCTTAACAAGTCGGCCATCATGCCGAACTTCAATACCCAACTCCAATCGTCGGGAATCAGGAGTGGAGAAGAGGTGGGAGGAGTCACTGTACCCCCGGAGAACATGGCGAGAATGTCGAGAGTGTTTGGCACGTTAGATGGCTCGTCGAATGTCAGATACAGAGGAGGTCCGGCCAGCACATCCCACGACAGCGGAGGGCCACCCGCCTGAAGTCCTCCATTATTGAAATACTCAAACGCCATCCCGTCATCGCGGTAAAGCGTTGAAGCAACGCCTTGACTCGCAGCCGGAACGAATCGAACGCGACGAACATCAAGAACACTCTGCGAGGTCGAGTCGGGCAACTGTACGGAATTTGTCCCCGGCGTCATTGAGATAGACAGCGGACCCATGTAACACGCAGCCGCCTGAAGTATCGTATCCCGTCTTCCTTGAAAAGCGTTCACGAAATCCATCAGAGAGAACTGGTTTGTCCCGGTCCAGGTTCCGTTCCCTGTTGGCGGCTCTAAAAGATGATACTGAGCAATGGCGTACACATCGGAGTCAGTGAGAGTTTGATAGCGAGGGCTGGTTGGATTGGACCCCACAAGAGGGTTATTGCCGTTTCCCGTGCTCTGCCAAGTTTTCGACGCGCTCGTGTAGGTTGCGGTCCAGTTCTGAATCCACGTCTGAGTCAAGCAATTCCAAAGTCTCAACGCCTCTGCGATGTAGAGATTCAACTCAGTTTTCAACCACCGGACGTTCCCATGATCGTTCAGGCGCAGGGCGAGTTCCTGCTCAGCCTGAAGGCTGGTCTGGTAGGCGAATTGAGTGTTCTGTGTCATCTACCTCTTTCGGCTGCGTTTTGCTTCTCGCTTCGTTTTCAAAGCAATAGCAATCATCTGCTTACGGGCCTTTTGCTTCCCGTACTTCTTCGCCGTCCTCTTGAACGTGTGACCGTGCCGCAACTCGTCGAAATTCGCCCTTGTTGCGGCGGTCGTGTCGGATTTAATCAGCGGCATATCAGCCTCTCTTGTGAACCTTCTTCCGCTCTGACTTCGCAGCGTGCTTGTTGAGCTTCGCCTGAACTGGCAACTTCAACTTTCCAGCCGCCCTACCCGATTCACTCGCGTTTTTCTTGTGCTTCATAGTCTTCTCCTCGTGCAATATCGCACTAAACGTTGCGAGCCGTGACCAGCCCGGTTTCAGGGTTGAAGGTTGCCGGGTAACCGTATCCAGATACCCTACTCATCACCGAGTACCACATATCCACTCGATCCCTATCCTCAGACCGAATGTTCTTCAACTGCGCTCCAGCTTCTTTCGCCGCCGCGCCCATCAGGAACCTGAAGTCTGCACCCGCTCCACGGGGATTCGCAGCATCTTTGTTTGCCTCTGCCCACTCATAAGCCTTCACTCTCGCCAGAGTCTTGATAAGGTGCTCTGTGATCGGGAAGGGAACCGTGTCTGTCGGATTGACCAGATCAGCTCCGTCCCTCATGTACCACGTCGAGTAAGCGAACTGCGTCTGAGGTTGAGGGTACAGTTCGTACATCATCCAGCCCAGCGTCGAAGAGCCGGGACGAGCGTCCACTTGGTACGGGATGATGCAGCCGGGATTCGAGAACACCTGTCTCTGCGGGTCGTACTTATTCGCCTGATCGACGTACTTCTTTGCCGTACCCACACAGAGGTCAATCGAGTTGTTCACATCGACAACCGACTCCCATGAAGCGAAGTCCTGAACCGGGACAGCGTAATAGCATTGGTAGATCGAATAACCCTGCCCAGAACCTGACGAGGTTTCAATCCACGGCCTATCCAAAGTCAGCGTCGAAACTCCGTCATAGGCGATAATGTTGTAGATCGTGCTTGCGCCGACCCGGAACTGCCTCTGGGTGATGAGGGATACAGCGGTGGATGCAACCGCCCATGCAGCACTCGCCGTCGCGTCTCCGGTCACTGTAGGGCTTCCCAGAGTGGTTGTAGCGGAGCCTTGATTCACTAGACCGGGAGTAGCAAAGCCACCATTGCAGAGTTGAAAGCTCCAGCCCCGGAGTTTGCGTACATCGGTCCAAGCCTCGCGGAGATGCTTTCTCGCCAACAGTCCGGAGTAGTTCGGCACCGTGCCCCTCATCTCGGCGATCATGGTTGCCAAACTCAAAGCATTCTCCTAAAAAAAGGGGCCGAGGCTGTAATGCCCCTGCCCCAAGGCTGTTTGACCGCGATGCACTTACCGCCCTTGATACCTCAACCGGACCGTCTCGCCTGAAAGGTTCGCGCCAGCATTCACCTGAGCAAGAATCGACATCAGAGTAGGAGTGTTCATCGTCGGAGGTGTACCGCCTGTACCTGTTACCGTTGCCGAAGTTGGAGCAACCGTGTACACGCCGGGGTTGGTGATGGTGATCGTCCCCGTGGTGGCCGTCAAAACCTTGAATGTTCCCGAAGCCGTCACGGTTGATGTTCCACCGCTGAACGCGATGGTTCCCACGTTCCCGACAGTCATACCCGATCCGGCTACGTTCTGCGTGGCTGTCACACCCTGCCCGTTGACTCCCGAAAAGAACCACAAAAGTTTACACGTCTTTCGTGATCCTGTTCCGGTAGGCTGCGAAGCGATTTCGTAGTTTCCACTCACGGAAATGTCCATGATGTCCACGAAATCGAGGGCACTCAACCCTTGAGTGGCTATGCCTGTCTGAGTGTTGAGGTTACCAATGGTCTCGCCCCCGCTAACGTACGATGCGGGTCCGGTGTGGTCTACGACCACCATCTGCTTGTCGCCAAGACGAGCCGGGTAATCAGCTAACCTAATGTCTCCCATGTTAGAACCTCACGACTGAGCGAGTATTGCGAATCAGGCCAACCGAGCTAACAGCCGATGCCGCAAGAGCATAGCCAACAGCCAATGCGGTAACTGCCGTATTGATTGCTCCAGCCGCCGTCGCGTTGAATGTAGCCGCCGGAGTGCTGGTAATCTGGATCAAATCGCCGAACGCTGTGGGAACAGTGCCAGATGCGGCGTAAAGCACCTGCATTTTTCCGTTGATCTGCATGAACGCGTAAGGCAGAGCCGTCCCAAAATTCGGGTCAATGCTCACGCCAGCGTAATCGGGGGCGTTTCCAGACACCACGGTGGTCACCGTGGGAATTCCGGTAGATGCGGCAGACGTCAGCCAGAACAACGGGGTTCCAAAAGCCACCTTGCCAGTCACAGCAGGATCAAGCTGAACCCATTCATATGTTCCAGAGAACAACTGACCCACAACAGCCTGAACGGTTCCGGCGGTGCCGCCAGCAGCGATGGTGAATGTCGGAGCCGTAGCCACTGTATAGGAGCCGGGGGTGCCTCCATACGTAACAGATGCCGCCGTCAACGCGCCACCAGAGATGGTGTAGGAAATCGTCGCCAAACCAGTCGAGGCCGTCGCAGAGTACGTGCCGTTAGTCTGGCCTGAACCGGCAGTCAAGATTTGAATGCTGACCACCTGCCCGTTCGAATAGGGGGCAACATCCAAATCACCATACTCGGCGATCTGACCAACACCGAGTCCAGTGTTGATAGGGATGCCGGTTTCAGCGTCCGTTGAACCTGTGACCGTGGCAGAGGCCGCACTGTTAAGAAATCCGCCGGGGATGTATCCAACAACTGTACGCATGACTCAAATCCTTTCGTTTGCGAAACTTATCCGTTGATGCCGTAACCTTGACCGCTCATCTTCGGGCTTGGCGTGTAAACGTTCAGCGCCAGGTTGATGAGCAATGCGTCGTTGGTGTTATTGTTGTACACCTGATTCTCGCGTGCGCCGAACATGAAGTCCGGGTCATCGGAGGGGCGATACTTCCACACCTTGCCATGCAGCGGCCAAATCGTCTCGCCAACCGTGATATTGGTCGAGGCCGGAAGGTTCGACTGGCTGGTTGCGCCCGTCGCTGTCGATGCGGAGGTGAAGGTGCTCGTCAGGTTGCTCGTTCCGATGTAGCTTGTCGGGAACGACTTGCCCCATGCCGCGCCAGGGGTCAGGATGTCCATGTGGATGACGGTTCCCATGAATAGAATGCCCGTCATGTCGGGAACGCTCGGCAACAGGCCCTTCTTCATCTCCCATGAGGTTGTGAACTGTTGCTGGGTCTGAAGAGCCGATGCGATGTACCCGAAGCAGTTCGGGGTGGTGATGGTCAACTCAGGAGTCTCGCCATTGCAGAACTGAATCTGCCGGATGAGGAACTGAATCAGAGCGCGAACGCTAATCGCTGCCGCCGATCCATCGGAGTTGCCGAAGAAGAACGGGATGGAGTTGTTGGCGCTCGAAATCGCTCCGTTGCGAACCTGCTGCCCGTAGTTGGTGAACACGTCACCCTGCCACGAGTTGTTCAAGCCGTCATTCAGAGCCTCGGCCATTCCATTGACCGCCGTGGTACGGTTGCTGGCAATCTGACCGCTGACCGCTGCCTGACCGTGCCAGTATCCGTCTACCTCAACGTTCGTCGCAATGGAGGCGATAGCGTTGCGATAGTACAAATCCTTGAGCTTGATCTTCGCGTTCGGCCCCTTATTCTGGACCTGAACCGAGAACGTCTCCAGCATATCGCGGGAGGTGTACAGGCGGGGAGAGAATGCCATCGCCGCGAGTTGCTGGACGTGCTCGATGTCGAAGTTCGTACCCGGCGAAGCGGAGCCAGCCGCAGGCGAACCCATGATGAACGGCTCCTCCATCAGCTTGCCGCCGCCGAACGGGTCGATAGCACCGATGGCCCTCATGTGTTGCTGATAGGCCGTCTCGACAAACCAGTTGTCGTAGGCTACATCGGCAATGTAGTCGTTGAAGGTACTAGCTTGGACATCGCCATTAAAGGTAGGATCGGACATTTGATTCTCTCCTCAAAACTGAATTACTGAACGCGGCTTCCCGCGAGTAAATCCCTGTACTTCTCCTGCCGTGCGGCGTTCGATGCCTCACGTCCCACCGAAGTCTTCCATGAATCCTTCTTCTCGGCAGGCAACTCCCTGAACTTGTCGAATTTGCTGGCGCTCGGAGTAACTGTCTCTCCGTTCGAGCCGTGCTTCTGTTCATACTCGGCGATGGCGGCTTTCCGAGCTTCGTCACGGATACCGTCCTCGTACTTCTTCTTCTTTTCGGCTTCCTTGGCCTGCTCTTTTCCAGCCAGATCGTACTTGCGGTCGATGTACGCACGCAAAGTCTCGCCGGGGCGCTTGGCTTTGTCGAAGTCCTCGTACTCTGTAACCGGGTCCAACTCTTCGCCGGTCAATTTGCGATACCTGTTCGACAGAGAGATTAGCTCCATGTTGACTTTGGCGGCGGTAACGATGTCGGAGGTGTAGTCTTTCGCGGAAGGAGTTTCGTCTTTCTTCGGAGGGGGTGCGGCGGATTCGTCGATCCACGCATCGGGAACGTCGTAGCCTTGAGCCTTGAGACTCTTCAGATACTCCGTCTTCTCGGCCAACTTCGCCTGGGCCTTGGCGTACTCCTGATCTTTCTTGGTGTACGTGGGAATCAGAGTCTCCTCATTCCACTTCTTGAGATTCGTCTCGATTTCCTGAGCCTTCAACATCGCCGTCTTGCCGTTCTCTGCGTCGGTTATGAAGCCCTCAAGAATCGAAGTGTAGGCCGGGTTGCCGATCATTGATTCAGCAACATCGTCCGCTACTCCACGCGCCTTCAGAATCGCTCTTATGTCCATAGTTCCTCGCTAGATGGGTGGTGCCTGTGGTTGGGATGGAGATGTAGTCGCCGATACTTTGGACTGCACCTGCTGAACGAGTTTCTGAATCCCATCTGCCTGCTCGGAAGCGGCAGGAAACACCTGACCCAGCATCTGCGAGAGTTTCGCAAGCTGCATCACGATCTGGACAACTGCGCCAGAAGGCGCTCCACCTCCACCCTGCGGTGACTGAGGAGCGCCCTGCGGTGCGGGTTGTGGCATGGTTGCCATTACCGTTTACGTCTCGTCTTGTGCTCGGTGGCCTTGAAACCGCCGTGGATCTTCAGATCCTTGCGGGCCTTGCCCTTGTGCTTGCTGTGCTTGACACGCTTGACATGCTTCATGGTGTTTCTCCTTTGGTTGAGATCAAAATAGAAAAGGCTCAGAGCCTTTTCCGCTCTGAGCCATGTCTGCAAATCCAAAGGACGCATCCAGAATCTCGTTAAAGCAACAATACACCAAAACCCCAGAAGTCAACAACTATTTTTTGTCGTTCTCTGTTTCCGTCATCCGGCGTATCTCCGTGAACACCACGTCATTGACCCCTCCATTGCCTGGAAAGTTGACCTCGAAACGCCCTCTCCACTTGTTCGCTCGAAAGAACGTGAAGAGCTTTCCGATGGTTGTTTCATCCTTTGCGCCTTCCCATTTGGCGATGGCGTGGCCTTGCAATTTCACATCGAACTCCGGCTTGAACTCTTCCATCTTGCTCTCCTTAGCTGCTAGTGATTGTCGAACGTGGTCCTTCCGCGCTTCCCTTTGACTTCATGTGCGGAGGCTTGTTCCCGGTAGGGGGTCGCCCCGGCTTCGCTCCACCAGCCCCACCTTGAGCCTGCGGAGGACCGGCAGCGCCTTGTGGCTGAAGAGATGTAGCCAACTCCTTCATCTTTTCCGCAAACTCCAACTTCATCTTCTGTTCGCTCTGCCACTTCTCTACTTCCGTGTTGCCTTCCAATGTTCCCCAGTTCGGTATGTCGAGAGCCTTTGCCACCGTCTCCGATGAGACGATTCCACCGCTGCGCTGATACTGAAGCAAAGTCATCTTCTGCTTCGTCTGCACCTCCCCATGAAGCGTACCTGGGGCCACTTGTGCGTGGATGTTGCCGCAGAAATTCTTCACCCGATCCATTCGCGTGTAGATCGACGGCCCTTCTTCGGGATTCTCGTCAGGTCCGTGCGAGGGAACCAACTCTTCAGGATTGAAGTCGAAGACCTCTTTCGACACTCCACCCGGCCCCACGTACTGCATGATCCTTCCCGTGGGGTAATACTGCATCACGTCGTAGAGGACCATCTCCATGATCTCGCTCATCGGCGATTCCATGCCATGAGAGATGTCCGTGGCAATCGGTCCAGCTTCTTCCTGAGCCTTCTCTATAGCGTTGTCTGCTGAGGCTATCTTGGCTTTGGCGAGGTTCTTGAGAGCGTCGAGGCCCAACATATAGTCCTCGTCGTCGCAGAGCGTCTTGAGCCAGTTGAAGCCCCATTCAGGGATACTCAGCAACTCAACCGGGAGAAGCGTCTTGATTACCTTCTCATCCACTGGACCATCTACGCCGAGTCTGACCCCCTCCTCGTAAGGGTCGAACTTATCCATCGTCTTGCGGTTGATGCCTGCGTCCTTGTTGTACATCATTGCCGGGTCGAATCTCTGTTTTGCCGTCTGGCTCAATCCCCGCATGAACGAACGGCGCTCGTCTCCAACCGATGCGATGTCTTCCGCCAGAGAGTACCCCGGCTCAAACGGCCATTCGTCAGCCGAGAACCTTGCCAGCGGATGCATCCCGTGCCAGTCGTGGAAGGGTCCATCGTAGATCGGAACATCCATCCCGGTCTGAGTAATGAACAGCCGAAGGTTCGGATAGAGGAAACAGTCCTCCTCTTCAGCCTTGCGCGTCTTCCTGATCCCCGCCTGCACGAACTCCGCTGTCGGCAACTCCTGACCGAGATAGGGAACGATGTAAGATTCCATCGAACCCGGCCTGCCCATCGGCATCGGCTTCTTGGTGTCGTTCATGCTCAGGTCACGGACGGTCGTGTATCGAATCTCATCCATTACCGCCGTCCACGCCGCCGAACTCATGTCCCCATTTCCAGCCCGGAATCTCTGCGCCAGAGTCATGCGGTCTTTTGCCGCGTTGCCGCTGTACCTTCGTCGAGCAATCGGACGGAGCTTCGATTGAAATCGTGGGAACTTGGCGTGCGCCTCGTACTCAGGCATGAATCGAATCCTGGTCCACGCATAGCACCCCTGAACGCTGTTGTCGTCTGGAACCTGAAAGGGAAGGCAGTCGTTGCAGGAGTACTCGTCGAAGTCAATTCTCTTGGCCGACTTAGCCTGAAGACGGATATTCCGGTAGACAGGGGAGATGAACGAGTACCCACCTGCCACAAGCCACTGAGTCGTTCTCTTGAAGTGCTGAGGAAACTTGCCTTCAAAGTAGACCGCTCTCCAGACCTTGTTGAGCATCGTCAGGAAGGATTGATATGCGGGGTTTTCAGAAGAGTAACCGTCAACGGGCCGAATGTCGGCGATGTTCGCCACGACTTCACGTAGCGCCCGTTTCTCGCGGTTGAAGTTCAGATTAGAACGGGACTGGTTGGGGAGTCTCGCATCACGGCCTGAGATCATCCCGATAGCACGTTCAACATCTTTCCCTGCCGTCAGGCTTGCGTTGTACTGCTCTCCAGCGGAAACTACATCGGCTACCCATGACATTCGAGCGGAAGCATTGTCCCGGCCTTCGTTCGGTGGTGGTTGCCAATGTCTAGTATCTTGATCGTCCCTGCTCATGGTCTTTCCTCTTCTTGCTGAACCAAATCCAGCGATATGGGAGTGAAGAGATGCGATCCGAACGTCAATTCCGTGATGAGAAGATCAGCCCCATCAGTTATCGCTTTTCTCTCCTCGTCTGTAAATCTGAATCGGACGGTCATTCCCTGCGTTCCGTCTGTATACTTCACTGGAAGGATGATGATGGGAAGGTATTCCGGTTGGTCCAATGCGATGACCCGCTCAAGACCGACAGAATCTTTACCGTGTACAGGAGAGACAGAGTTCATGCCATAGCCTCCACCAGTTTGCCGATCTGGTTCACTTCGTTGTCCTGCAATCCACGCTTCTTGTTGAGCAGTGCCGCCTTCGATGTGGACTCTTCCTGTTGCTCGATGACCAGACTGGCGCGAGTCAAGTCAGGTTCATCGGCGATGATGCGATAGAGCAACCGATCTTTCTCTTCAAGGCTGGCGAGTGTCTGTTTGGTCAGGCGCTCATCTTCAGCCGAGATGCACCCCTGAGCCAGCCTAAGTTTGCAGTTCGCCTTCAGGCGCTCACGAGCCGTCGCGGAACGCATGTGTTCCTCAACCTTCATGTTTCGGAATCGGTTGTACTCCTGAGCGGCCATGCGGCGGGAGAATTGCTCGACCTCAGAGATTGTCTCGCATTGGACCCTGCGCCAGCCGGGGAAAGGCTTCATCCTTGAATCGGGTGCGATCATCAACTGACCGGAGATGTTGTGAATCCAGTAAGTAGTTCCGTTCGTTATCTTTCCAGTTGAAATCATGCCGCATCCTCAAGGCTATCGAAGAAAGCCTCTGCTCCAGGGTTAGGAACTGATTGGACCCACGGGGAATAGTCCACCTCGTATCCCTCGTCCTGCGCTTTAGAGTACCGCTTTTTTGCCCTCTCCGCCATAACATCCATGTCGTGAAGGGTAAAATACGACATTGCGGCGGCAAAGATTCGGTCATCATGCTTGCCCTGCTGGTGGTCCATCCTTGTCTTTCCGCTCTCGGTCGAACTCTGCTCAAAACCTTCAATTTCCTCCAAAAGCCAGCGGGAGTTGACCTCAAACCACCCATTCTCGACAGCGTTCTTGAAGGCGTTCAAAAGCATTGGACGGCTCCACTCGTTCGTGAACCATCCTTCAGGAGAATGAGTAGTCTGGATGACCCGGAGAGTCTTGATGTCGTAGCGGCGGAATTTGTGATGGTTCCTGAATCCATGAAGTTTCAGAGCGTGATAGCACGAATCTCCGAACTTCCTCTTCTGCTCGATAATGATCCTCGGTTGCTCGTCTTCCATATACTGACCATAGTACGCGGCGATTGCAGCCACCCATGCGAAGACTTCGACGTTCGAGATGTCATCAGCCGCAAACTCGGCTACCTGCACGTCGGCACACGCATCCGTACCGTCCCTGTTGACTGTCATTGCCGTCCGGTCCCCGCCTACTCCAGTACCAGGGTCTACCGAGATCGAGTACCGCGCTCCCTTTTCCGGGTGATGATAGATCAGGAGTTTCTTGAGAGGATCAAATCCCTTGGACTCCGTATCCCCACGTAGAGGCATGAGAATCCACTCCAGCCTCACGTCGCCGGGAGTCTTCCATGGAACAGCTATTCGTTCCTTCTGGTAATCAACCTCATGCGGAGCCGGGTCGTGCTTCTCGGCTATGCCGTCACCGATCAGGCCGTAGACATCGACCGTGTGCTTTCTCCCTTTGTCGATGCCAGAGATTGTCTCCCGGTCGAAGACGGAATCGTTCTTGCCGATCAGAGCCTCAAAGTCGTCGCAGGGCATGTGACGCAACCATGACTTCTGCGCTCCCCGGCGAAGTGCGCTCTCGTAATTGAACTCCCAAAACCACTTCTGCTCAATCGGCATCGTCCATTCTTTTCCGATGACACGAGTGATCGCCTCAGAATTTCTTGCGTACGCCTCGCACCTGTTCGCCGTTGCAATCGTTCTGCTGTTCGGCTCCCAGCCCTTCGGAATCGGAAACTCCTTCAGCCACTCAGCCTTGGGATAAAGCTCTGGCGTCAGGAACCACGGAATGAAGAGCGGATAAAGCCTTGAACGGCCCTGGAAGTAGAATTCCTTATTCTCAAGCCACTGCCGCGCCCACCATCCCGTGTTTCCGTTTCCTGTCGATTCCAAGATCATCAGGATATGAGGACCGGCGTGAACAGCCTTGAATAGACCTTCCTCAACCTGAACCTCGGCGTCTGGATAATCGCATAATTCACTCAAATGTATTGCTGTTGGCGTGGTTCCCTGGCCGATACCTGTTCTCATCGAACCAGACTGAATGACGATAGAAGATCCTACATGGGCGAACTCAAGCATAGCCTTGCCGCTGCGCTTGTCTTTGGTCTGCTGGGGAGGCAACCACCACGGCAAGTTCTCAAGAGCCGTGTACATCATCGTCATCATCTCGTAGGTCTTCTGATCGTCTACGCTGGCGATTGAAGCCTTGACGCCGATGGAGAATAAGGCCCTGTGAGTCATAAGGGCTTCGACCAGTGTAGAGAACCCACCTTGTCTTGCCTTAAGTAGTTGAATCTCAATAGGGTTTCCTTTGTCTTCCAAGTCTTTAATGACGTTGAATAGAACACGCTGCCCGCTGCGGAATTTGAACCGCATCAAAGTGTTCTCTGTGGCGATGTAGTGATAGCGGGTCAGGTAGTATTCAAAATTCAGAATACACATGGCGCGTTCGTTCTGAATCCACCGCTTCGTCTTTGCGTCGAATGTGGAGTCGTCCCAAACCACGTCACCCTTGGAGTTCTTCACTCCAAGGCTTTCTATGTATCGGTTGACCTTATCGACTTGCTCTATCGAGTGCTCGACCGGACGCCACTTGTACTTGGCTTCAAACCTGTCCAACTTCTCGTTAATGATTCTCTGGCAATAGATGGCTACACCTCGGCGTCCAAATACTCGACTTCAGGTGCGTTGATTGGGACGGTTGAAATCGACGATGGAACAGACGCCTCCAGTTGCGGCCTCACCACATCCTGAATCTCCCTCATGTAAGAGTCCATACTGGGCAATTCTTCTCCGTCATCGTCATCCTTGCTCGCCTGAACAACGGTTTGGTTAGCCTGATTCGCGTAGATGTTGGTTGTCGATCCCTTCGGTGCTTGAAGATTCCCGGTGATCTTGTGGAACATCTCCATCGCCTTCACGTCACCGTTCGTCTTACCGACCACCTTCATCTGTCTGGTTTCCACATCGTAGGCCGTGATGGGAACCTCGTCGGTAGCTGCCTTGATCGTCGATTCCATGACCTTCGGCTTGGCCATCGCCACAATCATGCGGCTGGAATCCTCCCCCTGCTGCATCAAAGCCCCGGTGACGACCTCGACAAATTCACGTGCGGTAAGGCCAGCAGCCGTGAAGATTTCTTCGATGGTGAGGTACTTCCTGTCTCCGACAGAGATGGAGTCCCACTTTTGCATGAAGGCGATTGCGTCTTCAGACTCGTCTCCACGGAGCGCCTCGATTGCGTTATCCACACTCCCTGCGCCACGAATGATACGTGGGGTAACATTCGGCACCCCTTCCATCAAAGACTCATCGAGTCCGAGATGCTTTACGGCGTACTCTCTCTTGGTCAGCCGGTGACGGTCGCTGCTGATGATTTTCGGTTTCTTCAAGGCTTTCGAGGTATTCCCGGCCTTCGCGCTCTTCTTCTGTTTCCCGGCTATACTTTGCGATGAATACTTCCGCCCCAGCTTTACCGGAGAACGTGTGCCCTTGTTGCGCATCGTTGAACCTCTTGAGTTGAAGTGTAAGCCCCTCTATCGCCTGAATCAATTCACTTTTTCTTGGCATACAGTTCGGGCCTCTTGAACCTGACCTTTTCGCGGCGAGGGCCAGCATGGGTGTTAACCATCACCGGGATCGGCAAATCGTTCTCCTCCCGCGCCGTGTTGGGGGAGTCTGTCTTGTAGTCTCCCGTCACCTTTTCGTCTACCACTTCTCCAACGTTCTCCGGGTCAGGCAGGACGGTTTCAGACCCCCATACCAGAGTCCCCGGAGTGATCGACCGGACGTAGGTCAGCTTCAGTTCAAAGTTGACAGAGAAGCCGGGATAGCACACATCGTCCTGAAGCGTGCAGTCCCGGTCAAGAGCGTCAGCAATCTTCCCGACGATGATCTGTTTGATTTCAGCCCCGCAGAGGGGGTCATTCAAGGTTTTCTCGGCTGGCATTTCGTTCTCCTACTGCACGATGCTGATTTTTGACGCGGGCCACTTCCATCGCACATAGACCTCGCAGGCCATGACAGACTGCTGGACAAACTGGAGAGCCTGATTCTTGGCGTCTCCATCTGGGATAGTGGCGTTGATTGTCTCGGCGAACTGCTTTGCCGATTCGAGGATGGACTTGATCGCCTCATCCTGCCCGTTTCCGTGACCCGGCTCGCGGAACCACTCGTCGATCTGGTACTGAGGGATCGCCATTACATCGCCTTTCTTACAGGCTTCTTTCTGGTTGAGGACTTCTCAAACTCCTGATCGGGAAGCGCACGCTTCACCTTTCCCGACAATCTCGGTGCGAACAACTTCTGATCCTTCAATGCTCTCTTGACCTTCACGGTTTCCTCCATTTCAGTTAGTTCAAATCGGCGAGTTCTTGACGGGGTGACGGATGAGAGATGGCGTTCGCTTCTCGCTCTTCTCTTCGGCTATGCGCCTATTCAATTCTGTCTTGGAAACACTGAGAACTTGCCCTAGCAGATCCTCAAAGGCTTTGTACTCGGAAGATTGCGGCTTTGACTTCATCTACTCATCAACCCTTCTCGAATAGCATTTTGCGCGATCTTGTCAACGGGAACCGCTCGTCTCGTCGAAACCGATATTAGTTCTACATCTCCGCTTCCCACGAGGACAACGTGAGGGATAAACCACTCCGAAGACCCATGGGTCTGAATATGAATTCTCTTAGTGTCGTAAGTCGCTTCGACAATCTCTGGAAGTGCGTCAGGTCGAACCGAAAAGTGATTGGTTCCATTCCTGTAACCGGCAAGTTTTCGTTCTGGCCGTAATTGCTCGTTATAGGCAGTGCAGCAAGATTGAAACGCGGTGCAGAGTTCTTCCCACTTTAGCGGCATCTTCTCGGCCTCAATGTCGCGGTTCATTGCGACCGTTTGGGCCATTTCTCTGTCTACCCTCTTACTTGTCTCGATCTCCTCGCCAAGAGATCTCGCCCATTCTTCTGGATTACTCATGCTATTCCCCTTCGCTTCCAAGGAAAGCGTTACGAACATAATACCCTTGTTAACGATTTGCATCTAGACGAACCACTGGAACCGAGAAAATCTCGGACGGCATCTGCCTTTCTTTGAGTTGAGTGAAACTCCGAATCACCCCCATCAACTCCTTACGGCGAGAGTCAATCTCTCGAATCTGCCCCTGAGCGTCAGCAATGGCCTCGTCGAGGTCGATTCCTACCGTTACACTAGCGTGCAATTTTTCTTGATTTCCGTTAGACATTGATATACCCTCCATCATGCAAATTCGCGAAGAACTTAAGTCGCGTGGCGTCACGGTTGGGTCTGGAAACTACCTGATGGCCAATATCCATACGCTCATCAAGCGTGATAAATCCATCGAGATGGTAGGAGAGGGCGG
>Ga0181529_10004175_pt1 | contig 15802 bp, 13 predicted proteins | sample PEATcosm2014_Bin_36_FD_119763 | JGI IMG/M metagenome (GOLD analysis project Ga0181529, IMG submission 119763) | Peatland microbial communities from MTU Mesocosm Facility, Houghton, MI, USA - PEATcosm2014_Bin10_30_metaG | ecosystem: Environmental > Terrestrial > Soil > Wetlands > Peat | place...
GCGGCGAACAGGGTCGCAACTTCGCATTCTTTCTCACCTGGATGCAGGAGAAGACACCCGGACTGTTCGTGGCAGCCACCGCCAACCGCATCGACCTGCTGCCCGCCGAGATGATCCGCAAGGGCCGCTTCGACGAGGTGTTCTTTGTCGACCTGCCGACCGAACGCGAGCGCATGGAGATTTTCAAGATCCATCTCAACCGGCGCGGCGTGGATGCCGGCCGCTACAACATCGAGCAGTTGATGGAATTCACCAAGGGGTTTGCCGGCGCGGAGATTGAGCAATGCGTAGTCTCGGCCATCACCAAGGCGCGTCTCGAAGACCGCGACGTCACCGACAACGATCTGATCGGCATCTCGGCGAAGACCGTACCGCTGTCGCAGACTATGAAGGAACAGATCAACCACATTCGCGCCTGGGCCTTCGAACGCGCGGTGCGCGCCACCCCGCACACGCCCGGTGGCCGATAAGGCCTCTGGTCGCGTTTTCCTTGGTTAGCATTGGTTGGTAACCTTTGCCATCTAGTTCGAAGAAGCGTACCACCGGTACCATAGACACCATGATGGAAGCTCTACTTTGGGTATTTCTCCCTGGATTTGTGGCCCTCGCTTCCGGGCTGCTGGCGTGGTTCGTGATGCAGTCGCGCATGGAGGTCAAGCTGGCCGAACAGCGCGCCGATCTGGCCGAAGCCCGCGGCGCTCTGGATGCGGAACGATCGGCCGTGCAATCGTCCATGCACATGGCTGTCCGCGCCGCGGAGGAGACCGCCCGCCGCCAGGCTTTCGATACCTTCCTGAGCGAGCTCACCGTCGAACAGCGCCACTACACGCGCGAGAACCGTCTGCTGATGCAGAATCGCAAAACCCTGATTTTGCAGGAGCGCATGTATTTCCGCAACATCCCGCTATCCGACTGGATCGAGCACGAAATCATGCTCGACGACGGCGCCGATATCGACCGCATGGTGCAGGACATGACCATCTTCGACAAATCGGTAGTCAATATCGCAGAGATGCCGCGGCGCAAAGCGCTGGCGTAAGAAGCCATCAGGCTTCAGCCATTAGCCTTCAGCTTTTCGTTGCTTCGCGCGGCACCGCAGGTGTTTCGCTGCGAAGCTAAGACCAGTTCTCCTCTGCGCACGGGCAAGCTGACGGCTGAAGGCTGACGGCTGATGGCTCTAAGATAGTGTTGGAGATCCCATAATTGAAGAAGCTCCTGCTCCTGCTGCTGGTGCTGCTGGCGGCTATGGTTGTTTGGGCGGTGATGCGCCGCAATGCGCCGCCCCCGGTGCCATTCGTTCGAGCCAAGAAACAAACCCTGGTCACCACGCTGCCGACCAACGGCAAGGCGGAGCCTGTCGAATGGCAGGTCGCCCGCGCGGTGGCTGCCGGGCTGGTGAGCCGCGTACCAGTCCAGGAAGGCCAGACGGTGGCCGCCGGCGCGGTGCTGGCCGAGATCGCCGACCCCGCGCTGGCCACCGACCTCCAGTCCGCCGAAGCCCACGTCGCCGAAGCGCAGGCCAACCTGGCGGCCCTCGAAAGCGGGCGGCCCGCCGATGCTGTGGAGATCGCCAATAGCCTGGCCCGCGCCCGGCTCGATCTGGACCGCGAACAGAAGGAACTCGACGTCCGCAAGCGACTGCTGCAGAAGCAGGCCTCGACCGCCCAGGAGGTGCAGGAGCAGACCGATAAGGTGGCCCGGCTCCAGGCTGAGATCGCGGGCCTGGACAAACGCCGCGGCGCGTTGGTATCGACGAGCGAAGTGGCCGCCGCGCGCGCCCGTCTGCAGGCGTCCCAGGCCGACCTGGAACTGGTGCGGAAACGCAGCGCGCAAACGGTGGTCCGCGCGCCCATCGCGGGAGAAGCCTATGCGCTCTCGATTCGCGCCGGCGCCTACCTGAACGCCGGTGACGACGTGGCCAGCGTGGGCCGGCTCGACCGCTTGCGCGTGCGCGTTTATGTCGACGAGCCGCTGCTCGGCCGCGTCGCCGTCGGCCAGCCCGTCACCATCAAGTGGGAAGCGCTGCCGGGCAAGCAGTGGCAGGGGCGCGTGGACCGCATGCCGACGGCTATCCAGGCGCTGGGATCGCGGCAGGTCGGCGAGGTGCTGTGCACCATCGAAAACCCCGGCCGCGATCTGATTCCCGGCACCAACGTGGATGCCGAGATCCGCACCGCTGTGGTGGACGGCGCCGTTGTCATCCCCAAGGAAGCCTTGCGCCGCGACGCCGCCGGAGAGTTCGTTCTGGCGCTCGCGGGGAACACCGTCGAGCGGCGCGCCGTCAAGACAGGCAACTCCACCGTGACGCTGGTGCAGATTGTCGAAGGGCTGGCGGCGGGGGATGCCGTGGCGCTGCCTTCCGACCTGGCGCTCAAATCGGGCGATCGCGTGGCGCCGGTGTTCTAGAGAGGGCCGTGCTCTCGAGCGCCGTGCTATAGAATGGCACTTCATGTCTTCCGACGAGCGCAAGCGTCCCTGGTATCGCGAACTGACCCGCTATCACTGGTTTGTACTGGGCGTGGCGTGCATGGGGTGGATGTTCGACACCATGGCGCAGCAGCTCTTTAACCTGGCCCGCAAGCCGGCCCTGCGCGACCTGCTGGGCGGCCACGCGACGTCGGCCAAAGTGGATGAGCAGGGCGCCATCGCCACCGCGGTCTTCATGGTGGGATGGGCTTTGGGAGGCGTGCTGTTCGGTATTTTGGGCGACCGCCTGGGCCGCGCCAAGACCATGATGCTGACCATCCTCTGCTACACGGTCTTCACCGGTCTGAGCGTGCTTTCGACCGGCGTCTGGGATTTCGACGTCTACCGCTTCCTGTGCGGATTGGGCGTGGGCGGCCAGTTCTCGGTGGGCGTCGCACTGGTGGCGGAAGTGGTTCCCGCCAGCACGCGGCCGTTCGCGCTGGGGATGGTGCAGGCTTTCTCCACCGTGGGCAATATGATCGCGGCCGTCACGGTGATCTTCCTCGGCAAGCTGGAACAGGCCGGGACCATTCATGGCGCGTGGCGCTGGACGTTCCTGGCGGGCGCGCTACCGGCGCCTCTGGCGCTGGTGATTTTCAAGAAGCTCAAGGAGCCGGAGCAGTGGCTCAAAGCCCGCGCCGAAAAAGTGCGCATGGGCTCCTACGGCGAATTGTTGGGCAATCCCCGCTGGCGGCGCAACGCCATTGTCGGATTGCTGCTGGCGTTTGCCGGCGTGGTGGGGTTGTGGGGCATCGGATTCTTCAGCTACGACCTGCTGCGTCCGGCGCTCGAAAAGTCGTTCCGCGCGCAAGGGCTGGCCGGCGCCGACCTGGCCGGCCGTGTGACCATGTGGATCGGCGTCACCTCGCTGCTGCAGAATCTGGGCGGCTTCTTCGGGGTCCACGCGTACACCTATCTCACGCAGTACACCGGCCGCCGCAAGGCGTTCGCGGTGAGTTTTCTGGCCGCCATGTTGATGACGGCGTACACCTTCTGGAACCTGAAAGACATCGGCGACATCTTCTGGATGGTCCCGCTGATGGGCTTCACGCAACTGGCGCTGTTCGGCGGCTACGCCATCTACCTGCCGGAGTTGTTCCCCACGCGGCTGCGCTCCACGGGCACCAGCTTCTGCTACAACGTGGGCCGCTTCGCCGCCGCCGCCGGACCGTTCACGCTGGGCATGTTGACCAGCAAAGTGTTCGCCGGACACGCCGAGCCCATGCGATATGCCGGCGTCGCCATGTGCCTGGTATTTCTGGTCGGTCTGGCCGCGCTGCCCTTCGCTCCCGAGACCATGGGCAAGCCGCTGCCGGAATAGTGGGCGAGTTTTGTGACGTTGCCGCCGGGCGAACATTCGAGGACCATGCGATAATCCGATCATGCAGTCACGCTTCCTTCCCGTGCTCGGCATATTCGCTGGCGGTTTTGTCTATTCCGTGATCCCACATGGCGCGTTTGGCTCCTATGACGTCGCGATTCGCGCCGCGATCGCCGGTGCCGTTGCGGGCGTGACGTGCCTGCTGGTCTTAAAGCTGAATAAACGACGGGATCGCTCGCGCCAGGGCTGAGGGATCGATCGAGCGAGTCCGACTGCAAGCTCGCCGGCGATCCTTCCGGCGCGTCCTCTCCCGCCACTGCTACACTGTCCTCAGGCATGGCTGCCAACACCGCGGCGGGGATCAACATCGGCGCATGGGTCCAACACCGCGGCGTACGCGATTGCCTACAGTGGTTCACCCGCGAGAAACAGTGGATCAATGAGAACCATCTGCAGCTCTGCCGCGTCCCGGCGCTCACCTTTCTGGAACAGGAGCGCGCGGCGTGGTTCCTGGAGCAGTTTCGCGCCGCCGGATGGGACGCGTCCATCGACCGCGCGGGGAATGTCCTGGCCGCCACCGGCAGCAGCCCGTACGTAGCGCTCACGGCCCACTTGGACACTGTCATCGCGCCGCGCAATAAGGACGAAATCACCGTTGAGGCCGACGGGCGATTCTGCGGACCGGGCGTGGCCGATAACGGGGCCGGTCTGGCGGCCCTGCTGGCGGTGGCGCGGCTTTGGAAAGCCTGTCCCAAACTTCCCGATACGCCGCACGGGCTGCTGCTGGTGGCCAACGTCGGTGAGGAGGGCGAAGGCAACCTGCTCGGCATGCGGTATCTTTGCAAACAATCGCTACTGGCCGGGAAGATCTCGAGCTTCCTGGTGGTGGACGGCGTGGGCAACGACCACATCACCAACCGCGCGTTGGGCAGCCGCCGCTTCGAGCTGATGTTCCAGGGTCCCGGAGGCCATAGCTGGAGCGATTATGGCGTCGGCAACCCGCTGCATGCGCTGTGCCGCGCGGTCGCGCTATTCGCGGAGACCCGCATCGAGCCGGCGCCGCGGTCGTCGCTCAACGTCGGGTTGATCGAAGGCGGATCGAGCGTCAACGCCATTCCGCAGATGGCCCGCGCCAAGGTGGACATCCGGTCGGAAAGCAATCTGAAGATGGACGAGCTGGTGGACCTGCTGTCGGCAGCCGTGGATCGCGCGCGCGACGTCGAGAACCAGCGCGCCACCGGGGGAAAGGTCTCGGCCCGCGTGAAGGAAATCGGCTCGCGCCCGGCCGCGTCGCTCGAGGAGAGCGCGGCTATTTTGCAGTACATCCGCGCGGTGGATGCGCACCTGGGAATCCGCTCCCACCTGGATTGCTCGTCGACCGATGCCAACATTCCGCTGTCGCTGGGGGTTCCGGCGATCGCCATCGGCGCAGGCGGGGCGGGCGGCGGAGCCCATACCAACCAGGAATGGTACCGCCCGGAAGGCCGCGATCTGGGGCTGAAACGCATTTTCCTGACCCTGCTGCTATTGATGAATGAGGGTGTGCCGCCGCCGTCCGAGGATCCCGGACGGTGAAGCGGCAGCGCGCCGCGGCGGAGGCGGCGCTGGCGGCCAATACGGTCCTCTGGGGCGCCACCTTCGTGCTGGTCAAGACGGCCCTGCGCGATGTCTCCCCGGTGCTGTTTCTGGCGCTGCGATTCTCGTTGGCGGCGGTGGTCCTGCTGATGCTCTTCCGCGGCGCCTGGCGGGCTCCCGGCGCCTGGAAAGCGGTGCGCGCCGGCGGCTTGGCGGGAGTCTTCCTGTTTGCGGGCTACCTCTTTCAAACCATGGGGTTGCGGCTGACCTCCGCGCCCAAATCGGCCTTCATCACGGGGTTGACGTCGGCCATGGTACCTTTGCTGGCATCGTGCGTCTATAGGATCAGACCCCAGGTTTCCGAGTTGGTTGGGGTCGTGGTGGCCACGGTCGGTCTGGGTCTGCTCACGCTGCAGGGAGCCGTTGCTTCCGTCAATGCGGGCGATCTGCTGACGTTTGCGTGCACCCTTGGGTTCGCCGCTCACGTGGTCACGCTGGGTCACTTCTCCGGGCAGATGAGCTTCGAATTGTTATCGGTGAGCCAGGTAGCTGCCGCTGCGGTTTTGTCCTGGGGGCTGGTATGGATTGAGCCGGCCCACGTGGTGTGGCGGCCGGCGGTGGTCTGCGGCATACTGATTACAGGGCTTTTCTGCACGGCTCTGGCGTTCACCGTTCAGGCGTGGGCCCAGCGGTACACCACTTCGACCCGGACGGCGGTGATTTACATGCTGGAACCCGTGGTCGCCTGGGTGACTTCGTACATTTTGGTAGGAGAGGGACTGGCAGGACGCGCCGCCGCGGGCGCAGCCCTCATCCTGGGTGGAGTGCTGTTGGTGGAGTTGAAACCATTAGGTTCGCGGCAACATCCATCTGCATAGAGGCCGCGGTACGGAGATAAGGCATATAATGTTTCCGACTGCGTTTCCAAGGAGTTTAGAGGTCCATGAAATTCGTTGACAAGTTGCGCACACAGAAGCTGCTTTCGTTTACGCTGATCCTCTTCACGCTGGCGCTCGGGATCGTCATCGGCACCCTGGTGAATCCCAGTGTGAGGGCGGAAAAAGATAACAACGTGGCGCCCGGTGCGACGCCGCTGGTCATACCGAGCCCGGTTGAACTGTCGAACGCGTTCGCTACCATCGCCAAACAAGTGGAGCCCTCGGTGGTGCACATCGAGACCAGCACGCTGCCCAAACAGCGGACACAGGCCCGCGGCAACGGCGGCGGCAGCGGCCGGCGGCGCCAGGTGGTGCCGCCCGACGACGACAACAACAACAACAGCGGCGGAATGGAAGATCTGTTCCGCTATTTCGGGAACCCGTTCGGCGGCGGTGGCATGCAACAAACGCAGCCCTCCAGCGCGCTCGGTTCGGGCGTAGTGGTGGACAAGGCAGGTTACGTCCTGACCAACAACCACGTGGTCGACGGCGCCGACCGCATCCGCGTAAAGTTCATGGATAGCCCCAAGGCGTTCGACGCCAAAGTCGTGGGCGTGGACAAAGACACCGACTTGGCCGTCATCCGCGTGGAAGGCGGGCATGAATTCGTCGCCGCCAAAATCGGCAACTCCGACGCCGTACAGGTGGGCGATTGGGCTGTCGCCATCGGTTCGCCGTTCGGCTTCCAGGCCACGGTGACAGCGGGCATCATCAGCGCCAAACAGCGCGAGATCCCCGGGGAATCGAATTCCCAGTTTCAGCACTTCCTGCAGACCGACGCCGCCATCAACCCAGGCAACAGCGGCGGACCGCTGCTCAACATGCGCGGCGAAGTGATCGGCATCAATACCGCCATCGCGTCGCAATCGGGCCACTATGAAGGCATTGGTTTCGCCATGCCCATCAACACGGCGGCCAATGTCTATAACGAGATCATCAAGAACGGCAAGGTGACGCGCGGCGCCATCGGCGTTAACTACGAGCCCGACGCCAACACGGTGCAGGCGCTCCTCAAGGACAACGGCCTGAACCAGGGCGTCTTCGTGGATGCGGTGCCGCCGGGCGGTCCCGCCGATAAGGCCGGGCTGAAGTCCGGAGACATCATCGTGGCGATCAACGGCAAAGCCGTTCGCGACGGCAACGAACTGGTCAACGTGATTTCCAATACGCCGGTGGGCACCTCGGTGGATCTCGCCGTGGTTCGCGACGGCCGGAAGTCCGACTACAAAGTGGTGGTTGCCGACCGCAGCCAGGTGGTTCCGCAGCAAATCAGCCGGGAAGAACAAAGCGGCCCCAACCGGCCCGACGGCACTTCGGTCAGCTTCGGGATGTCCGTGCAGCCGCTCACCGATGCCCGGCGTCAGAGTTTGGGCATTAAGGAGCCGGGCGGGCTGGAGATTGTGGAAGTGGAGCCCGGATCTTTCGCCGAGGACATCGCTTTGGCCCCCGGCGATATTCTGCTCACCATGCACAATAAGCCGCTCAATTCGATTCAGGACCTGAAGGACCAGCAGGCCAAGCTGAAACCCGGCGACGCCGTAGCCTTCAAGGTGCTGACGAGCCAGCGAGACGCCATGGGACGCCGCAGCGATTGGGTAGAAACCTACCGTGCCGGCGAGCTCCCCATGAATCCGCGATAATTCGGGTCTTGGCTTTCCCGGGGGCCGGGTTCCCACCCGACCCCTGTTTGTTTGTAGAATAGATGTTCGCCTATGCGGAAGGTATTTTGTGGTACGGCCGTTGCCGCCGCTCTGATGTTGGCTGCTCACGCCGCCGACACCGCCGCTCCTCAAAAGAAGGTCGCAACCCCCGCCGCCAAGAAGACCGCCCTGGCTCCCAAGACTGCCGCTCATAAGACTCCGGTCGCCTCTAAGACAACACCGACGTCGAGGCCTGCGTCCGCCAAGCCGCCAGTAACCGGCGCGGCAAGGACTACCACAGCGGCGCGGCGCACCACGGCTGCCCCGCGGCGTCCGACGACGACGTGGCGCAATCGCCAGGCGGTCCCGACCACCGACCGCTACAAAGAGATCCAGAATGCGCTGGCGGCCAAAGGTTATCTGCAATCCGAGGACGCCACCGGCAAATGGGACCAGACGTCCATCGATGCGCTGAAGCGCTTTCAGACCGAGCAGAAGCTGGAGTCAACGGGCAAAATCAATTCGTTATCGTTGATCGCCCTGGGTCTGGGACCCAAGTACGAAGCAGCCGCTCCCGCGAAACCCGGCGACCCGCCTGGCGGCCCACGGTAATCCGAACTCCGGGTGGGACAGGCAATCGTGCCTGCAGCCGCCTTTCTTCAGACGGCCTAGCGACCTCGAAATCCGACCGCCTGCCCCGCGATCCCCAACCCTATTGATACGCGGCCGAGCCAAAATATCCCAGCAAACTCGCGAAGGTCCCGCTAATAGATCCGCCGGCTGTCAGCGGGGCGCTAAACGTGGCCGGTGTCACCGTGGAGACGACCTCCAGAAAGCCGTTGCCGGATGCCAGCGTCACCGGCGGCAACTGCGTCAGCACAGCCGAGGGTACGGTGAACCCGCCGGTTCCCGCCGTGGTCGTGCAGGTGAAGCCGGTGGACGTGGTGGTCGTGTTCAAGCCCGTCCCGGTGCTGGTGGAGGACGATCCGATGATCAACACCACATCGCTCGAATTCCCGCCCGTCCAGCTCAGCGGCAATCCGGCGCTGCGGTTCACGCTGGTCGGCAACCCCCCGGCAATCGTGAGCGGCGTCCCGATGGTGATCGAGGAACTGAACTTGCCCACGTCCTTGCCGCCGGCGCCGGTGATGGTATATTGTCCGGCCACGATGGTTCCCGTACCTGTACTGCCCGTGGGTAGGCCCGTAGTCGCCAGCGTCAGGCTGTAGCCATAACCGGGCGCCGCACTCTCCGTGAACGCCAGGTTACTGATGCTCGACCCCGACGGTCCATTGAGCGTCACCGCGCCCGCATCCAGGCCAATCGCGCCGCCGGAAACGGTGACGTTGTTCGCTGTTGTGGTGGTCGTCACGATGCAGGATCCGATATTGCTGAACGTGGCTGCCGAACTGGCGGCGCCGGACAGTTGGTAGCCGGTGAACTCCGAAAACGACCCGGAAGCCAGATTGCTCTTGATGGTGCCCTCGGAAGCAATCGTCTCCTGGATTTGCAGCAGGTCAAAGCCGCCCTCCGTGTAGACGCCGCCCTGATCGAGATTCTGCAACTGCGCCGTGGTGAAGCCGGCTTGGACGCAGGCGGACGCGCTGGTGGACGGTGCGATGGCGATGTACGTGGGTGCGCTGAGCGTGCCGTTCACCGAGATCTGCAAACTGACGGTGCAGCCGGTGGGGACAGTCGCGGGCAACTGGAAGTTGACCTGATCTTCGCCCGCGTACCCGGCGCGGCCCGCGTACGAAGCGGGGATGCTCACTCCCCCGACGATGGCTAAAACGGTGTATCCGTTGGCGGCGAAGTTGTAATCCGGCGAAGCGGCATTATCGCCGCCTATAAACGGCCCCATGCCGGTTCCGTAGGCCAGCATGTACTGTCCCGGATGGGCTGGGGAAATCGTGGTGCTCTTGCCGTTTCCGGTGGTGAAGCTGTTCAAATCCACTTCCGCCGCCGAAATGTAGTTCTGCACCGACGCCATGCCGGTGCCGCTGCTGTCCTGCGTGAATAGCTCGAACTTGCTCTGCAGCACGGTGGTGGCAAACGGCGCGCTGACCGTCCCGTTCGTCACCGTGACATTGTAGTTGCCGGTCGCCAACGAGGACGGCAGAATTCCCGCCAGTTGGCTGGTACCGCTGGGGTTGTATTCATACCAGAGCAGCGCCGGTGTTCCGGCTCCGCCCGCGGCCGGCGTGAACGTGATGGCGACGCCGTCCGAACCCACCGTGGGACGCGGAACGTTGTAGAACGTGGTCCCGGTGGGGCACAGGTTCGTCCCTTTGACGATGAAGATGCTGCCCTGGGCAAGGTTCGGCGTATTTCCGGCGGCATCCAGCACCGCCGTAATCGTCGGCACCGGAGCCGGAGGTGGTCCGACCGTGCCGCCCGTGGTGATGGTGCCGGCGCCGCTGAAGCTCAACGTGATCGCGTCGGTAGTGGTGGAAAACGATCCCGTGCCGGGAAGGCTGGGGAACGACCCCGTCGCTCCGGCATAGGTGCCCGAACCGCCGGTGACCGTCGCCGTTACGGTGCCCGAGCCTGCCAGGATCGTCGCAGGAGCCGTCATGGTTCCAGTGATGGTGCTCCCGGTGAGCGTGATGGTGAACGGTCCGGAATATTCCGAAGCCGACGCCGCCAGTGTGGCGCTGAATGTTCCGCTGCCGATGCCGTTGGTCAGGGCTGCTGTTCCAGTGGCAGCCAGACCGGACGCGGAGATGCTGACGGTGGCGTTCACCGTCAATGTGGTGGCGATGCTTGCGGCGTGCGCTCCAGCGCAAACCAGCAGGGCCAGGGTACAACCGAATAGTGTATGTTTTCTAGACACGAGTCCTCCTCCTCGCAGACGAACGCCGAAGTTTCGCCGGAAGGGGATCACCCGGCGTTCGAGTAGCCGGCTCTGATTGCCGGCCGGAAGACATCCTATCGCATCCGTGGCGCGGATGGAAGACCATATCGATTCGTACAGTAGGTCTTCGTGGATCAGCCCGCCTCAGTTGCCGCCCTTTTTCTTGCTGGTCTCCGAGTGGCCGCCCTTCTTTGGCCCCTTGGTCGTTTTTACCTGGGTTTGGGCAAACATCGCGCCCACGGTGGCCAACAGCAGGCAAACCCCCAGCGCCGGAGTCATCATTCTTCTCATCTTGTTCCCCCTCCGTCCGGACCATTCCGCCCGAACCCTTGCATCATACAGCATTATCGCTGGCTGAGGCCGCCGTCGACGGCCAGAGTCTGGCCGGTAATGAAGTTTCCGGCGCGCAGAAAATAGACCACTGCCTCGGCGATCTCGGCCGGTGTTCCTCCGCGCCGCGCCGGCGTATTCTCGATCATCTGCCGCCCTCTCTCGTCAATGTCCTCGAACGGGATCACGCCGGGAGCCACGGAGTTCACCGTAATCTCCGGCGCCCAGGCTTTGGCCAGCGCCCGCGTCAGCATGATCACGCCGGCCTTGGAGGCGCAATAGTGGGCATGTTCGGCCCACGGCCGGATGCCGCCCAGGGAACTGAGATTGACGATCCGTCCGCCGCCGGTTTTCTTCATCAGGCGCGCCCCGTTCTGGCAGCAGAAGAACGTCGCCTTCAGATTCACCGAGTGGATGAAATCCCAGTCGCGCTCGGTGATCTCGAGCGGATCGAAACGGGTAAACCGCGCGGCGTTGTTCACCAGGCAGTCCAGGCGCCCCATGCGTTCTTCCACCGCGCGGAACATCCGCGAGATCTCGTCGACCTGTTCCAGGTTGGCGCGGAACAATTGCGCGCCCCCGGCTTCTTCCGCCGTGCGGCGCGCTTCGGCTTCGGAGCGCTGATAATGGATGGCCACGCGCGCCCCTTCCGCCGCCAGGCGCAGCGCGATCCCTCGTCCGATGCGCTTGGCCGCCCCCGTGACCAGCACCACCTTGCCCGCCAGACTCTCGCTCATAAGCGCCTCCTTCCCGATAACTCTCGGTGCGCGGCCTTGTACTTACAACTGCTCCAAATCTTCGCGGCCCGCGACGGTTTGATGTGGGGCGGTCGTCAACCTGCGGCCGGGTGGCACTCGGCCTTCCGATGCGCGGTGCAGAGTCCGGCCAGCGCTGCAGGTCAATCCTTTTGGCTGCGACTTCGCTGCCCCACAAGAGCGGCGGCCCACTGGAATGCCAACCCCCTACATCGCCGGCTCGCCATGCACTTCAATCTCCTCCGGTTCCACGCCCTGGCGCACCGGTTCCGGCAAGCGGCCGGTCAGATTCGCCACCCCCCAGAATATCGCGGTGGTGGAGCTGAGAATTCCCGCCACCGCTCCGATGGTCCGCGGATTCCACGATTGCGACGCCGCTCCGGCCGCCAGCATCGACAGCATCATCACCGACCATGTCACCGATTCCATAGTGGAAAAGACCCGCCCGCGGAATTCGTTGGGCACAATCCGCAGCAACTGCGACATATTCAGCACGCTGCTCATCCCCACCCCCGCGCGCGAGAGCGCGATGAACAACAGCGCCAACGGAAAGCTCCGCATCTGGCTGAACAACACGTACGATCCGCCGTGCACCACGTAGCACACGACGATCGCCCGTTTGTAATTGGCGAAGCTCAGTTCCCGCCCCAAGGTGTAAGCCGCGGCCCCGCCGCACAGCAGTCCCACGCCGGCAAAGCCCCAGATCATCCCCAGTCCGGCCGGACCTTTATTGAACACCATCTCGCCGAATACCGTGAACAGAATTTGCGCCGCGCCGCCGCCCGTCGCCCACCCGATGTTGATCACCAGCAGCCCGACAATCAGCGGTACCGTGCGAATGTAGCGCAGACCTTCGGCGTACTCATGCCAGGGACGTACCACCGCGGCTTCCGTCAGCGCGCGCGCCGGGGGCTGAAATCCTCGGCCCGGCAGGAACAGCCGCGAAATGCACAGCGCGGAAACGAAAAACGACAGCGAATTGAACGCGAAGGCCCAGCGATAGCCGAACGCCGCCACGATCGATCCCGCCAGCAGCGCGCCCAGCGTGAGCGTGGTCCACTGCGTGGTCTGCGTCAGCGAATTGGCGGCGTGCAGCTCTTCGCTGGTGGCGATGGCCGGCAGAATCGACGCCCGCCCGGCGGTGAAGAACGGCGACGCCAACATCAGCAGCGCGCTGAGCAGGTACAGCATGCGCACGTCCGGATGGTGCGCGGTGAAGATGAACCCCGCCGCCACCACGCCGCGGATCAGATCGCTCGCAATCATCACCCGCTTGCGGTCCAGGCGATCGAGCACCACCCCCGCCAGCGGGCCGGCCAGCATCGCGGGAATGGCGCGCGCCAGGAAGATTAGCGTAATCACCATGCCGCTGCGCGTAGCGGCCACCGCCAGGCTGAACACCGCGACATTATTGAAGTGGTCGCCCACCTCGCTGACCACCTGCCCGATCCACGTCGACCGGTAGTTCCGGTTCTCGCGTAAGAGCGAGACGAAAGCCGTCAACCCACCGTCTCCTCGCGCACCGTGATGGAGCGGATGAAGTCCCGGTCGAGCGCGTAGCCGAAACCGGGTTGGTCGCTGACGCGGATGGTCCCCTGCGGCGTGGTTTCCACCGGCGGCTCAATGATGTCGCGCTTCCAATACCGCTTGCTGGCCGACACGTCGCCCGGCAACACGAAGTTTTCGAGCGTCGCCAGCGCGATATTGTGCGCGCGCCCCACGCCCGATTCCAGCATGCCGCCGCACCACACCGGAATGCCGGCCGCCTTCGCCACGTCGTGCACCCGCCGCGCTTCGGCGAACCCGCCCACGCGCCCCAGCTTGATGTTGATGATGCCGCAGGCGCGCAGCCCGATGGCCTGCTCGGCATGGTGCGCCGTGCGGATGCATTCGTCCAGGCAGATGGGCGTCTGCAGCGTGGCCTGCAACTGCGCGTGGTCGATGATGTCGTCGTGGCTCAGCGGTTGTTCGATCATCATCAGGTAGAACTCGTCCAGCTGCCGCAGATGAGCGGCGTCGCTCAACCGGTATGCCGAATTGGCGTCCGCCATGAGTTTGATGGACGGGAATCGCTGGCGCACGCGCCGCACCACGTCCACGTCCCACCCCGGTTTGATCTTGATCTTGATGCGCTGATAGCCGTCGGACAACTCGTGCTCGATCTTTTCGAGTAGCTGTTCGACGGAGTCCTGAATGCCGATGGAGACGCCGCAGGGGATCTCGCGGCGCGCCCCGCCGCCGATTTTGCGCCACAGCGGCACGCCCTCCTGGCGGGCTTCCAGGTCCCAGACGGCGGCTTCCAGGCCGCCCTGCGCCATCTTGTGTCCGCGGATGTGCGCCGTCAGCGGCGCCACGTCTTCGGCGCTCGCCAGGTCGCGGCCCAGCACGCGCGGCGCCGCGTAATCGCGGACGATCATCCACGCCGCCGCGGTCCACTCCTCGTTGTAGAACGGATTTTCCCCGGCGGTGACTTCGCCCCAGCCGGAAACGCCGTCCGACTGCGCCTCCACCAGAATGATGTCGCGCTCGTAGGTGCGCGAAAAACTGGTTTCGAAAAAGTGCACCAACGGCATGCGGATCTGGCGCAGAGTAATCCGGTCGAGTTTCATTTCCAGGGCTCCAGCAGATAGGTTCCTTCGGTTTCCGAGCGTTCGAAGCCGGTCACCGCCAGACCGCGCGCGAAGGCGCGCTGAAATGCTTCGGCGGCCGCTTTCTGCGCCTCGCGCGCACGCACCGGATCCTCTCCGCGAATGCGTCCGATATCGGCCGGCAGCGCAATGCGTTCGCGCGCCGCCGCGCCGGTCCCGTGTCCCGCCAGGACGGCATGGACCCGCGGCGAATCGATCCACCACTCGGCGTAGCAGCGATCCGTAGGCAGCGCTCCGTGCAGCGGGCTGCCCGTGAATCCATATTGGTTCTCGGCGTAGCGCCGCACAATGGCGCCCAGCCGCTCCACGTTGAAGAATGCGTTTTTCAACTCCAACGGATCGAAGGTCCATTCGATCAGCGCGATCGAGCGCGCCAGAGCGTCTTCGCGCTGCCGCAGCTTCATCCGCCGTCCGATGGCATGGTCGCGATACTCCGGCAGCACGCCCAGCATGTGACTGTGCAGATACGGCCGGCCATCCGGCTTAATCCCCGGAATGGCGAAGCAGAAACCGATCATGCGGCCGCCGTCGTACGCGCCGAACACGTGGCCGCCCACATGGCTCACCACCACCAGAAACCGCACCGGGAGCAGTTCCACGTCGGGAAACTCCCAGATGACTTGCTGTAAGCGAACCACCTCGCGGAATTCGTCCAGTTTCCACAACTGGCGAATGTCGATTACCGCTTGGCTTCCTGCCACAACGCCTCCATCTCGTCGATTGTCGATTCCGCCGGCGTCTTGCCGCGCTCCGCCAACTGGCGCTCGATGTAGCCCCAGCGGTCGCGAAACTTGGCGTTGGTGCGCCGCAGCGCCTGCTCCGGATCTACCTTGACGAAGCGGGCCAGGTTGACGATCACGAAGAGCAGGTCGCCAATCTCATTTTCCATTTCGTCCTGGGACGCATTGCGGCGGGCTTCGGCCAGCTCGGCCAGCTCTTCATGCAGCTTCTCGATCACCTGTTCGGCGTTCTCCCAATCGAACCCCACGCCCGCGGCGCGCGAGGCGATCTGTTGCGCCTCAACCAGCGCCGGCAGCGCGCGCGGCACCGAACCCAGAAGACCAACCTCGGCCTCTTCCCCGCCCTTGTCTTTCTTTTCCGCCGCCTTCACCCCGGCCCAGATGCGCTTCACATCGGCCGCCGATTCGGCCGATTCTTCGCCGAACACGTGCGGATGGCGCCGGACGAGCTTCTCATTAATGGCGTCGAGTGCGTCCTCGATGCCGAACACGCCCTGTTCCGACCCCATCTGCGCATAGAAGACGGCTTGCAGCA
>Ga0181529_10004176_pt1 | contig 15801 bp, 14 predicted proteins | sample PEATcosm2014_Bin_36_FD_119763 | JGI IMG/M metagenome (GOLD analysis project Ga0181529, IMG submission 119763) | Peatland microbial communities from MTU Mesocosm Facility, Houghton, MI, USA - PEATcosm2014_Bin10_30_metaG | ecosystem: Environmental > Terrestrial > Soil > Wetlands > Peat | place...
GAAATACTAAAACTTCACCATTAATCAAAATATAATTTTATAATATGATTTTGAATAATATTCATTTGCATAAGGCCTGCTATATTTGTTATTCTTTATCTTATTAGGTAAATTTTATAGATAAAAATTAAAGGTCATCTTAAAGTGAGGGCAATAATTCCGGTTGCTGGGTTAGGAAGCCGATTAAAACCACATACATATTCAACTCCTAAGGTTTTAATTAATGTTGGAGGCAGGCCAATATTAGGGCATATTCTTGAAAAGCTTATTGAAGAAGAAGTTTATAATGCTACGTTTGTTATCGGCCATTTGGGAGATATGATAATTGATTATGTAAGGCTAAAGTATCCTTCGATTAAAGCAGAATTTGTTGAGCAAAATGAAATGGAAGGCCTTGGGCATGCCATTTATACCGCCATCCCTACCATTGATGAGGAAGAAATTTTCATTATACTCGGCGATACAATTTTTGATGTAAATTTAAAAGATGTTTTTAGGAAGAAAGAAACTTCACTTGGAGTTAAAGAAGTTGAGGATCCCAGAAGGTTTGGTGTTGCAGTAGTACAAGATGGATTTATAACGCAACTGATTGAAAAACCATTAGTTCCTGTCTCAAATTTCGCTCTAGTTGGTCTTTATTATATTGCAAATTCTGAAAAACTAATTAAAAGCTTAAACAGCTTAATTGAAAAAGATATTAGAACGAATGGTGAATTTCAACTTACAGATGCATTGCAGATGATGATTGCTGGCGGTGAAAAAATAAAAGCATTTCCGGTTGAAGGTTGGTATGACTGCGGTAAACCGGATACTTTACTCGCCACAAATAAATATTTACTAGATAAAAAAAGTGTGAGTAAAAAATTTGATAGTGTAATAATAAACCATCCCGTTTTTATACCGGAAGATGCAGATATTAAAAATTCTGTTATCGGCCCTTATACAACTGTAGACAGCGGATGCAAGATTGATGACTGTATTATTAAAAATACTATCATAGGTTCAAATGTTCAAGTCTCAAAAACGCTTCTTGAAAATTCAATAATTGGAAGCAATGTAATAATCAGAGGCATGATTAAGAGATTAAATTCAGGCGATTCATCCGAAATCGATTTTTTTTAATTCATTATTAAAAAGAGGATAGATTACAAATGTCATATTTCTTTACTTCCGAATCTGTATCCGAAGGACATCCAGATAAAGTTTGCGATGCGATATCCGACGGAATATTAGATGCAATTTACAAACAAGATTCCAATGCAAGAGTAGCTTGTGAAACTTTTGTTACAACCGGACTTGTGTTAGTTGGCGGTGAAATTACTACAAAGGCATATATCGAAGTGCCCGATATAGTTAGAGAAACGGTTAAAAAAATCGGATATACGAGTGCAGAGTATAAGTTTGATTCAGAATCGTGTTCGGTGCTGAATGCTATACATTCACAATCACCGGATATAGCAATGGGCGTTGATAAAGGTGGTGCAGGTGATCAAGGTTTAATGTTCGGTTATGCTTGTGATCAAACACCGGAACTTATGCCAATGCCAATTATGTATGCTCATAAGCTTGTAAAGAAATTAGCAGATATAAGAAAGAAGAACGACGGATTAATGAATTATCTGCGCCCGGATGGGAAATCTCAAGTTACTATTGAGTATGATGAGAACAACAAGCCGATTAGAGTCGATACAATTGTTATTTCTACACAGCATGATCCGGATGCAAAGCAGAAGATAATAAAAGAAGATGTTATTGAAAACATAATTAAAAAAGTTATTCCAGAAGAATATATTGATAAAAAGACAAAATATTTTGTTAATCCTACTGGCCGGTTTGAAATCGGGGGCCCCCACGGTGACAGCGGATTAACGGGCAGAAAAATAATTGTTGATACATACGGAGGCTGGGCACCACACGGCGGAGGTGCATTTTCAGGTAAAGATCCTTCTAAAGTTGATAGAAGTGCTGCATATGCGGCAAGGCATATAGCAAAAAATGTTGTTGCTGCAAAACTTGCTAAAGAATGCCTTGTTCAGGTAGCCTATGCTATCGGAGTTGCTAAACCGGTTTCAGTTTTCATTGATACTAAGGGTACAGGAGTTATTCCGGATAAAGAAATTTCCAAGCTGATTCAGCGAGAAGTTGATCTAACCCCTCGCGGCATAATAAAAAGGCTGAATTTAAGACGACCAATTTACCAAAAAACAGCTGCTTACGGGCATTTTGGCAGAAACGATAAAGACTTTAGTTGGGAACAATTAGATCTTGTCACAATTTTTAAAAATCATGCTTAATATTTTAACAATTATGTTAAATAAGGTATGATAGTTACATGTATTACAAATTATATTTTAGCTTAATTTAATATTATAAAAAAGGATTACTTTATGGGTGAAGTGCTGGTAAAAAAAAATATGACCAAGTTGGATTATAAAGTAAAAGATATTTCGCTGGCTGAATGGGGAAGAAAAGAAATAAAACTTGCTGAAGCGGAAATGCCAGGACTAATGTCGCTTCGAGAAGAATTTGGAAAGCAAAAACCATTGAAAGGGGCAAGGATTGCTGGATGCCTTCATATGACAATCCAAACTGCAGTATTGATTGAAACTCTTGCTGAACTTGGTGCAGAAGTTAGATGGTCATCATGTAATATTTTTTCAACACAAGATCATGCTGCCGCTGCAATTGCTGCTGCAGGCCTTCCAGTTTTTGCTTGGAAAGGTGAGACTCTTGAAGAATACGATTGGTGTGTAGAACAAACATTATTTTTTGGCGAAGATAAAAGACCGCTTAACATGATTCTTGACGATGGGGGTGACCTTACAAATCTTGTACTTGATAAATATCCTAAACTTGTTAATGAATTAAGAGGGATTTCTGAAGAAACTACCACCGGTGTTCACCGTTTATATGAAAGAGTTAAAAATAGTACCTTACCTGTGCCTGCTTTTAATGTGAATGATTCTGTAACCAAATCAAAATTTGATAATAAATACGGATGCCGTGAATCATTAGTGGATGCTATCAGGCGAGCTACCGATTTAATGCTTGCAGGCAAGGTTGCTGTTGTATGTGGCTACGGTGATGTAGGCAAAGGTTGTGCAGAATCTTTAGCGAATTCCAGCATGCGTGTTATCGTTACCGAAGTGGATCCTATCTGTGCATTACAAGCAGCTATGAATGGTTTTCAGGTTAAAACTTTGGAAAATGCTGTCATAGAAGCTGATATTATAGTAACGGCAACTGGGAATACCGATATCGTAAATGAAAAACATTTCAGAAATATGAAACAAAATGCTATTGTTTGTAATATCGGGCATTTTGATGATGAGATTGATATGGAATGGCTGAATAAGAATTATGGTGATACAAGAGATACAATTAAACCTCAAGTTGACAGATATACAATTGATGGTAAAGATATAATAGTTTTGGCTGAAGGTAGGCTTGTAAATCTTGGGTGTGCAACCGGCCATCCATCATTTGTAATGTCAAATTCATTTACAAACCAGGTACTGGCTCAAATAGAACTTTTTACGAATCCAGGTAAATATGAAAATAAAGTATTTGTGTTGCCTAAGTATCTTGATGAAAAAGTTGCGGTATTGCATTTGAAAAAATTAGGTGTTGAACTTGAAACCCTCACACAAAAACAGGCTGATTATATCGGTGTACCGGTTAAGGGACCTTTTAAACCTGATTATTATAGATATTAAATAATAAAAGGTCAAGCAACTGCTCGACCTTTTATTTATTTCTCAATAAATCTATTAGTGCGTCTTCAAGCTTTTCATACCTAAATTTGAATCCTGCTTCTAATAATCTTTTAGGTATGGCTCTTTGGCTTGCAATTATAGATTCGGCGGCTTTACCAACAGTTAATCTTAATGCGAACAGAGGAACCGGCAAAAATGATGGCCGGCGGATCGTATTACCAATACATTTAGCAAACTCATATTCCCTAACCGGATGTATGGAAACAGCATTAACTATGCCGTGGAGACTTGAGTTATCCAGCGCATAAATATATATTCTTATTAAATCTTTGATATGAATCCAGGGGAACCATTGTTTTCCAGTACCTAGATATCCTCCTAAATATATTTTGAACGGTATGAGCATTTTTTTTAATGCACCACCATTAGTACTTAGAGCAATACCTGTTCTAATGATAACTCTTCTAATTCCTAATAATTCAACTTTCTCAGACGCTTCTTCCCAAACTTTACATACTTCAGATAAAAAATCCTTGCCATTCGAGGATTCTTCGGTTAATATATTGTCTCCTGCGTTACCATAAAACCCTACTGCAGATGAAGAAATAAATAGTACTGGTTTTGCAGTGGTAGATTCAATGGCTCTTACAATATTCTTTGTACTTAACTCTCGGCTGGTGAGAATTGCTTTTTTATAGCTTTCTGTCCATCTTTTAGAGTTAATATTAGCACCCGCCAGATGAACTATTGAATCTTTTCCATAGATATAATTCTCCCACTCTTCAGGTTTTTGATAGTTCCAGAAAATATATTCTTTTGCCCCTTTTATTAAAAATTTGGCTTTAGACGGATTACTAGTAAATATTGATATTTCATCTCCTCTGCTTATAAGCTGTTTGCACAGTTCTTTCCCGATTAACCCGGTTGCACCGGAGATAATAATTTTCCTGCTCATAAAATGGTATCTATATTCAATTTAGCAATATTATGAAAAAAATGAGTAATTATTATTGTTGAAAGAAATTTTTATTATTAGTTTTAAGTAAATTACTTTATTGAGTTTAGTTCAGCTTAGTTTTTAAACCTAACTTAAAGAATATTCAACATTGTATTAATAAAATAATTCAGATGAATAAGATCAAGCAGAACAGTAAAAACAAAATTAAAAATTTTAAACCGGATGAAAAAAAAATAAAGAAGCTTGAAGCTCAATTAAAAAAGAGCAGCTCTGAATTACGGTTGATTAAAAAATTGAACTTAACGTTTAAAGAAATTATTGATGACTCCAATATAGGTATATGGAATTGGAAAATAAATGAAGGAAATATTGAATTTTCAAATGCATACCTTTCAATGCTGGGATATTTAAAGAGCGAAATAAATAATAAAAAGAATTTTTGGACTAATCTGATAAACCCTGACGATTTAAAAGAGGCAAAAGTTAAAATACTAGAATCATATAAGAAAAAAGAACTTGATCTTGAGGTTCAATTCAGGATGAAGACAAAATTTGAAGGTTGGAAATGGATATACAGCAAAATTATTGTATTTAAACCCTTCGCGAACAAAAATTCTTTGCATATTATAGGCACAAACACAAATATCACCATACAACTGCAATACGAAGAAGCATTAAGGGGGATTCAAAATGTAATGAAGAGGATTGTTGACACAATTCCTGATATCCTTTCTGTATATAATATGAATGAAGAACATTATACTTATATAAATGAAAGAGGGAGTCAAATATTGGGATATAATGTAGATGAATTGTTGTCAATGGATAAACAGCAGTTTCAAAGTATTATTCACCCGGATGATTTAAATATATATAAAGAAGATTTGCAAAAACTTAAGTCAGCTGCCGACGGTGAAATAAATGAATCAGTTTACCGGATTAAAAATTCTACTGGAGAGTATAAATGGCTGCATAACAGAAACACTGTTTTTACAAGAGGTAAAAAAAATAAAACAGAAAACATTCTAGGTATATCAGAAGATATTACTGAAAAGAGAATTGTAGAAGAAGCTCTGAAACTGTCGGAAAAGCAGTTTGTAAAATCCTTATTAGATGCAGTTGAATCCGAAAGAAGAAGAATTGCAAGAGAGTTGCATGGAGGTGTTATTCACTTATTGATGGTTTCAAACTTAAGGCTTGAAGTATTTTTAAAAAACAACCAATTATCAAGTCCAGAGCTTAATGAAATTAAAAAGAATATTTCTGCTGCCGGACAGGAAATCCGGTCCATAGTCAATGCTCTGCACTCATTTGTGCTTGATTCTTATGGTATCGTAGAAGCAATTTCCCAATTAGTTAGAGAATTTAATGAATTAAATATAGCACAGTTAAAATATGAAACGCACGGGCAAATAGATAAATTAGATAAGAATATTGAACTGTCTATATACAGAATTATTCAGGAAGCGCTTTTTAATATCACAAAGCACTCACAAGCTTCTGAAGCTTCAATTCAAATATTTGGAAGAAACAAAACGATATACATAACTATAGAAGATAACGGAATAGGATTCGAACCTACGGATTATCTTGCGTCACCACCCAAAAAAGCAAGTTTTGGATTAATCTATATGAAAGAAAGATCGGAATTACACTCAGGCAGCTTTTGTCTTGAATCAAAAACCGGGCATGGTACTGAAATACATATTGAGATACCATTCATTGAGAAAGTATAAAAAGTGAAAATACTCTTGGTAGACGATCATGTAATTGTAAGAGATGGAATAAAATTAGTTATTCAATCCGATCCTTCTTTAGAACTTGTAGGTGAGGCGGGAAATGGGATGGAAGCGGTCGCTAAATCCGCTGATCTTAAACCAGATGTAATAATAATGGATATTGATATGCCAGTTATGAATGGAATAGATGCAGTAAAGGAAATACGCAAAACAAACAAAGACGTGAAAATAATTATATTAACTATGTACGAGAAGGAATCGTTTCTGATTGACGGAATCTCATCCGGAATTAACGGTTATTTATATAAAATGGCGAGTATGGATGAGTTATTGCAAGCAATACATTCTGTATATTCGGGTATGGAAATATATAGCCCCAAGATTACGCAAATCTTATCCACACATTTAAACCGGAGAACCAATGATGTAAATACAGTTCATAGTCAAGAAGTATTCCTTTCGAGCAGAGAAAAAGAAATAGTAATTAAAATTGCAGGAGGAATGTCAAATAAACAAATAGCAGAAGATCTATTTTTAAGCATATTTACGGTTAAAAATCACAGAAAAAACATTATGCATAAACTTGGTTACAAAAAAGTAAATGAACTCGTCCGATATGCAATGGAAAAAGGGTTTGTTAACTAAAAGTAGTTAATAAATGTTGATTTCTTATTATGCCATCCAAATCTCTAAAAACATCAACTAATTAGTTAATCTTCAACAGGATCAATAGTATCAGTTTTCTAAACAGCCCTACCCTCTAATTCTGTTAAGTTAGTTATTTATATGAACTTACTGGAACAGTTGATCGAAGTCCCCATAAAGAAGTTAATATATAGTTTTTGATTTCATATTCTTCTTAAAACAAAATACTAGTCCTCATTTTTAATCCATTTTTTCTCTTTCAAAATCATAAAAAAATCAATATAAATAATAAAATGATGCCAAAGAGCTAATCAAAAAGGTACTAAAGAGCTATCCTCATATTTGGCCGTAACAGCGAAAATATAAGTGTAAATAAATATTTCATTAAAAAGCTGAAAACGGAATTTGAATATGAAAACAACAATAATTTTACTCGCTGTAATAATAATTAGCTCATTTAGTAATGCCCAAATTACTAAAGATAACATCAAGCAGTTATTAATTGCCCAAGGTATAGAAAATCCTGAATCTCAAGCTGAAGTACTTTATAATCAATATACTGATAGTAAGCAATTTGATATGCTTCAACTGAATAAAGCACTTGGAGAAAGCGCATTAAGTGGAGTTAGTATGGGATTATATCAATCATGTAATGCAAATTATCAAAATATAGGCTGGATGCCTAAATTTATGCAAGAATGGTATGGAACCACAATAAAAACAAACCAAGTTATGGGCAAATCTCTAACTTGGCAGAAAATTTGGCGTGAAGCGGATTATATAAGCGATAGACAGGCATATGAGGATTTGAATAAATTTTTTAGTGGTAAATGGTACTTTGCAGCAATAACTCACATGTTTATGAAAAATTTAACCGGGGCAATGGTAAGAAATGAAATGAGTTCTGGAAGATTATTATAATAATAAAAAATTAAAGAAATAATTTATCGATTTCAGCTTTTTATAATTAAAAATTAAAGCAAAGGAGCATTTAGTTCGATAATAGAATCAATAATACTCAGATTGATTAAAATGAAAGTATGTCGAAGTTTAAGAGCCAACGGTTACAATATATTTTTTCTGTTGTTAGTACTCTTTTTAACGGCATCAGTTTCTTATGCTCAGATGACTAAAGAAGAAGTTTTTACAGTTTTGTCTTTGGAAGAATATAGTGGTACAAACAATGCGAAAGAGATAGATGTTATTTATGAGAGATATTTGAACCTGGTAAGTTATAAGCCGAATGAATTATTGGAAGGACTTGGCTATAGTGCTCTCAGCGGTATTGGCCTAGGGTCAGTCGAAAGCAGCGAATATGGCTACCAAAAATCGGGCTGGCTGCCTGTATTTTTAAAAGATTGGTATAATAATTCACCCAGGGGTGATGGCGCACCTATGTACCAATTGTTTGGCTGGCAAGAAGTTTGGCGGGAAGTAGACTATGCAAGCGACCGTGCCGCATACGAATCATTGAAATTATTTTTCGGAGGGAAATGGTATTATGCAATGTTGGTACATTGGGTAATAAAAAATACCTTCGCAACAATAGTAAGAGACAAATTTAAATACGATCAGTATCTCTACAGTTTTAAATTTGATCTTTTATTTTCCCTATCGAAATAAAAAATAATGAATCCAGTTATTATTTATATTATAATTTTAAATTAAAAATTTTCCGAAATAGTTAAATTTTCAATTTCAATTATTTAAAAACTCAATTAATATAAGTTTATAGAAGATTTTACAAGTATTCCAGACAATTTTGTATATAATTGAGAGATGATTGAACTCAAAAAGAATTAAAAACGATTCAAAGAGTTCTTGACAACTTAGGGTAATTTATTTAATTTTCATATGCCACTGCCTAAGAGCGGTGGCAATTTTTTTTAAATTCGCTATTAACAATAAAAAGTAAGTAAAAATGTCTGAACCAATTTTTGTTTATTTAACAAAAGAACGATTAGTTGAATTAGAAAAAGAGCTGCAAGAGATGAAATCTAATGGAAGAAAAGAAATAGCAGCAAAAATAGCAGAAGCCAGAGCTCACGGTGATTTATCTGAAAATGCAGAATACGATGCTGCAAAGGAGGAGCAAGGCCTTTTTGAGTTAAGAATAAGTAAATTGGAAAACATATTATCCAGAGCACGAGTTATTGATCCTTCTCAATTTTCAAATACTGAAATACATATTCTCTCAACAGTCTCAATCCGAAATATTAAAAACGATAAAATAATTGAATACATGCTTGTCTCACCTGAAGAAGCAGATTTCCAGGCGGGAAAAATTGCAATTACATCTCCAGTGGGACAAGGACTAATGGGAAAGAAAATAGGCGATAAAGTAACTGTTAAAGCTCCAGCAGGATTATTGGAGTTTGAAATTTTATCAATTAAATAAATATACTAGCTTACATTGAGTGATGAATCGTATATACAACTTGCGATAGAAATTGCGAAAAAGGGAATGGGTAATGTGAGCCCTAATCCTTTGGTCGGATGTGTAATAGTTAAAAATGACAAAATCATCGGAGCCGGATTTCATGAAAAATTTGGTTCTAGCCATGCTGAGATAAACGCAATAAATTCTGCAAATGAGAGTATTGAAGGTTCAGCACTATATGTAAATCTTGAACCTTGCAGTCATACAGGCAAAACTCCTCCTTGTGTAGATAAGATAATTGAAAATAAAGTGAAAAGGGTAGTAATCGGTACTCTTGATATGAACCCTTTAGTAAGTGGCAGTGGTATTAAAAAATTAAAAAAAGCCGGAATTGATGTTAAAGTAGGAGTATTGGAAAAAGAATGTATAAATCTCAATAAATTCTTTTTTAAGTATATTTTTAAAAAAATACCATATGTAACATTAAAATTTGCTCAAACTTTAGATGCACGTATAGCCGATCATAGTGGTGATTCTAAATGGGTTACTTCAATAGATTCAAGAAGATATGTACATAGCCTTCGCTCCAAATATGATGCAGTTTTAATCGGTGCCGGAACTGTTAGTAAGGATAATCCATCTTTAACGGTCCGTTTAGTTGATGGAAGAAATCCTAAAAGAGTATTAATTGATTCAAATTTGAGCCTTAAGTTTGATCGAAATATATTTAAAAAAAACACGGACAAAAGTCTGATAATTCTAACTTCTGAAAAAAGCCGTCAAAAACAAAGAAAATTGAAAAGATTTACAAATTTGGGAATCAAAATTGTTTTTATTAAAGAAGAATCAACTGGAAGATTAGATCTTAAAAATGCACTTAAGGAACTTGGGAAATTAAATATTGCTTCATTACTGGTTGAAGGAGGGAGTAAAATTTTTACTTCTTTCATAAAGGAAAATTTATTTGATGATATTTTAATGTTTATGTCTCCTAAGATACTTGGCTGCGGAACCCCTTCTATAGGAAGTTTAGGAATAAAAAGCCTTCGACAAGCAGTTAAATTAAAAATTGATAATGTTAAGCTTGCTGGTGATGATGTTTTAATCGAGCTTATCAAATAATATTTCCGTCCAAATAAATTTCTGCCATTTACAAACATTTAAAGCTAGTAATTCTTTATTTTTGTATTTAGAAATAATAATTAATTCATTTTATAATAACGCGAAACGGGTAAAAAAATGTTCACTGGATTAATTGAGGAAACGGGTACTTTGATTCAGAAATTAAAAACAGGTGAAGGTTACCAGCTTACTTTTTCATGCATTAAGGTTATGGAGAATATCTCAATTGGCAGTAGCATAAGTGTTAATGGTACATGTCTAACCGTTATAAAAACAAATGCAAATACTTTTACTGTTGATGTTATAGAAGAAACATTAAAAAAAACGAATTTAGACTCTTTAAAGAATGAGGACAAAGTTAATCTTGAAAGACCTTTAAAAGCTGATTCCCGGATTGGAGGGCATTTTGTTCTCGGACATGTAGATACTACAGGCAAAATTATTAAAATCAAGGAATTGTCTAACAGTCACTTCATAAAAATTTCCTTTCCTAAGAAATTTAAAATTTATTTAATTTATGTCGGTTCGGTTGCAATAGATGGTGTAAGTATGACTGTTGCAGAATTAGGAGAAGATTACTTCTCAATTGGTGTTATTCCGCACACTTGGGAGGAGACAATATTCTCATTTAAGAAAATAGGTAGTACCGTAAATCTTGAATTCGATGTATTAGGTAAGTATGTTGAAAGAATAATGCAAGGTAGAGCTGATGATCATAGTATTGTTAATAATATTTAGTATATAAAAATTCAACTTAATGAAAACAATAGAACAAAAAGTCTTAAAATTTATTGATGAAAAAGATCTGATTAAAAGAAACGATAGGGTTCTGGTGGCATTTAGTGGAGGGCCAGACTCCATTTTTTTGCTTCACTTTTTGTTGAAATTCAGAAAAAAGTACAATATTGAAATAGGGGCGGTGCATGTAAATCATATGATCAGGGGCAAATCTGCCTTTGAGGATGAGGAATTTTGCCGGAAACTTTCTGTAAATTTAGATATTAAATATTTTGCTGTTCAAAAGAATGTTAGATTATTTGCAAAAAAGAACAAATATTCTTTAGAAGAAGCTGGTAGAATTTTCCGATACGAAACCTTGAACAAGGTTTTAAAACAAAAAGGATTTAATAAAATTGCTACTGCTCACAATTGCAGTGATAATGCTGAAACTGTTTTATTAAATTTAATAAAAGGAACCGGGATAAAAGGTATATCAGGCATACCTCCAAAACGAGGCAATATAATTCGTCCAATCTTAGTTCTAAAAAAAAATGAAATATTGGAATATTTAAATAATTATGGGATCAAATACAGAATAGATGAATCTAATCTAAATACTGATTTCGAAAGGAACTTTCTTAGAAAAGAGATAATTCCGTGGATCAAGAAAAAACTGAATCCCGATTTTGAAAAAGCGGTTTTTAATGCATCCGAAATATTTGCGGGATTTGCTAGTTTACTGGATCAACAGATTAGGGAAGAATTAAAGAAAACAGTTGAGATTAATAATAAAGAAATAAAAATAATATCTGCTGAATTTGAAAAAGTTAATGAAGAATTAAAAAATTACGTAATTAAAACGGCGGTTGAAGAGCATTTTAAAGTTCCATTAACTTTTACGGATGTTAAAAATATTAAATCTCTCTTTAATAAAAAGACAGGTAAAAGTATAAATCTTCAAAAAAACTTTATTGCATCAAGAGAAAGAGGACTTGTTAAAATCTCAAAATTAAATAAAATTATGCTTTATAAGAATTTAAAGTTAATTGAAGGTGAATCTGTAAAAGTAAAAGAGAAAATTTTATTTATAAAATCTGTTAAAGAAGCCCCAAAGAAATTTTCAGCTAATAAGCTGACGGAATATATTTCAGCCGACAATATATCGGGATACTTCTTACTTCGGAGATGGGAAGCAGGAGATAAATTCTCACCGTTAGGATTAAAAGGTACAAAAAAGATATCTGATTTTTTAAATGAACAAAAAATTACTTCTGCAAGAAAGAAAGAACAATTAGTTCTCACAAATAAAGGCCGTATTGTTTGGGTATTAGGACTTAGATTAGATGAAAGATTTAAAATCACTAAAAATACAGAAAGGGTAATTGAATTGTGTCTGAAATAATTAAGGGAATTAAAGAATCTGTTTCAGCAATAGAAGATAGGATAGTAATTGGAGAGCATTATTTTGTTCCGTTAATTAAAGAAGAAGATATTCAAAAAAGGATTAGAGAACTTGGGGAAAAAATATCAAAGGAATATAATTTAAAAATTCCCGTATTTATAGGTATTCTCAACGGTGCTTTTTTATTTTTATCTGATCTTATCAAGAATGTTTCAATTGATTGTGAAGTTGACTTTTTAAAACTCTCAAGTTATGCTGATAATAAGATCTCTTCAGGTAGAGTTAAAATGCTGAAGGAACTCAATTGTAAAGTAACCGGGAGAGATATAATAATAGTTGAAGATATAGTAGATTCCGGACTATCTATGAAATTTATAAAAGAATTGATAGCAGATCACAAACCAGACAGTATAAAGATAGCGTCACTGCTATTAAAGCCGAATAGTCTTAAATATGATATAAAAATTGATTATATTGGCTTTAAAATTCCGAGCCAATTTGTAATTGGTTATGGTATGGATTATGCTCAGAAGTATAGAAACTTAAAGAATATATATATTTTAAACGAATGAAACTTAATTAAAGAACAGAAACAAAAACAATATAATATATGGCGGAAAATAACGATAACAAACAAACTCCCAAAAATTCAAAAGGGAATGGGGGTCCTAACAGGCCTGATGAAAATTTTGATTGGTCAAAGATTATAAGAATGGTTTTTGGTTGGGGTGCAGTAGTTGTGGCATTTGTTATTATTTTACAGCTATTCAAAACTAATTCTACAAATTATGTAGAGATTCCATATCCTCAGTATGAAAAACTTTTGAATGATGATCAAATGCTTAAGGCAACCATTACTAAATCCGATGCCAATGATTATTTTTTCAAAGCAGAATTAAAAGCTCAGGAAACCATTATGGTTAACGGTAAAGATGTTCCTGTTAAATTTATTTCTGTTTATATACCCGAACCAATACTCAAGGATCAGGAAGCTGAATGGAAAATTAAGAATATCAATTATACGTTTGATAAGGAATCTAACGAATGGATGGGAATCCTAATAAGTTTTCTACCCTGGATTGCTATAATTGCGGTTTGGATAATAATAATGAGGCGCATGCAGGGTGCGGGCGGTGGAACACGCGGTATTTTTTCGTTTGGTAAAAGTAAAGCTAAACTTATTCCCCAATCAGCTCAAAAAATTACTTTTAGAGATGTAGCTGGTGCTGATGAGGCTAAGATGGAGCTTCATGAAATAATAGAATTTCTTAAAGAACCTACGAAGTTTCAGAAACTTGGTGGTAAGATTCCTAGGGGGGTATTGCTATTAGGACCTCCAGGAACCGGTAAAACCCTTCTCGCGCGTGCTGTTGCCGGCGAAGCGGGCGTACCTTTCTTTTCTATAAGTGGCGCAGATTTTGTTGAAATGTTTGTTGGCGTCGGCGCCAGCCGGGTTAGAGATTTATTCGAACAGGGAAAGAAGAATGCTCCCTGCATTATTTTTATTGATGAGATTGATGCTGTAGGCAGGCATCGTGGAGCCGGATTAGGCGGCGGACATGACGAAAGAGAACAAACTCTTAATCAACTTCTAGTGGAGATGGACGGATTTGAACAAAACAGCGGTGTAATAATAATAGCTGCAACAAACCGCCCTGATGTTCTTGATCCTGCACTATTAAGACCAGGAAGATTTGACAGGCAGGTTGTTGTTGATCGACCTGATGTAAAAGGCCGTGAAGGAATTCTGAAAGTTCACACGAGAAATATCCCCTTGGAATCAACAGTAAATCTTGAGGTACTTGCAAAAGGTACACCTGGTTTAGCCGGCGCGGAGCTTGCCAACCTGGTAAATGAAGCAGCTCTTCTTGCAGCAAGGAAAAATAAGAAAAAAGTTGAGATGATAGATTTTGAGGAAGCTAAAGATAAAGTAATGATGGGAATGGAAAGAAAAAGTCTTATTATTTCTGAGGAAGAAAAGAAAACTACATCTTACCATGAAATTGGCCATGTACTGGTTGCAAGAATGCTTCCGGAAGCTGACCCTGTTCATAAAGTAACAATAATTCCTCGTGGAAGAGCGCTTGGTGTTACAAGTTACCTGCCTTTGGATGAAAAGCATACTTATTCCAAAGAATATCTTGAAGCTATTATTACTTATGCTCTTGGTGGCAGGGCTGCGGAAAAATTAATTTTTAACCACTATACTACTGGTGCCGGCAATGATATTGAAAAAGCAACTAATATTGCAAGAAAGATGGTATGCGAATGGGGGATGAGTGATAAACTTGGTCCATTAAGTTATGGAGCTAAAGAGGAAGAAATATTCCTTGGTAGGGAGATTCAGAGACACAGAGACTATAGTGAAAAAACAGCTATTGATATTGACGATGAAATTAGGGGAATTGTAAATTCATCTATGGCAAGAGCTGAAAAAATTCTTGATGAAAATATTGATATACTTCATAAACTTTCAAAAGAATTGCTTGAACGTGAGATTTTGGATTCAGAAGAGATTGATAAGTTAATTCATGGTGAGGAACTGCCACCATTTAAAAAAGAAGGTAATGGTGTTACGGAAAATCCCGATGTATTACCAGATCATGTTAAAAAATTAATGGAACAAAGAAAGCCAAAAGAATTTAATCCGACAGATGACACCAACAGGGCATGAAACTATTAATTACAGAGATGAATTAGTAAGAAAACTAATTCATCTTTGTTCTCTTTCGATACCTATCATTGTTTATTTTATTCCACGTACGGTTTCAATTACTATATTAAGTTTTTTAACTGCTGCGGCAATAGTACTTGATCTTTCAAGGTATATCTCCCCCCCCGTCGGAAAGATGTTTTATGCCATGTTTGGATTCCTGTTGAGAAAACATGAAGTTGACGATAAAAAAAAGAATTTAAACGGTGCAACATATGTTTTCATTTCAGCATTAATTTGTGTAATTATTTTTCCTAAAATTTTATTTCTTACCGGTTTCACAATATTAATTATCAGTGATTCTTCCGCGGCATTAATCGGCCGAAAATTCGGTAAGCATAAATTTTTGGCAAAAAGCCTGGAAGGTACTCTGGCATTTTTTATAAGTGCAAGTATTGTTGTTTTA
>Ga0181529_10004178_pt1 | contig 15794 bp, 15 predicted proteins | sample PEATcosm2014_Bin_36_FD_119763 | JGI IMG/M metagenome (GOLD analysis project Ga0181529, IMG submission 119763) | Peatland microbial communities from MTU Mesocosm Facility, Houghton, MI, USA - PEATcosm2014_Bin10_30_metaG | ecosystem: Environmental > Terrestrial > Soil > Wetlands > Peat | place...
GGCTGGAATCGCAGCGCCTGCCTGAACGCGTCCGCGGCCTCGGGTCTGCGGCCCGCGTTGTACAGCATGCCCCCAAGGTTGAACCAGGCCTGGGCGCTCCCGCCGGCCTGCGCTATGCCGCGGCGCGCCAGCGCAAGGGCCTGGTCCGTGCGCCCCTGCTGGTACACCGCGTTGGCTTCGTCGGCCCAGGCTTCGTTGCTGCGCGGGTTCAGGCGCACCGCCTGCTTCAGGGCCTCCTCCGCCCCTGGAAGGCGCCCCATGAGCCCCAGGCACAGCCCCAGGTTGGTCCAGTCCTCGGGGGAGCTGGGGAGAATCTGCAGGGCCCTCTGGAAGTCCCGCACCGCGTCCGGGTATTCCTTGCGCTCCATTTGCTCCGCCCCCAGGCGGCTCCAGGCCCGCTGGTCCGTGGCGTACAGCTGGGCGCCGGCCTTAAGCAGGGGCTCGCTCAAGGGGCGCGTGGATGGGTCGGATTGCACGGACATGCCGCTGTTCAGCAGCCCGCTGGCGCCGGCCTGCCGAAGGTCCAGGACCACGCAAGCCAGCAGGGCCAGGGCCAGGAGCAGGGGCGTGCCGCGCGGCGGGGTCCACGCGCGGACGGGGCCGAAGGAGGCCGCCGCGGCCAGGGCCATCAGCAGCAGGCCGGCGCTGGGGGTGATGTCCCAGGGGAAATGGAAGCAGCCCTGCACGCCGAAGGCGGCCAGGGCTCCCGCGGTCGCGGCGCCCTCCGGGCCCGCGCGCCTGAAGGCGGCGCGCAGCGCCAGGGCGAAGAGGACGGCCCACAGAAGCAGTCCCGGAACGCCGGTCTCGGCCGCGGTCTGGATCCAGTCGTTGTGCGCGTCCGCGGTCAGGCGGAAGGGCTGGTCCCGCTCCGTCTGGAGGCGCTCCCCCTGGCGGCGCAGGTACTCCATTTCAAAGGCCCCGCCGCCGACGCCGGTCAGGGGGCGTTCCCGGGTGAGATCCAGGGCCACCGACGCCATGAACACCCGGCTGGACCAGGCGTCGGAATGGATGTCCGCGGCTTCCTTCAGCCGGCTCCAGGTGCCCGGCGGTCCCAGCCCCGCGGCCAAGAGGCCGCCCGCGAGGGCCAGGGGTCCCAGGGTCCAAAGCAGGACCCCACGCCAGCCGGGCCTGTATCCCCCCGCCAGCATGGCCACGACAAGGCCGGCCGCGGCGGCCAGCCAGGCTGCGCGCGCCAGGGTCAGGGCCAGGGCCAGGGCCAGGAGCCCGGCCGCGGCCGCGCAGGCGCGGCGCAGCCGCCCTTGCGTAGACAGCGCCGCCGCCAGGGCCAAGGGCAGCAGCATGGCCAGCCAGCCGCCCAGGAAATCGGGGTTGCCCAGGCTGCCGTGGGCGCGCCGCCCAAAGCCCAGGTCCAGGGCGCCGGAACTGAAGGGGTCCAGCCTGAGGGGAGCCAGCAGGGCGTAAGCCGCCGCGAGGGATCCCGCCGCCAGCAGGGCGGCGGCGGCCCGCCGGCGCATGGCCCCGTCCCGGAACAGGGCCGACGCGCCCACAAAGAGGGCCCATTGCGGCACTTGGGCGGCGAACCAGGGCAGGCTGTCGGGAGCGCTGGGGGATGCGAGGTGGCAGAAGGCGCGCCAGGCGAACAGCGCCAGGCCCAGCCAGAATACCGGCGAGGATGGCAGGTTCAGCCCCTCCGGCGCCGCCATCAGTCCCAGGGCGCCGAAGGCGAGGCCCAGGCGCTGGGGCAGGATGTATGCGTCCTCAATGGGCTTGAAGAACAGGAGCGCGGAGAAGGCCAGCAATCCCAGGCCCAGGCGCGGACTCAGGACCTGCCAGCGCAGGCTCACGCCTGGGCCTTCAACAATCTTCGCGCGGCGCGGTAATCCGCGGGCTCGGGCGCCCGGGCGCGGATGGGCCGCCCGCTGATGGGATGGCGGAATTCCAGCTTGAAGGCGTGCAGGGCCTGGCGCCGCAGGGCCGCGGAAAGCGGGAGGCTGAGCGATTCCGCCAGGTGGCGGGGGGTCTGCCCGTAGCCCGGGTCGCCGACCACGGCGTGGCCTATGCTCTTGAGGTGGGCCCGTATCTGATGGGTGCGCCCGGTTTCAAGGCGGCATTCCAGCTCGCAGGCCGCCGAGAATCGCCGCAGGACCCTGAAATGGGTCACTGCGGCCTTTCCCGAGCCCGGCCGGACGTCCATGCGCCTCCGGTCGGCGCCGCGGCCCAGCGGGGCGTCGATGGTCCCGCTGTCCTCGGGCAGGTCGCCCCACACCAGGGCCAGGTAGATGCGCTTGACCTCGCGCGCGGCGATCATGGCCTGCAGGGCCCTGAAAGCCGCTTCGGTCTTGGCCGCCACCATGCAGCCGCTGGTGTCCTTGTCCAGGCGGTGCACGATGCCGGGGCGCTTGGACCCCAGCATGGCCTCCAGGCCGGGGCCGCAATGGTGCAGCAGCGCGTTGGCCAGGGTGTCGTCCTGGTGTCCCGCCCCCGGGTGGGTGACCAGCCCCGCCGGCTTGTTGATCACCAGAAGATCCTTGTCCTCGAAAAGGACCTCCAGGGGGATGTCCGCCGCCCTGAGCGCGCTGGACACCTGCTCCGGCAGGGCGATATCCACGCTTTCCCCCCCGCGCAGGCTGTACTTCGCCGGCCTTTGGCGCCGGTCCACCAGGACCCCCCCGAGGTCCAGGAGCTTGCGCACACGGGTGCGGCTGAAGCCGCGGGCTGCCAGCGCCGCGGCCAGGAACTTGTCCAGGCGCTTTCCCCTGCCATCGGGCGGGACGGTCAGGACATGGGTCAGGGGCATGGGCTCCTTAGTCGGCTGGTCTGGGCCGGAGGCGGATCAGGAGGGTCACGGCCACCGCGGCCGTGAACAGGCTGATCCATTGGCTGGGGCTGAGCGCGCTGGACAGGAGGGTCCCGCGCTCGCTGTCCCCCCGCAGGAATTCAATGCCGAAACGCCAGACCGCGTAGAGCAGCACATAGAGCCAGAACACCTGGCCGGCGTAGGTCTTGCGCCCCCAGAACCACGTGAGAAAGGCGGCCAGCAGCAGGCAGAAGGCGGATTCATAGAGCATCGTGGGCAGGCGCGGGATGTTGTCCCCCAGGGCCGGGAACACGACGCCGTAGGCGCGGCTCTCGCGGCCGTAGCAGCATCCGTTGAACCAGCAGCCAAGCCGCCCGGTCACCTGGCCCAGGGCCAGTCCGGGCGCCAGGACGTCACCGAAGCTCCACACGGGCAGCTTCCTGATCCTGAGGAACGCGAGGGCGGTGCAGAAGGCCCCGATCAGGCCGCCGTAGTACACCAGGCCGCCGTGCGTGACCGCCAGCATTTCCCAGAGCCTGCCCCCCAGGGTCGGCGCGGCGTCCGGACCCCAGAATTCCGGCCATTCGACGATGATGTAAAGGATGCGCGCCCCGGCGACCGCGCCGACCATGATCCACACGGCCAGGTCCAGCAGATCGTCGTCGCCGCGGCCCTCGCGCCGGTTGAGCGCCCGCGCGAGCAGGAGGCCGACCAGGAAACTGGTGGCCATCATGGCCCCGTAGGTGCGCAGGGTGAAGGGCCCGAGCGTGAACAGGATGGGATGCATGGGTGCCTAAGAATGGACGGTGGGGCGGACCGTCAGAACCCTGACCACATGAGACCCAGCCTGATGCCCACGCCGGTCGTGCTCGCCAACACATTGGTCCGGCTGTCTGTGTCAAAGACGGGGGCGCCGTTCTTGCCGATGAGCTCCCTCTGGTTGAAGCCCTGGTCGTAACGGACATTAAGGTCCACCGCCAGGGAATCCGTCGGCCAATAACGAAAACCCAGCCCCGCTTCGGCGCCGGCCACGTTCGTGCCGGAACTGAGCTCCTTGATCCCCACGTTCTCAGCCAGGATCCTGAGGGGGACATAGGGCTGGAATCGCCAATGCCAGGGCGTCCAGTCGTAACCGAACTCCAGGTTCCACAGCGAAACGGTCAATTCCGAGTTGTCCATGACGGCGTTGGGGAAGCGCAGGACTCCGGACCCGTTTTCCAAACCCAGAACGAAGCTCCGAAAGAGGACATCCACCCCCAGGTAGGATTCGTTCCCCCGGCCCACCAGCCAATTCCCTTCGCCGAACCCGCCCGGTCCGTAGGACAGCTCAAGCCCGTTTTCGGGCGCGTACACTGGCACGGCCTTCCCCGCCAACTGGCGCCGGTAATCCTCCTTGCTCAGGGAGGCGAGGACCGTCACCTGGCCCTGCTCCGGCAGGGACTTGAACTCCATGTATTTGACGTTTTCCAGGTTCAGCAGGACCCTGCTCGAACTGCTGCTCTTGATGTCCTCCCTGACCTGGGATCCGGAGGCCTCCTGGATTTCGGAGGTTTCGCCGCTGACCTCAACCCGGATGCCGGAGGCCAGGTCCAGGCGGGCGCGTTCCTTGGCCGCCACCACAGCCCTGGCGAAGTCCCCTCCAAACTCCTTCAGGTCGGCCACTCCCTCGCCCACATAAAGGCTGCCGTCCTGCTTGATGTAGACATAGCTCTTCATTTCCATGGCCGTGGTGCCCGCGCCTTCGGCGGCCGCAAGGCCGGCAAGGGCCAGAAGCAACAGGCCGGTGAGCCCAAGCGATTTCGCCATGGTGTTTCCCCTTCGCGAAATGGGTCCGTCGCGGCCCACCAAGCAGATCGAACCAGGCTCAAGGGGTCTCATTCCCGGCCTGGGTCCGAGGCGGCAAAGGCTGCAGGCTGCGCCACACCAGCAGCCCCACCCCGACGCAGACCGCGCTGTCCGCCACATTGAAGACGGGCCAGGTGTAGACCCCGCGCACCCCCACCTCGATGAAATCCACGACCTCGCCGAAGCGGACGCGGTCAACGAGGTTCCCCAGGGCTCCTCCGACGACCAACCCGAGGGCCAGCCGCGAGATGCGGTCGCGGCGGTCCACCGAACGGAGCATCCAGCCGGCCGCGGCGCAGGCCGACAGCGCCACCAGGTAGAAGAAGGGCCTGCGCCACCACGCCGAGGCGTCCGCCAGCAGGCTGAAGGCCGCTCCGGTGTTGCGCACATAGGTGATCGCCACACCGGGCAGGACGGGGAGGCTTTCGCCCAGGATGAAGCGCGCCTGCACGAGGAATTTGCTGGCCACATCCAGGCCCAAGGAGCCCAGCAAGGCCCCGAAAAAAAGGAGGTCGGGGCTCACGGCGTCCCCGGGCGCTGTTCATGCACGGTCCTGAGGATGAAGCCGATGACTTCCTTCAGCTCGGTGCCTATCCAGGGCACCCCGCCCGCGTGCACAAAGGCGCGCTTCAGGAAGAGGGTGAGCAGGACGCCCATGATCGTGGCCCCGACCACCATGCCCACGCCGCGCGCCACCCCGGCCATGAAATTGATCCAGATGTTCCGGCGCGGGTTACCCATAATGGCCACCCATTCCGCCAGCTTGGCCTTCTCAAGGAAGGCGGCCGCCTGGCGCAAGGCGGTCCAATCGACGTCCTTGGGCGCCTTCGGGGCCGCTTCAGGGTTTTCGGATTCCATGCCCGGTTCCTCCGATAGTCCTTCCAGCCCGCCTAGGCGGGGAGCTTGAAGCCCTGCAGGCTCTTGACCACCTGATGGGCCGCCCCCAGGTCATGGTGCACCGTGATGCGGTTGGGGACGGCGACGACATGCAGGCCCGCGGCGCGGGCGGCGCCCACCCCGGTGGCGCTGTCCTCAAAGGCCAGGCTGCGCGCCGGGTCGGAATCCAGGTCCCGGCAGGCCAGCAGGTAGGCGTCCGGCGCCGGCTTCATGGCGGGCACATTGTCGCTGGTGCGCATGGTCTCCACCCAGGCGTCCAGGCCGTGGGAACGCAGGTGGCCGAAGACCCAGCTGCGCGGGCTGCTGCTGGCCACGCCCACCCTCCAGCCCCGCGCTGCGCCCTCCACCATCAGCTCCCGGACCCCGGGAAGCACCTTCTGGCCGGCGAAGATGCCGGCCCGATGGCGCAGGCGCTCCTCCTCCAGGGTCGCCCATTCCAGGCTCCGTCCCAGACGGGTCTCGAGCAGGAGCCTGAAATCCATCACCCGCGGGGCCCCCACGGCGTGCATGAAGTCCCTGATCTCCAGGGCCTGGCCCTGGCCGGCGAAGACCTTCTGCCAGGAAAGGTATTCCGCCCAATCCGTGTCCAGGATCAGCCCGTCAAAGTCGAAGATCAGGGCGCGCCCCGCGCCGGCGCCGGCGCTCCCCTGCTCAGGCATGGGCCAGGGCCCCCGCGCAGCGTCCGCAGATGCCGCTGTCCTCCCTGACGTCCCCGGGGCGCCGCCAGCAGCGCACGCATTTGACCGCGTCCGTGGCGGTGACGGCGATCTCCTCCGGGCCCAGCGCCAGGCCGTCCTGGGGGGCCGCGTTGCCCAGCCGCACGCGGCTGACGATGAAGAGGGCCGCCAAAAACCCGCTGTGCTTGTTCAGGATGCGCAGCAGCTTCTTGCTGTGGACACTGAGGGCCACTTCCGCGTCGTAGGGATGGCCGATGGAGCCGGCCGCGCGCAGGCCCTCGATCTGCCGGGTCACCTGCGGCCGCACCAGGCCCAGGAGGACCTCGAAGTCGTCCTCCAGCTCCGCGTCGCGCCATTCCGGCCTGGACTGGGGCCACTCGCTGAAATGCACGCTGGACCCGGCGCGCTGGCACTCCGGCAGGTGCTCCCAGGCCTCCTCGCAGGTGAAACACAGCACCGGCGAGACCATGCGCAGCAGGGCCTGCAGCACATGGTGGAATGCGGTCTGCGCGCTGCGCCGGCGGGGATCGCCGGCGGCGAGCGTGTAAAGGGTGTCCTTGTGCACGTCGAAGGCCAGGCCGCTGAGCTCGGATGAGCAGAAGGACTGCAGCTGGTTGAAGGCCTTGTGCAGCTCAAAGGCCTCCATGCTCGCCGTGACCCCCTCGATGAGGGCCGCCAAACGGGCCAGGAGCCAGCGGTCGAAGGGCTGCAGCTCGGCCAGGGGCACCCCGTCCCTGGCCGGATCGAAGTCGCTGAGGTTGCCCAGAAGCCAGCGGAAGCTGTTGCGGACGCGGCGGTAGTTCTTCTCGGCCAGGGACTTGAAGAGGGCGTCCGAGACGGTCATGTCCGCGGTGAAGTCCTCGCTGGCGACCCACAGCCTGAGCACGTCGGCGCCCCACACCTCCATCACCTCCATGGGGTCCACCGCGTTGCCCGCGCTCTTGTGCATGGCCCTGCCCTGGGCGTCCAGCGTCCAACCCGTGGACAACACGGCCTTGAAGGGGGCCCGGCCGCTGACCCCGCAGCTGACCAGCATGGAGCTTTGGAACCAGCCCCGGTACTGGTCCGAACCCTCGATGTAAAGGTCCGCCGGAAAGGCCTGGTCCGCGCGCGCCTGCAGCACGCCCAGCGAGCTGCTGCCGCTGTCGAACCAGACGTCCAGCGTATCGGTCTCCTTGCGGAATTCCTTGCCTCCGCAGGCCGCGCAGGCCGCGCCCTCCGGCAGAAAATCCGATAGGGGGCGGGCCGGATCGAACCAGGCGTCGCCGCCTTCGCGCGCGACGATGGGTTTGAGCTTCTCGTAGCAGGCCAGGTCGAAATGTTCGGCCCCGCAGCCCCGGCAATAAAACATGTAGATGGGGACGCCCCAGTAGCGCTGGCGGCTGATGCACCAGTCGGCGCGGTCCTTCAGCATGTTGGTGAAGCGGTCCTTGCCCCAGGGATTGACCCAGCGCACGGCCTCGACCTCGGAGGCCACGGTCTCGCGGAGGCCGTTGCCGGTCAGGCTCATGAACCATTGCTTGGTGGCGCGGAAGATCACCGGCTGCTTGCTGCGCCAGTCGTGCGGATAGCTGTGCTGGAATTTCTCCGCGTGGATGAGTCGGCCCCGGGCCCGGAGCAGCTCCAGCACGGCCTCGTCCGTGGCCGGATCCGTGACGCGCTTCCCCTTCAGGTCCGCGGGCTCCACCTGCTCGTTGTAGCAGCCCTTTTCGTCGACGGGGCAGAGGATGTCCAGCCTGTAGCGCACACCGGTGACATAGTCCTCGGCGCCGTGGCCGGGGGCCGTGTGCACCAGGCCCGTTCCGGCGTCGGAGGTGACGTAGGGGGCCAGGCAGAAACGTATGCTCCTGCCCTCAATGAAGGGGTGCGCGGCCCGCAGCTCCTCCAGGTCCGCTCCCTTGCCCGCCCAGACCTGGCGCGAGGGTTCCGCCTGCGCCGCCAGGGCCGCCGATTTCTCGGCGCCGCCCAGGGCCCTGATCGCGGGAAGCTGTTCAAACACGTTGGAGGCAAGGGAGCGGGCCATCAGCCAGCATTCGTCCCCGACGCTGTAGAGGGCGTAGTCGAATTTCTCGTTGGCCGTGATGGCCAGGCTGGCCGGGAGGGTCCAGGGAGTGGTGGTCCAGATGACGGCGAAGGCGGGCTTGGACGCGCCGAGCCTGGCCGCGCTCTCCGGGCTGAGCGGATATTTCACGTAGACCTGGGTGCTGGTCTTCTCCTTGTACTCGAGTTCCGCCTCGGCCAGCGCGGTCTGGGAGGCCCAGCTCCAGTGCACGGGCTTCAGGTCGCGGTAGATCTGCTTCTTCGCGAGCAGGGACCAGTAGGCGTCCAGCTGGCCCGCCTCAAAGGACGGATCCATGGTGATGTAGGGGTGCTCCCAGTCGCCCCAGCCGCCCAGGCGTTTGAATTGATTGCGCTGCCTTTCGATCCATTGCGCGGCTTCGGCGCGGCACAGGCGCCGGAGCTCCAGGGGGCCGACCGGCTTTCCCTTCAGGGCCCGGCTGACCCCCAGCTCGATGGGCATGCCGTGGGTGTCCCATCCCGGCACGTAGGGCGCGTCAAAGCCCCGCAGATTCTTGTAACGGACCCACACGTCCTTGAGCACCTTGTTGAGGGCGTGGCCCATGTGGATGTCGCCGTTGGCGAAGGGCGGGCCGTCATGCAGGATCCAGCGCGGGGCCCCGCCGCGGCGCTCGCGCAGGCGCCCGTAAATGCCTTCCTCTTCCCAACGCTGCAGGCGCAGGGGCTCGGCGGTGGCCAGGGAGGCCCGCATGGCAAAAGCGGTTTCCGGCAGCAGAACGGTCTTGGAGTAGTCGATGGCGTCTTGGGGCATGTCCCTCAGGTCCCTGATGTCGAACGGTCCGGCCCCGGCAGCGCCGGGAAGCAGTTAATGTAAAGGAAAAGCCGCCTCTTGTCATGGCCGGGCCGTGGGTACTTCGCCACCCGGTGTCCCAGGCAAAAGCGTGGATCCATGTCGCGCCGGCGGACCTGGCCCAGCCCCTATCGCGCTTAAAGGGGAGGCCAAGACGTGGTATTCTCCGGGATCCTCGGAGGACGCATTGCGCTGGACTGACAGACTGCAACAACGCTTCGGGTTCCTCGCCATCCACGGCCTGGGCCGCATCATCGTCACCCTGCAGGTGCTCTTTTACGCGGGCTCCATGGCCGTGCCGGACCTTGCCGGCCGGATCAGCCTCGACCCCTCCCTGCTGGCCACCGAACCCTGGCGCCTGGCCACCTTCATCTTCGTGCCCCCGGCGACCAACCCTTTCTTCGCCATTTTCTTCTTCATGTTCCAGTGGACGGTGTTCCAGGGCCTGGAAGCGGAATGGGGGGCCTTCAAGCTGACGCTGTACTGCGCCCTGGGCTGGCTGGCGGTGGCCGCCCTGCCCCTGCTGCTGTGGCTCGGCGCGGGGCTTCTGGTTCCGGCCTCGGCCACGGACTGGTCCCTGTCCATCTGGCTGGCCTTCGCCTTCCTGTATCCGGATTTCACGATACTCATCTTCTTCATCCTGCCGGTGAAGATGAAATGGATGGCCTGGCTGACCGGCGCCTTCCTGCTGTTCAAGGTCTCCACCGGCGGGCTCTTCGAAGCCCTGTCCATCGCTGCCGGTCTGCTGAATTACCTTCTGTTCTTCGCCGGGGACTTCGCGGCGCGCTTCCGGCTGCACCGGCAAGTGCAGGAGGGCCGCCAAGTCTTCATCGCGGCCCGCCGGGACGCGGCGCAGACCCTGGTTCCGCGGGCCTGCGTCCAGTGCGGCGCCGGCCCGGACGCCCACCTGCGTTTGTGCTGCTGCGCCCGCTGCGGCGAAGACGGGAAATTCTGGTGCGCCGAGCACCTTCCCGCGCATCTGGCCGCTCCGGCCGGCCCCGAGGGCGGCGCTGCTGCCGCGGATGGGGAACGGCCACCGCTCCCGCCTAAACGCAGGGTCCGCCCCGCCGCGGGCAAACCCGACGGCGGGCCGGGGGCCAAAAAAAAGAGAGCGATGCGGGACTGATCCCCCATCGCGCCGGGCAGGAATTTCTGGTTTTAGCTGGCTTGGTCCTTCAATCCCCGGAACAATTCTCAATCAGGGCGCGGCATTTTTTGCACCACACTTTGCATTTCTCCACGCTCAGATCCTCGCTGCCGCACACATAGCAAATCATCTTCACCAAAACCGGTTCGGGAGCGGCCTGTCCGCCGCGCCACTCCTTGTCCCCGGCGGCCGGCTTCACGGCCTGGCCTCCAGGGCCGCGGCCAGGATCCGGTAGCGCTCCGATTCCCCGGCCTGGCCGTCCTCAAGGCAGAGCTGTTGCAGGCTGCGATAGACGGGCAGCAGGGCCGCATGGCCGGACCCGAAGCGCTTCTTGAGGATCTCGGCCGCCCAGGAGGCCTGGGCTATGGCGCCTTCCAGCTGGCTGGTCTGGCGGTAAAAGGTTGTCAGCATCTGCAGGGCCTCGGCCACCAGGCCGGGGTCGCTGTAGATTTGGATGGCGGCTTCCAGGGCCAGCAGCAGGCTGCGTTCCGCGCTGCTGAAGTCGGCGCGCGCCTGCTGTTCCCGCGCCTGGGCCAGTGCTGCGCGAACATCGTCCATGCGTCGACTATAACGCCGTTTTACTTCAGGCGCAATTCGCGGTCCGGGACATTGTAATCCGCCCCGGCCGGGGCGTAAAAGCTGTCCGCCGACACAGGCTGATTGGATGCGTCAAAAACCCGGGCCGGTGGTTCCCCGCTGACGCGGGTGAAATGCGTGCCCGGGGCGAACTCTCCGCGGTCGAAGGTCAGGTCGAGCAGCAGGGAGTCGCCGTCCGCCCGGTAGCCCGGGACGCGGACGCTGACACCCTGGCTGAAGCGGGCCAACCGGTTGTCCACGATGAGCTGCCAATTCCCGGCCGCCAGGACCCTTAGGTCGCCGATGGCGGGCAGCACGGGCTGCGTGCCGTCCAAGGGTGCCCCGGGGGCCGAGAGGAGGGACAAGGCCGAATTGGCGAAGGCACGCTCTGCCGCGGCGCCGGCGTGGCCGGCGGCCGCCTCCAATTCGACCCTTGATTGGGGCCAGTTACGCTCGTTCATGGCCAGGGCGGCCGGCTTCCAGTCCCAAAATCCGTTGCTGTCCTTGGCGCCTTCGGCCCGGCCCGGCGTCTTGAACGCGGGGCTTTCCTGGGGCACGGGCTGGGTTCCGGCATTGTAGTCCACGGTGGCTGAACCGTTGGACTGGACAAAGGGGGCGGCCCCCTGCGTCTGCGGCCCCTGCGCATTCATGGACACCACCGGGCCGGTGGTCTGCTGGCGCGCCACCAAGAACTGCTGGATCAATGCATCCACCCTGTTGTCCTCCAGGGCCCGCTCCACTTCTGTGGTGCCTGTGGACTTGGGCTGGGCAAGCGGACCCGCCTCCGGCACGGAACGGGATACCGGCAGGGCCGCCAGAGCCTCCCCGGAAGCGGGCTGGACCGCGCGTTTGGGTGCGCGCGCCAGGGCGGCGCGCTTCTGGGCGGCTTCGTGACGCGGCGCTTCGGCCACGGCGCCGGCCTGCGCCGGCGTTTGCGGAGCCGTCGCCGCGGCTCCGGCAGGGGCGGACGCCAGGGACGCGGCCTGGGGGGATGAGGGGGCGGTGGATAGGGACACCGGGCCCGGCACCAGGCGGGGATAGATCAGGAAGGCCACCACAAGGGCCGCAGCCGCCCCGGCGAGCCCGAGCCCCCAAGCCCCCAGCCAGGGACGGGTGAAGAAGGCATACCAGGATTCGCTTTCGGGACCGGCCGCCCGCGCTGGGGCCGGCGCCTCGGCCGCCAGCCTTTCACGGATGCCGGCCCACATACGGCGGCTCTGCTCCGGACCGGGAAGGGGCTGGGCGGCGCGCAGGTTCGCATCCAGGCCGCGCAGGCGCGCAAGCCGGCGGGCCACGGCGGGCCGCTTCAGGCTCGCCTCCACTTTGGCCCGCTGGGCCGCCGTGAGGGCGCCGTCCACATAGGCGTTCAAGAGCGCTTCGAGTTCTTCAGGCATGCTGCTTCAAGCCCGGCATAGGGCTCCTCCGCTGAAAAGACGCGGCCCGGGAACGCGAAGTTCCCGGGTTTTGGACCTATAAAAGCATGTTTTTCAAGCGTTTTTCAAGTTGGCCCCGCGCCCGGAACAGGCGGGATTTCACGGTTCCCACGCTCAATCCCAGGCGCTCGGCGATGTCCTCGTAGGGCAGATCCTCCCATTCCCTGAGGATGACCACTTCCTTGAAGCCCGGCGGCAATTCCGCCACCGCCGCCCGCACCTGGGCGGCCCTCTCGGCGCTCACGACGGCATCGGCCGCGTTTTCCCCCTTGGACGCCACGCGCTCCCTCAAGGGCGTGCCGTCCACGGGCTCGGCGTCCAGGCTGGAGGTGAAACGCACCTTTTCGCGGCGCAGGTGGTCGATGGCCTGGTTGCGGGCCAGACGGAAGAGCCAATGATGGAACGGCGATTGGAAGCGGTAGGAGCTGATCTGGCCGTGCAGCTTGACGAATATGTCCTGGGTGACGTCCTCGGCGGCGTGGGGCGAACGCAGCATGGCCACCAGATAGGCGTAGAGCTGCCTGTGGTACTTGCCGTAAAGGGCCTCCAGGCCGGCCAGATCCCCGCCCTGGCACGCCCGGATCCATCCCTCCTCCTGGCGGACCTCTTCGGGGCTGCTTTCCCTCCGTGTGCTCATGCTCCGTTGATCCGATTCATCACGGCGGGCAGGTCTTCGCCGAGGAGGAGGCGGCAGGCCTCCACGGCCCGCTCCACGGCGCCTTCCAGGGCTGACTTTTCCCCGGGCGGGATGCCCGCCAGGACGTAATCCGCCCAGTCCGCGGGGTCCGCGGGCCGGCCTATGCCCAGGCGCAAGCGCGGAATGGACCTGGTTCCCAAACGTTCCACGATGTCCTTCATACCGTTGTGGGACCCCCCGCTGCCCGCCGGGCGCAGCCTGAGGCGGCCGGGGGGCAGGTCCATGTCGTCGTATAAGACGAGAAGCTCGGCCGAGGGTTCCAGGCCTTCGCGCCGTTTCCATTCGGCCAGGCTGGAACCGCTCAGGTTCATGAAGGTCAGCGGCTTGATCAGCGTGACCTTGGCCCCTTCCACCACGCCCCGCTTGAATTCGGACTGGTGGCGCAGGCCGGAATCCGGCAATTTCCAGGCCGCCTGCAGGGCGTCCAGCACCCACCAGCCAATGTTGTGGCGGGTGCGGACGTACTGGGGGCCGGGATTGCCCAGGCCGCAAAAATAGCGTCTGTTCACGATCGGCAGTCTAACAAAAAAAGCCCCGCCAGTCGGCGGGGCTTTTTCGGGAATCGCTGGGGACTCCGGGCGGAAGACCCGCCCCCTTACTTCTTGGCGGCGGGCTTGGCCGCCGGTTTGGCCCCATCCTTCTTGTCCCCGGCTGCGGGCGCCTTCGCACCGGCTGCCGCGGGCGCCTTGCCCCCCGGCGCCGCGGCGGCGGCTTCGCCCTCGCCCGGCTTCTTGGCCGTGATCACCTCGGGCTGGCCCGCGGCGGCGTCGGCCGCCACAGGTTCCGGCGCCTTCTCCTCCTCGACCATGGTGACGATGGCCAGAACGGTGTGCGGATCCCCCAGGAAGGTGACGCCCTTGGGCGGCGTGTAATCCTGGAGCAGCAGGCTTTCGTCGATGTCCATCTTGCTCACATCCACCTTGATCTCGCTGGGAATGTCCGCGGGAAGGCAGCGCACGCGCAGGGTCCGGGTGGGATGGCTGAGAATGCCTCCCTTCTCCCTCACGCCCACGGGAATCCCCTCCAGCAGGACAGGCACGCGCAGCTTGATGGGATGGGCGGGGTCGATCTGGTAGAAATCGATGTGCTGGAAGCGCCCCTTGACCGGCTCGCGCTGGACTTCCTTGAACATGACAGTGGACTCGCTCTTGGCGCCCTTCTCATCGGTCAGGCTCATGGTCAGCAGGGAATTCTTCCCCACCGTGCGCATGTACAGCAGCGGGATTTCCTTGGCGCTCACGGCGATGGAAAAGGCCTTGCGCTGGGGCCCGTACACGATGGCGGGGAGCAGATCCTCGCCGCGGAGGCTGCGGCTGCCGCTCTTGCCTTTTTTGGAACGCAGGGTGGCGCTGAACTTGTACTCGGCCATGGGGTCTCCTTCTTGACTGGCGCCCGCGGGTTTAGAGCGGGCTGGATGGTCCTGTATCCCCGGCCGGGCCGGCCATGGCGCCGGCTCCCGGGGGCAGGACTGTAAAAGGCGTTCAGACGTCGAACAGCGAGGAAACCGACGTCTCCTTATGGATGCGCTGGATGGCCTCGCCGAACAGCTTGGCGATGCTCAGCTGCGTGTAGTTGGACTGCTGCTTTTCGGGAGGCAGCGGGATGGTGTTGGTCATGACTACCTGCTTGAAGCCGGCGGTCTTGAGCCTCTCGACCGCGTTGCCGGACAGCACGCCGTGGGTGCCGCAGGCGTAAAGCTCCTTGGCCCCGTTCTCCTTCAGGAACCTGGCGGCGTTCACCAGGGTCCCGCCGGTGGCGATCATGTCGTCGGGGATGATGATGTTCTTGCCCTTCACCTCGCCGATAAGCGCCAGGGCCTCCACGTGGGAGTCCCCGCTGCGCTTCTTGTCGACGATGGCCAGGGGGGCGTTGAGGCGCTCGGCGAACTTCCAGGCGCCCTTGATGCCGCCCACGTCCGCGGTGCAGATGCTCAAGTCGCCGAGCTTCAGGGCCTTGAAATGCTCCACCAGCACCGGCAGGGCCATCAGGTGGTCCAGGGGGATGTCGAAGAAGCCCTGGATCTGCTGGGCGTGCAGGTCCATGGTCAGGACCCGGTCCGCGCCCGCCTCGGTGATCAGGTTCGCCACCAGCTTCGCCGTGATCGGGACCCGGGGCTGGTCCTTGCGGTCCTGGCGCGCATAGCCGAAATAGGGGATCACTGCGGTGATGCGCCGGGCGCTGGCGCGGCGGGCCGCGTCGATCATGACCAGCAGCTCCACCAGGTTGTCGTTCACCGGGGGGCAGGTGCTCTGGACGATGAAGACATCCGCCCCGCGGATGTTGTCCGCGATCTTGATCTTGCATTCGCCTTCGGGAAAACGCCCCACCTCGGCGCGTCCCAGGCTCACGTTCAGGGATTCCGCGATCTCGGCCGCCAGGGCCGGATTCGAGTTGCCGGTGAATATCTTCATCTCATTTTCCATTGCCCGCGCCTCTGAAGCCATGGACGGCCCTAACGCCTCTTCATTGCCCGCGCCGGAACCCCCGCCACCACGCCGCCCTTGGGCACATTACGCCCCCGCAGCACCACCGCGCCCGCGCCCGTGAGGGCCCCGTCGCCGACCTCCACCGGGGCCACCAGCACGGTGCCGGAGCCGATGAAGGCCCCCTTGCCGATCTTGGTCAGGTGCTTGGCCTTGCCGTCGAAATTGGCGGTGATGGTGCCAGCGCCGATGTTGGCGTCCTCCCCGATCTCCGCGTCGCCAAGATAGCTGAGATGGCCGGCCTTGGAGCCCTTGCCCAGGCGCGCGTTCTTCATCTCCACGAAGTTGCCCACCGAGGCGCCCTCGCCGACCGAGGAGCCGGGGCGCAGGCGGGACCAGGGGCCGACCTTCGCCAGCCTGTGGATATGGGCCTGGTCCAGGACGCTCTGCTCCACGCTGCAGTCGTCCTCAA
>Ga0181529_10004181_pt1 | contig 15779 bp, 18 predicted proteins | sample PEATcosm2014_Bin_36_FD_119763 | JGI IMG/M metagenome (GOLD analysis project Ga0181529, IMG submission 119763) | Peatland microbial communities from MTU Mesocosm Facility, Houghton, MI, USA - PEATcosm2014_Bin10_30_metaG | ecosystem: Environmental > Terrestrial > Soil > Wetlands > Peat | place...
GACCTGCGAGAGACCTGAACTCTGCGTTGGGGCAGAGATCGCTTCGCTGCTTTCATTGCTGGAGTTGTCCGCACCCATCACGTCGCTGATCGAACTGCGAATCTGCTCCGCGTGTCCCTCCAGCGTCGGGCTGCCGTTACCCAGCGCGAAACCGCTGGTCGGTGAGGCTGCGATGGGAGCGGATTGCGGCGGCGCGGGCTGGTTCCCGCTCCCTGCCGCGGTGAGGGCACGAGCCGAGCCCGCGCTTGCGGACCCGGCGGAAGCCCCCGCAGAACTTGCGCCGGCTGAACCCGCTCGCGATGCCGCCACGCCGGCCGCCGCTCCTTCAAAACCGGCAGCGCCCGCGGTCAGCGCGGTGACTGCCGTACTCACCATTGCGACCGCCGTGCTGCCGATGTCGCCGCTGACAATGCGCTTGGCAATGAAAGGTATGACGGCAATCGCCAGAGAGTAGACGATACTCACGATTCCGATCAGGAACGAGCCTTCAAGGTTCCCCAGGCCGCCGAGAAAATCGTTCTGGTTAAGCATCTGGCCAATTTGGCCCATCTGGACCGCGCTCAAAAGTGCACCGAACCCGCCGTAGAGCACAGGCCACGCGTTCCAGACGAAGACGTTTTCGACATACGCCTTCGCGATCCGATTGGCTGCCCCCAGCGGCATAAGCGCGATTACGATGGGACCGAAGATATAGAGGACGCTGCCGTAGAAGATATAAAAGAACCCGAAGATCACAACCACAACGGGGTAAAGTATGTAGGCCACTAGTATCAAGATGCCGTCAATAAGGCCTGCGATAGAGCCAGTAATCAGTCCCCAGAGTTGTTGCGCCCCATCTTGTGTGAATTGGGTCTTGAGATCACTCCCCCAGTTCTGAAGCACATTTCCTCCGCCTGAAGCATTGCTCACCCAATTTCCCGCATTCACGAAGCCTTGGTTGATCGTTGTAAAGACCGCACCGTAATTCATCACCACGACTGCAGTAGCCACATACTTGATGAGGCTCGTTCCAAGGCCGCGCACATCGCCACCGTGCAGTGCCGACTGATGGACCTGCCACAAGAAGCCCACAACCAAGACGACATACGCCACGTTCTGCATCCCAGAGGTGATGCTGGTCGAATCAATCCCGGATACCGCCTGCGACAGGAATCGCTCGAACAGGTTCAGTTGCGTTCCCTGAAAGAACGCCAGCATCGTTACGGGATGTAAGTGGACATACAACATAGCTGTCACCGATTGGTCAGTGCTCCATTGATGAGCCCGTTGTTGTTCGTGTTGTCCGTCGTCGCAAGCTTGGAGTTCTTGCTCTGGTTAGCAAGATCGATGCCACGGGTCCGCATTAACTCGGCCAGTGCCGCCTGAGTATAGGCGTTGGCGCGTACAACCCACACGTCGGCCTCGGCTTCAAGGATCGGAGCGCTGCCTGGAGCGGCCTGCGAGATCTGTTGGCCCATCTGATTGGCCTCGTTCAACTCGGCATCGGAGAGCGCGTCGATCTCGATTGCGCGTTTCATCGCATCCTGAGCCTGCGCGTCGGTCATGTCCGTCATCGTCCGTACCTGCGGAGACGCTGTGTTCTGAGCCATGATCACGCCATACACGTTCTGAAACTGACCGGAGACATTCGGAACGTTGGCCGCGTTACGTGAGAGCAACAGTGATTCAAGGTTCTGGGATTGCGGAAGCGTGGCGCTCGATACATTCACTCGGAACATCCCGCTCACGTTGTTGAACTGGCTTTCAAACTGCATCACCGACGATTTCGCCTGATTGATGGCAGCGAGTGGATACATGACCTGCTGCTCGTACTTCGCTACGCTCTGTTCGTATTGATTGATCGTCTTGAGCGGCGTCGCGATAAACGTATTCATCAGCGACTGCATCTTGGAAAGCGCGGCCAAAATCGCCGCCGTATCGATGCCGAACTGTCCGTTGGCCCGCGTTGGTAGAATCGCGAGCACAGCAAGAGCAACGATCGCGACCTTCAGCAGACTTGGACGATACCTGGGCTGCACCTCCCGCTGCGGAGATTCAGCAGTTACGGCCGTTGCTGCCAGGTCGGTATAGAGACAGGGCTCACGCCGCCAGAAAAATGACCTACGCCGCTTGATTGGGTTTTTCTTTGGGTCCTTCATGTCGGTTCTCCTCTATTGCCCTGAAAGCGCCCCGGTGATGAGGCTGTTGATGCCGCCTGCCGCCGCAGTCCTGCGCTTGACCAGCACGTTGTCGTGGGCAATCCGTCCGGCCTCCTGCCGTATTTCCGCCGCAAGCATTTTCTGGATGTAGGCTTGGCAGCGGAGATTGGCTACTTGCGCCTGCGCGGTAAGAAAGGGATTGGAGCCCGGTGTGCTCAACGCGACCTGATTCTCCATCTGGTTCGCGGTCTGAAGAATGACGTCTGCGCCCTGATCGGCGATGAGCGTGGTCTTCAGGTTCTCCTGACCCAGCGCGTCGTCGACGTCCATCATCACGCGATCCTGGGGCGAGGCTGTGTTGACCTGGGGAACTGTGCCATAGTTCGAGGTGAAGCTCGTCTGCAGTGCCGGAATGTTCGATGACAGCCGGCTGTGCAAGATGCTCTCGAACTGTTGCGGCCCGGAAGTAACTGCGCTCGTGAAAGACGTGTTGAAGATCTGATTCATCTGGCCGCGAAAGCTGTTGATCGAGTTTGCGACGAATCCCCGAGCTTGATTGAGCGCCGCGAGGGGTGCCAGAGTCGTCTGATAGAGCTTCTGGGTCTGTTGCATAATCTGATTGATCTGGCTCAAGGAACTGCCGATGTCGTTCTGGATCGAGCTGAAGATCGAATCGAAGACGCTGAGAAATTGTCCATGCGCGTACTTTGGCACGACGACACAGATCTCGATCAGGAGAATGCAGCCAAGGAGCCTCCTCTGCCAGCGGCCGAGAGGCCGCGAAGTCCTTTTCCCATCCACGCTGTATGGTTCACCGTTCAGAAGCAGTTCCGGCTCGCTTTGTCCTCTGTCCTTCATTGGCTGATTGCCTCCTGCATCTCTCCCGAGAGCTCCACTGGCAAAGGAGCAAGTTCCGCAAGACCGCTAGGGTATTGCCCGGCGAGCTCTTCGTAAGCCTGGATCAGCGGCAATTGCCGGTGCTGGCCGAGCCACCATTTGCGAAACGCGCGCTCCCGCGGATAGGTTGTAGTGATCCAGTAATCCACGGGGCTGGGAACAATACGGATTGCGTGCGTCGATTCCGCCTTCTCGCCGATGGCAATCAGAAATTCGGCGCTGTGGCCTTTCTTTGGGTGAGCGAAGGTCTTGATCTGGTTCAGCGCAGTCTCGTTCAGGTGGACGTGCTCCCGGAGCGCAGTCATATCGCCCGGCTGCTTGCCGATAATCTTCGTTGTCGCATTCTTCACGATGCCGGCGCCGTGCTCGTTGGGCCGGTCGGGCGTGCCCACAAAATCTTCCGGCGTCTGACTGATGCCCCAAACGCTTGCGTTGCGCTTGCGCGCAGTGCGGAAGAGCTGCACCACAACGCTGGCCAGGATCGGGGACTCAAGCAGCGCCCAGCATTCGTCGAGCAGGACAATGCTTGGCCGGCCGGTCATCCCCGACGCGCGATGAGTGGCCGTGTGCGCGATCAGAAGGCTCATGGCCCGTTCGAGCCGTGGATCGTCCTTCAGCTTCTCGACGTTGAAGTAGAGCCAGGGATTGTTCAACTGGACGGTGGTGGGCCGGTCAAAGAGCCGGGCATACGGGCCTTCATCCACCCAGGCGCGCAACTTCGTCGAAGCCATCTGTGCCATCGCGTTGATCTTCTGATTGCGGTCGCGGTCCTGCCAGTGCGCCAGTTCCGCGGCCAGGTCCCCGAAAAGGGGAATCGGGTTCGAGGTCTTCGCGCTGCAACGCTTGTAGGTTGAGGCGATGGCTTCGAGCAGGACACTGTCGAGCAGGTCGATGTCGAGATCGGGCGGGGTATTCTCGCCCAGCATGTGCCGCGAGAGGTTTTTGAGAAATGAAATCTGGTCGTTCGACGGGCGATCTTCGCCTCTTGGCAGGTCCCATGGATTGATGGTCTGGTCGCTGTCCAGCGACATCTCGATCATCTCCCCGCCCATCAACTCCACCAGCGGTTGATAGGAGTCTCCACGTTCGAGGATCGAGATGAGTGGGTTCGCGCGCGCGGCCATCAACAGCATCTGCTGTGCGGCGAGGGTTTTTCCTCCGCCGCTCTTGGCCATCAGCAACCCGTTCGCATCGGAAAGGTCGGGATCGAACATGGAGAACGGAATGAGCTGGCGAAAGGGAGTCTCGAAGAGAATCAGAGGACTTCTCCGCGTCCCAGTCCAGGGCATCTCTACAGGCACAAGATCGGCGACGTTGGATGAGAGCATGTCCTGGTCGCGCTTGTCGGCCTCGGCCATGCCGGGTAAGGTTCCAAGGAAGATGCGCCGCTTGGCGATAGTCTCTGTCGCAGCCTTCGCGCCGTTCATGTGGGTAAAAGCGTTCAGGACCTCTTGCGTGCGATTCGCGAGTTCGCGCTCTGACCGTTCGAGATCGCGAAGTGTGAGCGCTGGTTGAGACGTGCGGACTACAACGCAGAGACTGAGCTTTGCAGTCTTTAGCGACGAAGAGATGATGTCGCGCTGGACCTGGATAAGCTGCGCCTGCGCGACTTCTGCTTCGGGATTGGACTTGAAATTCCCGTTCGCGTCCTTCTGCGCAGCCGTCATCTTCTGCAGACGCTTCTTGTAGCTCTTGAGCACCTTGACCTGGTCAGGAATGACGACCTGACCGCTGATAACAATTGGGAACCCAAGCGTCGAGAAGCTTTGCAGCATTCCCGGAAAGGTGGCATCCGGCAGTTCCTTGAGGCTCGCTACCGAGTAGAGATACCCATCGAGGTTGAGGTACGTTTCAGTTTCGTTGAGGATGCTTCCCTCAGTCGCCTGTTCCCGAGCACTGCGATACTCAATCATCTCTTCGCCAGGAATATACGGCCGCCGATCCCGCCTGATCGGATGCTGCGCCAGCTTCACCTCTTCGAAAAGTTCCTGGGTGACAAGTCTCCGGGGCCCGAGGCCGACCGCCTCCATCGACCCCTCGATGCCCCGGAGGATGGATTCAAACTCGGCCAGATAGGTCTCGTGCTCCTTCCGAGTGCGCTGGATGGCCTTCTTTTGGCTTAGTGTGAATCCGTTTGCACTGCGCTTCTGCTGAACAGAGTGATACAACTTCGCGTGAAGGCGCGGGTCCCAGATAAAATACACATGCAGCCGATTCTCGAAGAAGAATCCGTTATTGTCCTTCTGGCGCCACATCCTCAACCGATGCGTATCGAGAGCCATGACCTCGGACTGTTCCGTGCGCTGTTCGCGGACATAGGTATCGAGCAGATCGCCCAGATGTTCCGAAATCTCGTAGCGGAACTGGATGCGCATGCTGACATCGGGAACGCTACGAAAGAGCGCTTCGAGCATCGACTTGTTCTGGTTTCGGTCGCTATCGGTTGCGAAGTAGGCGAGGATGCCTTTCAGCTCATATCCCACGACAAATGCTCCATTGGTGCGCACCATGATGTTGTCGCCCGCGGGGAGATCACGGAGGGGCAGCAATTCGCAGACCGCGGGCGCTTTGAGACTTTTATCGTGTTCTGCTTGAGTGACCGGCATAGCCAACCTCCCCGCTCAGAGTTCCCGCACCTTCAATCTGCAATTGCTGCTCCACGATCCGCGCCAGTGGAACAATCTCCTCATGGATGCGCGCCGCGAAGATCACACTTGCGAACGCGACGCGTGCGGCTTCCATGTCTAAAACAGCAACGACCGTTCCGTTCTTCAGTGTCCTGATCGATGCCTGCATAGACTCAGCTTTCCTCGTCGACCACGTAAGGTTGCGTCAGTTCCGAATCTCGCTCAAGCGCGCACCAGGCTTTCGGAGCAAAGAACGAGCGGACGAGGTCGGTGAGATAGCCGCGCGGCCTGCCGTATTTGAAGAGGATCAGGAACGGCACTGCCAGCGCGGGAACGACGAATTCCATGAAGATGTTGAGCGGCATCCCGAATACATGGGCATTCCCACTTACAAAGTGGGCCAGCAGGTTCATCAGCGCGGCGAGCGCGAGCACCAGGATCAGGTCCTCGAATTCGAGACCGAGAAACGTCACCTTGGTATGAAGGTTGCGGTGAACCGGCGTCATATCAAGACTCATGCGCTTACCCTCCTATCCCGTGTGCCTGGGTGACCAGGGATTCGGCGAGACGCACCATTCCGGAGACCGTCAATGCGCCGAGGGCTGCAACAAACTTCCTTATCCACGTCGAGCCTGGATAAATCTCTGAAACCACTCCGCCCATGTGCATGGCCATCGCCGCAAGCTGTGTCAGCGCAAAGATGGGCAGGATCACGTTGGCTGTCCAATTGACCAGGCTCATCGTCGCCGTCCAGAATGCGTCGGCATTCGTCGCGCCCGCGTGCTGCACGAAGCCTTCGAGGGTCCGAAGCATCCCGGAACACAACAGCGAGGCGAACCCTCCGTACAGAAGGTGCTCGAATGGGCCGCTCTTGCTATAGCGGTACACCGCACCCGCGAAGAACATGCCGGCCATCGTGGGCATCATGGTGTTGCCGGCCCAGGAGGCGAGGTTCGTGATGGATCCGTCGAGACTCATATTTCCGTCCTCACGCAGCCATCGCCTGGAAGAGCGAAAGTAGGCCGCTTACGCTAAGAAAGGAGATCGCAGCGAAGACCTGCCTGGTCCAGGGTCTGTGCCGGACGAAATTGATCACTGCTCCGACACAAGCAAGTCCCGCCGCGGCCGGCAAAATCTGCGCCGCGATGTAGTTCCAGAGGGAGGTCAGCATGTCGGTCATTGCGTACTGGCCTCCCGAGTTCCAGCCTTGAAAGAGCGTCATCGTGGCCGACAGCGACATTAGGAAAAGTGCGGCAACAACCGAGCCGAGCGGATTTTCGCCGGCAGCGCCATCGAGCGTTGCCTTCAGAACGAAGTAAGCTGCAATTACGGGAACCAGTTTGGCGACAACGATCTGGCTCACGAAATTCTTGAAGACGGTCTCCATGCTGGCCAGCCAACTTGTGCCAACCGATCCGCTGCCGGAAGGGATGTTGATGCCTTGCGCCGCAATCCACGACAACAACTCCGGGAGCGTAAGAAGCACGACGGTCCATAGGATCCATTTGCCGGTGCGGCCGTTGACGTGGAAGTTGATCCCACCTTCGTGCCGCAGGCTCACGCCCGCGGCTGCCAGCGTGCAGAAGGCCGCCGGAGCCGCGAGGTCGAGCAGCAATTGGAGAAGGTCGAGGAGAAACTGTGGCGTCTGCATGGCTCCCTGCTTTGACTACTGAATGCCTTGCGCCTGCGTGATGAAGCCTTCGGCCATGCGACCGAGACCGGAGATCACCATGAGGGCCACGCCGCTGACACCCCAACCCAGGTAGCCGCGGCCCGACTTGAAGTGCCATCCAGCGACGCCGAGGCAAGCGACGGCAATCACCGGAGCGATGACGTTGCAGCCCCAGTTCACGATATTGAGGACCGTACCTTCAACGGTCGTCGCTTGCTGGCCCTGCACGGCCTGACCGAACTGAGGGGAAGTTCCGAGGTTCTGGGCCCTTATTGAGAACGGCGCGAGCAGATTGCCGAAGAGAATCAATCCCAGAGCCATCTTGAGGACGATCTGGACCCAATTGATTTCATCGGGGCGATGAAAAACGAGCGTGGAGGTTGAGGCGGACAGTGGGGAGCGCCGCCAGAAGGCCAGTGCGGTTTTCATAGGTTTTCTCTCCTGGACCCGGCTGCTCGGAGGCATCCGTGTCGAGCGAGAGAATGGATGCGAACCAATATTCGGTCAAATTGAGGGCTGAGGACCAGGATAGGAAAATGGACTTATCCCTCGTCGCATGAGCGGGTTCGATAGCTGGATGCGTGCTAACTGGTTAGGGCTCCGTTCTCGCGAATTAGCTCAAATCGGGAGAATGGAGCTAGAATTTCAGTTGAAGAGCCCGGTGTCGCAAGCTGTCGCCTGCTCAGGGACAACGGCATGGCATCCCAATCGCAATTCAACCCATATCATTGCGACCAGTGCGGAACCGCGAATATCGTGGCGGCGCCCGTCCTTTTCGAACAGGGAACGCGGACCTACTCCGGGACATTTCATTCGGGAGCAAGCCAATCTTACTCAGCGCAAGCCGTTACGCCGCCGAACCCTCGCGGATACGCGCGTGCGTTCTTGCTTTGGGGATTTGGCATCTTCTTCGCTTGTTTCTGGGGTGTAGCGGGGCTGAGAGCGGTCGTCCGTCATCCAAATTCGACCGGCACCATGGAACGCCCGATCGCATTTCTCGTGATTCTGGCGACTTTGTGCTTGATGGGCATGGTCTCTAACTTTCGTAGAATTGCCCGTTACAACCGCGAGGTCTATCCCCGACTCCGCTGGAATTGGGAGCACACCTATATCTGCAGGCGTTGCGGGAAGCCTCGCCTCATACCGTCCTAGCGCTCTAGATTGCCGAACCTCAGAATTCTGTGCGGACCGCCAATGACCCATCCGCACGATGAAGCGTAGGGATCGATCTTTGTTCAGCCGCGGATTGACTCAACGGGAGCGACCTTTACGCATCCGCACGTTGGGGCATTGGGATCGAACTTTGCGCAATTCCGATTTGAACGATCGGGAGCGAAAATTACACAACCGCACACTGGGCCATCGGGACCGTACTTTGGTCAATCGCGAATTGACTCAACTGGACCGACTATTGCTCAACTGCACTTTGAGAGAACGGCACCGATGATTGATCAAGCGCACTCTGAGCAATGCGGACCGATCTCTATCCATGCCGAGGTTTACGCCATCGGGAACTGCTCGAACAACGTCGCATCTAAATCGCGCGAGGCAAGAAGTTCTCGAATCGCACGGACGTAGCGCGACGCCGCCGAACACAAGAACGCCCTGGCGGACAGGCCAGGGCGCAAAGATGAGGCAGGTAGTGCAGCTGCACTATTGAGCCGTGGGAGCCACCTTGTGAACCTCAGAGGGGTTCTGTTCGTGCTTGGTGAACACGACATAGATCTTCGTGTCCGCGGGGACAGACACTACGACGCGGCTGTTGGCGTCGAGATTCATCACCTCGGAGTCGCCCGCCGTGCCGATATTCTCGGCCAGCCGCTCTCGCAGCATGTCGTCTTCGGAGAACGCGGCGCTGGTGTTGTTGCCGGCAACCTCCGCGAGCACTGATCCGAGTCCCGACGCTGCGCGCACAAGGAAGTTCTTCCCGGTGTTCTTGCCGTAGACATTTCCTTTGATCGGCCCGAGATCGAGCCCCGTTCCTACGGCGTCGATCTTCTCCCGCGCGCCATCGAGCAATTCGATTTCGTCGAACTTGACGCTTACGAGCCCGCTTCTATCTGCCTGCTGGAGTTGGCCGTACACACGCGCCCCGGCGGGAACAATAATCCTTTCACCAATAGCGTAGGTGTATTCGACAACGGCGACCACAGGAGCCTGCACCGCGCTCGATACCTGCGTCTCGAGCTTCGCTTGGATGCGCGTCCCCGGCGTCAGTTCTAATCGTGGTGCGCCATCTTCATCGCCATTCAACTTGGGTGCGACGCCGCCCTGGTTCTGCGCCAAGCTCCGCACGAAGATGAGGGATGGCTCCTTCAAACTGTTCTGCTGCGTCTGGGGTATCTCTGCGGGTGGAGTTCCGCCGTAGGGGGCCGGGTCTTCCCACTTCTGTTGCGTGTCCGCAAAAGAGGGGACCGCTCCCAGAGAACTCGCAACGGCAGGCTTGGCAGGGAGAGGCTTGGCCGCCGCGCCATTATCCAACGAGCGTGTACGTCGGATGTCGGCAGGCCCGAGTTGGCCGCTGGTGTTGTCCGGCGCCGGGGTCCGCACTGTGTCCATCAACGGCGTCACGCTGCTCTTGGAGCGAGTTGCCTGCTCCTGTTTAGATTGTTGAGACAGCTGCCTGACTGGAGCCAGTTTCTTCGGCGACTTGCCTACAACGGCTGTGAAGACGAAGAAGAGGACCGCTACTGCCAGTCCTCCACCAAGAAGAATTAGTTTGCTTTTGCTGATTCCTTCGATTCCCTTGATGTCAGCTCGCGTCGCGAACTTCGGGGTTGACTCCCCGTGGTTGTTGAGGTCCTGGTTTGAGGAATGCTCAACTACCGGCTCGACGGGTTCCATCACTGACGTTGGCAATCCGCCGCTTCCATTCCTGCTGTTGTCGGTGACACTCATAGTCTCTCAACTCCTCTCTAATTGCCATCGCCGGAGATCGGTGGAGTGAACGGCAGCTGGATCAGGATGGGACGATCCACCTGGTCTGCCTGCGCGATCTGCAGGAACAGCTTCTCCGTCGATTCCTTGAAATTCGGCCGATCAAACAGAACCACTCCGTCAGCACGCTCCCCAGGCTCAAGCCGGGTCGTGCTCAATCTGTAGTCGCGGATCTCCATTTGGTCCGAGATGATGCCCTTGCCTTCCTTCTTTTTCTTCTTCTTTGTTGCTTGGCGCCCGGTGATCTGTATCTGCGGCGGAACGATCTCGACCGGTTGATTCGAGCTATTCAAAATGGAGTAGGAGATCACGGTCTCGTTGCTCCACTGCCGCATGTCGCCGATCGCGGTGTCTATTTGCTTGTCCTGCCACTTCGTCCACTTCGGAGCATTGATCTTCTGTTGCTGCTTGAACTCCTCGTCGAGACTTGAAAGCCGTGCGGCACCGGAGCTCGAGGCCCCGCCGCCTGCGCCAATTTCAGGTTCCTTGTTAGGCGCGCTTGGTATCGCCGGCGCTCTGGAATTATCGGCAACCAGGAAGCTCCGCGATGCCCTGTACTCGATCAGGAAGTCAACCGACTGGGATTGGTTCGTTACACCTGCGCCATCGCTAACCAACTCCAGCGTCACGTGCTGACCTGATTTTGTCGCAATGAGCAGATTCGTTTGTGCGGCCTCTTTGGTGATCGGCTTGACGTAGACGTACTCGGGCTCTCCCTCGTTGTGCTCGGCTTTGAACTCTCCGGGACTGCCGAGAATGACGGATGTAATCTCTTCCGGCATGTGTATCGTCGATTCGAACTCCGGCCGCAAATGCAGGATCGTCACCTCTCTTGGGTTGATGGTTACGGTTGCTACACGTGCACCGGCTGGCGCTTCGGTCGCGCTGAGGCGCAGCGGGATCAGAAATACGATTGGAATCAGCCAGTGAAGCTTCATCGGGTCGACCTCCTTGCCGGCCTCACGGCCGGATACTTGCGAAGCACGTACTGCCTTCTGACCGCCTGCACGTAGGCCACAACATCGGGGTTGTGATAATCCAATTGTTCTCGCGCGATGCCGCGGTCGCCCGCGTAGTAGGCTGCGGCAACCAGCCGCAGATCACCGTGGAACTCCCACATCAGTGCAGTGACGTACCGCGTGCCTGCGGCGATGTTCTGTTCGGCATTGAATGGGTCGAATGCGCCGAATCGTCTCGCGGTCGCCGGCATAAGCTGCATCAGTCCCATCGCCCCTTTGTCAGAAACTGCACGCGGATTCCATCGCGACTCGACGTCAATCAATGCTGCGATCAACTCGGGCGGGACTCGATAGTGCGCCGCGTATTGGCGGACGAATCCAGCCGCCTGCGCAGGATCGGTCTGTCCGACGCCGAATCGGGGAAGCGCGAAAAACAGCAGGAACAGCCATCTATTCATGAAGCCGGTCCTCCGGGAGCGCGAGGGTTTGCGCGAACCGCGCGCCATCATCGAGCAGACTCTTGAATCCTTCTCGAAGTAGAAGGTGCCGACGATCTTTTTCCGTCTTGGCGAGGAACGGCAACAGCACATCTCTGTGCTCCGCGGTGACGTGGTCGGTTCCGAGCAGTTGCAATGCATTGGCGAAATCGATCATTTCGGAAACGGAAGGCGGCTTTTCCAGTGAGTAGTTGCGGAACGAGAGTGCGATTCCCGCCATCTCCTGGTGAAACTTCTGGTCCGCTTTCGGAGTGCGGCTGGCGATAATCTCCGCTTCGCGCTCCGGAGTCGGATGCTCGACGCGCACGTAGAGGCTGCGCCTACGGATAGGGTCGCCCAGCCTCCGCTCCTCGTTACTGGTCAGCACGACGAAGGGAATGCTCTTGGCGCTGACGGTGCCGAACTCGGGAATCGAGAGCTGCCATGCTGAAAGGATCTCAAGCAGTAAAGCCTCAAAACCTTCGTCCACCTTATCGATTTCATCGATGAGCAACACGCAAGGGTTCTCGCATTCAAGAGCCCGCATGAGCGGGCCGGGCCGAAAGAAGTCCCGCCCCTTGAGGTTTGCTTGTAGGGTCTGCCAGTTCTCGTGCTGGCCTTTCGAGAACTCCATGTAGAGCCGCTGCAGGCCTTCGTCGAAGCGGCCGATGGCTTTGTCCTCGGTTACGCCGCGATAGCACTGAAGCCTTTCGACGTGCGTTCGCCCAGCCGCAGCGACAGACAATGCTAGTTGAGTTTTGCCTGAGCCGGCGGGACCTTCGAGAAGCAGAGGCTTCTGAAGCTTCGCGGCGAGGAAGACGACCTGAATCATCACGGGATCGATGAAGTAACCCGTTGCGGCCAGTCTACCCGCGAGATCCGTAATCGAATCAAACATCGGCCTGTCCTCGCGCTTCTACTGGAATCGGAACCGCAGTTTGCTCATGGTCGGCGCTCTGGCGCTCAGGCAGAACATCTTGTGCAGCGCCCATTTGGGCCCAGACACTCGCCAGAGAGGTAGCTCCTAATGCCGCCAGTAGGACCAATATCCCGCGGCTCCAGAGGTCACCTGACCATGTTGTCCAAACCGGCCAGCCGTAACAGACAAGCACAGCCACGTCGAGGACCGTAAGCAGTATGGCTATGGCGAGATACCGAGTGCGTGCCTTCATTTGGGCCCCTCCAATGCCGAGACAGCATCGGGCGAATCCAAAACTCCGTCAAATTCGATCCCACGGCGTAGCTGCAATTGCATCGTCGATCATTGCCAGTGGCACCGAGGTGTGTTCCTTACTGAGTGTTCTCTCAAGCAGGCACAGCCATTCTCTTGAGTTTGCTGTCGTGAAGCCGCTCCTGCGGGATCGTGCCACCGGCTGGTTGTGTCGCCAACCAGCCCGTCAGATCCTCTGGCGCATATCGGACCCGGTTGCCGACTTTGACATATCTTGGGCCCTTTCCGAGTAGGCGCCATTTCCTCAGGCAAGCCACGGTAACTTTGAGTTGTTCCGACACTTCCTCTTCTGTGAATAGGGGTTGCATTGACACCTCCGGTTTTGCGTGACGCCACCGACACTACCGGCGACGTCACGGATGTTGGGTAAGCTAAGCGGAATTGAAATTTCGATCAAGTCCGTTCAACTCCGCGTCCCTAGTCGCCGGCGGCGTCCTCTTTGGATTCCGCTGGTGGCTCGACAATCGACTCCAAGGCTTCCCTCTTCGCTTTCATCCGAACGTGGAGGTAGTCTCTGAGCACTTCCTTCGAAACGTGCCCGACGATCTGGCGGATCGTCTCCTCACCCGCACCGTTCTCGGCAAGCTGCGTAATGAGCGTATGGCGGTGATCGTGCCACCTGCCGGTGACGTTCGCTTTCCTTCGCACGGTCTTCCATGCAGTCTTCAGGGTGGTCACATGTCGGGTGGGATCCTTCGGGTAAGGTTTTCCATACGGGAACACATACAACTCAGGCTTTATTTCCTTGAACTTCTTGAGATACCAGGCGCGGTGCTCAAGAATCGCTTCATAAAGCACGGAATTGATAGGGATCGTGCGACCCTCCCCAGCCGCAGTCTTGCTCTCTCCTACCTCCACGAAACGCTTGTCGAGGTGGATCTGACTCCACTTGAGAGCCTTGGTCTCCGCATCGCGCATTCCGGCATTGACGGCCAGCGCCAGAGCGAGGCGAATATGTGGAGAGCGGGAGTCCCTGGAGCGATTCCGCAGGCGGTGGGTTTCTTCCGGCTCATAGGCCTTACCGATCTTTCGCCGTGCAGGAAGTTTGAGTTTCTTTCTCTTGCGAAGCCGCGCGCGGATCAGCTCGCCGGAGTCGCCAAGCAATGTGAGCAGAAAACGCACCTCTTCGTTGATGCTCTTTGGCGCAGCGGACTCCTTCAACCGGTCGGTCTGGTATTGGAGCACTACGGCGTCGTCGATATCGACGACGAGTTTGTCACCAAGCAGGCGGACCACATGACCAATTGCGTATTCGGCGAACGTGACTCCGCGGTAGCGCAACCGGTAATCAGTCAGGTAGTCTTCGGCAATATCAGCCAATTGGCGGATGCGGTTTTGCTGCACCTCAGTGATGTTGTGGATGCCGCGTTCGAGGTCTCGTCTTCTCTGCAGCTCGGCCTCCCTGGCAACGGTCTTCGAACTCGAATGTGTCGATTCGCGAACACGCTGATTTCTAAATGAGAAGTCGTACCACCAAACGCTGTTTCGTCTAAAAAGCATTGCTCCGTCTCTCCCTCTCCCGATAGCGGGTGTAAGGCCCGGCGAAGCGCTTCCTGATCCGACCGATCGCCGGGCTGTGACTCGGAAAGAGAGTCTGCACCGGAATCGGAAATGGATCAAAAATGGGCAGGCGAGTTCACAACCCGGGCGCGCTGCGGTTAGGCAGCCCGCAGAGGACACGGATCACTTGTTGCTAAGAAGAGTGAGGCTAAGGAGCGGGAGAAGCATCTTGCTGCAGGAGGTGAGACAGGTTGCGACCTGTACCACCTCTACTTTGAAATGGCTACGGCACAAAATCCACCACACTTGCCTGTTTTTCGGGGATTTTGGAGTTCCGTGAGCCTTGCAAGTGCTTGAATCTAATTGGCTCCTCAGGTAGGACTCGAACCTACAACCCTTCGGTTAACAGCCGAATGCTCTGCCATTGAGCTACTGAGGAGTGCCGTATGTTGAAATCTCCACTACCAAGGTAGCAGAGAGAGCGGAATGCGTCAAAAAAATCTTCCCTTCAGAGGCGCAATCCTTTGCGGCCTGTTTCTCTTCGTGCGTGCGCAAGGGCCGGTAACCGCGCCTTTCAACGCCAGGGAGCGTGCGGATGACCAGCGCGAACGATACCATAGAAGAACAGATGAGGAGGGCCAATGTCCCGAATTTCCCGGCTGGACCGAAGCGAAGTGACCCCGGAAATAGCTGCGCTCTACGACAAGGCCTTTGCCCAGCGCGGCAACGTGCCCAACATGTTCCGGGCAATGGCCCACCGGCCGGAAATCTTTGCGACCATGCAGGCCCACTTTGCTGCAGTGCTGTCGACCGGAACGGTCCCCTCCCGGCTAAAGGAGCTGATCATCGTTCGCACCAGCCAGGTGAACCAGACGCCTTACTGCCTGGCTAGCCACACCATTCTCGCCAAAAACCTCGGTTGGACCGACGACCAGCTTGCCCACCTGGCCGAGTGGCCTCGCCGCGAGGACTTCACTCCCGCTGAAAAGGCAGCCTTGCGGCTCGCCGAGACCGTCACTCGCGATGCCAACTCCCTCAGCGACGAGCAGTTTGCTGAATTGCGCAGCTTCTACTCCGAAGGCGAAATCGTGGAACTGCTCTGCGCCATCGGCCTGTTCAACTACTTCAACCGCTTCAACAACGCCCTGCGCATGGAGCCGACCAAGCCGGGCGAAGGCGGCTGCGCGGCTCCAGCAACTGAAACGACGGCAATCCATCCTGTCTAGCTTCAGGCGAGTGACGTGCGCGGCGAGAACGCGCCATCCGCACGCGCCCATCTGTACGACCCGTCCGGTGGTGCATTGCATCGGCAAGCAACCAATTGAATCAAACTACAAGGAGA
>Ga0181529_10004182_pt1 | contig 15778 bp, 11 predicted proteins | sample PEATcosm2014_Bin_36_FD_119763 | JGI IMG/M metagenome (GOLD analysis project Ga0181529, IMG submission 119763) | Peatland microbial communities from MTU Mesocosm Facility, Houghton, MI, USA - PEATcosm2014_Bin10_30_metaG | ecosystem: Environmental > Terrestrial > Soil > Wetlands > Peat | place...
AGCGCGTCAAAGATCATCAACTTCGCCAGGAGATCTTGGATCTCCAGCAGGAAAATGCGCGGTTGCACGGCCATGTGGAGCGGCTGAAGTCCGATGCCAATGCAATTGAGCATGAGGCGCGCGAAAAGTTGCACTATGCCAGGGCCGGCGAGATTATCTACACCCTTCCCGCGCAGCCGCAATCGCAGAACCAGCCGGCAGGCAACGGAAAATAGCACATGCCGATAGAACCCGCATAAACAAATGATGCCGCCCGGCGGCAAGTGCCCTAATTCGCTTTTACTTTGTCGCAATGCCGGGGGCCAGTTGTTCGGGCGAATTTGTCGCGCGCGAGAACCAGGAAACCCCAGCGCCCACCAACGGAGCAAGGTCACCAAGAACGGAAATGCGCAATTGAAGCGCAAGACCCAGAAGTTCGCAATGGGCAGCGGGCAGAAAAAGATCGGCTGCGTGCGAGATGCCTCCGCCAATCACGACGACCTCGGGAGCGAAGTCGTGCAGCAGGATTCGCAATACCCGCCCCAGATCGCGGCCAAGCTCCTGAAAGACCTCGACCGCAGCAGGGTACTGCGCGGCGCCGGCGGCGATCTCCGCCACTTCACGCGCGTTCCCGGTGCATTCCTTGTATCCCTGTTGAATGGAGCGAGTGGAGATCAGATCCTCGACGATTCCGTCTTCGAACGGTAAATTCCAGATTTCGCCGCCGTGTGGAACACCCGGTCCCTCGGTCACAAGATGTCCGTCAATGGCAAATGCCGAGCCGATGCCGGTTCCCAGTGTGATGCCCACGGTGCGCGAAATGCCGCGCGCGGCCCCGGTCCCGATTTCGCCCAATAGAAATGCCGCGGCGTCGTTGAGGAATTGCACTTGCTCATCCTTCCAGCCCAGCCGCTTGGCCAGAGCGCAGCGCACATTCACGCCATAGAGATAAGGCAGCTTATGCCTCATCCAGCTCACGCCTTCCAGATAGTCGAACGGGCCGGGCATTGCCAGCACCGTGCCCGCTACGCCGCACACGCCTGCAGTTGCCTGCGAAGCCAACTGGCTCAACGCGTCGAAAAACGCGTCAATTGATTGGGGCTGAGTGGCCTTTGAAACGGGACCCAGTGCGAAATCGGATTCTGCGCACACTGCCGCGGAAATGTGGCTTCCCCCGATGTCATAGACAAGGACACACCGACCGTCCAAAGTGGCCACGCCACCTCCGCATCCGGGGAATCTACCTATTTTAGCTGCTTAGAGTAGCTCTCACATGACACACAAGTGGGATGCCGCCACGGTCCGTGCCGTCGTTCCACCTATCAGAAGTCCACGTGCGCCCGCACCGACCCAACCCACGCGGGACCGCGGTCACGGTTATAACCGGGGTCATTAATGTGCTGCACATCGACGGCGTAGAACATGCCACGCCAGGCATGCCAGTTGTAGTAGCTCTCGACAATATTTTCGCGGCCATAGTTCAGATTGCCATCGCCGAGCAGAAAGCCGAGTCCGCCCAGCTTCAGATATTCCTGGTGGTCGGCTTTGATGGCGTTGGATACAAATGCGACACCGACCTTGTCGACCGGGCGATGCCAGCGGCTTCCAGCATAATCGGCGCCCACCAGGACGGTTTGATCCACTTCGGTGTAGGCGAAGGATTCATGCTGACCTTCGTTCCAGCCGAAGCGCCCAAAGACGCGCAGATTCTCGGTCAACTCTTGCTCCGTGTTGTAGCCGAGCCCATACTTGAGCGCGCCAAAGTGCTCGTGCAGCGTGATGGTGGGTACCGTAACTTCATGCGTTGCGGTGTCGGATCCATTCAGAAAATCCTGCACCGCCTCACGGTAGGTTCCCATGTGGGCCCGATTGGCGTAGAAGAGGATACGTTGCGTCCCTTTCCGTTTCGCAATAAAGCTGTGCCGCAACTCGAATTCGCCATTCTGTCCGTGGGCGCGGCTAAAGGCCCAGTCCATGTCGATGCCGTTCGCGATCACCGGCATGGCGAAGATCCCGTAGCGGATGCTCCAGATCCTATCGTCGTATTCGGCCATGGCGCCCACGGTGTAGCCGCGCGTGTCTGCGGCATAGTCCCACGCGCCGTTGTTGTCTACGGTCCAGTTCATGAACTGCAAATGGCTGTCGGAGCCTGCTTCATTGAGATCGAAGAAATCGGGAAGCCCCATCTTTCCTATACGAAACTCGACGCGACGCAGAGGCACGCTGGGTGCGACTGCGAAAAAACCCGGCTCCTGACTGGTGGTCTTGCTGGTCAGGCCGATAACCTGGTGGATTCCATAGCGCGCTGGGTAAGGCACTCTGCCCAGGTTGGGGTTGCGCACCACGTCGAGATTAGTAAATCCAGCCAACCCAAATGCTTCGCTCAGGCCACGCCCCTCGGCCGCTTCGAGATCGAAAATAAAATCGGTGTTGTATCGAATGGAGCGATTTCGGCGCAGCGCGGTGTAGAGCGTGCCGACCATCGAAGTTTTATATTCCGCCGAATTGCGAAAGCTGTTCTCTCCCTGATATGCCGAGTGAAAGGGCAGGCGGCCCTGAAAGATGATGTTGGCCTGGCCCGAGATCCAATAGATGCTGTCTTCCGAATGCGGAGCCATGGTGACGATGGGCGGGTCTTGCTGCTCGCCTCTCGCCGGAACCGAGTTAGTCGGCTCCTGTCCGATCCCGATTCCCACTCCCACTGCATGGAACGGCACACCAGGATTGGCGAAAGCTGAAAAAGCGTCCTGCGGCGAGGGCGCGGACGGGAGTTGGGCTGCCGGATCGACCGCCGTGGTATCGATTCCCATGGCGCGAACCTGAGTGGTGGAGACCTGCGACCACGCAAACGATGCAGCCGCAAGAAGCAAGAACCCGGCGAGCCCGCAGAGTGAGTACAGCCTTCGACCTCGAGGCCAGCATATCGACATATCGCTTCTAATCGTCCTTAAGAACTCTGCGTTCGGCAGAGTTTTTGGCATCGGGGAAGAATAAATTGACTATACCCCCACTGGGTATATAGCATACCCCCATTGGGTATTGTCAAGAGGAGAGGCTGCATGTCTCATCACGAGCGCGAAAAGCTCAAACTGCTGCAACGCGTGCGCAAACTCCGTGGACAGTTGGATGCCGTAGAACGGACGCTGACGTCGGACGACGATTGCGGAGACCAGTTGATGCTGCTGGCCGCGGTGCGCGGCGGCGTCAACAGCTTGATGGCCGAAGTGCTCGAAACGCACATTCGCTTCCATCTGGCGGACGGAGCCAAGGAGCAGATTGCTCCGGAACTTGCCGAGGATCTGATCGACTTGGTGCGCGCCTATCTCAAGTAGCGTCATGGCGGAAAGCCGGACGGTTGCGGCTTCCGTTCATGGTAGCGGTCGAGCGGAGCGGGCATTGTTAACGTTGTGTTGATTCAGCCACCAGCGGTTCACGATCGGATCGTTCGTGAAATGTCGCCTACTTGCGCTTCAGCCCGTTTGCCTCGAGGACTCAGCTCCTAGGCTCTTCCTGCAAACTCGCGTGTCTCGGTTGAAACCTTCACCTTTTCCCCTTCCTTGATGAAAAAGGGGACCTTGATTTCGAGACCCGTCTCGAGTTTGGCGGGCTTGGTAGTGTCGCCTCTGACCGTATCGCCGCGAACGCCCGGCTCGGTATAGGTGACAGCTAACTCGACCTGCGGTGGCAACTGCAAGCCGATGGGGTTGCCGTTGTACTTGTCGATGTGTAGGATGGCGCCTTCGAGCAGAAAATCAAGCGCGTCACCGAGCTTCTCGTTTGACAGCGTGATGGTCTCAAAGCTGACTTGATCTAGAAAATGAGATCCGTCGCCATCCGAGTAGAGATAGGATGCCTCGACGGATTCGAGGTCCGGCTCTTTGAATTTCTCGCCAGCTTTGAACGTTTTGTCGAAGACAGCGCGGGTAAGCAGGTTGCGCATCTTGAGGCGAACCAGCGTCTGGCCTCCGCGCGCGGTGGGAGTGGAAACATCCACGTCCATGCAGTAGTAAGGAGCGTTTTCAAACTCGAAGTACATTTTGCGCTTGATGTCGATTGCGTCGAGAAGTGCAGGCATGCCTTAATTCTAAGATCCGCGCCCAAAGTTGTTCTTCTCTTTCCGAAAGATACTGCCGGAATGCCTTAGGATTCACACCCAATCAAAGGCGCTTGGTACTTTCCTGTTGCTTTCCCAAAGGAAGTTGGGCATACTCCCTGTGGGAAACCCAAAGGTCGATTGATGAGCGAAAAACCGGATGTTCTGCAAGGAACGCTGGCGCTGATGGTCCTAAAAACTCTCGACGTGCTCGGCCCCCGACACGGTTACGGGATCGCCCGGCGCATCGAGCAGATCAGCGGAGACCTGTTGGCCGTAAACCAGGCACACTCTACCCGCTGCTGCTGAAGCTGGAGCATGAAGGTGCGATTGCTTCCGAATGGGGCGCCTCAGAAAACAATCGCCGTGCGCGTTTCTACCGGCTGACACGCGCCGGACACAAGCAGCTGGGGGCGGAAACCCGCGATTGGGAGCAAACGGCCGCGATCATCGCGCGGTTCTTCGAGGTCAAAGCGGAGGATCTGACATGAAATTCCTGATGCGCTTTTTCGTGCGGCTGTCGAACTTTGTGACCGGGCGGCGGGAAGATCAGCGTTTGCGGGAAGAAATGGAAGAGCATCTCGCTCTGCAGGTCGAGGAGAATCTTCGTGCAGGCACGCTCCCCGCAGAGGCTCGCCGCCAGGCCGCGATCAAGTTTGGCGGTGTGGAAAGGATTCGCGAGGAGTACCACACGGAGCAGAGCCTGCCAATCATCGAGAACCTGTTGCGGGACCTGCGTTACGCGTTCCGCCAGCTTGCGAATTCTCCGGGATTCGCTGCCATTGCGATTCTCACCATGGCCCTGGGCGTCGGCGCCACCACGGCGATTTACAGCGTTGTCGACGCCACATTGCTCCACCCCTTGCCGTACCCGCATCCGGAGCAGCTCGTACGCATCGAAGACAATCTTCCCGGTGTGGGCGCGCACGATGTCGGCCTGTCCGTGCCCGAGTGGAAGGACTTTCAGCATTCCGGAATCTTCCAGTATGTGTCGGTAGAGGGAAGCGGATCGGTAAACCTTACGGGTTCGTCGCAGCCAGCGCGCATCATCTTCAAACCGGTGGCGCCGAGTTATTTTGCAATTCTGGGAGTAAAGCCTGAACTTGGCCGCGTCTTCGATCCCGACGATCCAACACCGGGCTTCAATCTGGAAGTGGTCATCAGCGATGGGCTCTGGAAGCGGGACTTCGGGGCAGACCCGCATATCCTCGGCAGACGTTTGCGGCTCGACAATGACGTATATCGCGTCGTCGGCGTCATGCCCGCGGGTTTTCACGATCAAGGCCGGACAACCGATGAGAGGAACACCGAGCTGTGGGCCGCAGCCGGTTTTTCCGCCGCGCCTACGCCGGCTCCCATCCGTAGTTCACGCTTTATTCCCGGGGCCCTCGCGCGGCTGAAGCCCGGCCTCACGGTCGCGGCCGCACAAAGCCGGCTGGATGCGCTCGTTGCCTCTTTGCAGAAACAATTTCCTGCGGATTATCCGCCCGAGAGCGCATGGAGCGTGCGACTCGTTCCGCTCAGCGAAACTGTGGTCGGCAATGTGCGCCAGCCGCTAATGCTGCTGCTCGGTGCGGTGGGATTGGTTCTGCTCATCGGCTGCGTGAACGTAGCGAATCTTCTCCTGGCGCGCGCTACCGCCAGGGGACGCGAGATGGCCGTTCGCCAGGCGCTTGGCGCGGCAAGAATGCGGCTCGTGCGGCAGTTGCTCACGGAGAGCCTGCTTCTCTCTGTGCTCGGAGGAATCGCAGGCTTGGCGATTCTTTTCTGTACCCGAAAAGTTCTGCTGCAGTTGGTTCCCGCGAGCCTGCCGCGACTCAATGACATTTCCATCAGCTGGGGCGTTTTGATCTTCGCGCTCGGCGTCTCTGTTCTCGCCGGCGTTTTTTTCGGCCTCGCTCCCGCGCTGCAGGCAGGGCGGCTCGATCCGAGTCATATGCTGCGGCAGGAAGGGCGCGGCTCCAGAGGCTCGAGAAGCCAGGCACGCACGCGCAGCATCCTGGTAGTCACGGAGTTTGCGCTCTCCTTGGTCCTGTTGATTGCCGCTGGCCTCTTGCTGCGCAGTTTCTGGGATCTGTTCAAAGTGCGGCTTGGATTCGATCCAGAAAATGTCATGGCTGTGCGCCTGTGGCTCCCAGTGCCTAATGACCCAACCACAGATATCTATGGATCGCCCGCGAAAGAGGCGCCGTTCATCCGCGAAATACTGCGCCGCGGAAGATCGCTTCCTGGAGTGAAGGAAATTGCCGTGGGAAGCCTCGAGTCCATCCCTTTGAATCACGATCTACTCCGATTCCCTTTTGTGCTTGAAGGGAGGGACACGCGCAGCAACCTGCCCCATCAGGTCCAAGGGGCGAGTGTTACGCCGGAATATTTTCAGCTTCTGGGAATCCCGCTCCTCCGCGGCCGCTTATTCACCAACGCGGACAACGAGAATGCGCCTCAGGTCGTCGTGATCAACGAGGCATTTGCGCGGACCTGGTGGCCGAACGGCGATCCCCTTGGCAAGCGCATCAAGCTTGGCCGCGCGCCCACTTCATGGACCATGGTAGTCGGCGTGGTCCCGAACGCTCGCACCGAATCGCTCGAAGATGCGAGCACCCCACTTATTTATCTCAGCTCCTACCAGAGAGCCGATAAAGAGCTGGCTATCTTCCTGCGGGGAAGGCTTGATCCTGGCACAATTCCGCAACAGGCACGCGAACTTGTCCAATCCATCGACCCCGAACTCCCCGTCTTCGGAGCGATGAAGCTCCCCGATGTCGTCTCCGGCTCTCTCGCGCAGCGGCGCTTCTCGATGGAAATGGTTTTGCTTTTCGCCTTGACCGCTTTGCTGCTCGCAGGAATCGGAATCTACGGAACGATCTCGTATGTCGTCAGCGAACGCACCCGCGACATCGGCGTGCGCATTGCACTCGGCGCACAGCGGAGCAGCATTCTGCAGATGGTTCTACGCCAGGGACTCGAGCTCGTCATTGCCGGGGCGACCTTGGGGCTGGCGGGCGCGCTGATCGTCTCGCATGTCATGGCGGGGCTGCTCTTTGGAGTGTCGCCCAATGATCCACTCACCTTCATCGCCCTCACTCTCGTGCTTACTGCCGTGGCGCTGGCGGCCTGTTACATTCCTGCGCGACGAGCGATGCGCGTCGATCCAATCGTCGCGCTTCGTAACGAATAGAGCGTGCCGGACTGTTTCGAGGCTCTCATCAATAGCGGGTGGGGAATACTCTATGCGGCGGGCGCGCGCATTGCTTCGAGGGCGGCGGTCAGATCGGTAGCCAAGGCCTCTTGCGTCTCAGGGATGAGCTTCGCGCCCTGGCTCGTCATATAAAAGACATCAATCGCTGTCTCGCCCTCGGTGTCGATGAGCGCCACTTCGATGTTGCACTGATGCGCGCTGAGGGTGAGCGCGATCTGGCGCAGCAGACCTGGGCCATCCTGCGCGACGACTTGTAAGAGTGTTGAGTGGCTCGATGACTCATTGTCGAATTGCAGTCGCGTCGTGACCTCAACCTTGATATTGCTTGCATTGTTGAGGTGGGCTCGCGATTCGAGCATCTGCTTGACCGGCACATTCTGTGCGACCACATCGTGCAGATAGGCGAGGAAGCGGTCTTTCTCACTGGGGTTGAGCTCGATGGTGCGAAAGACGTCGGTGAATTGGAAACTGTCTACCACCACGCCGGCTTCATTCGAGAAAGCTCCGGCCTTGACGATGTTCATGCCCCATGCAGCCAGAGCACCGGCCACGTCGGCGAAGAGACGCTTGCGATCGCGAACGATCACGGTGAGATCGAAGAGCTGGCGGTGCGGACGAAGGTCAAGCTGGACCGGATCTTCGTCGAGTTTGGCGGCGAGCTGAAAGTGATCGCGGATCACTTCGGGGAGCCGGGTCTGCAGATAGCGTTGTGGCAAGCCTTCGAGGAATTGCTTGAGGTCGCCATACTGGCTCGATGGCACCATGGATCGGATACGGTTGAGCAGCGTTGGGTCAATGGCAGCGTGGTAGCGAACCTCATCCACGCTGCGATCCATGAAATTGGCCGTGGCCATGTAAAACTGCCAGAGGTTTTCGGCCTTCCATGGAGTTAAAGCTTCGGGATTGACGGCCTTGATGTCCGCGTAGGTCATCAGAGTGAGCACCTTCAGCAGACTGGGGCTCCCGATTTTGTCGGCAAATGCGCGGATGTTTTCGATATCGAAGATGTCGCGGCGCATGGCATTCGACATTTCAAGGTGCAGGCGGATGAGCGTCAAAACGGATTCCCGCTCTTCGGTGTCGAAGTCGAGCCGCGCTAGGAAGCTGTCGGCAAGTTCGACGCTCTGCCCGGTGTGTGCACCGCTTCGGCGGCCTTTCCCGGTGTCGTGCAGAAGAAGGGCGAGCATGAAGAGATCGAGCCGGTCGACTTCAGGCAATAGCTGCGCAAGACGGTGTTCCCAGTCGTGGGTAGGCTGGCGGAGGCTGTGCACGTTGTCGATCGCAAGAAAGGTATGTTCGTCGACCGTGTAGCGGTGGTAAGAATCCCGAATGACAAGCGCATCAATCCCGTGAAACTCGGGGATCAGCATTTCCAGTACCCCCAGCGCGTGCATGGTGCGCAGAGCGTGCGCTGCGTGTGGGCCGAGCAGCACTTCGCGCAGGGCATTCCACAGGTACGGCCCTTCCGGGATGTGGATGGCAAGCGCGGGAAGTGCGTCAGTGATGCGGTCTTCGGCGGCCTGCGAAAGCGCGTAGCCATGCGTAGCCATCAAGGAGAAGATGCGGAGGATCGCGGCGGTGTCAGAAAACTGCGCGCCGGGAAGAATGTCGATGCGCCCCTGATCGAGGATGAAGTCGGTGCCGGCAATGGGGGTACGGCGGCGGCGAAACTGGCGGTAGAAGCTGACCGGCGCGGGAAGATGTTCCATCAGCAGTGCGGCGCGGCGGTAGATGATGCGGGCGTGGCGATAGTAAGTACGCATCCAGTAGGCCGGGTCGGCGGTGCCGCGTGTCTCAAGGCCGATGGAGTTGGCTGCGGCTTCATCCTGCGATTGCCAGTCGAGCGTGTTGTCATCGCGGCCATGACGGAAGTGGAGAAAACAGCGGGCAGCGGCAAGAAAATCGAACGCGGCTTCGGCATCGCCGCGCGCGCTTTGGAAAACTCCACCACGCTGCCGGGGCCACTCCTTCGTTTCCTTCAAATGAAATAGCAGGGCGAACCAGACCGCCAGATGATAGTCGCGCAGGCCGCCCGGACAGTCTTTGAGATTGGGTTCGAGATGGAAAATTGTGTTGCCGTATTTGGCGTGGCGGGCGCGGGCAACTTCACCCAGTTTTTGTGTGATGGTGTTCCATTCGCTCAACACCAGGCCGGGAAGAACGGTTTGGTGGAGCTGTTGGTAGAGGGGGAATTGGCCGGCAAGAAAGCGGCGGTCGAGAGTGGCGAGGGTGAATTCGAGGTTATCCGGATCGAAGCGGCCAATTTCTTTAACTGTTCGCGAACTGGGGCTGGCCCGCAGACCCATGTGCCACATGCCTTGAATTATGCCCCGGACTGCTTCGCGGGCCTGCTCCTCTGTCTTTTCATCGGCGAAGGCGAAGAGAACGTCGATGTCGGAGAACGGGAAGAGATCTTTGCGGCCGTATCCGCCGAGGGCCAGTAACGATACGTTGGGCGGTGTTTGCCCCGCAAAGGCGCGTCGCCACATTTCAATCAGAATCCGGTCCACCACGGCGGATCGCCGGCGAATCGCTGCCGTACCGTCGCCCGTACGCTCGCAGGTTTGGCGGACAAGCGCCATCTCGCGAAGATACTGATCCCGTAGGTCGTCAACCGCCAAAGCGACTGGAGTCATGTGAAATGTGGGTGGTTCGGCGAAGCCAAAAGATTGTTTTAACAGAATACTAAACTTTGAGGGACTAGGGACTAGGGACTAGGGAAAGCCGGGGTTAGAAGCCAAGCGGTATGGCGCTCAAGCTGCTGGATATTGTGGAAAAGCATGGGTTGAAAGTGCTGGCGTAACTCCGAGTCGAGGCAGCCTCCAGGAACCAGTGCAGACGCGTGAACCTGGACGATTGTAGGAAGCGGATCGGAGGCTTACAGCGCCGATTCGCCGCGCTCGTCGTTGCGGATGCGAATGGCTTCGTCGATGCGGCTGACGAAGATCTTCCCGTCGCCGATGCGACCGGTGCGCGCTGCGCTCATGATGGCCTGGATCGCGTTTTCCTTGAGATCATCGGTGATCACCAACTCGATCTTGACCTTGGGAAGAAGATCAACCGTGTACTCGCGGCCGCGGTAAAACTCGGTATGGCCCTTCTGGCGGCCGTGGCCGCGTGCTTCAAGAATGGTCATGCCTTCGATGCCGGCTTCGAGCAGGGCATCCTTTACTGCATCCAGTTTCGATGGCTGGAGAACCGCTTCGATCTTGAGCATGTCGAGAAGCCTCGTTACGGCATCTTCGGAAAGAGATGGAAGAAAATTGTGTCCAAAAATGCTTATGACAGCCTATCAGGCTGGACAGCTATGTGGGGCGGCTGTGTGGGCTGACGGCGCAAAAACTTTTCAACAGAAGATCAATAAATCCGTCAGGAATTGAGATCGTAGCCTTCTTCGCCGTGCTGCGAGAGGTCGAGCCCGGCAGATTCTTCCTCTGCCGAAACGCGCAGTCCGATCACCTTGTCGACGACAAACAGGAGCGCAAGTGTGCCGACGATGGAGATGCCCCAGGCAATGGCGACACCCGCTGCCTGATTCAGAACCTGACGCCAGTGGCCGTCCATGGCTCCGGTAGGGACACCGTTCCCAAAGGCGGCGTTGATGGCCCTGGTGGCGAAAAAGCCCGTGAGCAGCGCACCCAGAGTGCCGCCTGCTCCGTGGACGCCGAAGGCATCGAGCGAATCGTCGTAACCCAGGCGGCTCTTGACTTCAAAGACCATGAATGAGCAGAATGTCCCGGCAACGACGCCGATGAGCAGCGCAGAAAACGGCTGCACAAAACCCGAGGCCGGTGTAATGGCAACGAGCCCAGCGACGGCCCCCGAGATGGCGCCCAGAGCGGTGGGCTTACCGTTGTGGATCCACTCGGCAATCGTCCAACCGAAGGCTGCTGCGGCGGCTGCGAAATGAGTGTTAACGAAGGCGCTGGTTGCCAGGGAGCCGGAGCCCAGTGCACTGCCGGCGTTGAATCCGAACCAGCCCACCCAGAGCAGGCACGCACCAATAAAACTGAGGACCATGGAGTGGGGCGGCATGTTGGTGTCGGGATAGCCGAGGCGCTTACCGAGATAAATGGCCGTGACCAGCGCCGAGACACCCGAGGTGACGTGAACGACTGTCCCGCCGGCAAAGTCGAGGCTGGGGATGTGACCGCCGTTCGCGTTCAACAATCCACCCACACCCCATACCATGTGGGCCATCGGGCTATAGACCAGCAGCGACCAGAGTCCGAGAAAGACGGCCATGGCGCTGAACTTCATGCGCTCGGCGAAAGCGCCCGTGATGAGCGCCGGGGTAATGATGGCGAACATGAGCTGGTAGATCATGTACGTCTGTGCCGGAATAGTCGGGGCATAGTCCGGATTCGGCGACAAGCCCACGCCGCGCAGGAATGCGTGCTCGAATCCGCCGATGAAGGCATTGCCATGACCGAAGGCCAGGGAATAGCCGAGGACGGCCCACAGAATGGTCACCAGTCCCATCATGGCGAAGCTTTGCATCATCGTGCCCAGGATGTTTTTCCGCCGGACAAGGCCGCCGTAAAAGAGAGCGAGGCCGGGCCCGGTCATCAGGAGCACAAGCGCCGCTGACATGAGCATCCAGGCATTGTCAGCATTCATCTGCGCGTTTTGAACCGACTGCTGGAGCGCGTCGATTTGAGCTTGCGTTGCGGGGGCCGAGGCTGATTCCTGCGCCACGGAGACAACCGGACAGACGAACAGCGCGGATAAGAAAAGCAGGTTGCGGCGACAACTCATTTCGTGCTTCGCTCCGAATCTATTTCGTTTCAAATTAGCCCGCCCGCGAATGCGGGAACTTGATTGACTAATTCAATTCGTAAAAACGACACCCTACGCTTCTGTGCTTCGGAATCTGCCTGCGAACGAACGAGAACACTGGAACTCGCTCGCGGCAGGAGCGACGCACGGTGCCTTCTGGCATGATTTTGTGAACAGAGAAGAATAGCGCACGCAGGCGGGTTGCACATGAAGAATCCATGGAGCGCGCGATTTCTTTTCCGCGTTTCGGCGACAATTCCTGATTCGGGTTTCGGGCCATCTCATGCTGGCCTTTGAGCAATTTGGAGTTATAGTATTTGCATGGCGGCTACGCAGGAACGCGATCGCTACCTCTTCGGTGCTTTGGAGAGCAGTGCGATGAATCGCGCCAAACTCAAGGAAGTCAGCTATGGTTTCGAGCAGCCCGAAGGCGTGCTGCTCACCTCGCTTGACTTCGCTGTCAACTGGGTTCGCAAGAGCTCGGTCTGGCCGGTCACCTTCGGTCTGGCCTGCTGCGCCATTGAGATGATGTCCATGGGCGCATCGCGCTTTGACATCGCGCGATTCGGCGCCGAGGTTTTCCGGCCGTCCCCGCGCCAGGCTGACCTGATGATCATCGCTGGCCGCGTTGCTCAAAAAATGGCGCCCGTAATCCGGCGGCTCTACGACCAGATGCCGGAGCCGAAATGGGTTATCTCCATGGGCGCTTGCGCTACTTCCGGGGGGGTCTTCAACAACTACGCAATCGTGCAGGGAGTGAATCAGGTGATTCCCGTGGACGTTTACGTACCCGGATGTCCACCCCGACCCGAGCAACTTTTATACGCAATTACGCTTCTTCAAGAGAAGATTCAACGTGAGCCGCGGAGCTTGCTGAAAACCTTGAATGCCGAATGAAGCTCTGAGCGTCGGGTAAGAATCAACTCTGAAAGATGCTGCGCGTACGGAATCTGCTGGAGTAACTTGGGTCCGGAAAGTTCTCGTTCTTGGGGAGTGTCAGTGGCGGCAACTCGCCTCAAAAAGTGTCTCTCTCTCACTATTCCTATGGTACGGTTAATGGTGTCGTCTCAATAGTTTCCGTGCCAATTTCAGTGAGCAAATTTGACCAGACCTGAAAGCGGATGCAGTGAGCAAATCGGAACATACAGTTTGCGGTGCAAGTCAATGGCCGTTTCCTAAACAGAAGGACCAGTTTGATTGCGGAGGATAAATCAGAATGTGCTTGGAAAAATTGAAGTCCCTGAGCCGGACGCTAGCGATCACATGCCTTGCGTTCACCCCGTTCGCATTGGCAGCCCAGGATGCCCCCACACCCGCGCCGAAGGCCAACCAGGGCGACTATGCGTCGCGCTGGGACATCTTCGCCGGATACAGCTACCTCGCTCCCAAGGGAACGGTTGAAGTTCCCCAGGGAAATGGAACCACGATTCCTTACAACTACAACGCTGTAAACGTCGGCGGTCTTTTCAGCGTCGCCGGTTATTTCAGCAAGTATGTAGGCGCGCAGGTGGAATTCGGAGTTCACGAATGGGGAGACGGCAGTGGAAACGGGAGCAACAACGGTACCGAGGGCAATGACGACGGATTTCTAACGGGTTCGGCCGGCATTATCTTCCGCTATCCCACCGCGGACATTACACCCTTTGTTCATGGGCTCGTTGGCGGAGCACTCATCAATGGTCCGGATTTCAATCCCAACACGTGGGGGCCCGACCTCACCGTAGGCGGCGGTATTGACTACGAGACGCCGTTCTTCAACCACCATCTGGCTATCCGGGTTTTCCAGGCCGACTACTCGTACATGCATGCGGACTTCGGTCCCGGCGTACAGGGTGGACGTGCCAACATCAATGCTGCGCGCTTGAGCGGCGGCCTCGTGTTCCATGCCGGGTCGATTGCGCCACCTCCTCCGCCGACCATCGCGTGCTCGGCCAGCCCGACAACGGTATTCCCGGGTGACCCAGTCACCGTGACCGCGACGGCCTCTGGGCTCAATCCAAAAGAGAACGCGATCTACACCTGGAGCGGGGATGGCGTGACTGGCAGTGGCACAACTGCCACTGTTGCCACCGGCTCTCTGGCTCCCGGGACCTACACCGTGAAGTGCGGTGTGAAGGAAGGCAAGCCTGGTAAGGAAGGTCTGAAGCCCTGGCAGGTTGCCGACGGCTCGACTACGTTTACCGTGAAGGATTTTGAACCACCGACCGTTAGCTGCTCGGCGAACCCGACTTCGATCAATGTGGGTGACAGCTCGACCATCACAGCAACGGGAGTCAGCCCGCAGAACCGCCCGCTGACCTATAGCTTCTCCGCCGCGTCCGGGAACGTGACCGGCTCTGGAGCGACAGCAACGTTCAACTCGACAGGCGCACCGGCCGGTTCGGTCGATGTCACCTGCAACGTTGCGGACGATAAGGGCCACACGGCTACATCCACCGCAGCGGTAACCATCATCCAGCCGCCGCCGCCGGGACCGTCGCCTGAGCAAATCCGGCTCGAAGCGCGCCTGGCATTGCACAGTGTCTTCTTCCCGACTGCTCAGCCCAGGGCCGCGCATCCAGAAGGCGGATTGGTGCCGAGCCAGCAGGGAACCTTGACAACCCTCGCAACCGACTTCAAGAGCTATCTGGCAATCAAGCCGGATGCTCATCTGACTCTGACCGGACACGCGGACGTTCGCGGCTCGGTGGAGTACAACCAGGCACTCACACAGCGGCGTGTCGACCGCGCCAAGGCATTCCTGGTGGAACAGGGAGTTCCGGAAAGCGCAATCGAGACCCGGGCTGTGGGCAAGGAACAGCAGCTCACGGTCGACCAGGTGAAGGCGCTGGTGAACGAAAACACTGAACTCAGCGATGCGGATAAGAAGAAGGTCCTGCACAGACTGCAGGTCATTGTTCTGGCGCAAAATCGCCGGGTTGACGTTACCTTGACCAACACGGGACAACAATCGGTACAGCTCTATCCGTTCAACGCAGCCGATTCCATGACTCTCCTCAGCGAAAAGGCTCCAACGCCCAGAAAGAAGGGCGCAGCAAAGAAGCCGTAGACGCGTAAGCCCGTTTACGAATCAAATTGAAGTAACCCACGAAGGGGGGCGCAGGTTGCCCCCCTGAAGTGCGGATGGCATAATTTGTTCGACTTTGTTTTCGAAGGAGAATCACACACATGTACTCGCGCGATATGAAGACCTTTTGCCTGGTTCTGGTTGCAGCAAGTTTTTCCCTCTTACCGGTGGGGTGCAAGAAACAGCCACCGATTACGCTATCTGCGCAGGCAGCTCCGCCTGCGGTGTTTCCGGGTGAACCCGTTACCGCGACGGCCACCGCCGGATCGGTCTCAACCAAAAAGAACAACAGTGTCGTTTACAGCTGGTCTGGAACCGGTGTAACTGGCGATGGAGCGACTGCCAAGGTAGCCACCGATTCGCTGACGCCTGGTTCGTACACGGTGAAGGCGGAAGTGAAAGAAGGCAAGAAGGGCAAGGAAGGCTTGAAGCCCGGTCAGACAGCGGACGCCACAGCCAGCTTTACGGTGAAGGACTTCGAGCCGCCGACGATTAGCTGCTCGGCAAGCCCCACGACGATCAAGCCCGGCGACACGTCCACGATTACAGCCACTGGCGCAAGCCCGCAAAACCGTCCTCTGACCTACAGCTACTCGGCAGCGTCCGGTTCAGTCAACGGCAGCGGCACGACGGCGACATTCAATTCCACGGGCGCTTCGAC
>Ga0181529_10004183_pt1 | contig 15778 bp, 12 predicted proteins | sample PEATcosm2014_Bin_36_FD_119763 | JGI IMG/M metagenome (GOLD analysis project Ga0181529, IMG submission 119763) | Peatland microbial communities from MTU Mesocosm Facility, Houghton, MI, USA - PEATcosm2014_Bin10_30_metaG | ecosystem: Environmental > Terrestrial > Soil > Wetlands > Peat | place...
AGCGTGTTGGTCATCCGCGCCACCGTATGCGGGCCGGTGATGGTGACGCCGAAGCCGATGTTGAGATAGTGCCACTCGTAGGCGCGGGAGAGGTTGTCGGCGGTGACGAACTCCTCGCGCGGCGTCATCAGGAAGGCGCGCTTGTCGGCGCGGTCCCACACGTCGTTGTGCGAAATCAACTGCAGGTAGCGGTCCCAGCGTTGGCCGAGGAAATTCGCGTCCTCGCCGCGGTTGTCCTTCATCCAGGCCACGTACGCGTCGCGCCCGTCGACCGGCGGCCATAGATCCTGGTCGAAGGCGCGTGCGATCGCCGCCTGCGCCGGCGCGCCGAACGCCGTCCCGCCGATAAGCGCCGCGCCGCCGAGAAGCAGCTCGCGTCGATTCATAATCCCCTCGCGGTCCCTTGAAAGCCTCGCCATTGTGGCGCGCCGCGGGTCGAGCAAGCAAGGGCGACGACCGATCCGCGTCCGTCGTCGTTTGCGGCGCGCCGCCGGCGCCGATCGCCCTTGCGCCGCGGCTGCAGCTTCGCCCGCACGACGATCGCCAGGTCGAGCCGAACCGGCTCGCTGTTCCGGCCGCTGGGGTTCCTCGTCGCCAACCTTGCGGCGTCGCCGCGCTGGTCGCGCTTGCTCTCGGGCCGGCCGCGACCGCCTCGACGAGGCTCGGCGCCGCCGCAAAGACCCTGTCCGAGTGACCGGAGGGCGCGAACCGGCGCCGCGCCGCCGTATTTTAGCCGCGCCCGCGGCAGGCCCGCCGGAGCGGCCGGCGCGCGCGAGCCGCTTGGGCCGGGCGCCTGCGCCGGGTGGCGGCGGCCATCCCGTGAGGAATTTTGCCGCGTCGCTGCGGCGACGAGCGGGGCGATCCCCGGATCGGGTCTGGTGATAGCCAAGGCGCCGCGAGGACGAATTCAAGCGCCAGGCGCTAGACTTAGCGTCTGTGGGGGCGCGCCGCCCACGGCCTGGCCGGCGGCGGCGAAGCTAGGCGCGAGGTTGGGTCGCGCCCTTCGGCGGGGCCGGCGCGCCGCTCGCCCCGATCGGGCGCGGCGGGTTCGTGACCTTTCTGCAACATCTTCCGGCGAAACGCGCTTTGGGGCCGAAATCCGGCATTTTCGAGTTTGAGGCCCGAAACGAGGACTGTATGTTGCGGTCTGTGAACGGGAGCTTCCCGGTCGCGATTCGGGTCTTGGGCGAAATGGCTGGGGGACCAGCGCGCAACGCCGAGGGCTTTAAACGGGAAGAGGGACGCTTAACACCTTTAGATCGGCGCAAGTTGTGGTCGGCGACCAAAGGTTCAAGGTTTTCACCAACTCCCAATTGTCACCCACTGGAGGTCAAATATGACTCTCATGAAGAGCGTTTTGCTCGGCTCAGCGGCCTCGTTGATGGTCGTCGCCGGCGCGCAGGCTGCCGATCTTCCCACGAAGAAGGGCGCGCCCGCTGCTGAATACGTCAAGGTCTGCAAGGTCGGCGGCATCGCCGGCTTCCTCGTCCCCGGCACCGACACCTGCCTGAAGATCAGCGGCTTCGTCACCGCCCGCTACGCGGCCGGCCCGACCCACGACGTCTATACGGTCGGCTCTGGCAGCACCCTGACGAAGTCCGTCGCCTCGCGGCAGCAGGACGGCTACGGCACCTGGACGCGCGGCCGCATCACGCTCGACGCCGCGTCGAACACCGCCTACGGCCCGTTGATCGCCCATATGGACATGGAAGACGCGTTCGGCGGCGGCTACATCGAAGGCTATACGTCGGCCGGATCTCCTCATGCCGTCACCGGCAACAACGGCTTCCAGGTCGACAAGGCGTGGATTACCTGGGCGGGCCTCACCGCCGGTAAGGTCGAGTCGTTCTTCGACACGGCTTGGTTCGACGGCGCCGTGAATTCCGATATGGACCTGTTCGCGGCCGACCAGAGCGTCAACGCCTTCGCCTATACGGCGACCTTCGGCGGCGGCTTCTCGGCGACGCTCTCGCTCGAGTCGCCGATCAACACCGTGGCGTCGTCGGTGTATGGCAATAATTATGCGGTCACTGCCGACGGCGATCGCGCGCCGGACGTGGTCGTGTCGTTGGACGTCAAGCAGGGCTGGGGCGCCGCCCACGTGGCCGGCTTGCTGCATAATGTCCGCGCTCAGTACGACAACAGCGTCTCCCCGGTCGCCACCAAGGACGCTTGGGGCTGGGGCATCAACGGCGGCGTGAACTTCAATCTGCCGTCGCTCGGCGCGGGCGCTGACTTCAAGGCGACCGCCACCTACACCGATGGCGATTATGGACAGTCGGGCATCGGCTCGCCGTGGTACCTCAACCTCGGCGGCGTGGCGAATAACGGCGCCACGGGCGACATCTACTACGACGGCACGAGCTGGCAGAAGCCGAAGATCTGGACGGTCGCCGCTGGCTTCGACATCCCGCTCGGCCCGACCTTCAAGATCTCGCCGGAAGCCTCCTACGGCCATGTCAATCTGTCGACGTCGGCGGATTCGTTCATGTCGAAGAACTGGGAAGCCTTCGTCGGCGGCGCGACCTTCGAATGGGCGCCGGTTCATAACCTCACGTTCGACCTCGACCTGCTCTACGAGAGCGGCAGTCAGGACAAGCCGAATGGCTGGGCGACCGGCTCCGAAACCTCGGCCTGGAAGAAGAACTTCGACGGCTTCATCGGCGAGCTGCGCGTCGAGCGCGACTTCTGATCGAATCGATCGATTGTCAAACATCGGCCCCGGAGCGCAAGCTCCGGGGTTTTTTGTCGCTTGCCTGTCGCGCCGCTGCGCGCGTCGGCGGAGCGCAAGCGAGCGCGACGGGGCGGCGAGGGGGCGAAGGTTCGCCTCTTCAGGCGCATGCGCAGGATTGGATTACGGCGCGGCGACGCCGAGCGCCTGCAACAGCGGCGCGAGTTCCGCGGCGTGCGCGCGCCACCGCCCGACCGAGCTGCGATAGATCGGCCGCCGCACCTGATTGAGGCTGGCGGTGCGGACGGGCCGCTTGGTTTGATGGAACGCGAGGCAGGCGGGGTCCCAGGGGAGGTCGAGGAAGGCGATCATCCGCCTCGCCTCGCCTTCGAGATCGTCGACGACCGACTCGTAATCGACTTCGAGCAGCCGCGACGGCGGCGCCGCCGCCCGCCAATGCGCCATCAGGGCCTGGTAGTCCCGGCAGTAGCGCCCGAGCTCGGTCATGTCGTAGGCGAAGGCGAGGCCCGCGGCCTGGAAATCGAGCGCATAGCAGGACAGGCAGGCGTCGACCGGGTCGCGGCGCGAATGAATGATGCGCGCCTCGGGCAGGATGAGGCGGATGAGGCCGATGTTGGCGAAGTTCCCCGGCAGCTTGTCGATGAAGCGGACCTTGCCGGCCGGCGGCGCGCCGACCCGCGCGACATAGGCGTCGCCGAGCGCCGCCAGGCGCTCGGAGGTCAGGGATTCGACGCCTTCCGGCGTTTCGCCGATCTCGGCGGCGATCTGCGGCAGGATCGGTAGCTCGCCGGCCGCGTGAACCGCCGGATGACTGGCGAGGATCTGTTCGATCAGGGTCGTGCCCGAGCGCGGCATGCCGACGACGAAGATCGGCGCCGCCGAGCGTGATCCGGCGCCGGCGAAGCGATCAAAAATCTCGGCGGGGAAGGCCCTGGCGATCGCCGCCATCCGTGCGCTGTTGGCGTCGGCGTCGTAGGCGAGCTGACGGCGCTTCAGCCGGTTGCCTTCGTTGAGGTGAGCGAAAGCCCGCTGCGAATCGCCGATGTCGAGATAGGCCTTGCCGAGGGCGAAATGCAGCGCCTGAGCCTGGCCTTCGGCTTGCGCGCCGCCGGCGAGCAGCGACTCCATCGTCGCGAACGCCGGGTCGCCAGCTTCGAACGTGATCAGATCCGACAGAGCGCGCCAAGCCGAGCCGGAGTTTTCGTGGCGTTGCGTGAAGCGCCGCAGCTCCGCGCGGGCTTCATCCGTTTCTCCGGCTTGCGCCAGCGCGATCGCACGCGCGAACCGCCCCTTCCTTTCGCTGTCGCCGCCGATTGCGATCGCCTGATTGTAACAAGCGAGCGCTTCCGACAGGCGGCCGAGTTGGTTCAGCGCGTCGCCGCGGCCAATGAGCGATTCGGCGTGGTTCGGCCGTAGCGCCAACGCGCGGTCGAAGGCGGCGAGCGCCTTGTCGTAAAGCGCGAGGCGCTCGAGCGCGTGGCCCAAGCTCTGCCACGTCGAGTAGGCGTTGGGCTGCAGGGTCAGCGCGCGCTCGTAGTCGTCGACGGCGGGAGCGACCTCGCCGCGGATCGCACGGATGTTGGCGCGGACGAGGTAAGCGTCAGCGAAGCGCGGACAGTCGGCGATCAACTTCTCGACGACCGCCAGCGCCTCGTCGATCTCGCCCAGACGGGCGAGAGTCGCAGCATATTCCTTGCGGGCCGCCTGATGATCGGGGGCGAGGCGGAGCAGGGCGACGAATTGCGCGCGCGCGTCTTCGAGCCGGTCGAGATTCTGAAGCGCGGCGGCGCTGAGGTAGAGCACGTTGACGCTTTGCGGCCTCAGCGCCAGCGCCCTGCGGCTGACCTCCAACGTCTCGGCGAACTCTTCGGCGAGCGTGAGCGCGCCGGCGTAGTTCTCGAGAAAGGCGAACTCGTTCGGCTTGAGCTCGAGCGAGCGCTTCATCAGCGCCTTGGCTTGGTCGAGCTGGCCGGCCGACGCCAGAATCACGCCGAGGTATTGCCGCGCCTCGGCGTTGTTGGGCTCGCGCGCCGCGATCGCCTCATAGAGGCGCGCCGCCTCGGCGGTCCGCCCCTGGCGGTGCAGGGCGAAGGCTTCGTCGATCGTCAGGTCTCTCATCTTCGTAGGCGACCGTCGTCGGCGCGTTGATGCGGTCCGTCGTCTTCACCGCGCCGGGAAGGCCCCCGCTCGCTCGATGTCGGCTTCTGCGCCCTCACGCCGCGGCGACGCCGCGCGTGTTGTCCGACTTTTTCTTTAGAATGGATCTAGCGTTACAATATGCTTTCGCGCGTGACGCCGGCGCTGTCAAGCGTTTGTAACGGCGTTCAGGCGCGCCTCGATGATCACAAAAGCCTGCGCCAGCGGCGGCTCGTCGGTGATCGTCAGGTGGATGAACGCTTCCATGCCCGGCGGCGTGATGGCGGCGAGGCGCGCCGCGGCGCCGCCGGTGAGCCGCATCGTCGGCTGGCCGGTCGGCAGGTTGACGACGCCCATATCGCGCCAGAACACGCCATGGCGCAGTCCGGTGCCGAGCGCCTTGGCGCAGGCCTCCTTGGCGGCGAAGCGTTTAGCGTAGGAGGCGGCGCGACCGGCGCGCGCCTCCGAACGCCGGCGCTCGACCTCGGTGAAGCAGCGGGCGACGAATCGCTCGCCGAATCGCGCCAGCGTCTCCTCGACCCGGCGGATGTCGCAAAGATCGCTGCCGATTCCGATGATCATCTTCGCACCCTCTCCCCGCTTGCGGCGCGGCTGTCCGGGAAAACGAAGACGGGCGCGAAATGCGAGTCGACGTTGGACTTGCACAACCTCCGCGCGTCATGGCCGGACTCGTCCCAGCCATGACGCGCGGAGGTCGCAAAGACGTCCCGCCCTGCAATCGATTTGGGTTCCCCGGACAGCCGTGCGTCAACGGGGAGAGGGGACTCTCCCGCTCCGCTCACTTGGCGCGGCTCCGCCCCTCCGCCATCGCCGCGCGCATCTGGCGCACGCTTTCGGCGAGGCCGACGAAGATCGCTTCGCCGATGAGGAAATGGCCGATGTTGAGCTCGACGATCTGCGGCAGCGCCGCGATCGTCCGCGCCGTGTCGGCGTCGAGGCCGTGGCCGGCGTGGCATTCGACGCCGAGCGAAGCGCACTGCGCCGCCGCGACCCTGAGCCGGCCGAATTCATGACCGCTGCGCTCGCGCTCGCCGCGCGCCAGCGCGTCGCACCAGGCGCCGGTGTGCAACTCGACCACCGGGGCGCGCAAGCCGGCCGCGGCCTCGAGCGCTTCGATCGAGGGTTCGATGAACAGCGACACCCGGATTCCGGCGCGGCCAAGCTCGGCGACGAACGGCTTCAAGTGGTTGAAGCCGCCCACGACGTTGAGGCCGCCCTCGGTGGTGCGCTCGGTGCGGTTCTCCGGCACCAGGCAGCAGGCGTGCGGTCGGATGCTGAGCGCCATGTCGAGCATCGCTTCGGTCGCCGCCATTTCGAAATTCAGCGGTTTCGTTATCGCCGCCTTGAGCCGGCGCATGTCGTCGTCGTGGATATGTCGGCGATCCTCGCGCAAATGCGCGGTAATCCCGTCGGCGCCGGCCTCGATCGCCAGCAGCGCCGCCCGCACCGGATCGGGAGCCGCGCCGCCGCGCGCGTTGCGCACCGTGGCCACATGATCGACGTTCACTCCCAGCCGCAGCTCGGCCATCCCCGCACTCCTCTCGCAATGTGGTCGCCTCTCTCCGCGTGCGGGGAGAGGGGTTTCTTTCCGCCGTTCATCCCCCGGCGAGCGCGCGGCTGCCGGGTTTGACCGCGGGCGTCGCCGCCAGCTGCGGCGGCAGCGCGTCGGCGGGATAGGCGGGAATGTCGAGCGTCGCCAGCGCGACGCGCGCGACGCCGAGTTCGGCCTTGCCGCCCGAACGGTCGATCAGGCAGGCGGCGCCGACGACCTTGCCCGGATGCTCGGCGATCGCCGCCAGGCATTCGCGCGACGACAGTCCGGTGGTGATGATGTCCTCGACCATCAGCACGCGCGCGCCCGGCGCGATGACGAAGCCGCGGCGCAGCTTGAAGGCGCCGTTCTCGCGCTCGACGAAGATCGCCTTGGCGCCGAGCCAGCGCGCCGTCTCGTAGCCCGGCACCACGCCGCCGACCGCCGGCGAAACGACGACGTCGATCTTGCCGAACGCCGCCTCGGCCTTGCGCGCCAGCGCCCGGCACAGGCGCTCGGTGCGCGCGGGGTCCTGGAAGACGAACATCTTCTGCAGGAACACCGACGAATGGAGGCCGGAAGAAAGAATGAAATGCCCCTCGAGCAGCGCGCCGGCGGCGCGGAATTCGGCGAGCGTTTGTTCCGGCGTGAGGTCGATGGCGTCCATGAGCGCTTTCATAGCAGGCCGGACCGGCGACGCCAAAGCGGCTGCGAAGCCGGCGCCGATCGCCCTCGTCGTTCGAGACGCGCCGCTCACGCGGCGCTCCTCGCAATAGGGAAGTCTTTCGCCCCGATCGCGGCGACCTTGCCTCCCGAGGTCTGAGCGCCCACTCTGGCGCGATTCCCCGCGGAGCCTGCGATGCGCGCCTTCGAAACCAAGCCTCTGGCCGCCGCGCCCGACGCCGTCGCGCCGGACGGGACGGCGGTCAGGCTGCTCGCAGCGCTCGCCGGCGGCAGCTTCGCCCATTTCGAGCTGCCGGCCGGCGCGACCTCGCACGCCGTCGTCCATCGTACGGTGGAGGAAATCTGGTTTTTCGTCGCCGGTCGCGGCGAGTTGTGGCGCCGCTCGGGCGACCAGGAGGAGGTCGTCGCGGTGAGCCCCGGCGTCTCGGCGACGATCCCGCTCGGGACCCGCTTCCAGTTCCGCGCGTCCGCCGCAACGCCGCTCGCCTTCGTCGCCGTCACCATGCCGCCCTGGCCGGGCGAGGGCGAGGCGGCGATCGTCGAGGGCCGATGGCGACCGACCGTCGAGTCGGGGGCGGCGATCGATTGACGCCGCTTGGCGAAAGCAAGCCGTGAACTTGGCCGTCGACGTCGTGGAGGCAGGCCTCCCGATCGTCAAAAGCGAGGCTTTCCAAGAGCGCGACGGCGCGCGGCGGCGCCGACGAGAAGGGGCGCCGGCGAAGCGCGAGCGGCGCGCGCTCTTGCCTGCGTCCGCCCGCGCTGTTAGCCATCTGCGCCGGCGAACCACGTTGCGCCCGCCGGATTAGCTCAGCTGGTAGAGCAGCGGTTTTGTAAACCGAAGGTCGGGGGTTCAAGTCCCTCATCCGGCACCAACGGGCCAGAACGAGTGTCCGGCGCCGTCGGCCATGCGACGCGTGACGTCACGAGGCGCGCTTGAATTGCGCGTCCGCCGCGTCCTCGCCCGTCTGCAGATCGAGCGCGAAACCTTTGCCGGCCATGGACGCGTTCGCCTTGTGGGCCGCCGCCTTCTTCGTCGGGGCAGCGGCCTTCATCGTCGCGACTTTGGCCTTGAGCTTGGAGACGGCGCCGTCGATCGCCGGCGCGGGCGAGCCCACCTCGTCGATCTTGAAATAGGCGATCGTCGACTGCAATTGCTCGGCCTGGGAGTTCAACTCCTCCGAAGTCGTCGACACCTCTTCCGAAGCGGCGGCGTTCTGCTGCGTCACCTGGTCGAGCTGCTGAATCGCCTGGTTGATCTGCGACGAGCCGACGTCCTGCTCGCGGCAGGCGGCGGTGATCTCTCCCACCAGTTCGGCGGCCCGCTTGATGCCGGGCACGAGCTTGTCCAGCATCGTTCCGGCCTCCTGCGCCGACTTCACGGTCTCGGTCGACAGCGCGGCGATTTCGACCGCCGCGGTCTGGCTGCGCTCGGCGAGCTTGCGGACTTCGGAGGCGACGACCGCGAAGCCGCGGCCGTGCTCGCCGGCCCGCGCCGCCTCGACCGCCGCGTTGAGCGCCAGCAGATCGGTCTGGCGGGCGATTTCCTGAACGATGGTGATCTTATCGGCGATCGTCTCCATCGCCTTGACGGCGCGCATCACCGCGGCCCCGCTCGCTTCGGCGTCGAGCGACGACTGGCGCGCGATCTTTTCGGTCTGGCTGGCGTTGTCGGCGTTCTGCTTCACGTTGGAGGCCATTTCCTCCATCGAGGACGAAGCTTCCTCGGCCGCTGCGGCCTGCTCGGTCGCCCCCTGCGACAGCTGCTCGGCGCTCGCCGACAGCTCCTGGCTGCCGGACGACAGATTCTGGATGGCGCTGGTCGTTTCGGTGATGATGCCGCGCAGCTTGCCGCACATGTCGCGCAGCGCATTGACGACGTCGCAGAGTTCGTCGTCGCCTTTGAGCTCGATCATTTGTGTGAGGTCGCCGGCCGCCACGGCGCCTGCGAAGCTCACCGCTTTGCCTAGGCCGCGACTGATGGCGAGCGAGACCCAGGACGCCGCGCCGATCGCGATCAGCAGCGACGCGATCATCGTCGCGGTCAGGATGAGCTCGGCAGCGTTGGCGTCCTGGGCCGCCTGCGCCGCCGAATCGGCCATCACCTTCTTGACCAGGTCGACGTACTCGCCGAGCGCGGCCATCGTCTCGGCGACGGCGGCCTTTCCCTCCGTCCACGACAGCGTAGCGGCCTTCATGTGGCCGCCGTCGCGCACGATTTCACCTCCGCGCGCCAGCGCCTTGCGGAAGCGATCAGTCTGCGCCGTAATCTCATCGACCGGCAACCCAAGCGCCGACACTTGCGACGTCGCTTGTTGGATCGACTTGGCGAGCGTGTCGTTCAGTTGCGAGAAATCCTTGAGGTAGCCGGCAAGTTCCTCCTCGTTCGGAGCGGAAATGGCCTGATACAACACTCTCAGCGCGCGCACCCCGTCGAGTCTGACAGTCTGCAGCGTGAACAGCGCCCGTCCGGTCTCCGCCGAGGCGGGCGCGCGGTTGACGGACGCAATGGCGGCGTCGAGCGCGTCGTTGAATCCTTTGGTCGCCACGACGCCCTCGCCGCGCCAGAATTGATCCGCGTGATTGGCGGAATTGAGCTCGGCGAGTTTGACGGCGTTGTCTTCGATCGCATTCATCTTCTGATATGCGACCGTGAATTTTCCTAGCAACCTCTTGCCCGCTTCCGTCGTCGCGCCCGCCACCTCGTCGTTCAGCCTCAGCGCGTTCTCGCGCTGTTTCTTGATTTCGGCGGCGAAGCCGGCGATCTCAGCGTCGTTCGAGGCGATGATGAGGTTCTTTTCGGCCTGAACCTGATTGAGAATATCGGTCTGAATTTCGGCCGCTTTGTCGCCGCGGTCCGCCCTGACGACGAGGTCGGCGCTGGTCGCCGCCAGTTGGTTGAGCTTGACGTAAGCGACGCCGCCCGTGACCATGGTCAGGATGATGACGGCGCCGAAGGCTCCAGCCAGCTTCGTCTTGACCGTGAATCGCATCGGTGAATCCCTTCAATCCAAAATCTGTTTCATGCCCGGGACGACGACGAGTTGATCCCGTCATTTGGCGGCCGCGGCGATGCGCGCCGGCCATCGGCAAGCCGATCGGCGACGCAAAGATCCCGCAACGTCAAATAGTTCCCCGTTTGGTCGGGAACGCTGGGCGCGGACGTTTAACAGGTGGTTTACGCAAGTGACGCCAAAGCGTTACTATTGACTGAGGCGCCGTCACCGGCAACCGACGGAGCGTTACTGAGAAATGTCTTTAGAATTCACGGCCGATCGTTGGGTTATGATAACGGCAGGAATCTGCTTGAGAAATCGATTCCACCAACAAAATCATGTTGTTTTGTCGGAGACGCGGTCGCCTTGTGACTGCGGCAAGCAGCCGCACAGCGGCGCTATCGGACTCAAGAACTGTTTGTTTTTACGCCCATTTCGCCGCCGCTTCGGCCGTTTTCTCGGCGCCGTTTCGCCCCGACGGGCGATTGCGCCGACCGGCGGTCCCGCCCGGTTGAAACCGTGTCGGAGCGACCGTGAACGCCCGATCGATTCCGCTCTCACTCGTCTCGTTTGCGCGTGTGGGGTCGGACACACGATCGGCGGCGAAACGAAAGCGAGTATATCGAACTATAGATTCGACTGACGCGCCTGCGCGTCGCGGCGTCTGGGCGTCCGTCAAGCTTGGCGCGCGGCTCGCCCGGCCGCGCGCCGCGACGCTTCACGCGCCTTTCGGCCGCGCGTAAGGCGACAGGTCGCGCTTGAGGAACTGTCCCGCGCCCTTCGCGCCGACGACCTTGCCGTCCTCGGCGACGACCGCGCCGCGCAGCAGCGTCATGACCGGCCAACCGGTCACCGCCATGCCCTCGTAGGGCGTGTAGTCCGCGCCGTGGTGCATGATCTCCTGGCGGATCGTCTCGCGTTTGTTGGGATCCCACAGCACGATGTCGGCGTCGAAGCCGACGCCGATCGCCCCCTTGCGCGGATAGAGGCCGTACATCTTGGCGTGGTTGGTCGAGGTGAGGGCGACGAATTCGTTGACCGTGATGCGGCCCTCGACGACGCCTTTTGAATAAAGGATCGGCAGCCGAACCTCGACGCCGGGGATGCCGTTCGGCACCCACTTGAACGAGGTGCGCGCCTTCGGGTTCAGCTTGCCCTCCGAGCCTTCGTAGAAGAACGGGCAATGGTCGGACGAGAAGGTCTGGAACACGCCGGTGCGGACGCCCTCCCAGATCGCGTCCCACGATGCGCGGTCGCGCGGCGGCGGCGAACAGACGTACTTGCCGCCGCTCTCGTCCATGTTGAGTCCCTTGAGGTCGTCGGCGGTCAGCGCGACATATTGCGTGCAGGTCTCGCCGTAGACCTTGAGGCCGCGATGCTGCGCCCAGCGGATCTGCTCCATCGCCTCGCGGCCGGAGACGTGGACGATCATGATCGGCGTGTCGAGCAATTCGCCGTGGCTGATCGCGCGATGGGTCGCCTCGCGCTCGACCACTTCGGGGCGCGAAACGGCGTGGTAGTAGGGCGCGGTCTTGCCCGCCGCCTCGAGCCGCTGGGTCATGAACTTGATCGCGTCGTAGCCCTCGCAGTGGACCATGACCAGCGCGCCGCAGCCGCGCGCGCATTCGAACACCTCGAGCATCTGGCGATCGTTGAGCACCAGGTCGTCGTAGGTCATGAACACCTTGAACGAGGAATAGCCGTCGGCGACCAACGCCGGCAGTTCCTGGCCGAGCACCGAGGGCGTGGGGTCGGTGACGATGAGGTGGAAGCCGTAGTCGCAATAGGAATTGCCGTCCGCCTCTTTGTGATAGTCCATCACCGAGGCGCGCAGCGACGCGCCGCGCGGCTGCAGCGCGAACGGCAGCAGCGTGGTGTTGCCGCCGGCGATCGCCGAGCGCGTCCCGGTCTCGAAGCCGTCGGCCATCTTCGGTCCGCCGAAGGCCGGCTGGGCGAGATGGACGTGGCTGTCGACGCCGCCCGGCATGACGAGCAGACCGGAGGCGTCGATCACGCGCGCCCCATCAGTCAGCTTGTCGGCGATGGCGACGATCTTGCCGCCGCGCACGCCGACGTCGGCCTGGAATGTATCAGCCGCGGTCACCACCTTGCCGCCGCGGATCACCAATTCGTATTCGCTCATCATCGCCTCTCAAACGCTGTCGGGGCGGCTGCGCTGCATAAAGAATACCAACGCAAGCCGGCGACCTTTTGAGAAGATTGTGCCTGCGGGCCGCGCTCCTCTGTCTAAATTGTGGTCGCCTGAGCCATAAAATTGTGCCGCGCTGCGCAATCATTGGTCATGCGTGCCGATTGACTCGATCAATAGCCTGTATAATTATGAATTACATCGGTTCTACAGCTTCAGGCGTAGGGGAATCAAGTCTTGTCGAGCAGCGAGGCCGCCGCAACCGTCGATCTTCCGCCGCGATCGCTGCAACGCCGGTCGCTGCACGAGGAGGTCGTCGAGATCCTGCGCGAGCTGGTGCTGGAAGGCCGGATAGCGCCGGAAACGCGCGTTCCCGAGCTCGAACTTTGTCGACGGCTGCATGTCTCGCGCACGCCAATGCGCGAGGCGCTGAAGGTGCTGGCCGCCGAGGGCTTGGTCGAATTGCAGCCGAACCGCGGCGCCGTCGTCACCCGCATTCGCGTCGAAGAGACGATCGAGCATTTCGAGGTGCTGATCGCCCTGGAGGGCGCGATTGGCGAATTCGCCGCCCAGCGCGCGGCCGACGCCGAAATCGCCGAACTCGAGCGGATGCACCTGGAGCTCGTGCGCGAGCACGACGCCGGCCGCCGTTCGCGCTACTTCGAGCTCAACCAGGCGATCCACGCCCGGCTCGCCGCGACGGCGCGCAACGCCAGTCTCGCCGCGACCCACAAGCAGTACATGCACAAGATCGAGCGCGCGCGCTACGCGGCGAATTTCTCGCAGTTCCGTTGGGACGAGTCGCTCGCCGAACATGCCGCAATCGTCGATGCGCTGAAGCGCCGCGACGGCGCGCTGCTCGGCGAGACGATGCGCGCCCACATGCGCGCCACCGAGCGCGCCGTCATCGCGGCGCTGCGCCAGGTCCAATCCCGCGACGCGGACGCCGTCGCATGAGCCGCGCCGCCGACGACGCCCGGACTTACGCAGAGATAGCGGTCGATCGGCGGGTGCGGCTCGGCATGCTGACGCCGTCCTCGAACACGGTGCTGGAGGCGGTTTGTGCGGCGATGCTCGCCGAGTCGCCTGAAGTCTCCGCCCACTACAGCCGCTTCCGCGTCACCGAGATCCGCGCCAGCGAAGCGGCCGACGCGCAGTTCGCCGGCGAAACGATGCTGGCGGCGGCGATGCTGCTCGCCGATGCGCGCATGCATGCAATCTGCTGGAATGGCACCTCGGCCTCGTGGCTCGGCCTCGGCCGCGACCGCGACCTCTGCGCCGCCATCACGCGCGCGACGCGCACGCCCGCGATCTCGGCGACGCTCGCGACCTACGACGTTCTCAAACGCGCCGGCGCGCGTCGCCTCGGCCTCGTCACCCCCTATCTCGACGAAGTGCAGGCGAAGATCGTCGATCAGTTCGCGCGCCAGGGTTTCGACGTGTCGGCCGAGCGCCACCTCGGCCTCGCCGACAATTTCGCCTTCGCCGAGGTTCCCGCCCGCGACGTCGCCGAGATGATCCGCGCCGTCGCCGACCAGGGCTGCGACGCCGCGCTGGTGCTCTGCACCAACTTCTGCGGCGCGCCGGTCGCCGCCGCGCTCGAAGCGGAGACGGGCGTGCTGGTGATCGATTCCGTTGCGGCGTCGGTCTGGGGTGCGCTGCGCGCCGCAGGCCTGTCGACCGCGCCGCTGCATGGCTGGGGACGGATGTTTCAGGACTTCGACTAGGCGCCGGGCGCATCCGCGCCGCGATCGGGACAGGGTATGACGGCAGCGATCACATCGACGGAGACGAGCCCGCGGCGAGGTCACTCCCTCGCCGTCGAGGCGGTCTCCTATCGCTTCGGCGCGACCCAGGCGCTCGACGGCGTCAGCCTCGACATTGCGCCTGGCGAACTCGCCGCGCTGCTCGGTCCGAGCGGCTGCGGCAAGACGACGTTGCTGCGCGCGATCGCCGGCTTCCTGACGCCCGATTCCGGCGACGTGCGTTTCGACGGCGAGTCGGTGATCGACCTTCCGGCAGGGCGGCGCGGCGTCGGCATCGTCTTCCAGAACTACGCGCTCTTTCCCCATATGACGGTCGCCGAGAACGTCGCTTACGGCCTCGAGGCGCGGCGACTGCCGCGCGCGACGATTCGAGAGCGGGTCGCGGCGTTGCTCGATCGCGTCCGTCTTTCCGATCGCGCTTCCCGCTACCCGCGGCAATTGTCGGGAGGACAACAGCAGCGCGTCGCGCTGGCGCGCGCTCTGGCGATCGAACCGCGCGTGCTGCTGCTCGACGAGCCCTTCGCCGCGCTCGACAAGAACCTGCGACTCGACATGCAGATCGAAATCCGTCGCATCCAACAGGCCTACGGCGTCACGACCGTGCTCGTCACTCACGATCAGGGCGAGGCGATGAGCATGGCCGACCGCATCGCGGTGATGGGGAACGGCCGCGTCCATCAGTTCGCCGCGCCGACCGAGGTTTACGACCGGCCCGCTTCGCTGTTCGTCAACCAGTTCCTCGGCGCCGCCAATCTCATCCGCGCGAGCGTCGTCGGCCGCCACGCCGATGCGGCGCTGGTCGAAGTCGCCGGCGTCGGTCGTTGGACGGTCGCCGCTGCGCCCCGCGGCGCCGGCGAGCGCGACGTGACGCTGTCGGTGCGGCCGGAAAATCTCAGCATCCGCGCCGGCGACGGCGGGGCGGGCCTGCGCGGCGAAATCCGCATGGCGCTGCCGATGGGCGCTCTGTCCATCTACGAAATCGAACTCAAGGACGGGCAAACCGTCAAGGCCGCCGAGTTGCGCAACATGGGCGCGCCCATGTTGAGCCCCGGAACGGCCGTCGGCCTCGAATTGGTGTCGGCCGAGGCCGCGACGCTGTTTGGGAGGACGTCGACAACATCGCCGCACGCCTAATCGGACGAGACGGGAGTCGCTTATGAGCATCAAACTTACGCGTCGTGGACTGATGAAGGCCGCCGCCGCCGGCGCGACCGCGAGCCTTGCGCCGGGACTGTTGACGAGCCGCGCCTTCGCCGCCGGCGAGGTCGTGGCCGCCACCTACCCCGGCGCTTTCGAAGAGAGCTATCGCAAAGTGCTGGCGCCCTATGTCGCCAAGGCGACCGGCGCCGAAGTGACACTGACGCCGATTCTGGCGCTCGACCAGGTCGCGAAGATCACCGCCTCGCGCGCCAACCCGCCTTTCGACGTCGCGCTGCTCGACGAAGGGCCGATGCTGGAATCGTTGCCGCTCGACATATTCGAGCCGTTCCCAGCCGCCAAGAGCAAGAGCAACGCCGAGCTCGGCAAGCCGTTCCAGAGCGCTTCGGTCGGTCCGACCGTCACCGTGCAACTGATCGGCATCGCCTACAATCCGAAGAAGGTCTCGGCGCCGCCGACTTCGTGGCTCGACCTGTGGAAGCCGGAATTCAAGGGCCGGGTCGGCCTGCCCGACGCCGCTTCGAGCCTCGGCACGGTGTTCCTCACCGAAGTCGCCAAGCTCAAGGGCGGCGGCGAAAAAAACATCGCGCCCGCTTTCGAAGCGCTGAAGGACCTGCTGCCCAACATCGGCGCCATCGCGCCCAATCC
>Ga0181529_10004184_pt1 | contig 15776 bp, 12 predicted proteins | sample PEATcosm2014_Bin_36_FD_119763 | JGI IMG/M metagenome (GOLD analysis project Ga0181529, IMG submission 119763) | Peatland microbial communities from MTU Mesocosm Facility, Houghton, MI, USA - PEATcosm2014_Bin10_30_metaG | ecosystem: Environmental > Terrestrial > Soil > Wetlands > Peat | place...
TACTGGTAAGCCTATGGTGCGTGACGGGTACTTCTATGCGTTGGGGATGGTCGTGGTCGCAGCGCTTCTGTGGCTGCTGACTCAGTCCGTGCCGCAGACCTCGCTGCCTGTGCTGCTGGCGCTGTTTTTCCTTTGGTTCTTCCGCGACCCCGAGCGCAAGGTTCCCACTGGTCCGGGAGAGATCGTCTCACCCGCCGACGGCGTCGTCACCCAGGCCGAGTGGATCGAGACCTCCGGCGGAAGCCGCCTGCGCATCAGCATCTTTCTCAGCGTCTTCGACGTGCATGTCAATCGCTCGCCCGTCTCCGGCACCGTCAAGGTGGTGGAGTACCGCGAGGGCCGATTTTTGAACGCGATGAATAGCTTGTCGGCCGTGGTCAACGAGCAGGCCCTGGTCGTCATCGACGCGGGCACATGCGAGATCAGCTACAAACAGATCGCCGGCCTGCTTGCCCGCCGCATCGTCTGCACGGTCAAAGTTGGCGACCACATCCAGCGCGGCCAGCGCGTGGGTATGATCAAATTCGGCTCGCGGGTCGATGTCCTTCTGCCCGCCGACGCAGTGCCGAAGGTCGATTCGGGATCGCGCGTGCGCGGCGGATCGACTATTCTCGCGGTGTTGCCGCAGCCCGCCGTCAATACTGCGAACGCCACAGCCGAGGTGGCCTCCTGATGCCCGCCGAGCAGTTGGGCCTGGCCGATCCTGGCCCACAGGAAGAGACGCCCAAGCGGCATCCCCGCCGGGGCATGTACGTCCTGCCATCGCTCTTCACCGCGGCCAACATCGCCCTCGGCTACTACGCCATGACGCAGAGCATACAGGGTTCGCTGGCCGAGCCGGCATACTTCGACCGCGCCGCGCTGGCCATCGGCTTTGCCGCGCTCTTCGACGGCCTGGACGGCCTGGTTGCGCGCGTCACCCACACCACAAGCGACTTTGGCCACGAGTTGGACTCGCTCGCCGACGTCATCACCTTCGGCGTCGCGCCCAGCCTGCTCGCCTACATCTGGGGCTTTCGCATGTTGCCGCCCACGGTCCATCCAGACCTGCGCGAGAACGTGCTGCACGCTGGCGTATTCGTCTGTTTCCTCTTTCTCATCTGCGGGGCCAGCCGTCTGGCGCGCTTCAATATCAGCAAAAATCCGCAGCCGCGCAACCCCGGCAAGCCGGGGCACAAGTTCTTCGTCGGCATGCCCATCCCGGCCGGCGCAGGAATCGTCGCTGCCACCATCCACTGCTTCAACGGAGCGCCCATCCACTACCCCTGGATCGCGCTGGTCTGGCTCCTGCTGCTACTCTTCACCAGCTTCCTCATGGTCAGCAACTGGCGCTTCTGGAGCGCCAAGGAGGTCACCTCAGGCGACCGCCATCCCGCCCGTTTATTCATTCTGATTGTGGTCGTCGGCGTCCTGATCGCCTGGAAGTCCGAGTGGACCTTGATGATCCTTGCCTTCGGCTACCTCATCTCCGGAGTGCTGGCCCGGCTGGCGTACTCCTGGCACCGCAGGCTGCGTCACCCCATCGGGTCGGGGTCTGCTGGGTCGTAACTCTGCGAAAACACCTTCCTCTGTGCAGGCCCCATCAGAACTGCTGGATTACTAACTCGGTTCCCACCTGGAATCGCGCTGCTTCAGGCTCCCCGTGCTCCCGCTTCATCGCTCAACTGTGTTACACTGGTCTTGCGCTTGATTGGATCGAGTGCAGGCATCGCAGGCAAAGACATCCGAGTTTTGCAACTTACCCGTTGCGTACGGTGTCTGGCCAGAGACTGCGATTTGCCTCTCCCACCGCAGTTCTTCTGCAATCTGGCTTCTGAACGCTGAGTGGCTTTATGCCACCAGATGGCTTTATGCCATGGAAGCGTTTGAGCCGCGTATAAGAAGAAGTTGCTCTGGTTGCTCTGGCTGAAGACACGTCATAGGACGCGTCTCGCCGTGCAGCAGCAACGCTTCGTACCCGATGGCAATGCTGACTAAAAGATTTCTCAAGGCGCGTCTGCGCCGCTGCATTTCTTTGCCGCACCATATACACCAATTGAAAAAGGACTATTTTGACGACCGCAACTCTTGAGCCTGAGGCTATCTCCGAAACATCTGTACACAACATGAACCAGGCAACATTCCCCAACCACGCAGTTCCTGCGTTCCGCCCAGCCCTGGCATTCCACGCAGCCAGCTCCGCGGCAACAACTAACTCCGCAGCAACAACCAGTTACGCAACATCCGACTCCATCGTCGACTCCTCCGAGATCGAGATCGATCCCGCCACCCACCTCCCCTTCCTGAAGGACGTCCACTTCAACGACTTCAAAATCTCCGATTCCCTGAAGCGCTGTCTCAGCGCCGCCGGTTTCATGACGCCAACCCCGGTGCAGGCCAAGGCAATTCCGCCCGCGCTCAATGGCGCCGACATTCTGGCCACCGCCTCCACCGGAACCGGCAAGACGCTCAGCTTCCTGATCCCCATGATCCAGAAGATGGACGCAACCTCGGTTCCCTCCGTCAAGGGCAAGCGCGGCCCCATCCGTTCGCTCATCCTTCTGCCCACGCGCGAGCTTGCCATGCAGGTGCTGGAGCACTACTCCAAGCTCGTTCCCGTCTCCCGAGGCGACGCGGTTCTGGTCGTCGGCGGCCTCAGCGAGAACACCCAGCTCGACCAGCTCAGCCGGGGGCCGCGCCTCGTCGTCGCAACCCCCGGACGCCTGGAAGACTTCCTGCGCCGCCGCGCCATCAACATCGGCGCGGTCGAAATGCTCGTCCTCGACGAAGTCGACCGCATGTTGGATATGGGCTTCCTGCCCGCCATCCGCCGCATCGTCGGCGCGCTTCCCCGCACCCGCCAGACCATGTGCTACTCCGCCACGCTGGACGCCAACGTCCGCGAGGTCGTCCGCGACTACGTCCGCAATCCCGTGCGCATCGAGATCGGCATGACATCGCACCCCTGCGAGCAGGTCGAACTGCGCGCATGCACCGTCATGCAGGACCAGAAACTCGGCCTGCTCGACCAGATGCTCAAGGAAGAGACCGGCTCATTCCTCGTCTTCTCCCGCACCAAGCACGGCGCCGACCGCATCTCCAAAAAGCTCGAGCGGCTCGGCCACGATGTCGATGTCATCCACGGCGACCGCTCGCAGTCGCAGCGCACCGCCGCGCTCAAGGGATTCTCCTCCGGCAAGCACCGCATCCTCGTCGCCACCGATGTCGCCGCCCGCGGCATCGATGTGCAGGACATCGCGCACGTCGTCAACTACGACCTGCCCAACGGCTCCGACGACTTCGTCCACCGCGTCGGCCGCACCGGCCGCGCTGGCGCAACCGGCATTGCCACCACCTTCGTCATGCCCCAGGAACGCTCCGACGCGCGCAAGATGGAGCGCGAGCTGAAGGTAAAGTTCCTCTGGCGCGAGGCCGATAAGAACTTGGAGAAAGAGGAGCGCAACAAGCCCCTCGATCTCTCCACCAACGCGGGCAGCCTGCTCGCGCTGGAGACCCGCTCCTGGAAGTCGGGCGACGTTTCCGCCCAGACCCAGGCCAGGAACATCGGCACCAGCCCATACAAAGGCCGCAGTGCAAATGGCTTCCGCAGCCGTCCCGGCTCCGGCGGCGGTTTCTCCCACGGACGCAACGTTCCAGGCCGCATTGCCAGCTCGCGCCCAGGCGCAAGCCGTTCCGGCCCAACCCGCCGCGGCCAATAGGTCCGTTTGCTACAAAATCGCAGCTCCGTTCCGCGCGCCAACCAGCCGCCAAACGGAGCTGCCGTGCGCCTGCCCAGCCCTTTTTCGTCTCGCTGGCTCTCGTGTCCATAGCGTTGATCGGACAGTCAAAAGAGCGTCTCGCATCGCGGTGCCATGGGATCGTCAGGCTGCTTTTTTGTCCACCACCTCGAAGATACTGCCGTTCATCTTCTGCAGGTAGGTTGTGACTTCGAGAAATTTGCGCAGCGGGGGATTGCCTTTTGGTTCAAGCATTCGGATAAGGACCGTAGGAGAGTGACCGAGGGCTTTTCCAAGTTCGGCGAATCCGATCGTTCCATTGATGTAGTCGCGCAACACAATTTTGCCTGTATCTACGTCTCCGTTTACCAGACAACCTACGGCTTCACGCAACAATGCGCGGCAAAAAGTTGGACTTTCACGGAGTCGTGTCGCAACTGTGTCGCTGAATTTCTTGGTAATTGGCATTAGTCCTCCCGTTTCTCTTTCTTGTACTCCCGCCATATCGCCTGCGCAGCTTCGATGTCTGCCGGTTGACGCTTCTTTGTGCCACCACCTAGCAGAATTACGAGAGTGTTTCCATCTCTACCAAAATAAATTCTATATCCAGGACCAAAGTCGAGTCTCAACTCTGAGACGCCTGCGCCGACCGCCTTTGCCGCGGAGAGATTTCCGCTTCGAACTCTTGAGATCGCTGTGGTAATGCGAGCTTGAGCCACCTCGTTGAGCTTCTCGAACCATCGGTCAAAGGGATTGCGACCGGACTGATCGGTATATTCGCGAACTTCAATCATAGACCGATGGTATTACGCCTCAGCCTGTAAAATAGAAGAAATATCATGATTTCAGTATCCAATGTCACCATGCGCTACGGCGCGAAGCTTCTCTTCGAAGATGTCTCGGTCACCTTCACCACCGGCCGCCGTTACGGCCTCACCGGCCCCAACGGCTCGGGCAAAACCACCTTCATGAAGGTCCTCTCCGGCGAGCTCGACCCGCAGAAGGGCGACGTTGTCCGTCCCCGCAAGCTTGGCGTCCTCTCCCAGGACCAGTTCGCCTTCGACGCCTACCGTGTCATCGACACGGTCATCATGGGCAACAAGCCCCTCTGGGCCGCGCTCGAGGAGCGTGAGCGCATCTACGCCAAACCCGAGATGACCAACGCCGACGGCAGCCGTCTCGGCGAACTCGAGGGCATCGTCGGCGAAGAGGACGGCTACGAGGCCGAGGCCAACGCCGCAATCCTCCTCCAGGGCCTCGACATCCCCGACTCCATGCACGACCGCAAGATGAGTGAGCTGCAGGGCGGCCAGAAGGTCCGCGTCCTGCTCGCCCAGGCCCTCTTCGGCGAGCCCCAGGCCCTCCTCCTCGACGAGCCCACCAACTACCTCGACCTCGACTCCATCCTCTGGCTACAGGACTTCCTCGTCCGCTACAACGGCACCCTCATCACCATCTCCCACGACCGTCACTTCCTCAACTCCATCTGCACCCACATCGCCGACATCGACTACGAGACCATCATCCTCTACAACGGCGGCTACGACGACATGGTCGAGCAGAAGACCGCCATCCGTTCGCGCATCGAGAGCCAGAACGAGCAGCGCGAGAAAAAAATCGCCCAGCTCAACGACTTCATCGCACGCTTCTCCGGCGGCACGCGTTCCAGCCAGGTCACCTCGCGCAAGAAAGAGGTCGATCGCCTCGCCGTCACCGAGCTGGCCCGCTCCAACATCCAGCGCCCCTACATCCGCTTCGAGCAGGCGCGCCCCTCCGGCAAGCACATTCTGGAGATCGAGGATGTCTCCAAGGCCTACCCGCAGCAGGACGGCCCGCCGTTGCAAGTCATCGAAAAGTTCTCATCCTCACTCATGCGCGGCGACAAGATCGCTCTCGTGGGCCGCAACGGCCAGGGCAAATCGACCCTCCTCAAGGCCCTGCTCGCCAACGCCCCCGGCGTCGACGAGTCCGATCTCTCCATCGACTCAGGCACCGTCAAGTGGGGTCACGCGGCGCAGATCGGCTACTTCGCCCAGGACTTCATGTCATCCATCCAGATGGGAATGACCGTCAACGACTGGCTCAACCAGTTCGACGAGAAGGCCACCAAGGAAGACATCCGCGCCATCCTCGGCCAGATGCTCTTCCGCGGCGAAGAGGGCATGAAGATGACCGACGCGCTCTCCGGCGGCGAATCCGCCCGCCTGCTCTTCTGCAAGCTCATGCTGCAGAAGCCCAACGTCCTTGTCCTCGACGAGCCCTCCAACCATCTCGACCTCGAAGCCATCAACGCCCTCAACCTCGCGCTGCAAAAGTACGAAGGCACGGTCCTCCTCGTCACCCACGACCTCGACCTCATCGACGAGGTCGCCACGCGCATCTGGCACTTCGACGGCGGCCCATCCGCCTTCCGCATCGAAGACTTCAAAGGCCCCTACGCCGAATATCAGATGCAGATGGCAGCGAAGTAGTTCAAGAGCTATGGCACGGCGTCACGGTAAAGCCGGCGCTGCAGCTGGGCAAGTAGTCGGGTATAGGGTCTTTGACCCGCAGAGGCATTGATAGTTAAAAACATTGTCAGGAACGGCGTAAAGCTTGCCGCAATTCCCGCACTGGCGTGTAGCCCGGTCTCGGTCGCCGGTCAGTTCGATAACCTGTAGGGCTCGATATTCGTTCATCGGTATCCTCCCGTTTCTGATGAAAAAGAGTATCACGGAGGATTTCAGGACACTTAACGACGTGGTGGAGCTGGCATGCTTTCAGGCACTTTCTGAAAGCTGGCAGGCGTTACCGTCTTTTTCCCGTCTGGCGATGTCCATACAAATGGGGGTTGATACTCCCACACGTCGCCTGTTTGCGTGTCGATAAGGAATACGCGCTTCGCTGGTCCGCTTAGAGACTCGTCTGTTGAAGCAGCGAACAGTTGATATCGTGGGCCAGGCTCCGCAGGCAGTGAGGTCTGGGAAGCTTGTTGGGCGGACAGCGAAGGGGAGGCTGTGACAAGGAAGGTCAACACAATAGCAGCTAGTCTCATGGGCATGATGTTCTCATAAAGAAGCTCACTTGCCTACTTCTTCCGCTCTACTACTATTTCTTTGAATCGGCTATGGAGCGAACCGTCGTTTCGGTTCACCTCCTCGCAAGGAGGTTCTTCCTTTATCTTTTTGAGCATTTCTGCTTGAGCCTTTTCTGAAGGTGACTCGGGACGCATTATTAACGCCTTTCCTTGGTTTGGCCCCACTTGGGACACGGCTTTTGTTCGGGCAATCCTTTACATCTGAGTTGAGCCAATTTTACTCTTGGCGGGTGTCCCAGGTCTGAAATGAGTCACAAAAGCGGGTGCCCCATCCTTCGGCTGCGCTCAGGACAGGCTCTCGATTCTGAGACGTGGGTTTCGGAGGGGCTGGCCACATGCCGTTTTCCTGCAAACGATGGCCGCCGCGAAATGACCGCCCCCAAGCCCCCGGATGCTATACTTCTCGATATACGCAACCTTCAGACGAGGCTTGCAATCCAATCCTTTAGAGACATGGCGGCCCATGCGGCGTGCTGTGGAGGTTCCCTATTCCACCGATCGATAAGCGTTCTGTAAAGTCCTTCATCCGCACCAACGAACGTATCCGCGCCCGCGAGATTCGCGTCATCGACGAGAACGGCGAGCAGCTCGGCATCATGCCTCCCTTCGAGGCACTCAAGATGGCCCGCGAGCGTTCGCTCGACCTGGTGGAGATCTCCCCCAACGCCGTCCCCCCCGTCTGCCGCATTCAGGACTACGGCAAGTTCCTCTACGAAAAAGACAAGAGCGAGCGAGCCGCGCGCAAGAAGCAGAAAGTCATCACCATCAAGGAAGTCAAGTTCTCCGTCACCGTCGACGAGCACGACTACCAGACCAAGAAGAACATGGCCATCCGCTTCCTCGGCGACGGCGACAAGGTCAAGGCGTCCCTGCGCTTCAAGGGCCGCCAGATGGCCCACCGCGACCTCGGCTACAAGATCGTCAACCGCCTCATCCTCGACATCGGCGACGCCGGCATGGTCGAGTTCATGCCGCGCATGGAAGGCACCACGCTCCACGCCATCCTCGCTCCCGCGCGCAAAGCCGAAGCCCCGCCCAAAAAGCCCGCCGCCGAAGCTGCCGCCAAGCCCGCCAACACCGTCAAGCCCGCCGAAGCCGCACCATCATCTCCGCCGGTTCCCCCCGCGCAGCCCTGAGCCAAACCTCAGTCGCACTGAGGCCTTCCATAATTGTTTGTCATTCTGAGCGCAGCGAAGAATCCCCGCATTTCGCTCGTAGCGCAACACGCTGCTCCATGAGTAAAATGCTTTAATTGCAAATAATTTCGTTTTCTCTTCGCCCATTCCCGTTTTGGGTGCTAGAATCCCTCTTGACCCTTCACCGAGGAGAATTACGCCGTGGCCGATGATCGCAACCGAGCAATTGAAACCGCACTCGCAGCGCTGGACAAGCAGTTTGGCAAAGGCTCTGTCATGCGCCTCGGCTCCAAGGAAGCCATCGGCCCCATCGCCGTCATCTCCACCGGCTCCATCTCCTTCGACGCGGCCACCGGAGTAGGCGGCGTCCCGCGCGGTCGCGTCATCGAGGTCTTCGGCCCCGAGTCCTCCGGCAAAACCACCATCTCGCTGCAGATCATCGCCGAGGCGCAGCGCGCCGGCGGCCTCGCTGCCTTCGTCGACGCCGAGCACGCGCTTGATCCCGCCTACGCCAAAAAGCTTGGCGTGGACATCGACAACCTCCTCATCTCCCAGCCCGACTACGGCGAGCAGGCGCTCGAAATCGTCGAGGCCCTCGTCCGCTCCGGCGCCATCGACGTGCTGGTGGTCGACTCCGTCGCCGCCCTCGTCCCCAAGGCCGAGCTGGACGGCGAGATGGGCGACTCCCACATGGGCCTGCAGGCCCGCCTCATGTCGCAGGCCCTGCGCAAGCTCACCGGCACGGTCTCCAAGTCCCGCACCAGCCTCATCTTCATCAACCAGATCCGCGAGAAGATCGGCGTCATGTTCGGCAACCCCGAAACCACCACCGGCGGCAAGGCCCTCAAGTTCTACTCCTCCATGCGCATCGACATTCGCCGCATCGGCGCGGTCAAGGAGGGCGACGTCGTCGTCGGCTCGCGCACCAAGGTCAAGATCGTCAAGAACAAGGTCGCCGCTCCCTTCCGCGACGCCGAGTTCGACATCCTCTACGGCGAGGGAATCTCACGCGAAGGCGATGCCCTCGACCTCGCCGTCCTGCACAACATCGTCGACAAGAGCGGCGCGTGGTACAGCTTCCAGGGCGAGCGCATCGGCCAGGGCCGCGAGAACGTGCGCGCGTTCCTCAAGGAGAACAAGGAAGTCTTCGCCCGTGTTGACTCCGAGTTGCGCAAGAAGCTCGGCATCGGTGCCGCAACGGTCGCCGCCGAAATCCCTCCCGTCCCAGCCGGTGCCGCCGTCGCCGCCCACGAAGCCGTCAAGGGCCGCAAATAGCCGGTTGTGGTTCGCAGAATCAACGGAAGGGAACGGTTTCACAGGCTGCGGAAAAACTCCTGTTTTTGTCTTTCGGAGGGAGCAAGGGGCTTCACAGGCTGCGGAAAAACTCCTGTTTTTGTCTTTCGGAGGGAGCAAGGGGCTTCACAGGCTGCGGAAAAACTCACGTTTTTGCCTTCCGGAGGGAGCGTGGGGCTTCAGCCCCACGAATAAGTCCAACTAATTCAGCGGGCTTTAGCCCCGGGCCTTTTGCTCGCAGCGCCAAACAACCCTTTTCCCGCAGCCTGTTCAGCCGTGCCGCAAAGCGACACTCTGTTGACTGCGCCCCGCACCACCATAATTAATTCCAAAGCAAAGCCCGCCAAACTGGCGGGCTTTGCTTTGCTCGTACTACCCTTCCACCGCGCAACTGTAGCCTGAAAAATCTTCAGGTCGCAGAATCGACTCGCGCCATCAGAACTGCGGGGCTGGCGTGTTCATGCCGGGACCGCTCGGTCCGCGTCCTGCTCCGCCTGGACCTTTTGCGCCACCCTGTGCGCCAGTTCTTCCAGGCCCGCCGAATCCGCCTGCATCGCGACCCGCATGTAGTTTGGTCCACTGCTCCGGCGTAAGCACAACGCGAATGCCGAGCAGCATTCTGGCGTCTGCCTTCTCCAGTTCTGCGCGCGCCTGTGCAACCTTGTCGATCTGGGCCATGGCCTTGATGGTGTCGGGCGGATTGGCGCTCAGCAGCGGCTCCAGCAGAGCATTCTGCTTCTCCACGTTCGCCTTCAGGTCGATCAGTTGAAGCCGGCTCCGCTCAAATATGCCGTCCATCTTCTTGGTCTGCTCGGTCGTAAGGGTGAGCCGCTGCACCACCATGGGGTTCTTCCACCACATCCCTTCGGGCACAATGCGGAAGCCCGCCTCCATGCCGCCGCCTTGCTCTCCATGGAAGCCGCCTTCCATCTTGCCGCGGCTGGGCATCCTTCCGGCGCCGTGGAAGTTGCCCGGGCCTTTGCCCTGCATAGTGCCGGGACGCATTCCCTGGCCCATCCCAGGATGCATCATCCCAGGGCCCATCCCTTTGCCCATTCCGGGGCCCGACGGCGGTTGCCGTTCAATGGGTGCGGCTGCGGGCGCTGCGGCGGGCGCGGCTGGAGCTGTAACCGCCGGCTGTGCGGGTGTCTGTTGCGCTGGTGCCGGTTGGGCGAGGGCGATCGTGCCGCCCAGTGCAAATGCGGCAACGGCAAACAGTGCGATAAGGGTCTTTCGATCAGTCATGGTTATTCCTTCCTTTGGTTCGTAGTAGGAACGGAGGTTTTGTTGTTGACCGTGCTGGCGTCGGCGGTTGGATCGGCCAGTGCCTGCATGGAGGTTGGCACCGAGGCAGAGATCTCGCTGTTGACGTCTTCCAGCAGTGCCTCGTCGGATTGTGTATCGCTGGCTGCATTGCTGACCGCAACACTGGAGACGCTCGCTGCCGGCGGAATAACGCTGTGCCGGCGCATCACCTGCAAGGGAAGAAGCGCGGTCAGAAACATGGCCGCGGCCGCAACCCAGTACGCCGGTATAAGCGAGTGCGAGTGCGAACGTCGCGCTGGTAGAATCCATCGCGGCCTGCTCCGCAGCTCTTCGTCGGCGTACGCGTTGCTCGCCTCGCGGAAGAGGCTGATCGCCTCCCGCAGGCTGGCAAACTCCGCCGAGCACTGCTCGCACACCAACAGGTGCGCCTTGGCCATCGCAACCTCGGGACTGGCCGTCTCCGTCGTCCCGCCCATCAGCTCGCCAAACTGTTCGCCCGTCAGGTGAGTCTCGCCCAGCGGTGCGCCGTCTGTGGTCGCGGCTTGCGCTGCCCGTTGCTCCATTGTCTGTTGAGGAGTCATTCTGTCTCCTTCGTTGTTGCCTTGCGCAGTGTTGTGCTGCGCGGTGCAGTGCTGCTCGGTGAATAATTGTGTTGCGCTCGGATGATGGCCAGCGCGCGGTACAGGTGGCTCTTGACCGTCCCCAGCGGCAGGCCCGTAACAGTGGCAATCTCGGGGATCTCCATCTCCTCCATAAAGCGCAGCAGAAAGATGCTGCGTTGCCGCGCGGAGAGCCCCGCCACCGTCTCCCATATCCCTGCCACCTGCTGCTTCGCAATCAGATGTGCCTCGGCGGAACCTTCGTGCGTGGGCACGAAGGCTGCAACCTCAGCCACATCCACCGCGCTGGCCGTCACGCGCTTCCAGAAGCGGAACCGGCCCGTCCGCGTGTGGTCGCGCGCCAGGTTCAGAGCAATCCGGATCAACCACGTCGCCAGCGAACAGTCCTCGCGGAAGCTCGCCCGCGCGCTCCAGGCGCGCAAAAACGTCTCCTGTGTCAGGTTCTCGGCGGCATCGTGGTCGCGCAGCGTCGCCAGCAGAAAGCGGAAGACCCGCGGCTGGTACATCGCGACCACATTCTCCAGGTCGTCGAGCGGGGTGGCCCGCTCCTCGTTCCCAAGGGAGACACTCGTCGATGGAAACATCTGTACCCCTTCAAACGCCATATGAATTCCTGCGGCTCGCATTATACGGACGGCTGCCACTGGCTCCGGACGGCATATCCCCGCCCCGGACGGCGTACCGCCTGCTCGTTTCGAGCGGCTACTAAGACAGACGGAGGCGGATACACGGAAGTCTACGCCCATCAAGTATTATTTTGCCCGCTGGTTTGGGGTATTCTGCTTTTACAGATGAAATTCGTCAAAGCAGTCTATCCCGGCACCTTCGATCCCCTCACCAACGGCCATCTCGACCTGATCGAGCGGGGCTCCCGCATCGTCGACGAGCTGGTCGTCGCCATCCTCAACAACGCCGACAAAGGCGTCCCCCTCTTCTCCGTCGCCGAGCGCATCGAGATGATCGCCGATGCCATCGCAGTCTCCGGCTTCACCAACGTCTCCGTCACCACCTTCAACGGCCTGCTCGTCGACTTCTGTCACGCCCAGAACGCCAAGGCTGTCCTGCGCGGCATCCGTGCCATCTCCGACTACGAGTACGAGTTCCCCATGGCCATGATGAACCGCAAGCTCGACCCCTCCCTCGAAACCCTCTTTATGATGCCCACCGAGCAGTACACCTACGTCAGCTCCCGCCTCATCAAGGGTGTCTTCAAGCTCGGCGGAGACGTCAGCGCCCTCGTCCCTCCCCTCGTCATGCAGCGCCTCAAGGCCAAGGCAATCAAGTAGATGACGACCACCCGCAAGCCGCCCATCCCCGAGTTCGACCTCCCAACCTGGCTGCGCAATCTCCCCAAGGTCGAGCTGCATCTCCACCTTGAGGGCACCATCGAGCCCGAAACCCTTGTCGCCCTCTCTCGCCGCAACGACCCCGACCCACTCACCCTCGACGACGCACGCGGCCTCTACACCTACGCCGACTTCCTCGGCTTCCTCGCCTCCTTCAAGTCCGTCACCGACCGCCTCCGCACACCCGCAGACTACGAACTCATCACCTACAACATGGTTCGCGCCCTCGCCGCCCAGGGCGTCGTCCACGCCGAGGTCTACATCTCCTTTGGCATCATCTACCACTGGAAGCACACCGCAGTCGAGCCCTTCGTCGAAGCCATCGAGCGAGGCCGCCTCCGCGCCGAGCGCGAATTCGGCACCACCATCTACTGGCTCATCGACGCCGTCCGCAACTTCGGCCCCGAAGAGGCCGCCCGCGTCTTCCGCAAGGCCGCCGAACTCCACGCCCAGTTCCCCTCCATCGTCGGCATCGGCATCGGCGGAGACGAAGCTAGAGGCCCCGCATCCCTCTTCAAAGACCTCTACGCCGAGGCGCGCGCCGCCGGCCTCCGCCTCACCGCCCACGCCGGCGAGACCGGCGGCCTCATCGAAGGCCCCGCCAGCATCTGGTCCGCCATCAACATCGGCGCCGAGCGCATCGGCCACGCCCTCGCCGCCCACCACGACCTCGAACTGATGCAGGTCCTCGCCCAGCGCCAGCTTCCCGTCGAACTCTGTGTCACCTCAAACCTCCGCACCGGTTGCTGCCCCTCGCTCGACGACCACCCCTTGCGCACCTACTTCGACCTCGGCCTCATGGTCACCCTCAACTCCGACGACCCGCCCATGTTCGGCGCCAGCCTGCTCGACGAGTACACCCTCGCCCACTCCCACTTCGGCTTCTCCCTCGACCAGCTCCGCGAGCTAGCCGCCAACTCAGTAGAAGCCAGCTTCCTCCCCCCGCACCGCAAACTAGCCCTCCTCTCCCAAATCGAGCAATACCGCTAACAAGCTGAACTCAGGCGCTCGCCCCTGTCTTTCGGAGGGAGCGTGGGGCTTCAACCCCACGAATAATGTCCCGTGGAAGCAAAGGGCTTTAGCCCCGGCCCATTCCCCGCGAACCCCTTCCCCGACCGCCACATATCCCCGCGATAAATCTCCCTTCTATAGCCCAACTAAATGTATTGATTGCCCTCATCTAAATGTATAGTGGCTTGCAAAGGGCCCTGTGTCGAACTCCGCTCTAGTTCGTCGCGGTTTCATGCGTATCCATGGGCGCATGACGTGGGCAATGCCGCTCATCCGCGCCGCAACCATCTGCTCCGCACTCTTCGCCTCCGCGCCGCAAGCCTTCTGTAGCCCTCCCGCCACCACCACCACGCTTGCCATCACCGCGAACGGCAGCCCTGTCACCACCACCCTCATCCAGGGCAACCTCGTCACCCTCACTGCCACGGTCACCTCCATCTCCAGCGGCACGCCGGTCACCCCCGGCCAGGTCGAGTTCTGCGATCTTACCCCCACCCCGGGCGTCCCCGCGCCCTACTGCACAGACATCCACCAACTCGCCCTCGCGCAGTTATCCTCCACGGGCACGGCCACGTTCCACTTTTTCCCACCCGCCGGGAACCGCAGCTACAAGGCAATCTTCCTCGGCACCACAGGCACCAACAACTACGCACCCAGCGCCTCCAGCCCGCAGAATTTCGCCGTTACGCAGTCGAGCTACCAGTACCTCTCATCCACATCGCTCGCCTCCAGCGGCGCTCCCGGCAGCTACACCCTCACTGCCACCGTCACCGGAGGCAGCGATCCCGCAGCACCCTCCGGCACAGTCTCGTTTATCGACACCAGCAACTCCGTCAACCCAAACTATGTGCTGGACACCGCTAACCTCGCTCCACTCATCAGTCAGCTCACCTTCAACAACTCCTTCAATTCATCGTTAGGGGGGATTTCACCGGGTTCCTTCGTGACGGCAGACTTCAATGGCGATGGCATCCCCGATCTTGCCGTCCCGGCCTTTGGAGTCGGCACCACCGGAACCATCGCGATCCTGCTGGGCAATGGCGATGGCACCTTCAACCCGGCCCCGTCCATTACAACGCCGCACGCAATCGAACTCACCAAGGTGGCAGACTTCAATGGCGATGGCATCCCCGATCTGGTGATGGTGGAATCTCTCGTAGCCAGTCCGCATACCATTGCCTGGTTGCAGGTCGAGCTTGGCAAAGGAGATGGGACCTTCACCCCATCGCCGCCCGTGCTTTTACCCGACTCAAACTCTGGATTTCCGCAATTCAGCTTCCTTGCTGTTGGGGACTTCAATGGCGACGGTAAACCCGATCTGGTTCTCCAATACTCTGCGATTACGCCCACTCTTGCGAGTTATCTGTTGTTTTTTCCCGGCAACGGAGATGGGACCTTTGCGCCGCCGGCCCCGGCCTACCAATTCCCGAGTTCCATCACATGCATGAGTATGGCAGTGGCTGACTTCAATGGCGACGGCAACCTGGATCTGGCCTGTCCGAACCAAGAGGTCATCCCTCCCAACGGGGACTATACCCCACCCCCTGGCAATATTTCTGTGCTGCTGGGAAACGGGGACGGCACGTTCCGCTTCGGGTCGAACGTACCTGTAGGTGCTGGTCCATACTATGTCGTCGTGGCCGACTTCAACGGAGACGGCAAGGCAGACCTGGCCACGGCGGGGTGGTTTTACCCCACTCCCAGTAGCCCTGTCACTACCGTCTCTATAGCGTTGGGAATTGGAGATGGGACCTTTTCACCCTACATCCGCCTTACAGCTTCGCTCAATGCTGAAACCTCGGTCGTAGCGGGGGATTTCAATGGAGACGGCACTCCGGATCTTGCGGCCATCTACGGTACCGTGGGCAACGGGGGGAACAATATCATTACCGTCTATCTCAGCAATGGTGACGGCACCTTCTCGCCGCCAAACAATGTCACGCTTAATTCTCCCATAACTGGCGTCAGTGCTAGTGTGGCCAGCGACTTCAACGCAGATGGCAGGTGGGACCTTGCGTTGATGCGAATCGGTGGCGCCCCGGGCGGCCCGATAGGCATGTTTCTCTCGGAGCCTACCTCCGCCACTGCAACCGTGACCGGCATCTCCCCGGTCGGCAACACAATTCATCTGGTCGACGCCAGCTATCCCGGCTCTGCACCTGTTCTAAGTCCCAGCCTCTCCAACACCGTCGGCCTCCAGGCCGAACCGGTGCCAACCACGCTCACCCTCACCGCAAGCCCCACCACCGGCATCTACCAGCAGCCCTTCACCCTCACCGCAACGCCGCTTCCCAACACTGCTCAGGATCACA
>Ga0181529_10004185_pt1 | contig 15775 bp, 12 predicted proteins | sample PEATcosm2014_Bin_36_FD_119763 | JGI IMG/M metagenome (GOLD analysis project Ga0181529, IMG submission 119763) | Peatland microbial communities from MTU Mesocosm Facility, Houghton, MI, USA - PEATcosm2014_Bin10_30_metaG | ecosystem: Environmental > Terrestrial > Soil > Wetlands > Peat | place...
AAAGTCGAAAACATGTTGCGGACGAATCCGTGAGGAGCCGCGTTGGTGGGGTTCGCGTAGACAAGCCGGGTGCGCGTGCCGAGCGCTCGATCGAGCAGGTCGCCGATGTGGCGTGGATCCTGCTGGCCGTCCTCGTCCAAGGTGACCACCCATTCGCCGACTGAACTGGCGAGCCCGGCAAAGGTTGCCGGATGCTGGCCAAAATTGCGCGACAGCCAAATGGGCCGCACGAAGGAGTACCGTTCGGTAAGCGCCTTCATGATCCGAGCCGAGTCGTCGACCGCGCCGTCATGCACGAGCAGCAGCTCCACCACGCGAAACTTTCGTCCCTCGCCGGTCGTCTGGGCGACAGTGAGCGGTTCAATCTCCGTGGCCAGGGCCTCCAGGGTCATCTGACCCTGGTAGACGGGTACAACCAACGAAACTTCAACCGGGGCATTCGGATGGGGCGCGTTGTCGAGACTCATGGATGCACCTGGAAGTCTGGGGTTACTCTAGGCGAGATTACGCTAGCCGCGGACAAACTCGCTAGCCATATTCTCGAAGATACGGCCAGGGAAGTTCTCGACCCCGCGCCTTACCCCGCGCGAGCGATCCAGCCGCGCCCGAGGGTGCGATCGCCGTCGTAGAAGACCGCGGCTTGGCCCGGCGTGATGGCCTTCACGGGCTTGGCCAAGGTCACGCGCAGATCGCCGTCGGCTTGGGCCTCGACGGTGGCGGGTTCGCTGGCGTGGCGATAGCGGACTTGCACCGCGCACGGCAGGGTGGCCGCGGGCAATGCGCCGGCGAGCCAGTTGACTTTCTTGGCGACGAACTCGGTGCCCACGAGGTCGGCCACGTTGCCGGTCACGGTGACTTGGCCGGTCTCGGGCGAGATGGACTTGACCCAGCGGCGCGAGGCCGCGCCCGCGGGCAAGCCCTTGCGCTGACCGATGGTGAAGACGTGGATGCCGGCGTGCTGGCCGACCACATGCCCGTCGTCGTCGACGATTGCGCCGGTCTTCGCCGGGGCGACGAAGCGCTTGCGCAACATCTCGGAAAACGACTGGCCAGGTTCGACCAGACAAGCGTCCTGACTCTCGGGCGTTTCCGCCGTGGGCAGATCGTGGCGCTTGGCCAGGGCACGGACCTCGGGCTTGCGCAGATGACCCACCGGAAAAACGGCGCGGGCGAGTTGGCCGCGCGACAGGCCGGCGAGAAAATACGATTGATCCTTGTCAGTGTCGCGGCCGCGCAGAAGCATGGGCTGGCCCGCTTCGTCCTTTTCCAGGCGCGCGTAGTGTCCCGTCGCCACGCGAGGAACGCCGAGGCGCTCGGCCCAGTCGAGCAGCAAGCCGAACTTCACGTGCTCGTTGCACAGCAGGCACGGGCTGGGCGTGCGGCCGCCCGCGTATTCCCGCCACGCGGGCAGAAGCACCATTTGTTCGAAATCCTTCACGCAGTCGAGCACGTAGTGCGGAATGCCCAGGCTACCGGCCACGTCGCGCGCGCGCGTGACGCCGTCGACGCCGCAACAGGATTTGCTGCCGTGGGCGTCGTGGCATTCCTGCAATTTCAGCGTGACGCCGATGAGCGCGTGTCCGGCTTGCTTGAGCAGCGCCGCGGCCACGCTGCTGTCCACGCCGCCGCTCATGGCGACAACGATGCGATCGCTCATGGTCGTGCCTCGCGCAGCATCTTCACGGTTTGAACGACCAGGTTCACCGCGCGGTCGATCTCTTCGTCGGTATTGTCGCGGCCGAAGGAAAAGCGCACCGACGAGCGCGCCTCCTGGGCCGATTGCCCCATGGCGACCAACACGTGCGAAGGCGTCTTGTCGGCCGAGCTGCACGCCGCGCCGGTGGAAACCGCCATGCCGGCCACGTCCAGATTGATGGCGACGGATTCTCCGTCGAGGCCAGCGAAGGCGATGTTCGATGTGTTGGGCAGGCGCTCGCCGCCACCGTTCAATCGCGTGCCGCGAACGCGCGCCAAGATCTGCGTTTCAAAATGGGCGCGCAGCTCGGCCACGCGCCGGCTGTCAGCTTCCAGGCGCGCCTGCGCCAGCTCGCACGCCTTGCCGAATCCGACGATGGCCGGCACGTTTTCCGTTCCCGGCCGCAAGGTGCGCTCTTGCCGACCACCGTGCAACAGCGGCGCCAAGTTCACCCCGCGCCGGATGTAGAGCGCGCCAACGCCCTTGGGTCCATGGAGCTTGTGCGACGAGAACGAAAGCAGCGATACGCCCAGCTTCGTCACATCGAGAGGCAGCTTGCCCGCCGCCTGCACGGCGTCGGTGTGAACCACGGCCCCGCAAGCCGCCGCGACTTTCACAACCTCGGCGATGGGTTGAATGGTGCCGGTGTCGTTGTTGGCGAACATCACCGAGACCAGCGCCACGTCGGGCTTGGCGGCGGCGTCGAGCGCGGCGAGCACGATTCGACCATCGCCATCCACGGGCAGAAATACGACAGGGCGACTCTGCTTTCGCAGGAAGGCACAAGGCGCAAGCACGGCCTGGTGTTCGACGGCGCTGGTGACGATGCCCCGACGTTCGTCCGGCGCCGCGCCGGCGACCCCGAGCACCGCCAGATTGTCGGCCTCCGTGCCCCCGCTGGTAAAAACGATCTCCTCGGGAGCCGCGCCGATCATGCGCGCGACGCGCGCGCGCGCCTTGTCCACCGACCGCCGCGCCGCTTGCCCGGCGGCGTGAATGCTCGACGGATTCCCGAACCCGGCATCCAACGCCTCGTCCATCGCCGCGCGCGCCTCGGGATCGATGCGAGTGGTTGCGTTGTAGTCGGCGTAAATCACGGCTTGTCCTCGGGCGAGCCTGGGCTTTAGCGCGGAAATGAACGGTCAACCATGGATTTTTGGGGACCGCCGGGGGACTACTCGACCAAGATCGTCGCCAGGCGCAGGCGGTCGTGGCCGTCGCTGGCGCTGGCGGGAGTGACCGGCAAGCGTTGGCTGCCCTTGAAAAGCCCGACGTAGACGGAATACGCGCCCGGCGGCGTGGCCGGCGGAAACGCAATGCGCAGGCGATCGCGAATGCGCTGGCCGGCGTGCCAGCGCTCCATTGGATAAGCGCCTTCGACGGGAACATGGTCGAGGTTGCGAAAGCCGCCGGGACCATCCATGTGAAAGAACAACTTCCAGCCTGGTTCGATGGATCCGCGTAGGTCGAAGTAGGTGACGAGTTCGGCGCTGTCGCCGCGCCCCACCGACCGCGAAGAAAGGTCGTAGCCAGACACATGCAATGCGGAACCGATGCGTGCGTCGAGGGCTTGGCCGGGCGCGGGCGCGGGCGAGCCCGCGGGAACGACCCCGAAGGCGATCTTCTCGCTGTAACCCGGCGGCAGCGACAACAGCGCCACGCGATTGCGCAAGTCCTCTTTCAGCGACAGGCACGCGGGCTCGCCCGCGGCCGTACCCCAAAGATCTTTCGTCTCGCCCGGATCGTGGGAAATGTCGTAGCACTCGGTGGTGTTGTCCGGCGTCCAGTTCCAGATGAGGTGATGCGTCGCCGTCACCAGAGCGCGCCGCTTGACGTTGCCCTCGTAGCTGACCTCTTGAAATACCGGACCCGGCGCGGGCGGCGCTGGCTTGCCCGCCAGAAGATCGACGAGCGAGCGGCCGAGGAAGGACGGTTCGTGCGGGCCGCGCGCCAGATTGACCATGGTCGGCGCCAAATCGACGTGGCCTACCGGCGTGGTGAGGCGCTGGCTCGGCAGACCGGGCACGCGCACGATGAACGGCACCTTGGTGTGCGGCGTATACAGGTGGTAGCCGTGAGCGACGATGCCGTGTTCGCCCAGCGATTCGCCATGATCGCCGACGACGACGATCGCGGTCTTGTCCCACAGCCCGAGCGCGCGCAATTCGTCGAGCACGCGGCCGAACTGCCGATCGGTGAACCAGATCTCGCCGTCGTAAAGGTCGGCCTGCGTATCGCCGAAATTGGGCGCCTCGGCGTGGCGCTCGTAGTTGAGGTGCGGATCGTAAAAATGCATCCACAGAAAGAATTTCTCTTGCCCGTGCGCGCGCAGGAAGGCGATGCCCTTGTCCGCCATCTGCCGTGCCGAGGTCCCCACCGACTCGGCCGGGCCGTTGACGTTCATGTGCAAAGCCGCGCAGGTATCGTCGTAATAATCGACACCGCGCTCGTAGCCGCGATGGTCGGCGAGGTTGAAGTAGAGATAGGCGTAGAAGGCCGCCGTGGTGTAGCCGAGGCTTTTGAGCGATTGCGCGATCATGCGCTGGCTGGGCGCGATGCGCGGCCACCAAATCGATTCGTCCCATTCGATGGCCGACGGCCAGCGGCCGGTGGCGATGGCGGGCATGGAATAGCGCGTGGACGGGGCGTGGGCCCAGCCATTGACGAACATGGTCGACTCGCCCGCCAGCCGATCGAGATTGGGCGACGTGGGCCGCGCATAGCCGTAGCAGCCGAGATGATCCGCGCGCAATGTATCGATGGTGACCAGCAGAATTTTCAGATCGGCCGGCACGGCGTCTGGAACGGGCTGAAACGGCGGCGATCGCAAGGCCGCGGCCGTGGCGTCCTTGCCGTCGCAGTCCTGATCGATCCCGTCGTCGGGCCAGTCGGTCGCGCCCGGATTACGCCCGGGATCGCTGTCGTCGCAATCGCCGCCGCCGAGAAAGCGCGCGTAGCCGTCGTGGTCGAAGTCGAACAAGCGCTGGCCGTTGGCGATAATATCGCCAACCAAGCCTGCCCGCGCCGAAGCGGCTTTACGCGCGGGTTCGTATTCCGAGGCGGTGAAGACCGCGATGAGGGCGACAATCGGAATACCGGCGCCCACGACGAGATTCCATTTCCCGTCAAGAGAGCGGCTCCGCAGCAGAACGGAGATCCCCACGGTGGCGATGGCCATGCCGGCGATGGCGAGCACGGTCGTCCAAGGCAAGAACTGAAAATCCTGCGCCCAGCGCAAACGAACGAGATAGGCCGTCGGCGCGCCGAAGAGAATGCCGGCGACAATCGATGCTTGCCACCAACGCACGCGCGAAAGCCGGGCGCTGGCCCACGAAAGCAAAACGGGAAGGAGCGCTGTCAAACACGCGGCCGAAGCCTCTCGGGCAACCAGAACGTCCTTTCGCAAGGGCGCGCGTGTCCGCCACACGACGAGGAACATGATGGCTTCCACGGCGACGGCGACCACCGGCACAAGTACGAGAATTCCCGCCGTGCTGACCCGTGGATCTCGGAGTTCCGCACGGCGACCACACAATCGATCGAGCAGGCGCACCAGCGCCGGCCCCGAGCAGCCAGCCGCGGCGGCGGCGACCAGCGACGCCAGCACCACCACGCCCGCGGCGAGGAAACGATTGTTGCGCGCCGCCGTTTGCGAAACCGCCGCGATGGCCGCGACCGCCGCCCCGCCACCCGCGACTGCCCAACCGGCAACGGATGCGAATACGCCAGCCTTCGTCTTTCGCCCCCAACCGGCCATTCCTAACAGCAACGCCAGAACTCCGGCACCCGCCGCGGCAGCCAGCACATCGCAACCGGCGGTCAGAATCACGCAGCCGAGCAGCCCGAGGACGCGCGCGTGCCCGAGCAAGGCAGCGCGCGCGCCATCGACGATTCCGACCAGAAGCCCGGCGAACACCGCGGCACGGAACACGACCGCGGGCAGTTTGGGTAACGACATCGCCCCTACTGCTACCAGGGAACGGGCCCGGATCAAAACCGTTCACGGCGTCCGCGAGATCCGTGCGCCACGCGCCGCCAGTCAGGTAGAGTCGCGGCCGTGCTTCCCTGGCAAACCATCGAAAGCGTGAAAACCCGCGAGGGCATTCTGGAGCTCCGCCGTCGCGGCGAGCGAGACTTCCTCATCACCGTCGCTGGGCGGATTCTCATGACCAGCGTGGCACATCGTTCGGAAGACGAACTCGCCAGCCTTTCCTGCGCCGCCCTCGCCGGCAAAGCACGGCCGAAAGTGCTGCTGGGCGGCCTGGGCATGGGATTCACCCTGCGCACGGCCCTCGATGGTTTGCCCGCCGGCGCGCGCGTTACCGTCGTGGATCTGAACCGCCCGCTGGTCGACTGGAACCGCGGACCGCTCGCCTTCCTGACCCAGAACGCCGTCGCCGACACGCGCGTGAAGATCGTCGTGGCCGACGTGGCGGACGCGATCGCGCGTTCCCCCGCCGGCCAGTTCGACGCCATCGTCCTCGATCTCTACGAAGGCCCGCACGCCGCCACCAACCGCGCGCCCGATCCGCTGTATGGCAGCGACGCTCTCGCGCGCACGCGGTCGGCGCTGCGGCCTGGCGGCGTTTTCGCGGTCTGGTCCGAGGAACGCGACCGCGCGTTCGAGGATCGTCTTGCCGCCGCCGGATTCTCCGTCGAGCGCCACAAAAGCGGCCAAGGCGGACGCGTTCACGTCGTGTATGTTGGGCTAGCTGGCCCGGCCCTCGCCGTGAAAGGTCGGCCTACTTCGCGAAACTCATCACGGTAAAGGCGAGCACGGCCAGCGCGATGCCGGCGTAGGAGCGCGGCGACAGCAGGTCGCCGAGAAGCAGGACGCCGAGAAGGTTGGCGAGGACGATCGAGGCGGCTCCGAACAGCGCCATGGTCTTGCCGATGGGGACGTTGGCCAGAACGTAAAGCTGGCCAAACATCGCGACTTGCCGAATGAGAACATAGGCGAAGAAGCCGAGGTTGAGAAACGCGGCCGCGGTAAATCCATGTTTTCGCATATTCGCGCGCGCCATGAGATCGCCGATAGTGAATAGCGCTTGCGTCGCCACTACGGCGAAAACGGGCGACTTCAGCCAGGATGTCGCGATCACGGCGCCTTCCCTGCCTTCGGTTTGACGAGCAGCTTGGGCGGTGGCTTGACCTGCTTCAGTTGCGACCGGCGCAAAAGCGCGGGCAGCACCTTGCCGCTGGTCACGATTTCCATGTGTCCGAGGTCGGAGTGAATTTCCAGCACCGGCGCGGTCTTCTCGGCGGTCGTGAGATCGCGGTATGTCTCGGGTAGACTGGCGCGCCGCCTGGCGGCCGGAATCTGCGCGAGAAATGGGACAACCCGGCTGGCCGTGTCTTTCGACACCAGGGTCATGCGCGGCTCGTCGCTGGCCGGGTGGCGGGCGAGCCAGGCTTGAAACTTGTCGTCGAGTCCATAGAGAGCATCGAGCAGCAGGAAGGTTTGGATCTTCGCCTCGTCGACCCAACTGCCCATCGTGCGCCAGGCCCCACTGTGGCCAGCCACGACGATGGGTTCGCGCGCGCGCATCCCGTCCAATTGCCGCTCGACTTCATTCAGCAGATCGGGAAGCACGGGCCAGAACACTTCCTCGTCGCCGCCGCTCGGTGCTTCCGGAACGATGAACAGCGCATTGGCCTTGCTGGCGGCAAACTGTTCGGCCAGGGCGTGTTGAACCCAGGCATTGTCCACGTTGGTGTAATACCCATGTACGTACACCACGGTTCCCGCCGTGGCTGGATCGTAGCCGCGCGGTCGCCATACATGAACGGGCCCTTTGGCGGTAAGCAGCCGCCAGTGTGTTCCGCCCGAAACCCGATCGGAGGCCTGATCCGGTGCCGGGGTCCGCGACGCGGTCGCATCGACCTTTCGCCGGGTCACCATCATGTGTCCATGTCCATCGATGTCAGGATAGCCAAAGAAAAAAGGAAGCGTGCGCCGCGGACTGGCCTGCCACAGCGCCGCGAATTCGGCCTTGGTATGCGAGTAGTTGGCCAAGTAGGGGCCGTGAAAAAGTCCGTAGCACTCCTGCTCGAATCCCGCCGCGCGCGCCAGCGAAGGCTGCACACCGGTGGAATCCGAAATCATCCAGTCCGCGTGGTCGAGCAGGTAGGCACGAATATGCGAAAAAGAATCGAACCACAAAAGGTAGCTCGCCGCCTTCACCAGCACCGCCACGCGCCCCTTGGCCGCCAGGTGCAGGGCCAAGGGTTGGTTAGCGGTGAAGTGGGAATCCTCGAGATTGGAGGCGAAGTGCCGGTACACGCGCAACGGCGCCGACGGGTTTCGTCGCGGGCGGAAAGTGATTTCGACGTTGCCCACCGGGTTGGCGCCGCCGTCCTTGGGAACCGGCGCCAATACTGGACCGAGATCGTCCGATTGCGAGTAGACCGGGTGGCCCTGCGCATCCAGGTGGAAATAGCGCAGCGACACGGGTTCGTAGTCGAAAATGTCGAAGGCGACCAAGGCGAAGGCGATTTCGCCCGGCAACGAAGACCGCGATCCCGCGCGCAAGTTGGTGGTCTTGGAATGGCTGACGGCGAACAGCAGGCGCAGGTGTTCGCGCGTGGAATCGAGGCTGTCCTTAAGCTGCTTGCGGTTCAGCTTGGCCAGCCCGCGAATGTCGCCCGCCGGTTCGAGGGAAATGGTGGTGAACTCCTCCGCGTTGGGGAAGGTGGCGAGAGCGGTCACGAGGTCGCCACCGCCGAAGGGATAGACCATGGCCTTGGGCAAATCGGCCGGAACCAATCGACCCAAGAAGGGTTGGGCACGCTCGATCCAGCGCGCGCGATACTTGCTCACCAGGCCGCGCAGCAGAGCACAGTGACGATCGAGCACCGCACGCGGCCAGTCCGCGGGTAGCTGGGCATCGCCACTGCAAGCGGCAAGGCGGGAAAGCAGGTGGGCTTCCACCGCGAAGTCGGTGCCATTCTGTGCCTCGGCCGGTGGCTCGGTTGGGCCAGCGTGAGCCGGCCGGACGCCGGCGAGCAAGAACAGCACGCCCGCCACGACCAATTCGGCACGCCCGCGAAATCGCGGGTTGCCCCGTTCGGGTTTCTTCACGCGGCGCAATCTACCCCACTCGCCAAAGCCATCGACGCATTTCTGCCTACCGACTGTCCGATCCGTGTTGTAGGACCAAGGCATCGACAGTTCCCTGATACACCCAAACCAATTCATCCATTGGAGTTCTTGTCATGCCGCTGATTCCACTTCGTCCCCTTCTCGATCACGCCGCCCAGAATGGCTACGGGGTCGCCGCCCTGAACGTCAACAACATGGAACAGATTCAGGCCATCATGGAGGCCGCCCGCGCGACGCAAAGCCCGGTCATCGTCCAGGCCTCGCGCGGCGCCCGCAAGTACACCAACGACAACTTCCTGCGCCACCTGATGCTGGCCGCGTCCGAGCTTTACCCTGAGCTGCCCATCGTCATGCACCAGGATCACGGCAACTCGGTCGAGACCTGCGTGAGCGCCATCCGCTACGGCTTCACCAGCGTCATGATGGACGGCTCGCTCGAAGCCGACGGCAAGACGCCGTCGAGCTACGAATACAACGTCGCTGTCACTCGCGAAGTCGTGAACGTCGCGCACCGCTTCGGCGTGTCGGTGGAAGGCGAGCTCGGCTGCCTTGGTTCGCTTGAAAGCGGAATGGGCGACAAAGAAGACGGGCACGGCGCCGAGGGCAAGATGTCGCTCGACCAGCTCCTCACCGACCCGGATCAGGCGGTCGACTTCGTCGGGCGCACCGGCCTCGACGCCCTGGCGGTCGCGGTGGGCACGAGCCACGGCGCCTACAAGTTCTCGCGCAAGCCGACCGGCGAAGTGCTGGCGATGAAGCGCATCGAGGAGATCCACACCAAGCTGCCGGGCTGCCACCTGGTCATGCACGGCTCCAGCTCGGTGCCCGCCGAGCTGTGCGCCATCATCAACAAGCACGGCGGCGCGATGAAGGAAACCTATGGCGTGCCGGTCGAGGAAATCCAGCGCGGCATCCGCGCCGGCGTGCGCAAGATCAACGTCGACACCGACAACCGCCTGGCCATCACCGGCGCGATCCGCAAGGCGTTCGCCGAAAAACCGGCCGAGTTCGACCCGCGCTACTACCTGACCCCGGCGCGCGCTGCCATGCAGAAGGTGTGCGAGGAGCGCATGAAGCAGTTCGGCCAGGCCGGCCACGCCGCCAAGGTTCCCGTCGTGTCGCTCGACGACATGGCCAAGGCGTACCTGGCCGGCAAGTTCGGCGCCGCCGCCAAGCCCGACGAGAAGTCGGAGCAGCTCAAGGCCAAGAAATAGGCGAGGACGTCGCCGAGAGCCGGTTTCGCGCGCGGGCAGCCGCAAGGTTGTCCCGCGTTTTTTCTTTGGCCAATCGTCGCTGCGCCGTCGCCCAAACATACGATGGGTGTGTGCGAGGGAATCGTTGGAGCTGTCGCATCGAAAACAGCGCCGATCGATTTCGCGTGTTTCCCATCATCTCAAGCTCTAGTGTCGTAGTTCCTGTTCCGGAAGTTCGAGATCCGCGTTTCAAAGAAGTGTCCCTCGGAGGTTCCATGCGTCTGGTTTTTCTCGCTCTCGTCGTCGCCGCGGTTTCCTGCGTCGTCAACAATCCCCAATCCAGCGGCGCGGGTGGTGCTCCGCCAAGCAGCGGCGGCGCGCCCAGCTCGGGTGGCGCGTCGAGCTCGGGTGGTAAGCCTAGCTCGGGTGGCGTGACGAGCGCTGGCGGTGCGCCGAGCTCGGGCGGCAAGCCCAGCTCCGGCGGCACGATGAGCTTGGGTGGCACCACGAGCTTGGGTGGCGCGCCGAGTTCCGGCGGCAGCTCTCAGCCGCCCACCTCGGTCAACTGTCCAGACGTCTCGCAGAGCTTCACGAACCAGGTCAGCGGACAGTATGGCGGCACGCAGATTCCGGTCGACAACAATTCGAGCAAGACCTACTTCATGCAAGCCAACTGGTGGGGCACGCCCTTCAACGGCCAGACCGAGAGCGTGAGCGGCATCGGATTCAGCATGACCAATTCTAGCGTTCCATCGAGCAATCCCAGCCTTCCCTTGGGCTTCCCGTCCATCTTCATCGGGGCGTACCAAGCCAAGAAGACGACTGGCAGCAACCTGCCCAAGCTGGTATCGGCCCTGACCAGCATCCCGACCATCTTCTCCACCAACACGAATCAAATGGGCTATTCGAGCTACAACGCGACCTACGACGTGTGGTTCACCCAGGGCAATGGGCTGGTTAGCGGAGGCAATCCCGGCTCCGGTGGCGCCTATCTTATGGTGTGGCTTTTCAAGCCGACCGACAAATCGCCGCGTGGTACGCTCAAGGCCAACGGCACCACCATCGACGGAGTCTCGGGGAGCTGGGACGTCTGGTACGACCCCAGCCCCAGCGACAACATGCCGTGCGTCTCCTACGTGAGCAACCCCGACAAGCTCGCCTCGATCCAGTTCGACCTCAACTACTTCATCAAGGATGCAGTAGCCAAAAACTACGGCGTGAACAACAACCAGTACCTGAGCATCATCTTCGCCGGCTTCGAGGTATGGAGCGGCGGCAGCGGACTTCAAGTCAAGCAATTCTGCGCCAACGTCGAGTAGCGCGGTCGGCGGGCGAGCGGAAGTGCTTACCTGGTGGCCGTCCAAGGTCGGCGAGCCGATCGCTCCAAAAGTCTTGCCAGCGCCCAGGTATGGCCGCATGATCGCCCCCATGGGCCAGTCCGACGGACGCGAAAAACATTCAGTGAGACATCGACGAAAGCACGCCGAGGCGGCGTTCCTGTGCGGCATGGCGCTGGTGCTGGCCAGCTCGCCCGCGCGGGCGGCCAGCCGGCAGGCGCAGGAGCGCACGGCGCGAACGTCCTGCCTTTCCGGCGACTATGCCAAGGGCGTGGCGATCCTTTCGGAGCTGTTCGTAGATACCAAGGACGCAACCTACATTTTCAACCAGGGTATGTGTATGGAACAAAATAGCCGATACCAAGAGGCCATAGCGCGCTTCCAGGAGTACCTGCGCGTGGGCAAAAATCTGAGCGAGAGCGACAAGGCCGACGCGCAGAAACATGTCGCGGATTGTGAGGAAATGCTAGCGAAGCAAAACCACGCGGCCGAGGTGGCCAGCGCGCCGCCGCCTCCTGCGCCCACGGCATCTGCTCCGGTCGTCGAGGTGCCGGCCATCGTGCAACCCGCGAGTCCTCCTCAGCTGCCGGGCGAGCCCGGTGCGCATCTTCGAACCGCCGGCATAGTCACCGCCGCGGTTGGCGGAGCGGCGCTGGTGACCGGGGTCATCCTGAACCTTAAGGTCAACAGCATGGCCAGCGATTTCCAGTCGCTGAACGGCTACACCGACGGTAAGGAATCGTAGCGCAAGAGCTACGAGACCATGGGCTGGGTCAGCTACGGCGTGGGCGCCGCCTGCGTGGCGACGGGCGCGATTCTGTACTACTTGGGTGCCCAAGCCGGGAAGAATGGTAACGCTGGCGTGGCGCTGCTGCCCGCCTTCGCACCGGGTACGGCCGGCGCGGTTTTGAAGGGAGCTTTCTGATGGTGTCCTCCTCGCTTCGCCCACGGCCGATTTTTTGCGTGCGCATTCTCGTTGCGCTCATTTCGCTCTCGGCGGCTTCGGGTTGCTTCCGCGGCGCCGACATTTCCAAGATCGTCTGCAGCGACAGCAAGTATTGCCCGAGCGGCTACACCTGCGTGGTCGAGGCACAGAAGGTCGAAGGACGGTGCGTGAAGCTTGGAGACGGCGGTGGCGGCGAGACGGCTGCGGCTTTCGATGGGGCGAATGCCCTGGACGGGGCAGTTGGAACAGACGGCGCGCGCGGCCTGGATGTTGCCGTTTCGCTCGATGGCGCCGCTGATCAGGGCGCGGGCGGCGTCGATCAAGCTTCGGGCGGAAATGCGGACGGCGCGGGTGCAGCCTTGGATACCGGCGCCGTCGTCGACGCGGCGTCGCCCGACGCGCAGGCGGACAGCCCACAGCCTTCACCCGATGCGTCCGGTCCTGACGTGGCCGGTGTGGCCGATGCCGCCGTGGATGTTGCGGCGGCCGATGCCGCGGGCTTGGCAGGCGGGGCGCAGTGCCAGAGCGGCGGCCAGTGCGCCAGCACCTTCTGCGTCGACGGTGTTTGTTGCGATGGCGCTTGCACGGGTCAGTGCCAGGCGTGCGCCGAGCTCAACAAGGTCGGCACGTGCACCACGGTCAGCGGCGCGCCTCGCGGGACGCGCGCGGCGTGCACGGCGACATCGGCGACCTGCGCCGGTCTTTGCGGCGGCTTGCCCAATCAGTGCAGCTACCCCGGCAACGGGACCGTGTGCAGCGCCGCCTCGTGCAGCGGCGACTTGTCGGTCAACACGGCCTCGGTGTGCAATGGCGCCGGGGCCTGCACCGCAAGCAGCGTGGTTTCCTGCGGCTCGGGCAAATACTGCGCGGCCGGCTCTTGCGTGGCCCAGATCGCCAACGGCGGTTCGTGTGCCGACAGCAACCAATGCGCGAGCGGGAATTGCACCAACAGCCTGTGCTGCGCGTCCGGGCAGACCGGCTGCGGTACCACCTGCGTTTCCCTGTCCACCAGCAATGCCAACTGCGGAAGTTGCGGACGTGCTTGCGCGACGGGATCGAGTTGTACCGGTGGATCCTGCTATCTCGTCGACGGCCAATCCTGCACGACCGGCGCTCAGTGCCTGAGCGGTGTGTGCAGCACCTTCTATGTGGATGGCGACGGCGACGGCTACGGCACCAACGTATCGGTTCAGCAATGCGGCACCACGGTGCCGACGGGCTACGCCAACAAGTCCGGCGACCTCTGCGACAGCGACAAGCTCGCCCACCCAGGCCAGACCGCGTATTTCACCACCGCGAACGGTTGCAGCAACTTCGACTACAACTGCGACGGCCTGGAGACCAAGCAAGCGCTCGATCGGCCTGCCGACTGCGGCACCCCGAGCTGCCAGATCGTCTCCGGGACTTGTACATACACAGGTGGATGTACTTGTAGCGGACCTGATCCCTGCCTATACCAGCAGCCCGTTGCCTGCGGCGACATGTATGTTCAAGGGACCAGTGGCTGCACCGGAGGAACCAGCGGATTGTGCGGCATTGCCAACTACGGTGGTCCTTGGCTTCCACAGCCGTGCAATTGATGCTGCTCCCGTAGCCCCTTCTCGCCGCGTTTGTTCCGATGCTGGTGGATTCGCTTGACTAGACGGTCGTAGACCCCCTGAAACAGAAAACGGGGCGCCTGAGCGCCCCGCTTCGACGAGGTGACGAAAAAACGACTACTGGAACGTGATTCCGGTGAGGCAGAGGTTGGTCACGGTGATGGCTGCCGCAGTGCCCGACGAAACCTGTACGCTAATCTTGTCAATGTTGGGTATGTCCGCCGTCGTGATGGTCGTTCCTGTTGCTGGCGTATCGTAGCAATCTGTGACGAAGCTGGTGAGCGTGATGGCTGCGCCTGAGGTCAAAGCGGCGCAGTAGGTAACCTGATCCGTGTCACCTTTCCTGTGGACGACGGCGCGAAGACCGGAAGTCGGCGCACCAGTAACTGTAATCGCGACACTCGTGAGGTTTTGACCAAGACCGGAACCAGGAGGATCGGTCGCGTTCACACCTACCGAGACGCCCCAGTTGGGACCGTAGTCGGTGGAACCCGACACGATTGGGATGGAGCCCGTCATGCAGAGAGAACTGGTGCTCGACCAGTTCGTGGTGGTGGTGCACGGCGCGGCGTTCGTGATGGCCGCCTTGGTGGCGCCGCAGGTCGGGTCGGTTATCGTGTCCTCCGCACCCAGAGCGACCCAGCCGTAGCCGACCATGGCGCCAACGCCCTTGCCGCTCGCGAATGTCACCGTCTTGCCGGTGGGGGTGCTGCTGCTGGTTGTGGATCCGCCGTTGCTTGCCGGGGCGCCGCCGTTGCTGGGCGTGGAACCACCGTTGCTGGCTACAGAGCCGCCGTTGGTGTTCGAGCCACCGTTGCTGGCCACGGAGCCGCCGTTGGTGTTCGAGCCACCATTGCTGGCGGAAGAGCCACCGTTGGTGTTCGCGCCACCGTTGCTGCTGGTCGCGCCGCCGTTGCCGCTGTTCGAGCCACCGTTGCCTTTGTTACCGCCGTTGCTGCCGCTGTTACCTCCCGACCCGGAGGACGTGAATCCACCTGAGCCGTTGCCGCTGCTTCCTCCGAGCGAGCCGCCGCTCGGCGAGCAGTTTGAGCCAGCGAAGGCCAGCGCCACGACGGCGGCGCCGGACAGTAAACCTGAAACAAGGCGGAGCGAAGTTTTCATGGGGTCCTCATCATCTGTAGGTGGCGACAGCCCAAGTGGGGGCAGCCAAATCGCCGGCATACTACTCAAAAAGGGGCGAAAGCGCCATACGCTGAGGCTAGCATTGTCGGGCGCGGGTTCCCGGCTGAATCTCGCGTTATCCGGCGTTTCCGAGCAGGCTCGGTGTTGGTGCTCACAGCGGCAGAAGCGGGTCTGTGGCGCGCGGCACGACGTGGAAACACATGGGGGGTTGTTGCAGCCGCGTAAACGCGTATCATGCCGGCCTTCACGCCATGAACACCGACGAAGTCAAACCGGCAAGCTACAAGCACCCCATCCTTTGGGTACCCACCAGCTACTTCGCGATGGGGACCGTATACACCATGGTCACCACGGCGGCGAACATCATGTTCGCGAATCTGGGGTTCTCCAACGAACAGTCGGCGCTCTATTCCAGCCTGACGGGATTCGCGTTCACGTTCAAGCCGCTGTGGGCGCCGCTGCTTGAGCTGGGCAAGACGAAAAAATTCTTCGTGGTGCTGATGCAGCTGATTCTTGCCGCCGTGTTCATGGCCATGGCCGCCGCGCTCAAGATGCCGGCCTTTGTCGTGCCGGCGGTCGTGCTGCTGATGCTGGCGGCGCTGGCCGGGGCAACGCAGGATCTGGTGACCGACGGCGTGTACGTGACCACCCTGAGCAACAAGCACATGGCCGCCTTTTCGGGCGTGCAGAGCATGAGCTGGAGCATCGGGCCCATCGTGGCCGGCAGCGCGCTGGTGTTGCTGGTCGGCAAGCTGGCCGG